>Ga0247757_10000703_pt1 | contig 26650 bp, 7 predicted proteins | sample UWRJL126311R4_FD_180929 | JGI IMG/M metagenome (GOLD analysis project Ga0247757, IMG submission 180929) | Plant litter microbial communities from Arlington Agricultural Research Station in Wisconsin, United States - UWRJ-L126-311R-4 | ecosystem: Environmental > Terrestrial > Plant litter >...
AAAGTTTTTCTTTAGAATTCTAGTTTTTTTTTTATTATAGCATTTAAATTGATAGAGTTATAGCCTTTTAAAAATGATATCTTTTTTGATTACTCTTTTTTTTTGTCACCCTACTGTATATATACTCCTATATAGTAGTAGTTCCTTATAAATTATACTATATCTACTAATATTCCTTCCTAGTAGTAGTTATAGTATAGGATATAAAAGATAGTATTTTTCTCTAGGTATCCTAATAACGCTAAGTTATATACCCTTTATATTATTATTATTATTAATAGCTTCTATAATAGTAACTATAGTACCCCTCTCTATAAGAGCGCGCTATATACTCCTATTATATAGTCTATAATCTATTATTATATCTATACCTATATAGAGAACTTTCTTTCCCTATCTTTTACTACTTTTAACTAGGCTAGGTATTATATATTAGTCTTTACTACTTCGTCCTATAGTTACTATATATATATATTACTAAAAAGAATTCTTCCTTTTAGTAGTATTACTTTCCCTATTTACTTATATTCTATTACTATAATAGTTATTACTTAGATCTTTTCTAGTTTTATAATACTAGTACTTATATATATATATATATTTATTCTTATCCTACTCCCTTTAACTTAATATATCTAGCTATTCTACTAACTATTCTAGCCTATATATTAGTATATAGCTAAACTAAGATAGTTATTTTATCTATCTATATTATTACTTACTTAGCTCTCTAATTCCTATAAAATACTTAAGGTTTTTATAGTCTATTAAGATTAAGAAGGGTTTATATATACTTATAAATATATCTATCTATATTATAGTACTATCTATAATAGCTAGTAGTTCCTTATTATATATTATATAGTTATATTATATAGGTATTAGGGCTCGCGAGTAGTATACTACTAGGTATAAGATACTATTAATTTCTTATAATAAGTATCCTCCTAATACTATACTAGAGTAGTCTACCTCTAAGACTATTTTCCTTAATAAATCCTAGTATACTAGTATTAGGTCTATAATAAAGGTATTTTTTAGCTATTTAAAGGCTATTTAGGCCTTATTATTTTATTAGAATAGAACTATCTTCTTAGTTAGTTAAATTAGGGGCGCTATAATCCTAGAAAGATTTATAATAAATTCCTTATAAAAGTTTATAAATTCTATAAAACTATAAACTCCTTTTATAGATATTAGTTTTTCCTATTCCTAGATAGCTCTAACTTTCTCTAGGTCTATATAGATTACTACCTCTACTTTTATAATATATCCTAGGTATTAAACTTCTTTTATTATAAATTTTTTTTTTTTAGATCTATAAATTAGCCTACTTCTTTTAGAAGTAATAAAACTTTTCTTATCTTCTATATATAATCCACTTTAGTTCTATTAAAGTAAATAAGGATATTATCTAAGTATACTATTATAAAATTTTCTAGGGCCTCTTTTAGTACTAAATTAATATATCTTTAGAATATCGCTAGAGCTCCTATTAATCTAAATAAATAAACTAGCTATTTAAATAACCTAAACCTAGTATAAAATATTATTAAGTATTTATTATCTTCTCTAATTTAGAGCTTATAGAAGGCTACTCTAATATTAATTTTAAAGAACTACTTAGCTTAGATAAATATCTTTAAGGTTTCTTTTACTAGTAATAGTAGATACTAGTCTACCTCTATAAGTATATTTAGGGCTTAATAGTTAATATATAGGTATTATCCTTCTCCTAGTTTCTTTACTAGTAGGACTAGTATTACTACTAGTAATAAGCTTATATAGATCTACCCTTTATTTATTAAGTCTATTAACTACTTCCTAAGTTCTAGAAGTTACTCCCTTAATATACTATAGAGTAGGCCCTATAGTAGTTCTAGTAGGATTCTATTTTCTTTCTATTTTAGCTTAATATAGTAGTCTATTTAGCTCTAATATAGGGGAAGTCTAGAAGCTTTTACTTTATTAAATAGGTTTTTAAAGTCTTCTAGTTCCTCTAGCAGCGCCTTATTATCTTTTATAATCTATTCTAAGTCTTTCTCTTTTTCCCTTAGGATCGTTATTACTAGTACTCTTATAATATCCTATATATTTATAAGTACTATTTTATAGTATACTTTTACCTTCCCTTTTTAACTAATAGATATAATATCTTTTATTTTAATAAGGTATATCTAGGATTCGCTTTATTACTTATCCTATTTTTAAATAACTAAACCTTCTACTTTATAGATTATTAGTTACTTATTCCTTAAGTCTATTACTACCCTAGTCTAGTTTATCTATAAGTACCCTAGGATAATACTATATATAAGTTAAGATAGTATATAGGCTATACTTCTTACTCGCTAATTATTAATATTATATATAATTATTACTATTTAGTTAATAATACCTTCCTTAACTCCTCTAACTACTAAGTATACCTTTCTAGGGGGGATCTATATAATTTCTATCCTAGCTCTCGCTACTAGCTGGTTATCTATAGTACTAAAATAACTATACCCTAAATCTACTAATACTTAGACGTATTAGTACCTATCTAGGAGTAGGGGTATTATAAAGGGTAACCTATCTATCTACTTCTATATATCCTAGATATTACTATTAGTATTAAATTCTTCTACTAGTTTACTATTTAACCTCTCTAGGCTTAGACTTCGCCTAAAGGTTACTTATTTCCCTCTAGTACTTCCTCCTTAATTTCCTCTATTATAGTTACTATATTAATTAGGACTACCTATATAATAAGTATATTAGGGTATTTCCTAAACTTATAGCCCTTCTAGCTATAGTATATATATATAACTACCTTCTACCTTTATTAGAAGATCTTATTTAGGACCTAATTTAAGTCTAGGTTATTCTTATTATTTTCTTCCTTCCCTATCTTCTTTCTAGTCCCCCCTATTTTAGTTATTTTTAATATACCTACTATTACTATATTTATATTACTATCCTAGTTCTTTTTTAGAGCTGATCCCTATAGAATAGGAACTTAGTTCTACCTAGCTTTTTCCTTAAGTATACTTATTTCTATATTTAATATAATTTATTAGTAGTTACTTACTACTATTTAATAATTTATCTTAGCAATTTCTTAGTTAAACGCTATTATATATATATTATTATTTAGTAACTAGTATAAGTATATTAGCTTCTAGATATTATCCTATTTATCGCCCCTATAGCGTCCTAATAGGCTACTAAATTAGATAAAAAAGTTAGTAAATAACTTATTCTTCTTCTAGTAGATAGTTTTAATTTATACTAATACTTATTCGCGCTTATATATATCCCTATAATAGAAAACTAGGTAGTCTAGAAACTAATCTAGGTTATAGTTCCAACTTAATCCTCCTTTCTCGTACTATAGTACTACCTTAGTCTAGATATTCGCTATAAGATTATTCTAGATTATAATATACTTCTCCTAGTTTCCCCTAATAAAGTCCTAGTCTATTTCTAGTATATATTTAATTATTACTTTTTAGGTTCTAAAGCGTTCCTTTAAGCCTTTAAATAGTTCTAGTATTAGAATTAGTTTCTTTAACTTATTTACTTATAGGGATTATCTATAAAATAGTAATAGGGTTATTATAGGAGTAATCTATAGTAGTAGTAAGAGGTTCTAGTTCTAGTAGCTTGCCTCTATATTCTATATTCGCGATAGGAGGGTATTATTCTAATTCCTTAGCTCCTTGTTTTAAGCTAGGATAGTATCTATATTAGTATAGATACTTTCCTATTATTTTAATACTTATATTCCTATCCTAGCAATTTATTCTATAATCTTATTAAGGAAGTCCTGTTAGTTTAGTTATACTAGGGTTCTAGAGGGGTTACCTCTAAATCTAAGTCTCTCTTCTATCTCTAAAACTCTTTTATAGAGGAAGGGACTAAGGGGGTAAAAATTTAATATAATAGACTAGCCCTAGGATTTAAAGAATATAGGTATTGAAATATTATAAATTTCTATAAAGGTAAAATAGATAAAGTTTAATATCCTTAGTCTATATATACCCTCCTTGCTTACTAAGGATAACCTCTATATTACTCCTATACTATTCCTATATAATCTCTATATTATCTCTATACCATCTCTATATATATTATAAAGCTAGATAAAGCCTAGTCTATAATAAGGTTTATAAAGAGTTCTACTTTTTAAAGCGACTTAAGTATATTATAGACTATACACTAGTAGGTTATAATATCCTTATTATAGGTATAGATATTTATATCGTCTAGATATATAATATAGATATAATCTAGGTACGTAGCTAAGGCCTTATTAATATAGGCTTAGAAGCTTATAGAGGCGTTAATTAGCTTAAATAGTATAACTAGGTATTTAAAATAGCTATAGCGAGTTTAAAATATAGTTTTCTATTCGTATCCTACCTATATCTATATCCTATAGTATATATTATAGAGGTCGAGTATTATATAATAGTATATACTAAATAGGTAGTCTAGCGTCTCTCTAATTAGTAGGAGTAGGTAATAATTCTTTATAGTAATAGCGTTAAGGCCTCGATAGTTAATATAGAGTTAGAAGATTCTATCTTTCTTTAGAATAAATAGAATAGGCGCCCTTACTAGGCTTATACTATATTTAATCTAGCTTTTATAAAGAGTATTTTCTAAGTATTCTTAGAGTACCTTAAGCTTATATATAGATAGATTATATAGAAATCTATATAAAGGCTCTTTATCCTCTATAATAGGAATTATATAATTTAATTCTTTAAAGTTTAGTAGAGTAGCCGCTACTTCTTTATTAAATATATTACTATAGTTATATAATATATCTAGAATATATAGAGTCTACGCTATATATACTTCTTATATATAGGCGTTATATTCTAAGTCTATACTATTAAATTATAGGATACCTAGAAGGGATAGAATTAAGCTAGTACGCTCTATATCTTTTTTAAAATCTTTAACTATAATAAATTAGATCTTAGCTATACTATAATCCTAGTATTATTTTTAAGAGCTATAATTAAGGTAGATATCTCCTTCTTATAAAAAAGGGTTCCCTAATAATAGGGGAGCACTCTTTTTATTAATATTATAAATAGTAGTCTCTAATATATATTCTATACCTATATTATCTATTAAGCGTACTTTAAGTATATAGGTAGTATAGGTAATCTATTATTAGAACCTAATCTAACTAAGCTTAGAAAGATCTACTCCCTTTATTAATAATAAGTCTATTTTTATAGCTACCCTTTAACTAATTAAGCTAACTTTAGCTTATAGGTTAAAAATAACCTAAAATTATCTCTCTAGACTTATTATTCCAGCTATACTATATATACGTCTTATACCTAGTAGGATATATATTAAGATATACCTTACTATCCCTAGGCTATAGGTAAGGCTTAGTCTTTTTTTATTTATTAAACCTATATAGGGATCTAATTAGGGTTTTCGCTACTATAGTATTTATTTATATAATAGCTTTTCTTTTAGTACTTAAAATAAGTAATAGCTTTCTTATTTTAAGGTTTATTTATCCCTAGAGATATTTATAGTTTAGAGGTTTCCTCTTTAGGTTTTTCCTTTATTACGTAGTATATAGTATAGATTTCTTTTAAGTATAGATACTAGTATAATAAGATCTTCCCTTATTCTAGGTACTTAATAGTAATTTATAATTACCCTTTATAGTTCTAGTTTTAGCTTTAAAAATAGATACTATACCCTTTATTCTTTAGTATAGGGCGTAAGCTAGTCTTTAAGGATATCTAGATAGGTTATAAAAGAGTAAATAGTCTAGTCCTTCTATTATATAGCCTAAGCGTATACTATAGCTACTTTAAAGCTATAGTTTATAGAGTTAGATAGTAAGTTAAGTATATACTACTTAAAATACTCCTAAATAGGTTTTTTATTCTAAGCTTTAAAGGTATATTTATAGTATATATATTATAGTTCTCTTAGGTCTCCTATAAGGTATTATATAGCCTAGAGAACCTTATTCTTTTTACTAGAGAATTTTTATAGAAATAATAGGAAGGATCCTTTATATAAATAGAAGAATTTATAGTATTCCTTTAGATTCTTTCTATAATAAATAGGGGGGTTTTTTAGTTTAAATATATGTTTAGTATATATAGGTATTATTATTCCTAGTATATCCCGCTTATATATATTAGTTACTTAGGTATTAGATATAACCTCTACTTTCTTAGTAGGTATTATAGTAGAGTTTAATATTTAGTTAAGATTTTTAAACTAAGCTATCTTAGCCTTAAGAGTATATAATTACTAGAGGGTATAAAGCTTATTATATCTCTATTTAACTACTTAAATATATTCCTTTATTAATAGAGGTAGGCTTATACTAAGTATAGATTCCTTATAGTCTTTACGCTACTAAGTAGATACTTCTTCGCCTTTATATAGCGCCTATAGAGATACCTAGCTAGTAGATTTTCTTGTTTAGAGAGCTATCCTTCGACTATTATACTAAAAGTATTATTATATAAGGTCTAGTTTTAGGTAATAGAGTATACTTTATACTAGGATTAATAGTAAAAGGATAGTAAAGAGTATATTATAGAATAGGATTATAAATAATACTTAATTTTCTTTAAGTATAGGGTTAGTATAGCTTATAAGTAGCTTCCTTACTAATCCTACTAACCTACTTAAGCTAAGATTATTATAATATCAAGTCTCTATTATAAGACCCTATTATATCTAAGAATAGATAGAATCCTATATAATTAGATAGATAAGGATAGTATAGAATATATTAAAAGAGGATTTTCTATAGAATAATTCTAATTCCTTATAGTTAACTTAGTAATCTAAATCTAGTTCTAAGATTAATAACTACCTTAATACTAAACTATTAAATTATTATAAAGTAACTATTTATCTTCTTTACTATAGATTATACTAAATAATCCTACCTATATAGCTATTATTTTAAATAAAATACTAGTAAGTAATAGTATACTAATAATATATTACTATTACTAGTTAAGTTAATAAATAATCTTAGTATAATATAAAGATAAGTATAAGCTTTTATATAAAATATAGATAATAAAATAGATTAGCTCTACTTTAGCTAAACTAAGATAAAAAAAAGAATAAATATAAAGATTTAATAAGACTATATAGTACTTAAACTTATTAATATACTAATATTCTATTAGGGCTAGAATTCTAGTAGAGTTTTAAATAAAAAACCTAATTATATAATAAAGTAGTCTATTATAGTCTTTATATAATCTCTATATATTTCTAGAACTAGATAAAGCCTAGTCTATAATAATTTATCCTTTTTAGAATATAGAAAATCTGATAATAATATCTAATAGAATCGCTAGAATCGCGATTTTTTGGTTAATAAGAATGCAGCACCTTACGTGCTGATTGTTTAAAATCTAGCCAACCAGCGCGTAGAAATCCAGCCAACCAGCGCGCAGAGTTCCGGCCAATAAAAAGACGTAGCTGGACGCCAAGCTAAAAGTTCTGATTTTAAGGGCCCCTCTGTCTGTTATTGCTTTACTCGCTTCGCTCGCTCCGCAATTATGTGATATAGCCTTGGCTGCTTACAAGATGTCTACAAATTACCGGAGTTGATAACCTACACGTCCACCAATTACAAATGTTATTAGCTGCCTGCCGCTTATCAGAGTCGATACACACCACCTAAGCGCACACTATTACCCCGCTGTACTCTTATAATTTTCCGAACTATATACCAAATTCATAACTCTGAATCCGAAAAGCCATTATGAAGCTTCTATATAGATAATCGCGCAGCTAGATAAAACGAATAAATACACCAGTTGAAACGCAATAATCAAACCAGCAGTCAATCAAGAGTCTTGCGAAACTGGAGAAAGGAAACCAGGCCGACAGCGATCGGGTTTCCTAGATTCTAAAAAAGGGCACGGACCGTATATATTTTGCCTCTATTATGTTCGAGCAACTCCGTTAGTAACTAACATTCGTCTTCCTAGATTATCGTAATGAAATCGATCGCAGTCTTCCTGGTAGTGTGTGCTGTTGCCGCCCAGCAGACCCTATATGGCCAGTGTAAGTCATGTATTCTTCTTGTTGATGAGGTTATAAAATGTGCTCAAACTTGCTTGCTAAAAAACTGTCCAGGCGGCGGCAATGGTTGGAGTGGCACGACAACATGCTTTGCGGGCTCTTGTTGCACTGTGGGCAATCCTTACTACTCTCAATGCCTTCCTGGGGAGTGTGGGGGCCCGATTAGCAGTGGTAGTTCGATAACCACGCTGATCAGTACGTCCTCTAAGGCTACCTCTGTATCCACGAAGATCTCAACCGCGGTCGTACCCCCATCTGTCACTGCAGTAGCACCGAGCGGCAACTTCACCAACCCTATTCTCTATGAGGACTTTGCAGATAACGACATCTTCCGCGTCGGTGACACGTACTATTTCTCTGCTTCAAACATGCACTTTAGTCCTGGAGCACCCATCCTGCGCTCGTACGACTTGACCAATTGGGAGATTATCGGGCATTCTGTTCCATCGCTCAATTTTGGCGCAAACTACAACCTGACGGGCGATCAGGTAGCCTACCGAGAGGGTACGTGGGCGTCGACTCTGCGGTACCGCAAAAGCAACGGGCTATGGTACTGGATCGGATGCATCGACTTCTGGAACACGTACATTTTCACCGCCAGCTCAGTGACAGGTCCGTGGAAGCAGGCAGCCAGCATGCCCGGGACATGTTATTACGACTGCGGCCTCCTGATCGATGACGACGATTCCATGTACGTAGTCTACGGCGGCACTAACGTCAGCGTGGCCAAGCTGTCGGCAGATGGTCTTAGCCAGGTCAAGTCGCAGCCCGTCTTCAACGCGGGCGACGTGCCCAGAAACGGCATCGAGGGCAACCGAATGTACAAAAGAAACGGGCTCTACTACGTGCTCGACGACGATTCTCAAGGTACCACTATCATCTGGAAGGCGAGCAACCCGTTCGGTCCCTACACCCACAAGGTAATAATTGACAACGTCAATTCCCCTGTTCCGAACGGCGGTACCCTGGACCAGGGCAGCCTGGTAGAGACGCAGAATGGGGACTGGTACTTTATGTCCTTTGCTTGGGCATATCCGTCTGGTCGCCTGCCTGTTCTAGCACCCGTCACATGGGGAAGCGACGGTTTTCCAAGCCTTGTCACGGATCCGGCTGGCGCGTGGGGAAAGAGTTACCCAAACCCCCTGCCACCTCGGCCCCTGGCTAACTGGACGGGCACCGACACATTCCGGGGCACTTCGCTCGCCCCGGCCTGGGAATGGAATCACAACCCTGACGAGACTAAGTACAGCGTCAACAACGGCCTGACACTCCACACGGCCACGGTAACGAAGGACCTGTACCACGCCCGGAACACGCTTGTCCACCGCCTGCATGGCGAGTTCCCGGTCGGCACGGTCGCTATCGACTTCACCAATATGGCCGACGGCGACATAGCGGGGCTGTCTGCGTTTCGCGACACGGCTTCGTGGATTGGCGTATTGCGTACCGGCAGCAGCTACAGCATTCAGGTACGGGCCAACGCGACGCAGGACCTTTCGACCTGGGCTACCGTCAGTACGGGCACGGTTACCGCGACGGCGCCTCTCAGCATTACCGGCAAAAAGATCTGGTTCCGTGTAGCTATGGACGCCCGCGCAAGCGGTACCAAGCTCGCGCAGTACTCGTATAGTCTTGACGGCGCCGCATTTACACCGCTAGGACCGAAGGCCGCCCTCTCCTCAGGATGGGAGCTTTTTCTAGGTTACCGTTTCGGCATCTTCAACTTTGCGACTAAGGCCCTTGGCGGCTCGATACTTGTAACAGCCTTTACAAGTGCTTAACTGTTATTACGGTAGTAGAACAGATTGTCTAGACTAAGGTATATTCGAACAGAGGTGTCATTAAAACAAGTAATAGCATTCTTAGTAATATCGTTGTCAGACCGGAGCCATCCAATGTATCAGATCAAGCCATTCTGGCTTCTACCTCTGGGGACCAGATATATTAACTCCCTAGATAGTATAGATATAAGGGGAGACGAATCCACACTTCCATTTTTCACGCTTGCCTAAATTTAACTTAGGAAGGCGTAAATCTAATAATAGTAAAATACCTAGATCTAGGAAAGGTACTATAGTAGAGAAAATTAGTAAGGAAGTATGATTATTAGTATGGACCTATAGTACGAATAAATCCTTACGAGCTGTATGTCAATGATCCCGATTTCTTTAATCAACTCTATGTTTCCGGCAACAAAGAACGAGACAAATACCCCCCCGCGGCCGCTATACTCGGAATTCCTAATGGAATCTTTGGCACCGCAGGCCATAATTTGCATCGCCTGCGTCGTGGTGCAATAGAGAATATTTTCTCCACCAAGAGTGTCGCTGCCCATCAAGACATAATAAGGTTAAAGGCGGATCTTCTCTGCAATTATTTCCGCTCTACCTTAATTAATTAACAGCCTATTAATATCCGTTTTAGGTTATTGATATATTTTATAGACTGTTTCGAGGCCTACGTATTTTAAAAGAGTAAGTAGATAGATTTGCTAGAAGACCAATAGAAAACAACTGAATAGTATAAATATATTACTATACTCCTTCATTGGACGGCTCTTATAAGACAATACCCTATAATAATTAGTATCGCGAGATGCCTACCATTATAGACGATTCAATTTGCATAGCTAGACATGGCATATATACTTCGAAGATTGCAGGGAAGTCATTCATATGTAATGGAAATCAATAGAGAGCTGACTTGACTGTAGGATATGAATGAGTATGCAGAACGCGCGATTTTGGAACATGGTGACAAGCCGCTCAAAGAAGTTGGCAGCTACCTATAGCAAAATATTTTATCTGCAGACTTGTTGCCGCTAGAAAAGGCGGCACCACGCATAGCCGAAGAGGCTATAACTCTGCTTCTTTCTTCGGGTGATACGGGGGCTAGAGTGTTGACGGTCGCAATGTACTACGTTCACCAAAATCCAGACATATTGCAGCAGCTGCGAGCGGAGTTGAACTCTGTTATGCCGAAAGCAACGGATATCCCAGCTTTCAGTGAACTGCTGGGTTTGCCTTGGCTTGTGAGTACGATCTGGTCTAAATTCCACGATATGGCGCTAAGCTTCCACAGTCGGCGGTAATTGATGAGTCTCTTCGCATCGCGAATTTGATTACCTCACGGCAGCCATTGATTGCGCCAAAGGAAACACTTCAATATCAGAATTGGGCGATTCCACCTGGAGTAAGTCTACAAAGTTCTACTCGTGCATCACATCTAATTCTCAAAAGGTACCAGTAGGAATGACTTTGGGCGCACATTTGCTTAATGAACAAGCTTATTCTTCACCACTTGAGTTTTCGCCTGAAAGATGGTTGCCATCCAACCTGGAGTTCATGAAGAATAAAAGGCATTTCTATCCATTCCAAAAAGGACATCGTATGTGTATTGCACACAAGTAAGAAGCCACCCTTCTTCTTTGAATTCGAAGTACTAATTGAACGCTTAGTCTTGCTCGAACGGAGATGTATCTCTGTTTTTCAAGGCTGGTCAGGCGGTTTGAATGTGAGCTTTATGATGTTGTCCGAGAGAGGGACATTGATCGTCATCGAGACTGCTTCTTAGGTGAACCAAGGGATGACACCAAGGGTGTACGTGTTCGTGTTCTGAGAGATCTTGCAGACGAAAGTTAGTTGAGAGAATGCCCCCGTCCCCTACCAATCGGTGATGCTTTGTAAGGCAAGCAATCAGATGGGTAGTTGGACATAAATCTTATTCATATGTCATTTATATTCATCTAGATTGATAGATGCGTGCGATGTATCAAAGCTAAACACTTTGTGCAATGAATCATAAAGGATTAAGTGATAACAATAATCATACGTTGCACAAAGTGTAGACGTATGGTGGCAATCGGCTTATCGTTCGTCGGTTATCTAACGGAGTTAAGTCTAACGTAGGTTGTTCCGCCGATCAATCAATACACAGTCGTAATGAAAATACCAGGACCAATGAAAAAAAGAAATCAGTGGGAATAACAAAGGTGAGATGGCGCAATCAATAGAGGGGTCAAAAGTGATTCCGGGTTTACATAGCGGACATTAATTTATTTAGCCCGTGTCCTTGGGTCCGTCTGCAGTGCAACCTTGGATAAACTCCATTCATGTCCATGCTCAGGAATCCCTGCCTGCTTCGCTAGGGTAAACTCGAAAGTTTCACAGCCAAACGAACATGAACTCCGCCATGCTGTGAGACCATAGTCTTTCAACAAATTCCCCCTGATCACATGTTTGCCCACCAGCGGGATAAATAAGCGTGTTCAGAGCTGGACATGCGATGTAGAAGCCGCAAGCCAGGACTACACTTTACTGCCTGTCTTCTTTGTTGGTTTTTGGCTGGTACTTTTTCGTTATGACACAACCATTAACGATGGAGACTGATTATCTGATTATTGGTGGAGGCCTAACTGGCACTGTCATTGCGTCACGCCTTGCGGAAGCTCTTCCAAACCACGACGTTACCCTCATCGAAGCGGGTACGAATGAGCATTCCAACCCAGTCATCCTCTCTCCGGCACAAGCGCATGCACTGCGCCAAAGTGAACATGTTTGGAAGGATCTTTCAACTCCACAGCGTCATCTCAATGAGAGAAGTATCTCTGCCACAACTGGAAGGACATTGTCCGGGAGTAGCGCCGTAAATGCTGGATGCTGGACTCGTTGCTCAGCGACAGATTACGATAAATGGGCCTCAAAAGTTCCAAGTGGAGAGCGTTGGAGCTATAAAGGCCAGCTACCATATTTCAAAAAATCTGAAACGTGGTATGACCCGGAAATCAACCAAGAACAACATGGTTTCCAGGGTCCTGTAAAGGTTCATTCTGCCAAAGAGACTCGTTCATATCCACTTCGTGAGCAAGTCAAAAATGCTTTCTTAAATGCTGGTATCGGACTGGAATTCAATAAAGATGCCCAGGCTGGAGATCCCATAGGCGTGAGCGAATGGACTGAAAACTGGGATCAAGGAAAAAGGCAACCGAGCGGGTCAGTGTATGGACTTAGTGGGGTCAAAGTACAAACGAATGCCGTTGCTGCAAAGCTCCTCTTGGACAAAATCGACTCTGATGATACCCTTGGGGGGGTTAGAGCGAAAGGTGTCGAATTAGTGGACGGGACAATCATCTTAGCGCGGAAAGAAATTGTTGTCTGCTGTGGCGCATTCAGGACTCCTCAACTATTAATGCTCTCAGGCATTGGTCCAAAGGCCCAGCTCGAAGCCTTCAATATCCCGACCACTCTAGAGAACGAAGCCGTTGGTCAAAATTTGCACGATCAAATTTCGCTTTCCATGTTCTATAAGCTTCAAAATGGTCCTGAAAAAGGTTGGGCTCTAGGTAGTCCTCATTTCAATAAGCCAGAATATGGAATGGGAAGCCCAGTCGACTGGTTAGCCATTAGCAGCGTGAATCAAGAGAATATCAAAAGAGGGTTGGAATTAGACTAGGAATATGAAGACCATTCACTTCTTGCGCCAGGGCGACCACACACTGAAATGGTCATTGTATACGGACCAGTTGGAACTGGAATTCCGGGTCTTAAACCTCCTTTCGACGGATCTATAATCACTGCTGCAGTACTGAATCTTCTGCCGACCTCCCGTGGATCCATCACTATAAAATCGTCATCTGCTACCGTATCGCCTAATATAGATCCTAATTATTATGCCACACACGCAGACAAGGCGATCTTACGTGCCGGTGTCCGTAATTTGTTAAAGGTCCTAGACAGCTTTGAGGATGGAGTCTTAGACGGGGAGCTAGTAGTCGACCCTTGGAACCCATTGACTCTGAATTCTACGGATGATGATATCGATGAACGAGTGAAGGCTACTTCTAGTACATGGTATCATTTTGGTGGAACTGCGGCAATGGGTGCGGTGGTTGATGCGGACCTTCGTGTGATGGGAACTAGAGGGTTGAGGATTGGCGATGCCAGCGTTCTGCCGGGTCCATTAGGTGGGCACTATCAAGCGGCTATGTACGCTCTTGCCGAACAAGCGGCAGATTTGATTATACAAGACATGAAATAAAATGGAATTCCAGGCTAGCGTCGTCACTTTGACTATGGACTAGAGTAAGGAAGGGCAGCTAGGGCACGGTGCTATCTCAAGATAAGTCTTGATGAATGATAGTATTAAATGCTATGGTGCTATGTAATATGTTTTTGCACTCCATCAACTCTGCAAAATATCTTCTGCGATCTTTTCTGCTAAAGTATCTAACAAATAGTAAGTTTCGCTTATTAGATAAATATTAAACTAAAAAATAAGGGGTTACTTATAAACTATAGCTTGTGGATGACCAGGTGGTAATACTGGAAAGACTGAAGTATCGACTACTCTTAGTCTATTTAATCTAAATGCTCTTGTATAAGAGTCGATAATAGCTATTACGTCCCCTTACTTACCTATAGTATTTATCCTAGTAGTATAATATATACTCTATACCATTCTTCTAACTTGCGTAAGTATAGTTTTATTATCTATAACCTTATAACTAGGGAAAGCTTCTCTATTACCTATATATACGCTCCTTAGGAAAGTAGTATTCCTAATCTCACGATACCTTTTTATAGTAGCTACCACGATTACTAAGTCTTATAGATCTAATATCTAGTTTAGATCTACTATTAGATTTTCTAATGTATTATTTAATACGATAGAAACTATACTATATAAAAATAAAGTAACTAGGACCGTAGCAAGCGTTACGTAGTTTTTCGTATTAGGAGCCTCGCCTAATTTATTACCTTCCCTAAGCTAGCTATTAAAGGCTATAAGCTCGATATAGGGCTAGTCTTTACTAAATATATATTCTAGGTCTATCTAAACGCTTCTATTTAGTAGCCGACTAGGAAGGTTTTCGAACGCTATATACCTCTAATTAGAAACTTATCCTACGCAAGCAAGAATAGAGGGGAATAAAATATATTATTATAAGAAGTATCTTAGTAGTAAAGTAGTTTAGATACTAGGTTTTTAATCTTAGTTATAATATAATAAGTTATATTCTATAATTATTATCTATAATAAATTGTAATATATATATAAAGTTATTATTATACTTTATAATTAGATAATTCTATAATTAATATTAATAATAATATAATATAATTTATTAGACCTAAGTTAACCTAAGTCTATATAACCTAACCCTTATTTATACTAGTAATCCTTTATATAGGTAGGGGTTAGGTTTAGATTAGGTCTACTTATATTAGACCTAAACCTAATATAACCCTAACTAATTTACTACCCTAATCTAAAGGATATTAGTAATAATATTACTCTAGAGAAACTACTATTTAGCTTAATAAAATAGCTCTTTTATACCTATTATTCTTATATACTCTATACTCTTATATAAAGCTCCTTTAATAATAAAAGAAATATAAAATACTATTTTAGTTAGCTTCATACTTCTTACTATTTATATATACTTACCTAGAATAGTTATTATAAAGTTAATATATTATATAGAAGAATATAGAAGAGTTGGATATTATATATTTAATATAATAGTATAGAACCTAGTATTTATATAAAGAAGAGTATAGATAGTAGGCTTAACTCTCTAAGAACTATAGTTCTTAGGAAGGTAGGTACCTATACCCTTACCTCTTATTAAGAAGCTATTATATTATATTAACTTTATTAGGATAAGGAGGAAATTAGGTATCTTATAATTTATATATACTACTCTACTATAGCTATATTCGCTTAGTCTATATAACTCTTATTATTATCGATTATTGGTTTACGAGTCAAGTGCTAGTAGTTATCTTTTTTATACCTTTTTTATTAGTTTATAAAGGGTACTTTATATAGTTCTTACTTCTAATTTTGTAATACCTAATAAGTTGACCTAGAAAATACTATAAAAGGGATAAAGTAACTCCGGGCTCTAGTCCCGCTAGCTTTTATCCTAAAACCTTCGAGATTTTTCCTTTATACGATCTTCGAGTTATTGTACGGCAGGGGAAACACTGCTGTCTTTAAGATCTTTTTAGCGTACTTGAGATGAAAGTCTCGTTTATGTATTTATTCAATCAATAGAATAAATAGTATAGATAAAAGTAGATATTACTCTAAGCTTAGACTCTTTTATAGCAACCGTTACAGGTAGAACTCTCGTCGATTAATCTGACTTCTCGGCGTTTGTCATATTTGCGGCCACAAACACGCTGGGATATGATCAGCCATGTCTATTAACGGTCTCTAGGTTGCTTACATCACGCCTTTCAGAAAAGTCTTGATATAAACCCAGCCAGATGTCACGATCAGTGCAATCTCCTACTGCACCATCTCTGCCTTCTTTACATTTTGGCTGATGCTGAGCGAGTATTGCATCAGAGGCCTTCAACCAGGGTTTCGGCACCGGCCAATCCGAGAAATGAATGAACTTTGCCTCACGAAGCGCCGTAGGTCCGTCCCAAGTCTCATCTGATCCTAAGTAATTTGTGTGGTCTTTGCCGCGAAACTCGGCTGAAAGCAGATTGTATCGATAGTGAGGCAATACAATACACGAGTTTTTGTATATTGTATTTAAAATATCCATATCGAATCCAGAGTCCGGCCTGTTCATGAATTCTTGGATGCGGCGCCATTCGCGTTGGGAGGGTTCAAGAAGGATGAGCTGCGTAGAGAAGAAAGGTTGATCAAGCCAGTAGGCTCGGGGCATGGCGACCGGGGAGGAAGGAGTGAGGAAGAGTTCATCCATGTGCTGCTCGAATTTAAGCATTAGTAACAAAACTACCAGATGTCAGGCACACCCACATCCTGAACTGTAGCATCCGAGTCAAGTGATATCAATCGCTTGTACTGTGTCTGGTTGAACGCTAGCAGTTTCGTATAACTATCTTTCCATGTCGGGTCCCCCTTTGCAAACGTCTGTACTTGTATTGGTACAAGCTTCGTGCGGTAGACATCCCTCGCCTTCGCAAGCAGCTTGCTCTGGTCAGAAGCGTCAGTCTCATCCTTATTAGAAACGTGCCAATCTCGTGGGTACATTATGATTCGATCAGCCCTTGTTCCAGCACGATGAAGAGCCTCGAGAATCATAAGCGAGTTACAGAGGTAATTGGCATTAGTGACATATTGGACGTAGGCGAAATGATTCCACTGTATTTTGCTGCTGGTATCTGGCGTCGGAGTATGCGGCGTAGCCTCACCGACGCTACGAATGTGGGGAGATAGGTCGAGGAGTCGATAGAATATGAATACAACTGTGAGCAGGGCTACTGCAATCAATGCCGTGCGGACACGTCGAAAGGCAAGCCATTCCATACAATGCGCGCGCGAGTTTCCGGAGCTCTCTGAGTCTTCAGAAGCATGGAGGAGTTTATATCGAGTAAGAGGTATCCAGTCGTAAACCATAATTTGAAATCTGTTGTGAAAGGTTTTCGAAAAATAGGGAAGTAGAAAGAAGAGCTCTGGCCGGGTCTTCTGGGCAAACGCTAGCGCACACGTTGCGGATGTGCGGCATGTGGGCCCAGGAGGACCCAATATTAAGTTTGAGCAGTACTGGGGCGAAGTGTGATACCTCTGGCGCCTATTTTTGCCTGATGCGCAGTTAATAGGCAGGTGGCTAAGCTGACCCCCACAGTGGATCCCGCAGGTCTCGGCCACTAGAAGTTTCAGCCTTGCTGGAACTGTAGTACCTCCTGTCACACCTTCTAAAAGTAGACCATATGCAAACTTCTTTTGATAAGTACGCCAACCCTCATTGGACAAATTTGCAGGCAATAATGCCCCCAATTCTTACTCTAGTATTGTGCCGTAACCCCCTTTGTTATCGCGGCGTTTCAATCGTCTAGTAGTTTATACCCTATACTAGCCAGCATAGCCCGGATCAAGCATCACCAATCCATTCTGCAACCTCTTTAAAGATTTTTTTCTCGCCCATACAGTATCCCCTTAAAATTGAGATGGGCCTTGGTTCTTTTCAAAGACTCTTATCGCTATTTCTTGCCATTTTATCTCTGGGATATGTAACCGCCAACTTTGATGTGCCATGGAGCTCCGACAAGTTTGGCCCTGACGGCCCTTGGCAAGCTGTACGCATCACAGTTGGAGGTAATGACAGTTCTTTGAGAATATCAGCTCAAAATACTTCCGATCTCTCAGTCTACCCAGGAGGCACTTGGGAATGCACGACCTTCACGTCAACGTATTGCGAAGATTTTCCTGACTCTACATGTGGTGCCGGTGGCGCCTGGGATCCTGATCTAGCCCAGGCAGCACAACAACATATCACTTTCCAGGCAGATTGGATAGACGACTCTTCGGGCATCAATGTGCGCAATGCGAGTAGAATCATTCTCGGTCTCACTATAGCGGGAACAACAGCCTGGAATGCCAGCTTAGTAAGTGCTACCGATGGAAACATAAGCTACCCAACCTTTCCAAACGGAATCGTTAGCGGTGTACCGCTAGGGAAGCTGCCCCTAGGTGCAGTAGATACCTATCAAATCTTCACCTTGGGCAACAAAGTGTCACAGGAATATCACGGGTACTTGTTCAACGGTTGGATGTACGAAAGCCGTAAGATAGCATCATATTCCTACGGTCTGCACATCGGCTCTGCAGCATTCAAATACCCGGGCTCGCTAGTATTCGGTGGCTACAACAAGGGTAGGGTCATAGAGCCTGTAACTTCGTTCACAGATTTTGAAAGGACAGACCTGCTGGATATCAGCATTGGAACAGCAGATGGAGCTTCGCCTTTTAACTTCACTTCTAAAGAAAAGTTGTTATCTACAGGTCCGGTATCCGTCGCTGTTAGGCCTCTGTCGCCATATCTATCACTCCCGCGTGCTACGTGCGACAATCTAGCGCAGCTCCTCCCTGTTACATTCGACAGCGGTCTCAAATACTATCTTTGGAATACGGAAGACCCTCTCTACAAAAAGATCGTATCATCCCCTGCCTACATTGGCTTCACGTTCCCGCCTGCTACTGGTTCCACTGACAACGTTATTATCAAAGTCCCCTTCGCGCTTTTAAATCTCACGCTTGAGCATCCCATCACCGAAAGCGGCATATCAAAGCAATACTTCCCCTGCGTGCCCCTAGACGACAACCTAGTTCTTGGCCGCGCCTTCCTCCAAGCAGCCTTCATTGGTAGAAACTGGCGGACTAAACTCACCTGGTTGGCACAAGCGCCCGGGCCTGGGGTATCGCGCCGAGGTCTCGGAGACCAGAACATCGACATACCCGACGATGCGACGACGATATCTGGCTTCACGGGCCCAAATCTATTCGTTGAGAGCTGGAAAGGCCAATGGTCACTTATCCAAAGTCAGGAGCCGAGTCCGCCGAGTCCGCCGAGTCCGCCGGGTAATGTAACAACAACTCAATCGACTCCAAGCAATCTCTCTACGGGCGCAAAGATTGGTATAGGTATTGGCGCTGCTCTTGGTGTCATCGTGGTATTTTGTGCATTAGTCTGGTCCTGGCGGAGGCACCGTGCCGGCGGTCGTACCAACACAGTGCTAACGGAGACCGGTGGCAATAATATAAATACTACGCAGCACTCGCATCAAGAATATAACGAGTGGGTGGCTAGGAAACCGACTTCCGAGATGCCAGTTCATTTTAACAACCCAATTGAAGCGCCAGATACTAGTATAGCGAACTCTCGACATTAGGATATGTAACGTACCTGGCATGCGAGTGGGCAGGATGGGCGAATAGGCAGCTTTTACCAAGACTTCACCAAATCTACAACGACTTTTCAATTTTATAGTATAATATAACACTTAACTATATTTAATAATATCTAATACTATTATAACGGGCCTGCCTTCTCCTTTAGAAAGGTGGTTCCTTGGGTTGGGTACTAGTTATTGATAACAGGAGTTGATATAGATAAGAACAAATAGGTGATCGATAATATATTAAAGGGATACTAATTCTAGGGAGGATATTAATATATATAACTCTTAATTAAAGATTAGATTAACGATAAGAGACTTCTTATAGGTATCTCTCCCTCTAACTATATACTTGTCTAGGTTAGTAAAATCTACGCTACTTATAGACTTTATTATATAACTTAATTAGTAAGTCCTACGCTAGTTATAGACTTTATTATATAATTTCTAATTATATATCTAAATTATACTTGGCTTCTTGGCCTAGGTCTAAGTTATTAATCCTAGGCTACTAGTCGTCCCCACTATTACTATCGTTATAAGGTATAGCTATAATACTATCTCCTCCTCTAGTTCTTCCTCTAGTACGTTGATCTATTCTATTATCCTAGAATATATATATTATAGTACCTCTACTTTCTATATTATTTTCTTTACCCTTTATACCTTCTCTAGCTATAGTTAAGCGTAGGCTATTAGCTAATTATATTAAAAAGTCTAGTATTAAAGTTATACCCTATTCTTATTATTCTTAATTTAAGCTAAAGTATATTACTTTAGCTTCCTATACTTCTAAGTAACTTACTTATAAAGAGTATATTTATTTAAATAGTTATTATTCTTATAATATTTTTAGTATTACTATTACTAATAGTATATCCTATATATAAAGACTATAATTTCTACTTATATATCTTAGTTTAATCTATAAACTATTTTTAAGAGAAACTTAAGGCTAAAATAGTAGCTATAGAGAAGAAATAAGAGTCTCTTCTTAATAAGATTACTCTAACTTATATAAAACTATTATATCTTTACTAATAAAAGGTATTTCTTAATAGGTAGGAGGAAGATTAGTCTTACCTCTTTAAGGCTTAGTTTAAAGACTTTAAGAATAATAATTCCCCTAGTTTCTCTAAGTTTTTAATAGACGACGTTCTATCTAGTAGAGGTAATATATCTCTAAATTTACTATAAGGCGATCTACTTAATCCCTTATCTCTTAGTTTTCTTTAATTAATAGGTTAGAATGAAACTCTATTAGCTTCTTAGAGTAATTAAGATTATCTTCTAGTTACTAACTATCTTCTTATAGTTATCCTTTATTATCTATTCCTAGCTATCTTACTAGATAGTAATTTTTCCTATTTCGATACTAATATCCTAAAATCTTATCTACTTCCTATTCTTCTTCTTATTCTCTATAAATACTTACTTTATAAACTACTAGCTATATATCTTTTAGTACTTTTTCTAGAAGTAAAATATAAAATATTAGGTATATCTTTATATCCCTTAGTAATATTAATTTATATATTACTAGTCCTATTTATTTCTTAATTTTATATAGGCCTATCTTAGTATAGTCTAATTTTAAATTAGGTTACTTACTTTTTATATTTTTTTATAGTAGTTATACCCTATCCCCCTTTCTAAATTAGGGTCTCTCCTAGTATCTCTAGTCGTAGTATTTCCCTATCTAGGAGTATAGGAATTCTATATCTTCTTTTAATTAATAGTATATATTTTAAATCTATTATATAAATTCTTCTCCTTATAGTATCTATTCTTCGATTTCCTTTAGTATATTATATATTCTTAGTTTATAACTATAATTCGCGAAGAATAGTAATATATCTATTACTATATTAATTACGTTATTATAAGCTAGTTATACTATTAGTAGTAATATTACCTAGTTATCTTACTAGTAGTTTAAGTAATATCTTAAGAATTATTCTACTATTTAATTTATTCTTTCTAATTATCTATCTATTTATAGATAGTATACTATTAATATACTATACTTAATTTCTATATTAGCTATTATTATTTACTAAAATCTAGATATAAATCTAATATCTCTATTAGTAATTACTTTATCTAGTATTCTATATTAACTAATTATAGTATTAGTAAATTTCTATACTACTTTTTCTACTCTAGTTTATTCCTTATATAGTCTAAAGTATAAGTATTTTATAGCTTTGTCTATAATAGTTATAATCCTATTATATTTATATTTATTTACTAGATCCTTTAACTTTAGTAGTTTTATTATAAAGTCTATTATAATAACTCCCTATAGTCGTTCTAGTACTTCTACTAGTATTAATTTACTATATAGAAGATATCTACTATATTTATTTTATTAATAATCTATATAGTCCCTTAATACCTCTATAACTAATTTTCTTACCTTTAGTATATATAGTAGGGTGACACTAAAAAAAACCAATTAAAAAAGATACGATTTTTAAAAGGCTATAACTATTTCAATTTTAATGTTATAATAAAAACGAAACTAGAATTTTAAAGAGAAAATCTAAAATTTTAATTCTATAATAAGTAATCTTGATTATTAACTACGTTCGATAAGGGATAAGTCGCTAAATAGGATGAAAAAAAAAACCAAAAGTTTACTTTATAATAACTTTTTTCTATATTTCCTTTTTTAGCTAAAACTCCTACTAACTATAATAGGCCTAGTAAAGTATTTATATTTAGATTCTTAAATAATTCTATAAGATTTTTAAAAGATTTATAATAAATCTAAAAATAGAGTTATATAATTACGTAAGCAAAATTATATAATAGATTAATAAGATTATAATATATAAAAAAATCTTTCTATTTTTAAATTTTGGTTCCTTAAATCCTTAGAATGGTTCCTTAATTATCTAATCTTAAATCAAAAGTTGACCTACTTTTAGAAGCCAATACTTCTATTTCTACTATTTCTACTACTTTAAAAAAACCTCGAGAGTCTATTTATAATACTATAAAATATATTAATAGAAAAAAAAAGCTAATAACTCTATTTTAAATAGAGTTAAAAAGGGAAGAATTGATAAGTTATCTCCTAGAGAGAAAAGAGCTATTAATAGAGATTTAACTAGAAGTCCTAAAAAGGAAAATAAAAGATTATTATTTAAATATAATCTAGAAATAAGTAAAAGAATACTTTAATATTTTTTAAAAGAAGAGGATTATTCTATTAACGTTACTACTAAAAAGCAGATTTTAAATACTAAAAAGGCTAAAAATCGAGATACCTACGCTAAAAACGAATTAAAAAAAAAGGAAATTAATCTTAATAAGGTTATTTTCTTAGACGAGTGCTCTATCCAACGAGGACACGGTTCTAGGGCTGAATATATAAGAAAAAAGAGAAATAAGAAACTAGGAAAAGAACTTATTTCTAGCCATTCAACTAGTAAGTTTTCTATAACTTTTTTTATACTAAAATAGATTATTTTTAGTCTATTTTAATTCTAAAATTTTAGTTTTTTAATAACTATTTTATTAACTTAATTATAGGCCGAGATATATCCTTTAAAGTTTAGGGCTCTATATATATAGGTAGAAGATTAAAACTAGCCTTTATAACTGTACCAAATATAGCTTCTAGCTTTACTAATAAGGACTATATTTAAAAAGTTCTTAATCCTATAGTAAAGCCAATAATAAAAGATGGTTAGTTACCTAATAGTTTTTTACTCTTATATCTATTATATCTTTATATATAATAATATATATAAAGATATCGCTTTATAACTATAAAATATAGACTAAGATCTATATAGGGTAGTAATTTTAGCAAGATAACTCAAGAATCTATACTACGAAACACGTTAAAGCTTGGTTTAAAAGAAATAAAATCAACCTTTATCCTTATCCTACCTATAGTCCTGATTTAAATCCTATCAAAAATATCTAGTCAGTTCTAAAAAATTGACTAAATAAAAGATATAAAGAAAGTTTAGATATAGGAGTTAATAAAAATTCTATAGAAACTTTTAAAAAGGCTATAAAAGAAGAGTAGGATCTAATACCTTAAGAAGCTATGGATAATAATATATTATTTTTACCTAAACATTATAATAATATTAATGTAGCTAAAGGATAGTATACTAAATATTAATTAGTAATTAATATTCTTTTATAGCTAGTTTTAAGCTAAAAACGCGAATTTATTTATATCTTTAATAACTTAACTTTTAGTTAAATGATTTTGAAATAAATTTAATATATAAGCTTATTTTTAGGTTTATTATAATATATTATAAAAAAAATTAAATTGGTACTCCTATTAAAATGTTATTATAAAGTAAACTTTTGGTTTATTTTTTCTTCCTATTTAGCGATATATCTCTTATTGAACTTACTTAATAATCAGGAATACTAACTATAGAATTAAAATTTTAGATTTTTTCTTTAATATTCTAGTTTTGTTTTTATTATAATAATACAATTGATATAGTTATAGCCTTTTAAAAATCGTGTCTTTTTTAATTGGTTTTTTTTAGTATTACTCTACTATATAATAATAGCTTACTATAGGAGCGAGTAAAGGAAATAAAGTAAAAAGGTTGATTCTATAGAAGGAGAGTTAAGTAGAAGCTATATATAAAGGAACTAGAGCTCTTAGAGATTTGGTTCTATAGGAAGAATAGAAGAATAAAAGACTAAGGTTCTAGTTTTAGAATTAAATCTTTTAAAGGGATAAGCTAGAAGTATATAAGAAAGAGCTATATATAATATACCTAGATATAATATACCCTCTAGGTAATTTAGGCGAAGCTTAAGTTACCTAATAAGTACTAGAGCTATTAATTAGTATACCTACTAACTTAGCTACTAATATAGAAATATATAAATAGACGCTTATATATACCTTCCTATTCTAGTAACTTCTATAAATATACCTCCTATAAGTTACCTTATTTTCTTACTTTTCTTCGAGTTGATTTCTATACTCTTATAGAGTATATTCCTTCTAATTTTTTTATACTATAAGCTTTACTAACGTATTTTTAGAAGAATAAATATTTAAAGTCTACTATAATAGTATATTAGAAATATTCTTTAGGGTATCTACTAAAAGGTAGCACTACCGCTAATTCGTCTATACCTAAAAAGAGTAAAAAGAGAGGGCCTAGCTATCCTAAAAAGGCTTGTACGCCGCTGCCGCCGTTACTACCACCTTTACTACTACTATTATTATTATTAAAGACGCTAAAGATATCTTTCTACTATATTATAGTTACTAGAGTACTCTACGCTATTTCTTATAATAGTTATATAGTAGGGTGACACCAAAAAAAACCAATCAAAAAAAACAAAATTTTTAAAAGGCTATAAATAATTCAATTTTAACGCTATAATAATAACTAAATCAGAATTTTAAAGAGAAAATCGAGAACTTTAATTCTATAATTAGTAATCCTGCTTATTAAGCGGGTACAAAGGAAGATAGGTCACGAAATACGATGGAAAAAAAACCTAAAATCTACTTATCTATAACTTTTTATTTAGTACTTATTTTTAGCTATAATATATAGGCTTAATCCTATATTTAAGATTTTAGAAGTTTCTATAAATTATTATAAAAGTTATAAATAATATAAAAATAGGCTAATATAATTATATAACCAAAATTAGAAAATAAATTAATAGAATTATAAATATTATATATATCTTTTCAATTTTAAATTTCTAGTCCTTAACTCCTTAAATTAGTAGTTTAAATCCTATATTTTAAATTAATACTTACCTACTTTTAGAAGCTAGTATATCTAGTTCTATTATTTTTTTTTAAATATTTTCAATATTAGTATAGACTAAATTAGCTCTATTTTAATTCTATAGATTTAGATTTTTTATAATTATAATATATATTTAATAATAGATTATTAAATATTCTATAAATTTAAAGCTTAATATATCTATATATAAAACTAAACTAGGCTTTATAAATAAACTCTATATTACTTCTAGTCTTTTTAATAAGATTTATATTTAAAAAGTTCTTTTTTATATAGTAAAGCCTATCATATAATAAGATAGAAAGTCTATAATTTCTTATCCTTTTACTTAATAAATTTTTATATATAATTATATATAATATAGTAAAACCTTATAATTATAATCTATAGTTAGATGAAATTATATAATATAAGTTTTAACAAGATAATATAAGATTATATAAGTAAAATACTATTAAAACCTAGTTTAAAAGGGAAAAAATTAGATAATTTTCTTATTTAGACTATAATTCGAATATAAACTTATTCTAATATATTATATTAGTTTTTAATAATAAATTAGATTAAAAATATAAAAGAAAATTAAATAGAAAAGGTAAATAAAAGTCTATAAAAACTATTAAAAAAATGATAAAAAAATAATAGGATTTAATATCTTAAAAGAGTATAAATAATAGTATATTATTGGAATTATATTATATAACCACTTAGTTTACTAGCAGCTTTCCTATAGCTTTCTAGCGGCTTTTTAGTAGCTTACTAGTAGCTCTCTAAGTTATATAACTAGTATTATATAACTACTTACTATTGGTTCGCCTATAGCTTTCTAGCGGCTTACTAGCAGCTTTCTACTAGTATACTAGCAGCTCTCTAAGTTATATAATTTATTATATAATAGCTACGTTACTAGCTGCGTTTACTAGCTACGTTCCCTTACTATACCCCTTACTACGCCCCTTACTACGCCCCTTACTATACCTCTTTTCTTTCCCTTCTTTACTATAGCCTATTATACTTATATACGCGAGCTAGGTCCTATAGTACTCTATATATTATAAATAGAATCACGTCTTTATATATATAAACTCCTCTATAGTTTTCTCTTTTATAGAATTAATTATCTACTCT
>Ga0247757_10000704_pt1 | contig 26605 bp, 16 predicted proteins | sample UWRJL126311R4_FD_180929 | JGI IMG/M metagenome (GOLD analysis project Ga0247757, IMG submission 180929) | Plant litter microbial communities from Arlington Agricultural Research Station in Wisconsin, United States - UWRJ-L126-311R-4 | ecosystem: Environmental > Terrestrial > Plant litter >...
GCTGATCAATTCTGCGGGCTATACGGTCCTCACCGGCACGAACCTCTATACGGGCGGGACCTCCATCGCCGGCGGCTATCTGCTGCTCGGCTACTACGGCACCACGGGGTCGATCATTGGCGACGTCACCTTCACCGGCAACGTCAACGCCGGCGGCGGCGAACTGCAGTTCCTGCGCTCGGACAACTACACGTTCGGCGGCAACATCAACGGCCCCGGACGCGTGAGCAATTTCGGCGACGGCATCCTCTCGCTGGCCGGGAGCAACACCTACAGCGGGGACACTTTTGTCGGCGCGGGTGCGCTGGCCGACAGCGTGGAGGGAGCGTGGTCACCCAACTCCGTCCTGCGAATCGATAGCAGCGCAACCCTGCTCCCGGCTTTCAATGAAACCATCGCCGGCCTCAATGACTACACCACGGGCGTTTCCGGTGGGGTCGACTTTGGCACCAATACGGCGGTTCTCACGCTCAACGTGAGCAGCGCCGTCACCTTCGCCGGATCGATCGCGGGCGATGGCTCGCTCGCCAAGACCGGTTCGGGCGTCCAGGAACTCACCGGCGCCAGCTCCTACACCGGGGGCACCGTGGTCAACGGCGGCACCTTGGCCGTGAACTCCGGCTCGATCAACCATCCCTCGGCCGACGTAACGGTGGGCGATGGCGACAGCGACAACGGCACGCTGGAAATTTCCAACGCCGGCGGCGTCACCAACGACAACAGCCTCGTCGGCAATGGCAGCGGCAGCTCTGGCACGGTGACCGTGGATGGCTCGGGCAGCACCTGGACCAGCGCTTCCAACCTGTTTGTCGGGCAGTTCGGCGACGGCTCGGTCAGCGTCATGAACGGCGGCACCGTCCTCAGCCAGTTTGGTTATGTTGGCACCCAGACCGGGGGCACCGGCCTGGTCGAAGTCGACGGCATCTTCAGCAGCTGGTCCATTTCCAGCGGTCTCTTCATCGGCGACAACGGCACCGGCGAGCTCAAGGTGTCAAACGGTGGCCTGGTCGCCGATGTCACCGGGCATATCGGCTACTCCGCCGGCAGCATTGGTTGCGCCGACATCACGGGGACGTACAGCGCCTGGAACAATTCCGGCGCGCTGCTGGTCGGCCTCAGCGGCACCGGCGACCTGAAGATTGCCTCCGGCGCCACGGTGACGGATACCGATGGCACGCTGGCGAGCCTTGCCGGCAGCATCGGCACCGCGCTGGTCACGGGTGCCGGCAGCAATTGGAACAACAGCGGCTACCTCTACGTCGGTGGCGCGGGCAACGGCACGCTCGACGTCGAGAACGGCGGCTATGTCTACGGCGCCAACGTGTCCATCGGCAACAACACGGGCGGCACCGGCGCGCTCACGGTCGACGGCAGCGGCAGCCAGCTCAGCGTCGACAACACCCTCTACGTCGGCAGTGCCGGCTCGGGCACGCTCAACGTCACCAACGGCGGCAGCGCCTTCAGCAGTGTCGGCTCGGTCGGCAACAATGCCGGCGGCATCGGCGACGTCACGGTGAGCGATGCCGGCAGTACCTGGTATGTCTCCAACCAATTGCTGGTCGGCAACGCCACCTCCGGCGCACTCGGCATCCTCAATGGCGGCAACGTCACCGCATACTACCTGGGCATCGGCGTCCTCTCGGGCGTTTCAGGCTCCGCCTACCTCGCCAACAACAGCACGCTCGACGTCGGCAACGACACGATGGTGGGCGGCGCCGGTGCCGGCGACCTGGGGATTCTCTCCGGCAGCGATGTGACCACCGTGGGTAATGGCATCATCGGCAACACCGGCACCGGCAGCAGCCAGGTGACGATCGATGGCGTGGGCAGCACCTGGACGATTGGCGGCAATGCCTACGTGGGCAACGGTTCCACCGGAAGCCTGTTCCTGCTGCACGGCGGCAAGATCGACGTGGGCTCGGGCTCCGGCACCATCAGCCTCGGGCATTCCGGCGCGTGGGGCCGGGTCTATATCGGCTACGATGGCGAAGCCACCACCCCCGGCGGCATCATCAACGCCGCCGCGATCACCACGGAATCCGGCTCGGGCGACGTCATCTTCGGCACGGCGTCCAACTCCTCCTCCCCGTACTACCTCACCAAGGATGGTACCTCCGGCGGTGCCCCGGTGCTGATTGCCGGCCCGACCGTGGTCAGCGTGGAGTCCGGGTACAACGTGCTCACCGGCGCCAACACCTACACCGGGGGCACGACGATCTACAGCGGCACCCTCGTCATGGGCAACAACTCCGCCCTCGGGACGGGTGCCGTCACCGTCTACGGCGGCTCCCTGAGCGTCGCCTCGGGCATCACTTTCAGCAATCCCCTGAATCTTGCCGGGAGCGGCGGGCGCCTGGGTGGCAACGGCACCTTCGGTTCGCTGGTGACAGTCGGCAACGGCGTCCACCTCGCGCCCGGCAATTCCCCGGGCACCCTCACGTTCAGCAGCGGGCTGACGCTCACGGACGGTGGTTTCCTCGACATGGAGGTGCAGGCGGCCGCGGGAGCGGCGGGCACCGGCTACGACACCGTCGTGGTTTCCGGTGGCGCCCTTGACCTCGCCGCCGTCTCGGCGGGCGGCTTCACGTTGAAGCTGATCTCCCTGAACCTCGGCGGCAGCGCCGGCGATGTGTCGGACTTCAACTTCACCAATTCCTACTCGTGGACGGTTTTCAGCACGACGGGGATCACGGGGTTCAACGCCAACAAGTTCGCCCTCGATCTCTCCGGGTTCTCCAACGACATCAGCATCGGCAGCTTCGTGGTGGCGCAGTCCGGCAACAGCGTGCTCCTCAATTTCACCGCCGTGCCGGAGCCCTCGACCTGGGCGCTGCTCGCGCTGGGGCTCGCCGGCGGCGGCCTCGCCGGCTGGCGCCGCGCGCGCCGTCGCGCCTGAACGGCGCGCGGCCCGCGCCGGTTACTGGAGCAACGCCTTGGATCGTTCCGCGAGGCCGAGGAATTCCGTGCGGTAGCCGCCGGCGTCGCTACCCAGGCCCGCCCGGGCCCAGGCGTTGATGTCCGCCAGCGTCGTCGCCCCCTTGTGCGGCGAATCCCGCAGCAGCATGCCGAAGCTGGCCACGGCGGCGGCGAATTTGAAGTCGTCGCTCGCCTGCTCGAAGCGCACGCCGCTGTCGCGCAACGGGAACTCGAGCTTCTGGCTCACGTCGCCGGCCGGCTCCTTGTAGCGGATCTTCACGGTCAGGAGCTCATCGCTGTTTGGCATTTGGCGTTTGGCATTTGGCGTTTCCACCACCCGGTACTTCAAATCATCCACCGCGGGGCCGGTGACGGGCATCTCCGTGCCGGCCGGCACGACTTCGTAGAGCGCGGTCACGGTGTGACCCGCGCCGATTTCGCCGGCGTCGACCTTGTCGTTGTTGAAATCCTCCTTCGCCAGCAGGCGGTTCTCGTAGCCGATGAGGCGGTAGGCCTGCACCTGCGCCGGGTTGAACTCGACCTGGATCTTCACGTCCTTGGCGATCGTCACGAGCGTGCCGCCGGCCTGTTCGACCAGCGACTTCTTCGCCTCGGCCAGCGAGTCGATGTAGGCGTAGTTGCCGTTGCCCTTGTCGGCGAGCGACTCGAGCGTGGAGTCCTTGAGGTTGCCCATGCCGAAGCCGAGTACGCTCAGGAACACGCCGCTCTTGGCCTTCTCCTCGATCAGGCGCACCAGCTCGCCCTCGCTCGTCACGCCGACGTTGAAGTCGCCGTCCGTCGCGAGGATCACGCGGTTCACGCCGCTGCCGATGAAATTCGCCTTGGCGATGTCGTAGGCCAGCTGGATGCCCATGGCGCCGTTGGTGGAGCCGCCGGCCTCGAGCCGGTCGATCGCGTCGAGGATGTCGGCCTTGTGGCTCACGGGTGTGGACGGCAGCGCGAGGCCCGACGCCCCGGCGTAGACCGCAATGGCCACGCGGTCGTCCGGCCGCAGCTTGTCCACGAGGAGGCGCAGCGACTGCTTCACCAGCGGCAGTTTGTTGGGCGACTGCATGGAGGCGGACACGTCGAGCAGGAACACAAGGTTCGCCGCCGGCCGCGCGGCATCACTGACCTCGCGGCCCTTGAGCCCGATGCGCACCAGCCGGTGCTCGGGCGCCCAAGGCGCGGAGGCGACTTCCAGGTTCGCCGCGAAAGGCACGTTGCCCGTGGGGGCCTGGTAGCGGTAGGGGAAATAGTTGACCAGTTCCTCGATGCGCACCGCATCCGCCGGTGGCCGGTGGCCGTCCTGGATGAAACGGCGGACGTTGGCATACGAGGCCGTGTCCACGTCGATGGAGAAGGTGGAGAGCGGATTTTCCCGGGCCCCGAGGAAGGCGTTGTCCTTCCGGTAGGCGTAGCCCTCGGTGTTGCTGTCATCCTGCCGCACCATGAGCTTGTCGTTCATCACGGTGACCGCGGATCCCGTATCGCGGAGTTCGCTCCGAACGCGCGCGGCCGCCAAGCCGCCGTTGCTCTTGTAGGCTGCTCCCGCCGGCGCCGCTGCCGGCGCCGCGAAGTAAGCATTGGCCTGGCTCTTGGCCTCGCGCATTTTCGCGCGCCGTTCCGCGTCGCCCATGGCCATTTTCTCGACGTCTTGCTTGCGCGCAGCCTCGTCCTTGGCGAGTTCCATGAGCGTAAGACTGCGGACATCCGCGCTCGCATTTGCGCCGTCAAACTCTTCCGCCTCCGCCGGTGCGGGCGGCGGCGCGGGCATATTGGCCGCAATGCTTGCCGGCGCTTCCGCCCCCGTCTGGGCCAGCGGCATCTCGACGTAATGCTTCGGCTGCATCGGTCGCTGGTTGTATTCCGTGTAGACGAAAAACAGGGCGAAGCACGCCGCCGCGAGCCCGCTCACGACATAATAGAACTGCGGAAAGCGGATGGGCTTGTTGAGCTGCTTGCGCAGCGATTCCCCGCCGCCATCGAGCTTGCGGAAATCGCCGCCGGGAATGATCGCCGCCTGGCGCGGCGAAGCTGCCGGCGTCGGCACGGGCTCGTGCTCCAGGACACCCGCGAGGATTGTCCCGGTCGCGCGGATCTCGTCCACCAGCTGGCGGGCGGCGGGATCAGACTGGAGCAACTGCTCGAATTCGGCCCGCTCGGGGGCGGGCATTTCGTTAAAAGCGTAGGCGGTCAGCCGTGGGTCATCGGATGAAATCAGGTTCTGGCTCATGGGCAGTGCTCCTCGAGGGTTTGCTCCGCTGTGTTGGCAAGCGGGCCTGCCAGCCGTAGGCTCGGCGAAGGCTGGTCGTCAGGGGAAAGAATACTCTGGTTCATGGTTCTGTTCTCGGTTTGAAGCCCGGGGTCATTCGGGCTGCGCGGCCAGGTCTTGCCGCAGTCGCTTGATGGCGGTGTGCAGGATGAAGCCCACGTTGGTCACCGACAGTGACGTGATGCGGCTGATCTCCTGGTAACTGAATCCGTTTTGAAACTTAAGGCGCACGACTTCCTGCTGGTTGGGCGGAAGTTGGCCGATGAGGCGGAGCACGGCGGCGTGTTGCTCGGCGCGCTCGATGCCGGTGCCCGGCCGGGGGTCGCCCGCCACCAGGCGCTCGGCCTGGCCGTCGGAAAAGCGATTCATGCGGCCCTCCTTGCGCAGGAGATCCGTGGCGCGGTTGCGGCAGACGGTGAAGAGCCATTCCGCCACGTGGCCGTCCACTTGTTCGGGCGGTTGGGCCATGAGGCGGATGAACGTGTCCTGGACGACGTCCTGCGCCCGGTCGGCATCGCCGTGGAGCAGGCGGGTGGCGTAGCGGAGCAGCGGCGCTTGGTGGCGCACGACTGCCGCTTGCACAAAGGAGCTGGCATCGGGACTGACATGGGATTTTTCCGGTTCGATATTCACGAGACCTCACTCCTTACACGGCTGAATGCAGGGGTTATTAGGGTTAGACTCAAATATTTCCCGAACGTTCGTTGGCCCTTGGTCTAGCGGGCCATAGCGTTGGTCAACGATCTCCAACCGCCGCCAGTCGCGCCGCCGCCAGGTTATCGAGCAATTCGGTCCGATAACCCCCGGCGTCGTCCGGCAGGAAGCGCTGGATCCACGCCTCCAACCGGTCCAGATCGGTTCCGGCGTGGGCGCGCTCCCCTTGCAGAATGCGACCGAGCTCCGCCCAGGCGGCGGCAAAGCGGAAGCTCGGATCGGCCGCGGACCAGTCCTGCTCCACCCCTTCCAACCGCACCGTCCGACGCTGCGCCGCCGGCAATCCGGGCAAGCGGTAGCTCATGGCAACATCGGCGAGGCGGGCGGCGGCCTTTTCACCCGGTTTCAAGCTGACTTCATAAAAAGCCTCGAGACTTCGTCCCGGCAACAACTCCGCCACCGCCGCGCTGGTCTCCCCTTCGGCGCCACCATCGACCCGGCCGCTTTCGGTGACCCGGTCCGGATTGAACTGCACCGTCAGCGCGACTTCCTGCGCCGCGGCCTCAACCAACCCGTCGATCTGCGTGGCGAGCAGACGCTCCGCCTCCTCGAGCGTGTTCACGTAGCAACTGCGTCCGCCGCCCTTGGTCGCGAGCAACTCCAGCCGCAGGTCATTGCGATCGCTCCGACCAAAGCCAAAGACGCTCAGCTTGATTCCTTCGGCGGCGGCCCGCGCGGCGATGCCCGCCAGCACGCCCTCGTCCGTCTCGCCCAGGTTGAAATTCCCGTCGGTGCAAAGCACCACCACGTTCAAGCCGCTCTCAACCCGCCCGCGCCGCGCGGCGGCATACGCGAGTTGCAGGCCTTCGTATCCGTTGGTCTGCCCCGCGGCTTCCAGCGCGCCCAGGCAGTTGCGCAGCTCCAAGGCCTTTCCGCCGAGCGGAGCTCCCGGCAGCAGCTCCCTGGCGCTGGCCGCATAGGTGACGACCGCCACCCGATCCTCGGGTCGCAGGCGTTGCGCCAACAAACGGATGCCTTCCTGCACGAGCGGCAGACGGTTGGCCCCGGCCATGGATTGCGAGACATCGATGGCGAAGACGAGATTGGCAGGAGGCCGGACCGGTACGGGCGCCCGCCGGGCCTTGAGGCTCACGCGCACCAAAGTCTTGTCCGGCGCCCAGGGCGAACGCGCCATCTCCACTTTGGCGGCGAGGGGTTCTTCCGCCGTGGGGCCGGGATCGTCCGCGGCGGGTGGCGCTTGCTTCACCATTTCCCCCACCTTGACCGTCGCCGGCTTCGGCCAATGCCCTTTGGCAAGTTCGCGCTGCAACGTCGCGATGCCCAGCGCTGGCGCGGGCGCGGGCTGTTCTTTGCCCGCCTCCGTGCCGCCGCCGGGCTCGGAGGTCGCTTGGCTGTCCGCCGCGGGTTTGGCCGGCGGCATCGCGTGCGCGATCGCATTTGATCCGGCGGTCGAACCGGACGCGCTTTCGGCTCCATTCGGTGCTTCGCGCCCGAGGTTCGTGTCATTTTCAACCGAGTCCGCGGCTGATGCCGGATGATCCGAACCGTCAGGAGCTCCGCTTACGCCCCGGTTTTGCGCCGCCGGCGCGTTGTTCCCGACCGGTCCGCTCGCGGCTCCGCGACTCCGGGCTCCGCCTGGGTCTTCTGCCGGGCCCGTCTCGCCACCGGCTCGCGCGGCATTGTCGCCGGCAAGTGAACTTTGCTCATATGCCCCACCCTTGTCGCTCCGGCTCAAAGATCTTCCCGCCCGAGGCGTCGCGGCCTGCGGCACCATCTCGTCGTCGCGAAACGGCGATGTCGCGACATCCGGTCGATCGCCGTGTCGCCCCGCGCCGTCGGCTTCGCCCCGGCGCGCCCGCGTGGGCGTGGCATAGCTGCCGTTCATGCCCGACCGGGTGTCATCGCGCCGCGGCACGCTCTTTTCGGAGCGCCCCGCGATATACCAAACCAGCGCCGCAGCCCCTGCCACCACCGCACCAATCAGCAGCACCCAAGGCATCTTGCCCCACGCTCCCTCCTTTCGCCGGCGCCGGCGTTTCGGCAGTGGCGCGCCCGACGCCAACACGCGGGCCAGGTGAACGCCCGTCTTCCGGATCGCGTCGGAACTTTCCAGCAATGCCTTTCCATCCGGTACGCTTTCCGCAAAGGCCGTTTTCTCCGCCGGCTCCATTTCATCGAGGGCGTAGGCCGTCAGCCGGACGTTCCGGCTCCAGCCGTCGCCCAGCGATACGCTCGCCCCGGAAGCCTGGCAGAGCCGAACCAACCCCGAATGCAAAAGCCCACCCGCTCCCGCGTGGCTCACTCCCGTGATCCCAGCCAGCTCCACGAGGTTGAAGCCAAACTGGAATTTCAACCGCAGCGCTTCCTGTTGCTTGATGGTCAGGCGGGCAAAAGCCCGGTGCACCGCGATCCCCGGATCCTCCCCTGTCGCCGCCTCTTCGTCCTGCGCACCGTCGGCGTCGTCCGCCACCAGCACGTCGCCGGGCTGGCCGCCGCGCACCATTCGCCGGCGACCCTGCGTGAACAGCCATACCGCCGGTTCGTCCTCGGCCTCCAATTGGCCGGGCGCCTCGCGCATGACCTCCCGAATCACCGCCTCCACCCGCAGCGCCTCGGCTCCCGGCAGGCCCGCCAGATACGCCCGCAAGCCCGCCTCATGTCGCTCGAGCAAAGCAGGAGCGACTGCAGGCGAGGGCGACCCGGCAGGAGTGGCGGTGGAGGACTGGCTCACTGTCACCCCTTATATCGGCTCATTTCGCCAAAACTTGCCCGTCCGAACCTCCGGCCATCTACCCACTTGCACCAGTCGCCGGAGGCGACACCCTTACGGCTATGGATCATCGTCCGCTCCGGACCCTCAGTCTTCTGCCACGCCTCGCCGTAGCCCTGGGCGTAGGCGGGTCCTCTGTCCTCTGTCTCCTGATCTCTGTCGCCTGTCTTCTGTTTCAAGCCGGCTGCGGCAAGCGCGAGACTCCGGTCGAGGAAGGCATCCGCACCCAGACGCTGCTGCTGGGCAACCTCGCCGAGCCCAAGGACCTCGACCCACAGGTCATCGACGCGTACACGGACATGAACATCGCAGCCGCGCTTTTCGAGGGCCTGACGGCGCTCGAGGAAAAAACGGGCAAGCCGATCCCGGCCGCGGCCGACCATTGGGAGATTTCTCCGGACGGACTCACCTACACGTTCCACCTTCGGGCCAACGCCAAATGGTCCGACGGCACGCCGCTCACGTCGCAGGATTTCGCGTACTCCTTCCAGCGCATCCTCACGCCGGCGTTTGCGTCGCAATCCTCCTATATGCTCTGGCCGATCAAGAACGCCGAGGCGTTCAATGCCGGCAAAATCACCGACTTCAGCCAGGTCGGCATCGCCACGCCGGACGCCACCACGCTGCGCCTCACGCTCGAGCGCCCGACCTCCTACCTGCTGGCGCTCGCCGCCCACAACACGTGGTACCCCGTCCCGAAGTCCGCGATCGAGAAGAACGGCGGCATGCTGCAACACGGCTCGCACTGGACGCGCCCCGGCCAGCTCGTGAGCAACGGTCCGTTCCAGCTCACGGAATGGAATCCCAACTCCCGGGTCACGGTGGAGAAAAACCCGCACTACTGGGACGCCGCCGTGGTTCGCCTCAATCGCATCCGTTTCCTCCCCGTCGAAAGCTCCGAGGTCGAGGAGCGCAATTTCCGCGCCGGCCAGATGCACGTCACGTGGGACCTGCCCACGTCAAAGGCCGTCGCCTACCAGGCGGAGCACTCCGCGCTGCTCCGCAACGATACGCTGCTCAGCAACTACTACCTGAACTTCAACACGAAGAAGCCGCCGTTCGACGATCCGCTCGTCCGCCGCGCCTTCTCACTCGCCCTTAATCGCGAGGCGCTCTCGCACAGCGTGCTCAACGGCGTCCTGCCGGCCGCCTACACCTTCGTGCCGCCGGACTGCGGCGACTACCAGTCCACCGCCCGCATCAAGGAGGACGCCGCCCTCGCGCGCGACCTGCTCAAGGCTTCCGGCCATGAGGGCGGCCGCGGCCTGCCGCCGATCTCACTCCAAGTCCTGAATGACGTCCGCCAGCCGAAACTCGCCGAGGCGGCGCAGGCGATCTGGGCCAAGGAACTCGGCGTCAACGTCACGATCGAGATGAACGAGCAGAAGGTGTGGCTGCAAAACCAGCAATCGATGACGCACCAGATTGGCTTTCTCGGCTGGGTTGCCGACTTCCCCGACCCGATCACGTTTCTCAATCTCGCCGAGACCGACAATGGACAGAACTGGACCGGATGGTCCAACCGCGACTACGACCAGCTCCTCCGGCAGGCCGAGGCCAGCCTCGATCCCGCCGAGCGCAAGCGGTTCCTGCAAGTCGCCGAGGGGTTCATGCTCGAAGCCTGCCCGATGGCCCCGCTCGTCTTCCGCAGCCGCACCTACCTGATCCACCCCGCCGTGAAAAACTGGGACCCGGCAGTGGTCGGAATCCATCTCTACAAAAAGGTTTATTTGGCACCTTAACCCCGACTTGGTCGGCCCGACAGGGCGACTATTTCACATCTCGCAATGTGAAATAGTCGGGTTAGTCCGCTCTTGCGTGTCTTTCCGCGCAACGCCCAGAATTCCTCCCCCGTGACTTTCCGCTTTTTCCTCACCTGCTGCCTTCTCGGCCTCGTTGCCGTGCCCCCCACCCGGGCGGCGGCGGCGAAACCCGCAGGCGAAGTCACGATCGTCCGCGTCCAGCACGAGTGGCGCGACGCCTCCTCCTTCAAGCGCATCGCCGAGTATTTCGACGGCCAGGAGCACAACGGCGGCGAGGCGCTCCGGCGCTCGCATCCGGAGACCCGCTCGGGCTACTATTTCTTTGTCCGCGTCAAGAACCCCGGCGCCCTGCGCCCGGCCAAGGCCGCGCTCCAGGTCATCACCTCGACCAGCGCCAAGCCTGTCAGCTATGAATTCCCGGTCGACCTCCGCGCCGGCGACACGGTCTTCCACATCGGGCTGACCGGTGCCGACTGGCCCGACGCCAAGCTTCACCCGGTGGCGTGGAAACTCCAGTTCATCGACCCCGCGGGCAAGGTGCTGGCGACCGAGACGAGCTACCTCTGGGAAAAGCCGGTGGCGGAATAAGTCATGAAGGCGGCAGCCTGGAGTGACTGGCAGCCCTACTCCGGCTGGAGCCCGTCCCCTGATGTGCTCGCCGAGACTCTCGATGGCGGGCAATCGTTCGGCTGGTACGACGCTAACGGCATCTGGACCGGACGCTGGCTCGGCCATGTCGCCCAACTCCGCCTCCACGGGGGCAAGCTCGAGTGGCGCGCCGCGCCCGGCACAGGTGAGGCCGACTTGCGCCACTATCTCGGCGAGGCCGCCGAGTGGCCGACGTTGGTGGATTCCCTCCCGTGGCGCAGCGACGCCCACCTGGCCGCGAGTCTGGCCGCTTTCCCCAACCTGCGGATCCTCCGCCAGCCTTTCGGAGAAACGCTCCTCGGCTTTCTCTGCAGCGCGACCAAACAGATCGTGCAGATCAAGCAGATGACGAAGCTGCTCGCGGCGCGCCACGGCGCGCCGATCTGTAGGGAGGGGTCGCCGACCCCGCCGGAAGGCGGCATCGGCGATGCCGCCCTGCACTCCCTCCCCACTTGGGAAGCCCTCGCCACTATTCCCGAAGCCGAGCTTCGCTCCTGCCTTCTCGGTTTTCGTGCTCGTTACATCGCGGAGACGGCAAAGTTTCTCGCGCGGCACCCCGGCTGGCTCGAGGAGACGGAGCACCTGCCTTATGCCGCCGCCAAGGCGCGCCTGGTGGACCTGCCCGGCGTCGGCGAGAAGGTCGCCGACTGCGTGCTGCTTTTCGGCGCCGGCCGGCTCGAGGCGTTTCCCGTGGACACGTGGGTGCTGAAATCGCTCGCCCGCCGCTACGGGCTCACCGGCTGGAAGCCCGCCCAGGTCGCCCATTTCGGCCGCACCCATTTCGGCCCGCTGGCCGGGCTGGCGCAGCAATACCTTTTCGCCTGGGAACGGAAACACGGCGGACGGTGAGCCAAACCTGTAGGGGCCGAGCTTGCTCGGTCCTTCCATCGCGACTCAGGATCGAGCAAGCTCGACCTCTACGACGATGCGGCTTCCCGCTTCACCAGCCGCCACGGGAAGAAATACACCGCGTACACCACGGCATAAACGATGAAGCTCTCGAGCTTCGCGAAGTGCGCGGCGGCGAAAAAGAAGATCAACAGGTGCATCCGCATCACGTTTTTGTAGGGATTCATCATCCCGCCGCCGAAAACGTTCTTCGCGTTGCGCGCCTTGCGCGCCGCGATAGCCTCGGCCGTCACTGAGGTGTCCGGAGGCTCCGCCGGCGTCGCTCCGGGCATCCGGAACGCCTGGCGTTCCGCGAGGAAGGCCATCGGCAGGAAGATCCAGTAGCGCCGGAACACTTCCCAGTAAAGGGCCAGGCCCGGCATGCTCTTCGATTCGTCAGCCTCGACCGGGAAAAAAGCGTTCAGAAAAACCGAGTGTACGTAATGAAACATCCCGAAATGGAAGGTGAAGAACGCGAGCAGGAAGAGCGCCCCGATCAGGAATCCGCCCGTCCCGAGCGCCACCTCCCGGCCGTTGATTGTCGCCGTCTGGTCCCCGAGCACCTCACGGCCGATGAACACCACCGGACCGAAGATCGACCAGAGGATCATCGCATAGCCCACAACCAGGCTGGAGAGCCAGAGGCTCCAGACGAGATCCGTCGTCTCCCACCCCGCCCACCATGCCACGGCGAGGCCGGCGCCGAACGCGAGGGCATCCGGCCACGCCTCGAGCCAACGGTTTGGCGCAGACGGGGAGTCCAAGTCGGTCGGCGTCACGTGGAGGGCCCGCGTCCCTGCGGGCCGGGATTATTTCTCCTTCTGGATCAACTCCACCTCGTAGCCCTCCGGGGCGTCGATGAAGGCGATCACGGAACCGCTGCCTGTTTTGGTCGGACCGTCGCTCAGCGCGAAGCCCTTCTTCGCCAGCCCGGCGGCAAAGGCCTCGAGATCGTCCACCGCGAAGGCGAGGTGCATCAGGTCCGGTTGCACCTTCACCGGTTCCGCGCCCGGCGGCATCTGGCAGATCTCGATTTCCTCATCGCTGTTCGGCGTCGCCAGGAAAACCAGCTGCGCCCCGCGCGGCGACGTGTGCCGGCGCGTGGCCTTGAGCCCGAGCGCCTGCTCGTAGAACTTCACGGTCTTCTCGATGTCATTTACCCGCATGCGGGTGTGGAGGAGTTTGGTCACGCTCATGGTGCCGTCACCATACGCAGTCTCCTCCCCGACGCACGCGAATTTCAATACAACCAGCCTACAGGAGGAAACGGAGGGAACGAAGTCGCCTCCTCCATCCTACTGCTTCTCTTCGTTTCCTTGGTTATCTTCTGTGAAATCGCCTGGAAATAGTCTCGTTCTCTGTTCCCTCCGTTTCCTCCTGCAAGGTGCTTCCTCTCGAATTTCTTTTCGTGTGTTTCGGGTATTTCGTGGTTAACCCTCTGCCTCTTCCGATGTCCCCGCTCGACAGCCTGACAATCGACTCCATCCGCGATGCCCACGAGCGCATCCGCCCGTTCATCAAGCGCACCCCCGTGCTGACGAGCGACCGCCTCGACACCGCGGCGGGCGGGCACCTGTTCTTCAAGTGCGAGAACTTCCAGGAAGCCGGCGCGTTCAAGTCGCGCGGCGCCTGCAACGCGGTCTTTTCCCTCACCGACGCCGAGGCCGCCACGGGGGTCGTCACCCACTCTTCCGGCAACCACGCCGCCGCCCTCGCCCGCGCCGCCCAGCTGCGGGGCATCACGGCGCACATCGTCATGCCCGCCGGCGCCGCCCAGTCCAAGGTGCGCAATGTCGGCAGCTACGGCGGCTGGATCACGTTCACCGAACCCAACCTCGCCGCCCGCGAGGCCGCCTGCGCCCGCGTCGCCGCGCAGACGGGCGCGACCATCGTGCATCCCTTCGACGACCTTCGCGTCGCTGCCGGCCAGGGCACCGCCAGCGTCGAGCTGCTCGAGGACGTCCCGGAACTCGACCTCATTCTTTGTCCCGTCGGCGGCGGCGGCCTGCTCTCCGGCACCGCGGTGGCGGCCAAGGCGCTCAAGCCCGGTATCCGGGTCATCGGCGTCGAACCCGCCCTCGGCGACGATGTCGCCCAATCCTTTCGCGCCGGCCACCGCATCTCCATCCCGACGCCCGCCACCATTGCCGACGGCCTGCGCACCAATTGCACAGGCGAGAAGAATTTTCCGATCATCCGCCAGCACGTCGATGATGTCGTGACCGTTTCCGAGGAATCCATCGTCACCGCCATGCGCACGATCTGGGAGGCCCTCCACATCGTGATCGAACCCTCCGCCGCCGTGCCCTACGCCGCCGTGCTCGAAGGCAAGGTCGACGCCAAGGGCAAGCGCTTGGGTTTCATTCTGACCGGCGGCAATGTCGATTTGGACAAGCTGCCGTGGGCGCAGCCGGACGGCTCGCGCCCGCCGATGTAGGGCGAGATCGCTGATCCCGCCTCATTCGCGCGCCGGCGGGATCAGCGATCCCGCCCTACACGCTCAGCTGGCCGCGCCCTTCGCGACCTTCTGCTCCACTTCCGGCAGGAACATCGTCATCAGCCCCAGCAGCGGGAAGTAGGCGGCGACCGAAAACACCGTCTCGATGCTGGTGTGGTCCGCGAGGCGGCCCAGCAGCGCCGAGCCGATGCCCGCGGCACCGAAGGCGAGGCCGAAGAACAGGCCGGCGATCAGGCCCACGTTGCCCGGCACGAGCTCCTGCGCATAAACGAGGATGGCCGAAAACGCCGAGGCCAGGATGAGCCCGATGACCACCGTCAGCGCGATCGTGCCGGCCAGCCCCGCGTGCGGCAGCAGCAGCGAGAAGGGCGCCACGCCGAGGATTGAGATCCAGATGACCTTCTTGCGCCCGATGCGGTCGCCGACCGGCCCACCGATGATCGTGCCCGCCGCTACGGCGAAGAGGAACGCGAACAGGTAGATCTGCGAGGTTTGCACCGTGGCGCCGAACTTGTGGATCGTGTAGAACGTGTAGTAGTTCGTCAGGCTGATCAGGTAGAAGTACTTCGAGAAAATCAGGATGATGAGCACGGTGATGGCCCACGCGACCTTGCCGCGGCTGAGCTTCACCGGCACGAAGTCGCCGTGCGTGGCGGCCCTCGGTTTCAACCGGTGCATGTTTTCGCTGTACCAGCGGCCGATACGCGAGAGCAGCATGATGCCCACGATCGCCAGCAGCACGAACCACAGGATGTGCGCCTGTCCGCGCGGGATGATGATCGCGGCCGCCAGCAGCGGCCCCAGGGACGTGCCGAAGTTGCCACCGACCTGGAACAGCGACTGCGCGAAACCGTGCCGCCCGCCCGACGCCATGCGCGCCACGCGCGACGCCTCGGGATGAAAAACCGACGAGCCCATGCCCATCATGCCCGCCGCGAGGCACATCACCGGAAACGTGTGCGCCTGCGAGAGCAGCGCCATGCCCGAAAGCGAGACGCCCATGCCGACCGGCAGCGAGTAGGGCTTGGGTTTGCGGTCGGTGTAGAAGCCGACCACCGGTTGCAGCAGCGAGCCGGTGAGCTGGTACGTCAGCGTGATCAGGCCGATCTGCGTGAAGGTCAGGTGATACGAGTCCTTCAGCAGCGGGTAGATCGCCGGCAGCATCGCCTGGAACGTGTCGTTCAGCATGTGCGCGACACTGAGCGCGAGCAGGACGTTTAACACGGTCGACGTCGCATCGGACTTGGCGAATGGCTGGGTGTCAGGCTGGGCGCTCTGGCTCATGGAAGGCCGCTACAGTTCGCCGCGCTGCAGCGGGAGTCAAGGGACAGGCCGCGCCCTCAAGTACAGCGACCCGCATTTATACATAGGTCCTATAGGACCCATAAGACCTATGAGACCTATGATCAAAACTTCGCCGCGGCCCACGGCTACGTCCGATGAGACCGACAATAAATAGGTGAACAGGCCTGCAGAGGGCTGCACAGCCTTGCGAGGTCGGCACAGTCAACGACTTCCAAAAAACCGCGCCGCCTCGATCGCGATCCGCAGCTCCAGCGCGAGAAAAGGGTTGAGGTGCACCCCTCGAAAAGGGTTGCCGCGGTCGGGCTGCCAAGGGCCTGCGATGCTCTCGCGGGCGATCCGCGGCGCCCTCGCGATCACGGCGTGAAGCCCTCAACCTGGACGGCCAGGGCGGCCAAATCCTCGGCGGTCTCGGCGTCGTGGATCTGCACGGAAAGGTCGGCCTCGCGGGCAAAGCAGGCCTGGACGTGGCGGCCGACATCGAGGGCGATGGCACGGACGCCGGCCTCGCCAAGATCGTAGAATTGCCCGTCGGCGGCCTTCCAGCGCACCACTGCCTCACTCTCGAGATCGCAGAAGGTGACCGCCGCGCTGAGCATGGCGGTCGACTCCCGGTCCGTCCGGATCGGCACGCCCTCCATTACTACGCCGCCGGTCTCGACCTCCCAGCGGCGTTGCGCCAGGCGCGCTAGGAGTCGGGCCTTGGCGTCGACCAGATCGGTGCCGGGAGGAGGAGGAGGGACGGTGGCCGCGCCCGTCCAGGGCGTGCTGCCACCACCCCAGCGCATCTGCTGGGCAGGCACGTCTTCGGGGAGCAGGAGCTCCGTGTGCTCCATGTCGGCGGCCGCGATCGCTTCTGCCTGGGCCGCGGCGTCGGGCCCAGTGAGCCGGAGGGACGCCCGGTAACCCGGGAAAAGGGTGGCGGCGGTCGTGACCGCGATCGGCGTTTGGGTGTAGTCGAGGACAGCGGGCGTCTCGACCAGCTCGCCGATGTAGTCAATCGCCACGCCGAGGCACGCCTCATAGGAAACCTGATAGGGCGTGACCAAACCGAGGGCGTAGAGGTCGCTGAGAAATTCCTCGCGGCTGCCCGTGATGAAATAGAGGTCGATCGGGTTCATTGGGTCATGGCTTTGAGTGTGGTCGTGGAGAGAGCGGCCTGCAGCCAGGTGAGGCCACCAATCCAGCCAGCGAAACGGCTGGAGTTGCTGATGTTTTTTCCGAGCGCCAGCGTGGTGCAGCGCGGCAACCCGGCCAGGGCGACGCTGTTTAGCGTCCCCGCCTCGAGATACCCCTTCAGCGTCGTTCCATCGTAGGCAAAAGCCCACCGGCGCCGGCTTCCCGTGCTTCCCTGCGCGACCAAGCCGAGAACCCCGGAGCCGCCCCCGCCGGTGCTGGCAATATGCACATAGGGCATATTGCCAGTCCCGTTGGCCGCGATCACCGACATGAAGTTGTCGCCGTCGCGAGCGATCACCGCGATCGATTGAAAGCTGCTGCCATCGTTTCCGGGGAGTGGCGTGTAGTCCACGCGCATCGTGAACTGCGAGGGTGCCGTCTCGGGTGCCGGCGAGTACCACGGCTGAAGGATGGTCGTGCTGCAGTCATCGGCCACGCGGGTCACGGTCGAGCCGCTGGTCGGGATCCAGGAGGTCGGGAAGCTGCCGGCCTCCACCTGCCAGCCCATCGTGTAGATCAGCGAGGTGCCCGAGTAGCGCAGCACCATGCCGCAGCTGCCGGAGGCGGTGCCAGTGACCGAAATCCACGCCAGCTGCCATTGGTCGCGCTTGGTCAGGTCCACCACCATCGCGACGTTGGTCGTATTGGTCACGCCCTCAGCCGTGATGGCGATGGAGGAATAGGCGGAATCAGCTGGCCCACTCGGCAGCCAGAGCCAGAACGACAGCGCGTAGCGCGTGGCGTTCGCCATCGTGAACGAGAGCGAGCCGCAGTTGTTGCCGCCCGACCCGCTGTAGAGGTGCTTCGCGACGTAGGTGCCATAGGGCACGAACAGGTCTTGCGAGTTCACCATGCTCGTGCCGTCCGCGAAGTAACCAGTCGGCAGGCTGCCGAGCGTGCCGGCCAGCAGCGTGTTGCTGATGAGGTTCGTGGCCTGAGGCTCGAGGCGCAGGCCCTTGCAGATGCAGGTGTACGGGTCGAAATCAAACCGTGGCTGGCCGCTGGCCACCAACTCCAGCTGCCCCATCGGAAGCTGGGTGATCTTCGGCACGCCGAACCAAATCGAGAATCCAGCAAGGCTAGAGCCAGCCGGGCGCGTCAGCTTGAAATCCGTATTTATTGTCCCGCAAATGAACTCGATAACCACGATGCCCCAGGTGTTCTGGGGAATGGTCGTAATCAATGGTGTCGCGTCCGCGGCACCGCCGTAGCCATACTGAAAACTGATGAGGCCGCTTGGCTTGTTTGTCCGTGCGGGCACGGCCAGGCGGTAGCGCCGCCCCTTCACCAGCACTGATGGCCATGCGACCGAAGCGAAATTATTTGATCCATCGACATCGATTCGAGCGGAGGCGGGTTCGGAGCCATAGACGATCGAGGTATCGCGCACGATCGCGGTAGATCCCGCGGTCGCCTCGGTGATATTCGAGAACACGTCTGCGCCGCCACCGCCCGCGGCGTAATTTGAATTGGGCAGCGTCACCGGCGAGCCGGCATCGCTCGGCTTCCAGCGGATCGCCGTCGAGGCCCTGGCGAACGTGAACAGGCTGTCGAGCTTTGAGAGCTCGTCCGGGTAGTTGTCACCAGACGCTTGTCCGTCGCGAACAAAGTCCAGGTTGAGTGAGCGGCGAGGTAGTACGAGGACCATGGCTTAGGCGGATTTCGGAGTTTCGGTCGAGGCGGGTTTGGCGGCGGCGAGCTTGGCGGCCACCAGGTCGAGGACGGCCAGGCCGCCGCCGAGCCGTTGGATGGTGTTCTCGATTTCGGCCTTCTGTTTCATGGCGAGATCGAGGGCAGCGAGGTGTTCCTTTCGCTGCTGGGCGATTGCGTCGGGGATGGGTGTGGCACTCATGGATCAGAGGAAAAGGCCGTTCCAGGACCAGGCCTCGGTGGCGGGCAGGCGGCCTGTCGCGGTGGCGATGAACTCGACAACATTGTTCACGCCGCCGGTGGTGACGGTGAAAGGGAAACTGGAGGCGGGCCCGACCGTCTGGCCGCCGGCGATCCGGTAAGATACCTTGTAGCCGGAGGGCGCACCACCCGTCGGCGCCGACACCGTGATGTTAGGCGAGCCACCATTCGAGAAGTTGGGCATCGGCGCGGGCGTGAGGCCCTCGATCGTCGTGCCGGCCTTGATCGTTCCGCGGATCACTGCGTCCTGAAATTCAACGCTGCCGTCGTACTTGATGCGCCAGCCGGAAGTCCCGGCGACGAAGTTGTCCGAGCGGAGGTCCGCCCCGGAGAACACGATGACGCCCGTTTCGGCCTGGGTGCCGCCGCTGGCCGCGATCGCCTGCATGCCGACCACCTTGCCGCCGCCATCGAGCTTGAAGCCCCAGGTCGCGATCGCCACGCCGCCCACTACGTAGGCCGCGGCCATGACGTTCACGGTGCTGGTCAGTGTGCCCACCGAGCTGCTGAGCGTGCTGATGGACAGCGCCTGTGCGGACTGCGCGGCCGCGCGAACCTGAAACTCCTGGAAGAGGCTCGCGACGGAGTCGTTGAAATGCGCAGTCATCGCCACCAAGTCACGAGCCAACGCCTCATTGGCGTTTGTCTGCGCTTGGTCTGCTGCCACGAACGTCGCGTAGTTGTCGTTGATATTGCCCTGCAGCGTACCGTCCTGCGCCTGCCGGCGAACCGTTTCCTGCAGTAGCGCATTGGCGTGGTCGGCCGCGTTGGCAAGGAACACGGCCACGTCCTTCCCCACCTCCGCGATCAGCGCACGCACGGCCGCGTCGTTGTCGGCGATGCGCTTGTCGGTGATGTCCTCCCAGGCCGACCCATTCCAGCGGTAGCTCCCGATCACGTCGGTGCCGCTGGTTTGATACCAGATGTCACCGACCCGGAGGTCACCCGTCGGCGCCGTCGGCGTGCGGAACGTCCGGACGCCGGCCGAGTCCGCCTCGGTCAGGTCCGGCAGTACGAAGGGAATGCCAGGATCCGCCGGCAGCGCCGTGTTCACCGTGTCGGCAGAGACCGCCTGCAGCTTGAAGCGCTTGGTGGCGAGGCTCGAGTCGTACACGCCGGCCGTGCGCACGCGGTAGAACTCCGCATGCGTCACGGTCCGCAGCTCCTCGTAGTAGAACAGCCAGGCGCCGACGCTGCCCGTGTGCGCGGCCGCCACCGTGCCCTGGCGCGCGCGCAGGATGCCCAGGTCATAGACGCCGGCCGAGACCACTGTGATCGAGCCGACCGAAAAAACCTCGTTGTCAATCAGGAGCAGCAACGTGTCGTCGGCCTGGTCGATCGAGGACTGCGCCTGCATGCGGGCCCAGTCCAGCGAGCTCGAGGCCACGCGCACCGTGCTGGCGCCGATCGTCAGGCCGCCGGCATCGAGCGTGGCCTTGGCCGCAAAGGCGCTGAGCGTGAGGATCTCCGTCCAGGGCGCGCTCCCGTTGGCGCTCAGGTGCAGCCTGGTCTCGAGGTTCTGGGCCGCCGGGCGGTCGACCAGGCACGTGATTTGACGGCCACCACCAAAGCCCGACGGCATGAACCAGAAGCGATAATTCGCGATGTCGACCGGCGGCACCGCGACGTAGGGCAGCGGCGCGTCGACCGTCGGCGTGTACGGCTTCGGGAAGGCGCCGCGCTCGCGGACCACCTGCAGCATGTCGCTGGCAGCACCGGCCCGGATCCGGCGCGCCACGACGCGGCAGGCGAGCGAGAGGCCGTGCGGGCCATAGGCCCAGGTGAAAATATCCCCCGGGATCAGCGGCGTGCTGTCCAGGCGCACGGCGCGGGACTTGAGCACCTGCAGCGTCACGCCGGTGTCGTCGGTGTCGCCGTTCGCCAGCTCGGCTGCCATCGCATGCGCCTGGTCGGAAAAGTGCGCGAAAGGCCGGTCCTTGCGCGAAGGCGCCGCGGCGACGCCGAGCTCGCGGTTCGCCGGTGCCCGGTAAATCGCCGAGCCGTCCTCGTAGTTCCGCTGTGCGTCGGTGAACACGACGGCGATGCTCGTCGCGCCGCGGTTCCAATCCGGGAAGCCAGGGCCCGATGGCTTCGCCTCGAGATCCTGCTCGGCGATTGTCGGAAGGGTTCCACTGGGGGCGCCGCCGGGGAACCAGCCGACCTTGAGCTTGCCGCCGTCCACGTAGAGGTAGCCGTCGAAGTAGGCGAGAATCTGGCTGACGGCGTCGGCGAGGCTGGTGGCGCCGGAGAACCACGGATTCAGGAACGTGAGTTCGCCGGTGCGCTGATTGATGCCGGTCGACCAGAGCGCGTTGGCCTGGTTGCCCCAGTGCGTCGCATCGAGCAGGCTCGCGTTCACGTCGCCGCCGCGGCCCTCGAGGAGAAAGCCGTAGATGGCGGCGATCGGGTTGACGCCGTAGGCGGATCCCGCGCCGAGGTCGCTGCCGATCACCGGGGCGTTGCGGATCGTCTCGATTTCAAAGGTCGGGATCGTGGTCACGCCCTTTCCGAGATAGATGTTGTGCATCACCGCGTAGGCCTGCCCGCGGCGGGCCGGGTGATCTTGGCCGGTGCCGGCAACCAGGTAGGAGTCGGCCGTCTGGGTCTCGCTGCCGCGGTAGATCCGCACGGTCCAGGCGTAGCCACCGGGCAGCGACGCATTAAACGTGAAATCCTTGTAGTCCTCACCCGGCGCGAACGTGTAGCCGAAATCCCAGCCGAGCTTGCCGTCCTGCTTCATGATGCCGACGCCGTCGATCGGGCCGGCGCCCAGGGAGAAGGCGATCGAGGCGTACTGGTGCGCGGGTTCGTTCTTGCCCGCCGCGGCCTCGCGCCAGTTGAAGGCGTCGGACAGCCAGTGCGTCTGCGGCTTGCCGCGGCCGTAGCCGAGCGGCATCGGCTCGGCCTCCCGATAGGAGGTCGCCGGCATGGCACCAGCGCCCGCGCTCGAGAGCTTCGGGGATTTGATGAGGAAACTCATGGCACGAGGAGGCGGTAGCGCCAGGGCGAGAGCTTGACGCCGTGAATGGCCAGGCCGCGCAGCGATTGCAGGCAAACGCCGGCCGGGCGGACCACGTGGTAGATCCCCGAGAAATACCACAGCGCCAGGTGGTGCTCCGTCTGCCCGTATTTCGGGAACACCATGTCGAAGGGCAGCGCCGGCTCTTCGGGATCCAGGCGGCGCACCCGAGCGCGGACCTCGGGCTTTTCAAACCACTCGCGCAGGACGCTGTCCGCGCAGTGCTCGGCGTGGTTCACCTCGTAGGGCGGCAGCGCGATCGCCTCGGGAATCGCGCCGGCCTCGGCGAACACGGCGCCGACAAACCCGCCGCAGTCGACGCCGCCCAGCGGGCCCTTGACGGTCGACTGCTGGCGGAACGGCGTGCCCAGCCAGGAATCGCAGATCGCGAGTACGGGCGCGACCTTCTCCGGGTACTGGGCGAAATAGTCGGTGGGGTTCATTTCTTCGGGGTCGGCGTGCCCACCTCGCGCGTCTGCAGGTAGTCCGGGATGAACGGCTCGCCGCGAAAATTCACGTAGTTGTTGAACTTGTTTTTGCAGGTGAGGCGCTGGCCGTCGCAGCCCGGCACGAGCTGCACCGCCTGGCCGGCGGAGATCTTGTCCGCCCAGAACGGCCGCGAGAGTTTGATCGTGACCACACCGCTCGCGGCGGCCGCGCTCTCCACGATCGTCGCGATCTGGGTGTTGCGGCCGCTGCCGGTCCGCACAATGCCGTTGGCGAACCAGCTCGCGGCCGCCGGGGCGCCAAAGCCGGACACACCCTGGACGGCGAGCGTCTGCCCGTCGGCCGACAGGTTGGCAGCCGAGCAGGTGCCGGAGCTGCGGTAGGTCGCCTCGACCAGCTTGCAGTACGGCGAGAAAACGTAGGTGTTGCACCGCGGTCCATACACCCAGCCCGGCACGCGACGCTCGAGGATGGGCCCCAGGAGGGTGGCGGTCACGGCCAGGTCGTTGCCCTCGGGGAGCACGTCCTTGACCCAGCCCTCGAATTGCGGCGTGCCGCGAGTGCCGTTGGGATTGGCCGGGTCGCATTTCCAAATGGTGATCGCGACCAGACCGAAGAGGCGGCCGAGGAGCCAGTCGGCCATGAGCGTGCCGGACAGGTGGGCGATGTGGATCTCCGCCTTTTCGTCCTGAGGCCGCAGCGATCGCACGATCTCGCGGTGCCCGATCTGGAACGGCTGATAGGTGCCCTCGGTCGCCGACAGCGGCGCATCCCAGCTGGTGTAGAGCTCCGGATTCGCCGTGTCCTGGGCGTAGCTCAGGCGGTACAACCAGGCCTCGCCGGCAAGAGCCTGGCTGCCGCTCACCTCCTGGATAAACCCGAGCCTGGCGTCGGCGACCTCCGGGGTGTCGAAAGCGAGCGTGAAGGTGTCGCTGGCAAAGCGGGCCGTGTAAGTCGCCGGCGTGTCGACCGTCGCCGTGCCGGGCTGGAACCAGGCGGGCAGCGAGGACCAGGAATCGCGGGCACCGCTCTTCGCTACAAACCATGACAGGGCCTGCCGGATCTCGAGCCGATCGCAAAAGGTGAACACCGCCTCCTGCAGCCAGCGCGGCGGTGTGCTCGTGCGATCGAGTGCGGCCGCCACCTGGGGATTGATCTCGAGCAGCTCGAGGCCGTGCACGCTGGCATCCTTCACGGGCGAGACCCAGTTGGGCTCAGCTGTCCAGCTCGAGCCGTAGGAATTGATTCCCACCCGCCACGCCCAAACGCGGTTTTCCGCGAGCTCGATGTCCACCTCCGCCACGGTGCTGGTCTCGGCGTCAGCGATCGGCCGCTCTTTCCAGCGGCACAGCACGAGCGGCGCATAGAGCGGATAGGCCGGCGAGCCCGGCAGGCTGCCCGCGTCGTAGATTGCGTAGGCGCCGCTGTCCCGGTCGAAATTGATTACCTTCTGGGGATCGTAGATCCTGGTGCTCCAATCCGTCACCGGCCGGGCGTCCGGCCACAGGGGCACCGCCACGGGATTGTTGCCCAGGGCGGCGAGGCCCTTGCGCCAGTCGTCGGCGTCGGTGTCGATCGCGGTGAGGTGCCACCGGAGGCTCGCCAGGTACATGCCGCCGCGCTCCGGACGGCGGTCCTCCTGGCTGGTGCGGCCTTCGCCGATCAGCGTGTCGAAGCGGTGCGCCACCTGGGGCTTGGTCCGCCAGTTGGGCTCGATGAGGAGCAGGCCAAAGGTCTGCCCTCCGGAAGTGACCAGGGGGAACTTCATCAGAATTGCCGGACCTCCTTGCGATCGCCAACGTAGGGCGATGGACAAACATCTTTGCTACGCCGAAGTCGACGCGGTCCCATACCCTGAGCACCCGCAGTTCTGGAAGATAGATTCCGCACTTCTGCAGATTTGGTTTTACTGCGATGCCGAGGACCAGGCGCTTGAGCGTGTCGCGCTGTTCTGTACCGCGGCCCGGTGGCAATGTCGCGAAGTCCGTCGAATGGGGCTTCTGATCGAAGAGAAGCCGGCCAACGAGTACCTCCTCGAGCAGGCTCGGGCAGTGGGAATTTCATGCCGGGTTCTCGGTGTTCGCACCGGAGGCGACCCGAGCACGCACCCGCAGGGTTCTGAGGTCCCGGGGTCATGAGTCCAGGAGCTCTCCTTTGCGGCGCTGCATCACGTCGACAATCATTGCCTCGTGATCGGGGTGCCGGCGCATTTCGCGGATAGCCGAGGTCATGTCGTAAACCGGAATAATGAGCGTCGGCTTTTTGGCGGATCCTCCGGAGCCGCCGCCGCCCATTGAGCCGCCGCCGCCTTTCGCGGCATCGTGGAAAGCCTCGAGGCGATCGCGGCCGATGTTGCGCACCGCCGGCGCGCTGAAAACGAACTCGCGGCGGTGGACGATGCCGCCGCTCTCGCCCGTGTAGCCGCCATCGTAGAAGCCGGGCAGCATCGCCAGGGCTTGCGACGTGGCCAGTGCGCCCTGAAGCGCGGTCACGCCGACCACGTCGGCCGCGCCCAGCGTGGCGATCGAGGCGAGCGTCGCCGGCGCCGACCAGATGGCGGCCTGGGCGGCCGCGATCGGGATCGTGGCGGCGGCGCTGGCGGCCGCGATCGTCTTGCTGCCCACCGCCATCATCGCCTGGTTGGCCAGCCAGCGCAGGCCCAGTTGCAGGAGCGACTCGACCACGTTGGTCGCGATAGTCATGGCCACGTTGTTCCAGGCCTCCCGCAAGGACTGCGTCCGCATGATAACGCCGGTGAGGTTTGACGAGAGCGAATTGACGGCGCCGCCGATCGTGCCGCTGATGCCGCGACCGATCTGCTGGGCCGTGGTGCCCCACTCCTGGCGGAGTTCCGTGAGGCTCTTCCGGATCTGGTCGACCCAGCTGTAGGGGTTGGGGCCAACGCCGGCGAGTTGCTGCTCGGCGCCGGCGAGATCCTTGCGCGCCGAGTGCACGTTGGCGTCGCCGAGCTGCCGACCCGCCTCGGTCTTGGCCAGGGCGCGCTGGGCCTCCATGGCATCGAGATAGGCCCGCGCCGCCTTGACGGCCTCGGCCATATAGAACTTCCGATCGGCCCACTTCTCGGCGTCGGTCTTCGTGAAGTCCGCGTCCAGGTCGTTAAGCTTGCGCTGCAACTCGAGCTGGCGGTCCTCGAGGTCGTATTTCGCAATGTCGGCCTTGGTGCGGAGCAGCTCGAGTTCGGCCTGCTTTTCCTTCTCGAGGGCTGCGGCTGTGGCGTCGACCTGGCGCTGCTTCGTATCGGCGATCGACTTCTCCGTGTCCTTGCGCTGCTTGGCGATCGTGAGGATCTCTGCGTCGTATTTCTCCTGGGCCGCGCGCTCGGCCGCCACGTCGCCGGCGAGACGCGCGGCGTCCGTGTCGGCCTTGAACTGCGCTTCGGCCTTCTCGAGCGCCTGGTCCAGGAGCGGCAGCTTCGCCTTGTCGTTGGCCAGCGCATAGCGGGCGCTCTCCGCGGCCGCGCTGTAACTGTCAGCCTGCTTTTTCAGCTCGGCCACGATCTCTTTGGCCTTCGTAAGCCGATCGTCCTCGACTGCCTTCGTCTGGTTTTGAGCAACCAGCGCGCTGGCGCGCTGGCTGTCCAATGTTCCCAGCAGACGCTGCAGCTCGGTCAACCTTTGCGCTTCGACTTCATCGAGCCCGACCTTTCGTTTCGTCTGGGTTGAAGTCATTCCTCCGCCTGCCTCACGCTTAAAAGTGGTTACTGTTTCCTCGCCATTCGCCTTCTCCTGCAGCTTGGCGATGTCCTCTAGGACCGCCTTGCGTTGAGTTTCGACTTCAGCGAGCGACTTAGCGTTCCGGAGGGCGTCACGCTGCCGTTGGCTCGCTCGCGCCGATGCTTCGGCTTTGGCGTTTTCCTCTGCGATGTTCTCCTGCATCGCCTGGGCGACACCCTGGAGAATTGCCGCAGCGATTAGTCCGGCAACGGCGATCGGCAGCGCGACAGTTAAGAGGGAGGTTAGGCCGGCCGACATCGGCGCCAGGAAACGCTGGGCAAAGGTCTGTGCCGCTCCCGTAATTTCCGGGTTCGTGGCAAACGACCACAGCGAGGTGTTGAGCTTCTCGACCAGTCTAAGCCCCCCAGCCACCGCGAAGATTCCTGCCACGCTTCCGGCCGCAGCCGCCAAGGGCGCGGGATTGATCGACTCGAGGAGCTCCGCCATCACCTGCAGGATGGGCACTGCCTTCTCGGCGGCCACGACCCAGAACTCCTGCAGGCGGATCTTGGCGATCGAGAGCCGGTCGCCGAGGTCGTCAAACTGCGCGGCGTCCTTCTCCAGGCGATCGCCCAAGCGGCCGGCGTCGCGCTCGGCCGATGCCATCGCGTTGGAGTCGC
>Ga0247757_10000705_pt1 | contig 26593 bp, 24 predicted proteins | sample UWRJL126311R4_FD_180929 | JGI IMG/M metagenome (GOLD analysis project Ga0247757, IMG submission 180929) | Plant litter microbial communities from Arlington Agricultural Research Station in Wisconsin, United States - UWRJ-L126-311R-4 | ecosystem: Environmental > Terrestrial > Plant litter >...
GCCTGTAATAATGCCAGGTCGCTTCCCCGTAGGTGAATGCATCATTTGTGCCATTGTATTTTTGCCTAGCATGCTATAGCATCTCAGGGACAGCAGAATCTCCTTTGCGTGTTAAGGGCTTGCTATGACTCTTGTCATCATCGATTGTTGGTTTGCGAGTCAAGTGCTAGTAGTTATCTTTTTCACACCTTTTTGTTGGTCTGCAAAGGGTGCTTTGCATGGTTCTTACTTCTGAATTTGTGATACCCAATGAGTTGACCTAGAAAACACCACAAGGACTTGCTACCGTTTCGCCGATACGATTTTATATCACTGATACCCGGCTTCCCACCGGGACGCAGGAGAGTGGGTAAATACAGCAGAGAGACGACAATCTTGCAGCTATGTTCCGAGTGCAAGGCTACCAAGCGCCTGCCAGTTAGCTACGGATCATTTCGCGATCTTGGGATCGCCTAGCTGGTTCGCAAGGTCGTAGCAGAGGGCGCATGTTTTTTCTTGCTTTATTTGTATACATCAAATGCTACGAAGAAGCCTGACCAGAGCGAGCCTACGCCAACGGTAGCTATCGGATTTTTTGAACCCAGCCTATGGACTTGCGGATGGGAAGTGGTCCCTATCTCCTACTACTCGGTACGTAATAAGTTTTTATTGCTTGTGATCCGCAAAATGGTCGCTTTCTTACTGTACAGGAAGAAGAAAGTACCCGAAGACAACAGTGTACCCTTGTCATGATAGCAGCCTAAACATCACGAAGAAGACCGTCTCCCGGGTACATAATAGTTACAAAACAGGGTAGTGTGGCCAGTATCTAGTATTGCGGGACAATATTCGATGCTCAAAAAGGAATTCCGTAGTAATGTCATCGTGTCTACATACTACCTTCCTCCTTGCGAAGTAGAAGGAGTGGATAGCTCATCTTAGTTTAGTCTAATCTTCTAAAAAGTGTAGTTGGTAGGACACAGACTTTGAGTTCTATATATTTGGTACTGGCTCATACTTGTTATACAGTGAATATACACGCGCAATGAGTCCGTCCATATTGGGTAGGAAACTACAAAAACAAATCCAGACGGTCTCCCGTAGCCTTTGCTACGAGTTAACACCTCCTTGATCGATCGGCACTGGCTAGAGTTTCATACGCATGAATCTGATTCCTCTAACTCAGCTCCCATCCTTCACGAACTGAGTTTGACCCGGGGGGATCGCGTACGCTTGGGAAGTTTGCCGATGCATCTGTTGCAGCAAAGTTGGAGACGAGGTGCCAGCGTTGTAAAGTAGCTACTCTTTTCGCAAAGCACAGCCAGGTGAGCTTGCTGCGCTAAAAATTGCGGGTCTTCTCAACTGCCCATTGCCCTGTCTCCTCGAAAGCCTGTCGCCTGATCATGCACAGGGGCCGATGAGCCCATTATGAGGATAGGCACCGGTGTCATATCATGGCGGAAAACAGGACTAGACATTCCTAGATCCCACGTAATACAATATGTCCTCTTCGTAATGATTCAGCAACTGGGTAGGTCAAAACCTGTAATAACCTTCCGATCCAAATTTCTTACCCACCTCGAATGTCAAACTACACCACCCCATATGGAAGATGAAATGCTCCGACCCAGGTTATAGTTGTACCGGCTGTTCCACTGGCTCTGAACCGCTGGGGTTGCACAATAGTGACAGTACCAGACACGCCTACGATAAATTGTTTCAAAGGCACAGGACTGCATATGATAAATCTTTTACAGGATAGCAATGATTGCTCACATTGAACCTGCTGCACAGAAGAGGATATACTGCAAGCGACAAAATCAACACTTTTGATCGAAGTGAAAACAACATGACTTTCTCCTGCCCAAAGAATGCTCTCTAACGATAGTAAAGTGGTCCTCTCGTAATGAAAGGAGAAAAAAAGACCGACAGACTTCTGGCGATGAACCATGCAACCAAGCCGTCGCTCGCCCGTAACGCCATTAATGCCAATTTGAGCCAGTAACTGGTTCAACAAAGATACTAAGAAACTCGAAAACATTCCATGGGGGTATTCGCGAACAGTAATCCTTTAAAGGAGGCAGTACGTTCATAAGTGCACACCGCGCGCTTGCCAAATCCAAAATAATAATCCAAAGCTGTCACAAATGCAAAGCAGATACACAGTCACTAGACACATGCAAGACTGCGTGCTTTTCGAGGTAATGAGAAGCGGTTTACGTCGAACGAGACTGTTGATGCTTCAACCAAATATCTCCGCCTTCACCTTTTTCCCACTTCTTCCACGCAAGATCGTAAGCTTCTTCAAGATCCCTTACCCATCTCTTCGTATCAAACAGAGCACTGCTCCACCTTGATTCGTACAGTATACGGCGAAGTTGACTGAGACGGCCAGTGGCACGATGGCCTTGGTAGCGACAGCCGAGGACCAACCGAATTGCCATCTTTTCATACTCATCATCGTTTCTTGCAATAAGATCCTTGGCAGCTTGAAGCCCTTCCTGAGACTTTGGGAGGGCACCCTTGAGGATCGAGGCTGCCATGCGCGAGCACATCTTGTATTTGTATCGTGGGAGGGTGAGCAGTGGCGTTCCAGACCAAAGGACATCCGCGGCGGTGGTGTGTGCGTTACACTCCGGGGTATCAAGGAAAAGATCACAGACACGAGCGCGTGAAATGTGTTGGCTCTTCTGAGCGACATCGGTAAATATAACACGGTTGGCAACCTCAGGACCTGCCCACATGTACGCTGTCTGCTTGAGGTTGGTTTCACCCAGATCTGGGAAGCGAAGCAACCAAAGGACGGCGTTAGGGACTTCTTTGAGTATTCGTAGCCAAGTGCGAAAGGTAGTAGGCTCAATCTAGAGATAAGTTAGTCATGTGTTGTGAACAGGGATGAGAGGAATGAGCTTACCTTGTACAACTGATTGAAATTGCCAAGAATGATGGCATCGTCAGGCAAATTCGGGAAGATCTCTTTTCGCATGTTCCACCTACGTTGCTGCTCCTCTTCCCAGCTCAGCTGTCGTCCTTGAGCGTCTGGTGCGCTCTGCCGATGATCGCAACAAAAGAACGTGTCACGGCAGTAGATGATATTTTCGCCGTAGATCCAGTCGTTTTCTTCGCCGCCACTATTATCATCAACAAGAGCATCCTCCAGGTCCACGTTACGTCGCCAGCTTCGAAGGGTGTCAGGAGGCACGGCTGTATCATCCGCAAGTAAATAGTCGCACCACTCAGCACCTAGAGTGCCCGCAAAACCCATGAATGACATCTGAATTGGCGCAGGTCGGGCGGCAAATACTTCATTTCTGGCTCCTCGAGTATAACCGTTCAGGTTGACTAGAACATGTATGCCATCATCAATAATCTGGGTAATGAGACGTTCGGCGGGCCAGCTACTGGCATCGTGGAATACAGGAGCTTCCCTCTCGATCTGTTGGCGATGCACTGTCCCATCGCTAGCGGTGGTGGCATAGCAATAAGCTTTGACTTTTGCTGGATTGTGCAGACCGAACACGGATTGCATCAAGTGAGCAAGAGGATGATTGTTGAAGTCAGATGACACGTAGCCAACCTTCAGGTAAGGACTCGGCGGAGCAGGCGGAGCATAAACCGTAGGAGGCAACCATGGTGCCCGAAGAGTCGAGCAAGATATTCGAAGACCGTTCCGTTGGGAGATCAAGCGAATCTGCTTAGCTGACATTGGGCAGGTGAATGTATGGAACGGAAGGACCGTCGGCGCAGCGGGCACTGTCAATGCTGCTGGAAGTTGAGGTCGCCTGTAGCTTAGTGTAGGCCGCTTCTTCCCAGTTTTGTACTTGTCCTGATACCATTGCCATGCTATTCGCCGAATCGCACGCTCAACAAGACGAACAAGACGAGCACCTTCCCATTTCTGGCTCCTCCATCTTACTAGTGCACCTCGCATCCGCTCTTGTTCCTCATGGATGTCGCGGGGCGAATTGTCGTTGAGAGCAAGAGGACGCACAATATCTTCAATGAACTGATTGTCCATGATTCCACGACCCCAATCTTCACCATCGGAAAGCTGTTTTTCCACTAGGCTTACGACTTTGTGAATCCAGCCGCCACTTTTTGCTCCAAGCATTTTCGCATCTAGAAGCATGCCGTTATCATCCACGTGCCAGCGGTCGCGAGAACCATGATCTTCAGCAATGCCACCTCTTCCATTCCATCCACAGACCGAGTTTAAGGCATTGGCAAGACCGCAGACAGCTTCAGCGAAATCTGGACTAGCTTTTACAGCCCTCTTGTAGTAGAGAATAGCATCACTGATACGGCCTTTGTCCTTAACAGCATTGGCTAAATTGGCAAGAGCAATGTCGAAATTCTTATCGCAAGCCACAGCCTGTTCGTACATTTGAATAGCAGCCTCCAACTGGCCAATGTCCTTGAGCAAACTGCCTAAGTTAGTATACAGGTGAGCATGTCGCGAATCGAGAAGAAGTCCATAATGATAGTATGCCAGAGCCAAAGCTATACCGCTGCCTGGAACCAGCCCAGGGATGTTGAGTTTCGGAATCGGGTTTGATACCGGAATATGCTTCGAAGGTGCGGATTGCTGAACACTTGCGAGCAAAATGCCCACATTATTTGCGGTAGAAGGGCTTGGCTGCAGCGCAAGTGACAAGTAATACAGAGCCAGAATCTCTCTCACGCCATAGTTACTCTGGAAAGCTGCGGCCTTGGGTGAATTCGTCGCCATCCCGTCCTGAAAGATCTTGGCCAGCGACAACAAGGAATTGCTTGTTGTTGAAATAGCAGCCTTTCGAGCCATGCCCTCGCTAGAAACGTACTTGAGGCCGGGCAACTGGCCATGCGGCGGAAAGCACAGTTGCGCAGTTTTCAGGGCAGGTTCCGGATGCAATAAGATTGGATCGTTGGACGCGGCGACGCGATGACCACTGGGAGAGCGTTCCATTGCGTCGTATCCGACAGAGGAGAGGATGTGCTTGATCAAGCCGCCAATACCTTGAATTTGTAGACCTGCTCCGATGATGACAGCATTCTCGAATGCTCTAGCAGCGCCTGCATTGTCGCCAAGCGCATATAGCATGTTGCCTTTTGCATGGACTAGAGCTAGAATGCGACCATTGTCGCTGCCGGGAATGGCATAACCACTGGAACCGAAGCCGGGTTGGTCAGATCCGGGCAGGTCGTCGAGATCTTTGATAGCTGACTCGCCGTCCGCTTCATAATCGAAAACAGGCCGATCCGAGGCTTCGGAAAAGTTCGAAGACTCGCTAATCGAGGTGGAGCGTTCGCTTTGCCCATCAGTCTGTTTCAGCACGTCGGCTTTCTCCACTATCCTCAAAGACCGCTCAACATCGTCGATGATCTGGACAGCTTCTTGACCTCTGTGGTCACTACACAACAGGCCTATGAGATGCTCAACAGCCTCGAAATAGCTAGGCCTGAGCTTCACAGCCCTTCTCCAATACTGCTCAGCATCCCGTTTTTGATTAAGGGCAAGAAGTGTCGCAGCCAGGTTTGATGTCGCTTCCACATGACTAATCACGTTAGCTGTACCTCGACAACATGCACACCCATACTTACTCTTTATCCAGTTTCAGAATATGCTTATACCACTCTTGGGCCTTTTGGTAATCTCCAAGAGCATATGCAAGACATCCACCAAGAAGGATACCATCTATCCAATTCCATTTACTTTCTTCGCAGTGTTTTGTGATAGCATCCAATGCCGAAGCCGCTGTCATACTTGGAGGTAGCTCATGGCGTAGGTTATGATGGGCCCCAGCAATGGAGCCCGACATCCGTCGTAATGGTCGTACCGGGTCCGTGCCGGATACTTGGCCATGCACCAGGTTTGGGTTTGCGAACTGCTGCGATTGTGGTTGCGATAAATACCAAGACTGTCTGTGCATGCTGGGATCGACCCCACTGAATGACCAAGCAGAGGACGAGCGAGTGTGTGACGGTCTATACAATACATCTCTGGCCGACTGCGATTGTCCGCTGATGTCAAATTTTCCTATCTGTGGGGCACCAGATGCGGGCGCATTGCTGCCGCTGCTGCCGGAAGAACTGGAGAAATCAGCGGCGGGCTGCTTTGGGGGCTTAGGGTAAATATGTGGACGCGCGTGGTGTTGCTGCCCACCAGAATGCTGCTGAGAGCTGGACTTTCGAGTCGATTGCAAGAACTTCAACAAATCAACATAGACAGTGTGTGCCCACGCAAACACTCGCTCTCGCGTCTGAGCATTGAGCGACTGTGTACCGAAATCGGTGATTGTAGTGGGCGTTAATATTTGATCTGCAGAAAGTATGGACTGATCAGAAGCTAAGGAAAAGTCAATGTGTGGACGATGACTCGGTGGCACAGGCAAGGCTTGATTCTGATAATCCAAAGCAGTGTTAAGATGTTGTTGTTGGAATTGTGACGCGTAATTGACTGCTGGTTTGCCTACATTGACAAAAGGATTCTGTGCCTGCTGCAGTTGGTAAGGATGCTGCTGCATCTGCATATTAGGTATAGTGTTGTTGTATGCATGGCTCATGAATGCGCTGTGCTGTGGATGGGTCCAGTTGGGCTCATGATGGTGATAAAAGCGAGGATCCCGCAAAGCAGCTGGACGATAAGGAATGAAAGTGCCATCATGCCAATATGGTCCGAATGGACCTTGATCATTCGATACCGTCGGACCCAGAGGACTTTGCAGCAACTGTTCAGGTGCACCGGCGAAAGGATTCCCATACGGCTGATAGTGAGGATGGTTCTGGAGAGGTGGCATCTGGTTAAGCACGGAGTCGATTTGAGGCAAAGCACGTTGCGTGCTTGCTCGTCCAGAGCCGGTTTCGAAGTAGAGACTCGGACTCCAATCCGAAGAGCCATCCTGCTTGTGAGTAAACTCGCCATTGATGCTTGGTGACCGGAGAGGCAGTTCCTGTTTGAGGGCATAGGGAATGCTAGATTCGGCGGTCACGGGCAAGAGAATGTGCTTGGTTGCATGAGGTTTGTCGGTCTGCTCGACTGCTGTACCGTCGTAGGCGGCTGCGAGGATACCATTCGGGGTCTTGCGGCGTAGCATGTGCTCGGGAGGCTTCGCCGTACTTCTTCCACTTTCCGAACCTTGCGAATGGTATGAATTGTGGCGTGAGAGCGGATGAGCATACCGCTGGGGAAGCGGCTGTTGGGACTGGTCGAAGGCTGGGACATTGCGGAGTCGCTGGCCGTGGGGTGAGGTGGGGGATTGCTGGAACGGGGCTATCGGGGACTGCAGTGGCGGCAGCGGCGGAGGTGGATATTGACGGACCATAGTCATGGTGGACGAGGCCGACACAGATGTTATTACGGAATTGTTGTGGGAGGGCTACAGGTCAGCCGGGATCGTTTGATGTAGTTTCTTTGGATGCGTCGAAAACGTCTTACAGAAGCTGGCAGGAGGGCGGCGCTGGAGTTCCAGCGGCACAGCGAGGGCCGGGGAAAGGAAATCGGGACTGAGCACTACGCAGACGTGTTCACCAAGACCGGCTTGTGCCTATGCCTTTGCGAAGTCGTCGTCGACGTCCTGCACATGACATTTCTTACAGAGGACGGGCAGGACTGGGGACATCGGGCGCTCCAGACTGGACAGACCAGCGGAAGGCCTCGCAGGGTCAAGGCGCAGCGGCGGCGTGGGCGGCGCGGAGGAGGGCTTTGGGCTCGGGACAGCAGGCAGCGAGAGAGAGAGATGACAGTTGTTGTTGTATTGAGCGGTTGTTCGGCACTTGGCCGGCGGAATGCTTCTCCGCCGCGCGGTGTGGCGGTCGACAAACAGAAAGCAGGGCAACACGATGCTGCGACGTACGTGACTCGGGCTGGGCGAGGTGCAGGTGTGACGGCAGCAGCCCACGGCGGGCTCGTCGGGAGCGTGGCACGGCGGACAGGGCGGACGGGGGCACAGGCTGCAGCCGCGGTGCTGGGGCGGCGCGTCAGCAGGCCGGATGGAGCTGGACAGCGCTGGGCAGGGCCGACAGGACAGACAGACAGACAGGCAGGCAGGCAGACAGGCAGACAGACAGACAAGCAGACGGAGCAGCAGACAGACAGACAGCAGAACGGAACCAGGACCAGGACCGGGGCGAGGGCGTGGGCCGGGCTGGTTTTGTCTGCGGGACTGGCGGGAAACGGGCGCAGCGGGCGCAGGTTGAGGGCGGGAGGGCCAACGGGCGTTGGTAGGGCGGCGCCATGGGTGGGAAGCTGGTGGCTGCATCATCCCTGGCCCTCGCCTGCACGCAGGCCCTCCAGCGCCCGCCAGAGGCCTTTTGTTGCCCGCTGATTGCCTCCTGGCCACCCGCTGGCCGTGCTGGTGCTGACTTTCCCTGCCAGACCCATCGGGGATCACCACTCGGCCTGCTTATTTGCCTGCGTCGCTGCGTTTCACAACCTTCAAATCACTGTGCCGCCATCGACTGCAATACAATGCCCAGCCAGCGCAGGCAGCATCGACGCTGACCGTAGGCATGCACGCCTGAAACACGAATCTGAACCTACCGCAGCGGGCCATGCACGCTGCACGTCGTTAGTCCTGCCGCGTCGCTCATGTAGACCGCTGATGATGGACCGCGGCGCCATTGCTCAGCGCCGGCGCCGCGGTGAGTAGGCGGTCGTTTCTCTCTCCTTTACTCCAAAATAGGCCCAGACCATGGTCAAGTCCGTAGACAAGAAGTCAGGGCCAGAGTGTTGGTAAAGTTGCTTCCTGCTGCCAACCCCCAGTCTGCCTCGCAGACCCCACAAGCCCCAGCAGCATGCAGGACGGCACAATCGGATTTCGATAGCTACCTCCAAGTTTGCTACCCTGTGCCTGCCCGTGACACGGCAGCACCCTAGAAACTCGCTACCCTTCAGCTGTGCTGGGAGCGCCCGTATATGCCTTGCATCGAGCAGACGTCTCATCCGATTTGCAACAATCTGACTGCAACCCCACAAGGGCTGAGCCCGGTTGACTTCGTCATGTCCAAGCAAGGAACGGAGATGCTGCTCTTCACGTCAGCACCCCACCGAAGGAGACAAAGCGCATGCCACTTATACTCTACCACCATACCTACATCTGTCATTGCATGCACCCTCCTACTCCATGGGCATCAGCGACCTCAGCTGGAGCCACGGATGGAGCTGTGGTGGGAGTACTCTGGTCGAGCCATGCGTTGTCGGTGGTAAAGTAGGTGTTGTCGAGACAAAATGTGAACGCGTGAAGATTTTCGAATAGATATTCGGTCGATGATTAGTCATTTGCGCTAAATCGTTAGAAGCGAATTAGCGTGGGAGCAGGGGTGCCGTGCTCAATGGCGATGTGGCTTTACCACATGTGCCAACGAGGACGGTATCCTTTCACTCAAGGCCCATTTCTTTCACTCGTCATAGGCAGCATCTTTCACCCCGCCAGCTAGGATCATCCAACGATGAGTGCTGAAGCACCTCCACAAGGGCCGCCTCAGGGCATGCCACCCCCAGGCCAACAACCCACGCCCGAACAAATTCAACAGATCCAGCGCCAGCTTGCCATAGAGGCCGAGAAGCACGGAATGACAGTACCTGAATACATAGCCCGACTCAGAGAGCAAGCCATGCAACAGCAGCAGAATCAAATGCGCGCCCAACAGATGCAGCAGCAGCAGGCTCAACAGCCACTGCAGCCTGGCCCTCCCCAGAAAGATGCCATTGCAATCGCCAACTTCCTGAAGAGTCAAGAGCTGAAGCCGCGCACCGTCATTCACGATGAAAAGAGGAAGGAGATGTTTCGAGGTATGCCTGCATACCTTGTCCGGGACAACGAAATCCTTTGCAGCGGGAACTGACAAGTATGCAGTCAAGCGCGCCATTCGCGCTCTCACGTCCCCCGCTTACGCAAAGGCTCGCTCCAAGAACAGTGACCTTCCCGAAGTCACGGACCGCGCATCTGCGGAGAATGTCTTTAAGAAGCTCCCCCTCTCTCTTCTTGCCCTCCGCGTCTCCAAAGTGGATCCGGAGCATGGCCACGAGGGCCACAACCATGCGAAACCCAAACGTGTCAAAGGCCTCTGGACCGTCCGTATTGAACAACATCAGGAAGCCAACGACGACTGCTACTACATCTGGTTGTACGAGGGTTCGCAATGGAAGATGAAGCTGTACGCAGTCGGCGCACTGGTAGCTATCCTTGCCGTTGTGCTGTTCCCGCTGTGGCCAGTGCAATTGCGTTTGGGCGTGTGGTACCTTAGCATGGGCATGCTGGGCTTGATTGGCCTCTTCTTCGCCATGGCCATATTCCGGTTAATTCTGTTCATCATCACCATGTTTGCTGCCCCTCCTGGTCTGTGGCTGTATCCCAACTTGTTCGAGGACGTTGGTTTCTTCGATTCTTTCCGACCTGTATGGGCTTGGCAGGAGGTAGGTTATTGTTCTCCTTCCCTCTCTCTATCTTTAGTACTGTTGCTGATGATGATAGACTCCTGAGGACATCAAGGCCAAGAAGCGAGCCAAGAAAGAGAAGAAAGCTGCCAAAGTCGCAGCAAAGGCTACCGCAGCGACCAATGGCAAATCTACCAAAGGAAAAAAGGGAACCGCATCTCCCATGCCCGAGCCTGCTACCGAGCCAGCACCAGTTGCGGCCGCTTCTGCCCCGCAGCCTACCGGCTCGGAAACTGTCCCGCCGGCAAGCTCGGTCGTGCAACGTCCGCCACGTGCTACCGTAGAGGAAGCAGAAGATGACGAGTAGGCCGGGCGATGGGTAAAATGGTAGACGTGACGTGATGACTCTTTCATGACGCATTTGGGGCATGGTGTTCAGGGCGCTCGGCCTGTTGGGGGTTCCAGGGGCGTCACGGGTAGCATAAAAGGCTCATTAAGCGTTATGAATGTCTTTATATCACCCCCTTCGTGTTCATAGTTTCGTGTTTTGCAGAATTCACTTGTCGCCGGTCTCGCAATTTGTTCAACTATGCAACGGTGAACAGGTTAATTAAGAAGCTGTGAAGGGTAGGTAAGAGGACGATTCTAACATGGACGAACAAATCCCAACCACAAACGCGCCGGTCCGACCGTACACTCTCTACGCAATGAATGAAACATGTTGAAGGTACACTGGCCATTCCTAATGTCCTGCCCATCTGCCTTGAAGAAACTCCACCCTATGTATCCCCTGACATAAGATTCCAAACTCCTAGTATGAACGCCTCAATCCAATGCTCTTGATGTGGAAACTAAGGTAGCAGCCGCCTAGGCTGAAGCTCCGTGGTGGGAGGAATCTTGAAGCTCGGACGTGGGGACCTCTGCGCTTGCGGATGTTTGCCGACGACTGACAGGCGGGCTGGTGTGCAGATTCGATGCAACGACCGGAGAGTGAGCAGTAGAGCTAGCAAAATTAGACTCTTGCAGTTGCCTCTCTTCCCTTGGTGTTAGCATGACATAGCTAGTTTTATGAAAGGTGATGCTTACCAAGCTCACGAATCCGCAATTTGAGCATCTGGTTTTCACGTGTCAACATCTGGGTCTCAGCTTGGTAGAAGGCACTCTCATCGCGAGTATTTAGGGCCGATGTGGGCAGAAAGTCATTGCTCTCATGAGGACCCATGCCGTGGTCGGAGCTTGGTCTGAGGGCGGGGGAGCCAGCGTGACTACTATTGCGCGAACGGTCTGCAAAGGATGATTGACGGCTCACGCTGGCGCGAACAGGGGCGTACGGAGACCGAGAGCGAGGCTGAGCGGGGTTTGTGAGAGGAGAGATGTTGTTCTGGGGGCCAGAAAAGGGTATCGACATGGAACGTTCAGACGTTGGAGTGCTATCGTCGACGGCAGAGGCAGATGTCGGCTGCTGGGTCTGCAGTTGGCTGTGTGCGAAGGTACAATGAGCACATGTCGGCGTGGGCGGGGAAATGCAGCACACGTGCTGGACGTTACTCACTGTATCTGTGCCTGCTGCTGTCGTATCATGCTCAAGAGCCTGTTCTAGTGGCACAGAGTCAGCGTACCACACGAAGCAGGCACGGGGAGGGGTGCGTACCACTTGACCCTCTTGCTCGTACTCGAGCTCTTGATGCAGCTCCCCCAGGCTTGGGGTGCGCTCGTGATGGGGGCTGTGCGGCCACGGCCCTCTCTGCATCTCTCCCGGGGCGGGAATGCCTGGGTCGTTGAGGTTGAGGTTCATGCGAATGCTGGATCTGCGGCGGGCGCGCTCGACTTCTCTGCGCATGCTACCAGAAGACTGGCGGCGCAGGTCTTCGTTCTGGATGCCGGCATTCAAAGTGGCGGCAGCGGCGAGTGAGTGCGGCGGGGTGTGGGCGGGCGGTGGAGATTGCGACATGGCGTGGGGTTGTTCGGCGGAGGGACGTGTTTGGAGAGAAGCGTCTGCGGGGGACGGGGACGGAGGCAGCGTGTTGAGGTCGGGTGGCATTGTAATGATGACCTACTGAAGTATGGTGTGGCAGAGGGAGGTCCAGCTTGTTGGTGAAGGTGGGGTGACTGGCTGGCGTAGCGGGGTGGGGGGATGTGTACCTGCGTCACCCGTCGATCAGCTCACGCAGGCCGGGGCCACGCATGCCAAAGTCTCCACGAGACGGCGAACGCGAGCCGGAAAAGCAATCTACCTCGAGCAATGCTCGTGCCCCAGGCAGCCCGCCGTCGATGGCCCTAGAGACGGCGTGGCTGCACGTCTCACCGCAGAGGGCGCCATGGAACCGTGGGCGCAAAGCCATAGACCGCCAGCATGTAGACTGCTGCACAGCGGTACTTGATGATCAGGACGGAGACGGCGACGGCCACACGTCGGCTGGTGGCAGCAGCCGGTGGCAGACAACTCCCGGCGTCCGTCACACCAGTTGGGCCTGCGTAGGCCCGCATCCTTGGCCTCAAAAGGGGGGCCGCTCTGCCGTCCGAGCCCCCTCCCACACCACCGTCCCGGCGTCCCCTGCCTGTGCCCGTCATTAGACTCAACCCATCGCCCACAGCCGTTTCTCCAGCCGTTTCAGCATCCTCTTCTCCCCCTCCTCCCCTCCTCATATCTGCACCTCTGGCCCCTCGCCTGGGACTCGTGTCCTGTCCCTTCGCTTGCATCTACATGTTCCTTTCTACCCTCACTCATTCCTTTTTTGATCACAGTTGAAGCACTTCCCGCACGCCTGCCTGGTCCATGACACACTCTCTTTCCCATTCTTTTTCTCGGCCTTGCCCTGCACCCTACGCATTTTTCTTCCTACAGTACTCTGTGGCCCCCTTCGCCTTACCGTAATCTGCGGGATCCCCGTGCCGACCTTCCACTAATCATCATTCAACCGACGAATAGCCCGGCCTGCTTAGTCGACCCGCCCTCTGCCAGCTATAGCAGTCTGCATTATTGCCTTCCAATCGCCAGGTCACGTTCATGTATTGATATCTAAGCCTGTTGAACGGCTAGAGCGCCCATGGCTCCAAACGACACGGCTAGGCCGAATGCTGGCCATGATGGCTTTTCAACCTCACGCTGGCGGCGCAATCGATCCAGTGCGAATCTCCTTGACCAAACGGTGCCGCCTACGCCAACACCTGCCGTCACGAACAACCTTAACCCCACACCGAAGCCCGAGCGCGCACAATCTAGGATGTCCCTCTTCAACCTCTTCAGCAAACCCAAGGTCGAAAAGGCGAGAGGTCATACGGAGATTGGCCTTGCCATCCCTATGCAGTCGCAGGAACCCCCCAAGTCTGTCTTATCATCTCCACCCAAATCTGCTCTCCGACCCAACCCTCCACCCCAAGCCCAGCAGGTGCAGCGCATGCGATCGAGCCAATTACTCCGCCCCATGTCAATGCGACCATCAAGCATCAAACGACCACCGAAGCACGATGACTGGGACCCCCCGCCATTATTCCAGGCTTACCCGCAGGCTATCAAGTATGCCACGGTGCGAGCTTGTGTCTTCTCCCCTGATGCACTGATGAGGACACAGAGCCAGAGGAGGCAGGCGGAGATCATTCGGGAGCGCATGGACAGCCATCGTGATTTGACGGCAATCCAGGAAAATGCAGCAGAGCCCAACAAGCTAGAGAAAACTCACAAGCGATTAGATTCCATCCTAAATTCTACGCCTCAGCTAACCCACAAAATATACATTTTGGTGACTGCTGGATATGTTTTGCAGTACTCTGACGATGGTCCTTTCGACCGACCTCCGGAGAGAGTGCTCAAGCTCGGAAAGGACTCTGCCGCTTTCGCCTCCGATTTGATCCCTGGCAAACACTGGGTTCTCCAGATTCTACAAAGCGCAAACGAGGACGGCACCACATCAGCAGCACCAAGACACTCGCTTCTTTCAAGATTACGGCTATCGGGCAATGTTCGAAAACCATCCGCAAGCTTTTTGTTGGTCATGGAAAGTGCGGGAGAGATGGAATCATGGATGACGGCTGTTCGAAAAGAGATCGAAAATCTTGGAGGCATGAAGGCAAGCAGCGAGTCAAGCAGAGGATCTTCATCCATCGACGAATCCCAAGGAAAGCCTTCGACGGAAAGCTCATACCAACGCCAGCCTGTAAAACGCAACTCGAGTCGCTTGAGCATGCTCACTCCAATTGACTCGCCCTTGCAATCGCAATATGTTGACTCGCCCAAAATTGTGGCATCCGAGTGGGAAGGCGACCGCCACAGCACGAGATCCAATAATCCAGATTCTACTAGCGTGCGACCAGGCGTGCATCGCCAGTCTATCGAAGCGCCATCTATTGCAACTACTATCGTTTCGCATGATCAGTTACAATTGGACCAGCTTCGGGAACGATCCCGTCATTCGTACATGTCTACAGCAACGTCCGTTTCTGGCGCCGGTACCAGGAGTACTTCGCGGACCTCATCACCAGCTCCGACATCGCCTCTCAAGGATGTGTTTTCCCCTGCAGATGCAGAGCCACGCCGAAGCGCAACGTCCCTCAAATCGTTTCACATGAGCACCACTGTGCGCCGACGATCAATGCAGCCCCTACCTATTACCAATGAGGATAGCTCCCTACCCGCCGGTGTTCCCCCCACCCCCGAGCGACATTCCATCTACGGTCCTACCTCTCCAACATCTAGGGATTCTAGGAAACTAGATATCGATGCGTCCACTTCGACAGCGGCTGGCACTAAGCCGGTAGCACCTGCTCTAACCCCAGCTTCCGCTCCGACTCCTGCTCCTCTCCCTACCTCCACCCCCGCCCCTACCGCCGCCGCTCCTACAAACTATTCTCGACATAGTACTGTTCTCCAATCCCACAGCTTGTACCCGCGGTACAATACAAGAAGTTCCAGCGCGCCACCATCAAGAAATAAAGTTTTATCCCCACCACCACGTGAACCAGCACCAAACCCCCCAACGGAACGACCCCAGTCGACCATTGGAAGCCTTCCCGCGTCCACGGCCACTGAAAGTACGACGCCTTCTAACTTCCCATCACGTCGCATATCAACAACGCCAAAGCCTTTCTTGCGACCATTTCCCGTCCGACCCCAAACACAGGCAGCCAACGGATCGTATATCTTGCCACGACGTTCTTCCCTCGCCCCTGGCACTGGACCAGCACCAATTCCTCTTGGCATTGTAGTGAACCGTTCCGTTACTGCACCTGCACGCCCCCCATCTACCGTTCCGAACCCGACCCCACAAACCTGGTCGGGTAAAACCATGCAAGCCGGATCTGGCAGTCAGTCACTGCGCCGACCAACATCAGTTCAGATCCGCTCAGATCCCGCTCCTTTCTTGTCGTCGTCTCGTCCAAGCCGTACGGTTTCAAGCACTCCCTCCTTCATGCCAGGGAAGCGTGCGTCACCTTCGACGAGCTCGACTCTTCATAATCCAGCCATTCCTGTCTTAAAAGGGTATGGCGAGCAGCTAGCAACCCCGAAAGGCCTAGCACCCCAGCGTAGCATGCCAGCAATTGCCTTGCCACCACCAGCTCCTCCACCAGACATGCCTCTACCGCCGCCCCCTCCGGTTGGGCCACCGAGAGCCGTTGCGGTGTAAAATAGACATTGTCTCCCTTTTTTTCTCATGTTCAGCATTCACCAACGCTGCGATATATGGCGTTCTCGGTTTAGGCAGAAGGGGCTTTTAGCCATGTTTGGTTGGGTATTATCACGCATTGGATTCTCATGTGCTACGTCTTTCATTTCGGGTCTTGTTTCCATTTTATGATACCTGTTGTTGCTCCTTAGGCTGCCCTACTTTGCTCTGCTCCTTTCACATTTTACCACATTTGCACTTGGTACCCTACTTCACACACTGTACTATTATTGTGCCAATGGTTAACGGGTTCGATGCACATATATACCTACTTTTTGCCTGCGGACAAGAAGCTTTGATGTTTCGATACGGGTATGCGAACTACATGGGCTGCTACATCAGCAAGCATAACCGAAGGGGGGGAACATTTGCTTCTGCTCTTGTAGCCTTATGTCAGATTTATTTTTCTCATTGGAATTCGGCTGGGATACAGCCCGGCGCACTCATATGCTTGGGTAACAATATAGGGAGATGTCTCAACCAAAATAATAAATTACCAGCAATAATCACAGAGTTCCCCAAAAACTCCTCGTGACGCTTGACAAGGCCCAATCAACGAAGCTCCACAATGCACAATAAAGACTAATCCTGCCTCTGTGCTTTTCTCTGGATGAATCACGACCTAGGCGCAGGTCTGGGCAAGATCGCCAAATGATCGGCAACATCATGAGCGTCAACGGCTTAAGCAATCCTCACAACTGCATGCATTAGCGCGAACCCAGGAGCGGTGGCTGCAGTAGCCTTCGACGCCAATTTCATCTGGCGTACGCTAACATCAACAAGCCCTTAAGGCGGCCAGAGAAATGGCCTTGGGTAATCTCTTTTGCGTCTGCTGAGTTGTTGTGCTCGAGATGGGGGTGAGCCAACTCAGAGTAGGTACACAGCAGTATGACAGGCTTGTGGGTACAAGGGTATCGTGGAGGGACATTGATATGAACCATGGCTGGGGATTTAGTGTAGGTTTGATGAAGAACAGCCATATACTATTTGGAGTGCATGATGGCTGATACACCCCACGCTTGACAAGGGAACACGAAGCCTCAGAAAAGCAATGCCCTGCTCCCCAGGGGTGTGCCCAGAAATATCGCGAAGAAATGAAATACCTAAATCCGTACCGTAACAGGCTAGGCTAAGGGAGGATCCAACGCGCTCAAAGCTTGTTGCTTGACGCGTTCGACCCGTCAACGGAACACAAAACCACATCAACACACACCAATAATACATTCTAACACAGTATTGGACACGCCATGGCTAAACGGAAAACCGCTTCGGTAGTTACGAACCCGAAGGCAAAATGCACCGCTGCTGTCGCCATGGGGATCACCAAACCGAGTGCGCCGATTCCACCAGCCAACCCACTATCGCGTAGCCATACAGTACCATATCATTACCCTCTCCTTCTTAGCGATACTCAGGCTGCCGAAAATTTATTGACATGGTTTGAGAGTATAGAGGAAGCGCGGAGCATGCCATGGCGCAAGAAATGGATAGACCCGGCGGAATTCGGACAGAGTAGTAAGGAACTTGACAGCCTATTGGCAAAGCGAGCATATGAAGTATGGGTCAGCGAAATCAGTAGGTTCCCTTTACGCGTCGATCGATATCCTGGCCCCTATTGAACGCGTTGTCGTTGGGCTCAGAAAGCATCCTCTTCTCTTGTCCTCGCGCTATCACGTGCCGCCATCAACAGGGCTGATATTGGTTCAGTGCTTCAACAGACGCGCGTATCCACCGTCATTCCTTATTTCAAGCGTTGGATATCAAAATGGCCTACAATTCAAGATCTTGCCGACGCTTCGCATGATGACGTGCTGTCCGTCTGGAAAGGGTTGGGTTATTATTCTCGCGCCACGAGGCTTCAACAGGGTGCACAGGCAATGATCGCAGCCAACCCTGATGGCTGTCCAATCCCTAGCAGTGCAGAAGAGCTCCAGAACTTTCCAGGCATCGGGAGGTACACGGCTGGGGCTGTTTCTAGTATCGCATTTGGCAAGGCAGAACCTGTTCTTGACGGAAACGTGGCAAGAGTACTGAGTAGACAGCTGGGGCTGTATGTCGATGTGAAAGAAAAAAAGAATAGTGATGTCTTATGGGATGTTGCCGATCACCTAGTGAAAAGTGTGGCCAGCTTCCCAGAAATAGAGAGGAGTAAAATACCTGTAAGTCACTGTAACACGGGCATAGGAACCTCCACTGACCATATCAAGGGGCAATGGAATCAGGCCATCATGGAACTGGGTTCTACAATATGCACACCGAAACCGAAATGTGATGAATGCCCCATCAGCAGGACATGCAGAGTATATGCAGAAGGCGAAAGACTCGCGGCTAGGGTACCGCCGCACATGGATATTCAAGACATAGAAGACTCGTGCAATTTGTGTCTTCAATTGAATACTGAAGATTTGGTCGTCGCACCAGAAGAAAAGGATGATGGTGATGACGAGAAAGCGGCACCCGAAAAGCCATCAAAGAGGAGAAAGGTTGAGGTGCCAGCTACGAAGAGAATATCACATTATTTTACTATAACTAGAGCGAAGGCAAACCCCACAGATGAAGCATTGCAGGGGGAACATGTCGGGACTGGAGAAGAAACAATGTCCAGAAAGAAAACAGCCGTCCCCGCCGGACAGACAGCACGAGCAAAATCAGTAGCCGCATACTGCTCTTTGTTTCCGAAAAGGATTCCAAAGAAGAATGTTGCTGAAGAAGATGCCGCAGTGTGCATAATACAAGCGCAGACCCCTGACGGGAATAGCACATGGTTAATCGAACAGAGGCCTGCAAAGGGCCTTCTCGCCTCCCTCTGGCAATTCCCCCAATCGACATTGCAAGAGGAAACACAAGACACTGCATCGCGAGCATTCGCAGCGCGGAATTTTGTGATGGACCTCGAAGCCGGGATTGTAGATCTCAGCCAGACTACACACGTAGGAGAACTCGGCTCGCTACTACATGTATTCAGTCATTTGAAACTCACTATGCATGTGCATCTGTTCCGCGTTAAAATAGAGGAGGCGCCAGATTCCATTGTAAGCGGATCACTGGCAAGGAAGTGGGTTAGTACAGATGATATGGATAAGGAAACGCTCTCGACAGGGATGAGACGGTGCTGGGAGCTCGTGCAGAATGCGAATTGACATAAAGACACTGCTTCCAGTCCGCTGTTCTCTGTAAGAGTGTGTTCAAGTTCTAGACCTCCAGTCTTATAATACAAAGGCTTTAGGTTCAGTAATAACTAAGTCCAAGTTTATTCAAGGATAGAGGATATATTGGTGACTGAATTTCCTAACCATTTTCTAATCCTTCTCAACCTTGATACAAGTCGCCAACGCGGTTGGTCAAGTATATTTGAATTGCATGTCTAGGCTCTCCTTAATACCCATACTCCATCGATCAAGCGAGTCCAAGCTCTGAAGGCTGCGGCGTCATTGATTGCCGCAGTAGGTCTGGAGGCGGAACAGAGAACCTTGCAAATGGCTTTTCACCCTTCATGTGCTCATATTTCGTGTCAATGCGATGCATACAGCTCCACTCATCTAGGTACAGCTCTTGCACAAGATTGAGACTGCCGAAAAACTTCTCACCTAGCCCGGCTCCAGGCAAGTTCGGGTCAAGTTTCATCGCCGTCTTTTTCTCGCTGTCACCCGGAGCACCGAAACTTTCGAAATGTCTCAAGCTATCAATCGCCCACATCATTTTCTCATTGCCTGTGTAATGCTCTTTCAGACGTTTTCTGCGTATATGTTTTCGCATTTCGATTTCCGTTGCAGCTATGGGCGGGGGACAGTCCTCGGCACACAATCGCTCTCCATTCGGACGGTGCTCTTCATTGCTCTTCATGTTCTGTAACAGACGCATCTCACGAAAGAATTTTGTATACATTTTCCGCCAGTCGAACCGAATCTGCCTCGCTTCGATATCGATATCCAGGCCGGGGAGCTCACTGTCATTAACCATGTGGAAAATTCGGATCGTATAGTTGGGCATTTGCGCTTTCCAGTCTCGAACATTGCTCTCCCACCTTTCCATAATCTTTGTGTACTCTCTCCGTCTTCCGCCTGCAATCTCACTCTTTCTTCTCTGGTCGTGGAAGCAAGCAAACGCCTTCTCTCTACCTCCACCTTCTAGTTTCACACCAAGCTGAAAGTGGGAGAAAACCGTAGGAACTTCGGGGCGCTTGCTCCTACCGCCCAAATTGTATTTTTCAAGGTAAAAATCGACATAAGTCTCATGTATCACATATCCAGCAAATATCTGCTCGGTATAAGCGCGAAAAGAAGTCGATACATTACGGCATACAGTCCAGAGGTGGGTAAGGTCGGTGTTGAAATGGAGAATGCGTATCCAGAGCTCAGGTGGTAATGATGGGCACAGTCTCACAAAGGTCGATTCCATCAGATCAAATAGTTAATTTACTTTGTGAGGCCTCGAATTATTGACAGGATCATCACTATATCTAGTACAGCGATGAGTTAACAAGTAAATGGCCTATTTTGAATAAATTTTCATGGTTAAGATGAGCTGATCACGGAAGTCGCACATGATTATATAATACCCTACCCCACCAACGATGGATTGACCACCACTAGAAATGCAAAGCAACCTTGATCAACTCACTAGTCTTCGGTAAACTTGTAGGCTGTTGGAGCTATCATCAAATAAACAGCAGGGCCTTCGAAGGCTCCAAATACCACTAATCGCTGCACTTTATCATGGTGTCTACTACGCACAGGGCAAAGCGTTTCGGCGATACACATTCTGTCTTAGAATGTATGTTGACACAGAGATCAGCCTGTACGTCACCACCAGTCGCCATAAAACTATTTAATTGCAGAACAAATACGATATACACATTTGAAACTCTAATATTATGAAAGGCTGCATAGCTTCTCGGCTTGAATTCCTCACGTATATATACTCTCAGTATACGCGTTCACCTGCAGACCCTTTTCTGCCATCTGCTCGTTTTCCAAGAATTTCATTGGCATCCATACCAAATGACCCTTGATCCTATCTAACTCTTTTCTCACCTCTGCTACTGGTCTCGACATGTCATAAAGATGACCTTGCTTGTGGCCATCATCCTTTTTTGCATTTGGTACAAACTTGTCATAGTCCTCAAAGGTAAGAATATTATCGTCCGGATCTGCATGGAAAAGATCTCGAAATACTGACGTGTTTGTGGAGGCACGCTCGCACCACAGGTCCCAAAGGGAATCAGAGAGTGGATCGGCTACAAACTCAGCCTCGCGCCCAGGAAGTGTCTCATTGGGAGAGTCTTCGGATGGAGGTTGTGCGTTTGGATCCCCCGTTGCATCGAGACTTTGAGGGGGAAGCTCTCCAAGGTGCTCCCTCCATAGCATCGAACGAAGTTCGTGGGCAAGCCGAGCCGCTTTATACGGTTTGCCGTCCATTTCAATTTCAATTTCGTCTTGATCTTGAAGTACGATAGAAAGTTCACTATCATGAAACCCTAACTGGCTTCTGTCGTTACAGTTGGAAGAGCCAACACAGACAACCTTGTCGTCAACGATAAGAACCTACTTATGTCAGTTTCCGACATGCTGTGTATGAAAATACTCAATACCTTTGCATGAATGTACAATTCTTCTTGAAAAAAATTCTCCTTCTCGTCCTCCTGATCCCCCTCCCAAGCTTCAGTACTAGGTTTCTTGTCTGTGAGCATAGCGTCATCTGCAATAGAGTCAGGATCAGTCAGCCCGCCTTGATCACCCAACCCGGCTTCTTTTTTGCTTTCTCCGTGGAACAATCTTCTCTTTTCTGCCGCACGATCACGGGCCGCTTGTCCATCATCTAGCGGTGCTTCCAGCTCTTCTATCTCAACCTGCTGGAGCTCTTTATATGTCATGCCTGACTCTTTCTCTTGTTGTTTTATCGCAGCACTCACGTTGATGCGATCATAGGAGCGGAGGTTGAAAAAGAAGATGTGATCATTTGGGTTGACACCTTCGGACTCAACTTGCGCGAAAATGCTATGCTCTCCCCTGCATATGCTCTTGTATTGATAGTCCATGATTGCTCGTGTGCCGGTGGCTCCATCTTCTCTAAGATCTCCTGCAAACCCAGGGATAGCCGGGATGAGCACCATGACTCTGAACTTTCGGCCTTCTTTCCCTGCACGAACAACGGCATCAACAATAGCGCGTCCGATTTGATTATGAATTGGGCTTTGGTGCTCGCCCGTCGCTGTTATAAAAAATTGGTTTTCCATGTAAACGTAATGCTCCGCTGCACGTATCAGGTCGCAATATGCATTCTGGATGCTATGTTCAACCGGAAGGATCCCGCTGCTCCAGTCCGCACTGCTTCGAACAAGTTGCGCATGTACAGTCCCCCGTTTGTTCAAGTTTTTCGAATTGAGTGGGCTTAATGGATGATGTACGTAACCACCAACGGGAAATTTTGGTCTTTGGACTGCGATTATGTCTTCATCCGATTCGCGACCTTCCATCGTAAGCCACTCATATCTTTTATCACGCTTATACTTTTCTCGTTTCTGGAAATTCCAACGTCTAAAGAAGTTAGTATTGCCAATGACTTCTGTGACTATGGAACATTTTATAGGGAGGTGTTTCAACACAGGATAGGAAAATGCATACAATACAAAGTGCTCGGCAATATCGTAGATGCATGGGCCAATCAAGCCGACTGCTACATCATGCCACGGCATGCGACCGTATTCTGTCTTACTAAGTTGGTTCGATTTCCAGTCCTGAACACTCTGGAAATCCATTATTCGATTGTTGTTGTAGTCTTGACCTGGATAAACCTCTAAGTTGATACCTGCCGGATGAACATCTGCCAGAGGATGCTGCTTATTGTCCCAGCGACCGTAGCATAGGTCTAGTCCACCAATAAAGGCGACCGAATAGTCAACAACAATGAACTTCTCGTGGTGTGCCCAGTAAAACGTCATGTCGGCAGCATTCTCAAAGACATTGTGGTCAGGATGTCTCATGACCTTAATGTTCCCATAACCAGGTTGGCCTTCGTCAGGTATGAGGCCCATCAGAGCGTCTTTGGTATGGCGGGAATTACAAGTCAATGCAGCAGAGACTTCTTTGTAGACAGATATGTATATTTTTACGCCTTCCTCAGCCTTTCTTTTAAGAAGTTGATCCAGGCGCCATTTCTGGTTGTAGAATGGCGGCCGGCGCAGAAACTGTACCAATTAATTTTGAAATGAACAATTTAGGCATTATGCTTACGAGCTCCGGGGAAAGCCACCAGTCCATTATGTAAATAGTTTCTTTTGCATTTTCCAACGCCTCTGAAACGGCCTGAGTTTGCTTAGTTGAGATCTCCAAGCGTCCTTGTAGGTGTTACTCTACCCACCCAAAAGTAGTCTCTGCCATCGACGTACCACTTTACCAAGTTGCCATCTCTCTCAGGCGCGAAGCTGTTGAAGCGATGGCTCTCACGTATGTGACTTCTCTTGGCATCTGTTTCCTTTTCATGTTCCTCATCGTGCCGGTGATTGGAGTTAAATAGGTTGGCAAACTTTCCGATTTTGTTTTTCGTATGAACAGCTTTGATCTTTGCATCGTAGAGGTGAGTGTCTTTGAGCTTCTCGCGCACATGATGGAGCTTGCCCTTTAGGCCATGGTGCTCGGTAGCCCTATCCGTTTGTTCTTCTGCCATAGCGTTTGGTAGTCCGTGGAGAAAGAATGGAGCTTATTTAAGGACGCCCAGCTGGAGAAGACTGGTATCTAAAGTACTTCTTAAGCTGACACCAAATACTTGGAACTGTTCCTGGTGTTGCCAAGGATCCGTGCCGGATTGGAAATGGTAAGACCGCCCGAGGGGAGACGGCAGGAGCAATGACGTATGCCAAGATACGACCCCGCTATCCCACTAGCATCACCTATTCACACTTGCTCACATCTTTGTAATTAATAAGGATAAATCCTGGGTATATGATAGTCGTATTCTACTACGGGAATATATATCATATCATACCTTTGTTGAGCAAATCCACATTTATTTGCGGATGGCCAGATAAGCGTCTTACACAGCTTGAAGAGAGCAGCTTGAAGAAAGCAGCTCGATATCCTGGAAGTTGATTGCCGAATCCCGCGTGCTTTATGCAGTGCGCCATGTCCAAAGTAGTACCCATCCAATCATCGATAGATATCTTGTGCGTCATGTAAATACATCCCTGTGTTAGACAAGGCTCTTCATGAAGCAGGTTTTCTCATGTTAACCTACAAAATACGGTTTTACGTTCTATGTGTTCTTGTGTCTTCACGTAGATTTCATGTCAACCTATATATTAGCCTTGGAATAACTATGAGAGCTTCTGTTGACTATATTCGATTTGAGATTCTAGTTTTAATAAGCGAAAGCGGAGTGTTATAGTACAAATGGAATAAAAAGAACCCGTTTAGTACCAGAGTCTAAGTAGGCCTAGAAGCGACGTTCTGAAATAGATAGAAGGATACATTACGCGACTAAGAAGACTCAACTAGGGCCAATAGGCGCCTTTTTTGATGGAATGACTGCAGGCTAGAGAGAAGGCATGCTTCATTCCCCATCGTTCCTTTAGGACTTGTCCCAGTTCCTGGGTGGTGAATCCTGGGAGGTGTACACGGTCTATACCTGGGGGATTTATGTATCGCAACAAGGAATATCCTTGCCCTTCGAGCATAGTTTTCTCCTGGATGAGCATCAGTCATCCGCATATAAAATTGATCATCCAGTATACCGGTGAAGTGATACGGAGTGGAAGTTAACTCACATAGTCCCATTCCATTCGGCTCAGCTGAAAAACCTTTGTGACGTTCCGTGGAAAGATAAAATATATTTCGTCGTGATGTGTTATCCTGATTTCTCTCACACCAATGTCGTGTTTGAGCTTGTAAAAGGGGGTGCGTATTGCCTCGTATAGGTTGAGAAGCCGACAAGAGAGATTGTCGATCTTTTCTGTTGCAGACGGAAAGCGGCTCATAAGCACAATTTCGATATTGAGATGCACTGCACGCTCGGGAGCGAGGTGGTTAGCAAACTCGTGCAGGCGAGCATGAATATCGGCAAGAACAACGTCTCTACCGGCAACAATGTTCGCGCAATGCTCATATTTAACCCTTATCTGCAGGCTGCGAACATAGTCGAGTGGGATGACGCCTAGTGGGATGACAACTTTTTGGTCATTACTGTAATGATGAATCGGGTCCCGAAGCAAGAAGTCCATAAGATAATCGTCCACAGTAAATATCGAAAATGTATTGGCTGAATAATAATACTTCGAGGCATCGCGAGAGAATGTATAGCCCATATGTTTTGGGTTTGGTTTGGTTTGGTTTGGTTTATTCTTACGCCACAGGGTGCCTAACAGGCCCATAGGCTGACTAATGCTTCTAACCTAATTTGTCTAGATCTCGGTTGACCCACGATTCATTCCTAGCCCAACGCAACTTTGTCCAACTCAATCGTTCTGCCCCTTCGCTTCTCACTACTGGTCCGCCCCGATCCTACCTTCCTGGTGCCCCACAGTCCTACGCATCCGAGAGCTTTTTCCCGACCGTCGACCTTCTCTTTACCGGCTGGCCAACCCCGAGTCCGTGAGGAAATATTCTAAGGTGGTTTGGAGGGTGCTATAGCCTCTTGTTCATCCTAGGCGTCTAGTGGCTAGAGCAAAATCAATGGTTTTGTGTAGCACCTCAAGGTTAGGTTTCCAAGAGTCTGCCTTTCCGTCCAGAGGCTTGCCTGAAGGTAACCGTTGGTCCGATCGTCCTCCTAAGAAGAAGGATAGGTCGCCCCATCAGCTACCTGCGACTTCCCGAAGTGCTGTGCGTAGCTCGTTCCATCGTGAACATTCGAAGAGAAAGTGGCGAGTGGTTTCTGGACGTCTTCCGCACTCGCATAATTCTGATTCTGCAGCGCCTGTCTTTGCGAGATAGCTCTTGAGCCTGCTCTTTCCGGTGCGCAGCTGGCACAAGATCGCTGCTTTCTTATACGTAAGGGCGTCGTAGATAGATTTCGTGTGGGGGCCGGGCAGCGCCTTGTCTATGGTTACTGGTTTGTCCAGCCTCATCTTTGGTAGAAGGGCGTAAACTCTCTTCAGCGCCACCGGTAATATGAGTCCGGGTATCCGTGGCAGGTCTTCGCTAGTTGCTTTCTTCGCTAGTTTGTCTGCTATTCCACTTCCTACAACTCCCATGTGTGCCGGGATCCATTGAGCACGTACATGTGGTCCTCCTCGTTTTCTCAGTTCAAATGCGGTATTCACAATCAACCGAGTGATGGCCTGCCCACTTTGGCGAGCGGGCCTCCGTTTTGGGTCTAAGAGACGGCTTTGTGGAAATATAATCCTTTCTGTTGGAATTACGTAACTGACGTCATGTGACTGCTCGCCGTCGGTTTGCCGACAGCTTTCCGGCGGCATGCTGGCAGCTTTCTAAGTCACGTGACGACTCTATTCACTGGCTGCGTCCCCTGGCTGCACACCCTTTCTTTCCCTTCGCTATGAGTCATCGCGCGCGCGAGCTAGGGCCTATAGCGCGCCGTGCGTCACAAGGAGATTCGCGTCTCCTTCTATATAAACTCCTCCATAGTTCTCTCTATAGAATCAATCGTC
>Ga0247757_10000706_pt1 | contig 26507 bp, 24 predicted proteins | sample UWRJL126311R4_FD_180929 | JGI IMG/M metagenome (GOLD analysis project Ga0247757, IMG submission 180929) | Plant litter microbial communities from Arlington Agricultural Research Station in Wisconsin, United States - UWRJ-L126-311R-4 | ecosystem: Environmental > Terrestrial > Plant litter >...
TCGTAATGCGTCATTGATCGAACTTAACCTCATTACTGTAGTTCCGACGCGTTCGAAATGACCACCTGGTTGTGTAGTTGCCTGAAGCACCAAGGAGTAGCAAAGATGGTCACCTGTAAATGGCCTAGTACCATGAAAAATCAGGTAGAGAGGTCCCCTATGCGACTCTTGAAAGGTCGAAGCATCCCAAATTATAGCAGGGACAGGTACAGTAATGCACCCGTCTTCTATAGCAGCCGTGTGGTATCCCGACGAATCGGCCCTAGATGGCTTGTTCGTGCCAGCGAGCTTGAGTCTACAGAGTGGTCCTTGTAGGGTGACGAAACCCGGACCAACGGCACCAAAAGGATCAGGAGTGCGTTCGACTTGCGCCTTGAGAATCCGGATGGATATAGAGCGGTCAGTGCCAAAGTACTGAGTCATATCGATGCTCCCATCATATCGAGCCCATGACCAAGAAGGAGCTCGACGATGTGCAACACGATTCTTCGATGAAAAAGCTCTCCACCACAGTGACTTTTCTAGTTTGTACCTCCATAGCCCGGCTAGGTAATCATCCGAGTCCAGGTTCATCCTGCGAGCAAAGTGGTTGGCTAAACCACTCAATGCTGGAAGTTTGTCACTCCCCCTTGTTAGATCATTTTCGGAATATGATCTAATGATGGAGTCCCACCGGCGAAGTAGCTCGTCCTGATTCATAGCATTTTTCATTTTGACAATTTTTGTGCCATCAAAGGTGTATACTAAGTCCGATAGGGTCTCGTATGCCAACTTGCAGGCACACTCCCAAAAGATTTCGCCCTGCACAAAAAACACCGTTCTTGGAGATAAAATTCTCTCTTGTAAGACCCAGCCACGTGTGTTTAACACAGATTTCGTGACTTTTTTACGGAAAGGATGCCGGCCGTGGACGACGAAGGTATCTCCGGAAGAGTCATCTGCTCCAGGGAGACTCAAAAAGCGCAGATCAAGCGGCTTCTCAAAATGGAAGAGGCCCTCTCTTCCATTTCTGGAAGCTGAGGCAGCAATATTCAGAATGCCTTGCTCGTAAATTTGTCCCATTTTAGCTGACTCCGCAAGCCAGTCACTTTCAGAGTCCTGGATGATGCACAGTGCATCAATCCAAAGATACTGAAAGCCCAGCCTTGAAACGGCTTCGACGCATTCTCTAAAAGTTCTCGGTAAGATGGTCAGGGGTATAGATTGGGAGAAGGCATCGTAGTTTTCACCCAGGAGTCGACAGTCAACTAAACCACCCCAGCAATGGCTGAGAGTCACGTATTCTTTTCCAGCAGGGATATCATTTGTAGACGTTAGACGTAACTTTTGACCTCCCTGGGAAACTTCTAAAAGCCTTCCAGGTCGGTTTATACCCGAGACGTTGGAACACAGATGGTGATTGGATATGCATTCTGTCATCCAGCGCCGAATTTGGACTATAGTCGTCTCAGCCAATTCTCCATTTGGGACAGTACGACGAGCGACGATGTTTCGATGTTTTTCCGAGTCCTACTATCTTCAGTCGAACCTGCACTCACGTTGCGGAGTGATTACACACCAGTTTTGAAAGGCATATGGACCCGAGAATTACCTTATTCCTTATTTCGGTATTGATTTCGGCATAGATTTCAACTATAATTATGTCAGATCCGTGCCTGATACCATGTAATTCTAAAGGGCTTTTGTTGGAAAAATAGGCTGGGCTCCTCAGAAAGTCTTTGTGAATGGGTGTGGCTATCGATTCACAAAGATGACAGTCTTGTGCCGACACGAGCAGCTCAGAATAAGAGAGGTGTGTTAAATGCTTATCGCTTTGTTGGAGCGCCTGCTTTACCTCCGCTGTGAATAGAGATTGACATGTCGGACACAGATCATCCAAATGCATTAATTGTGCCATTGAGAGATTTTGATTTTGATTTATGGGGCCCCAATGATATCTCAAGGACAAAGAATACACTCTATTAGAAAAGAAGAAGTGTTTCAAAATGGATCATGGAGAGAGGTTGTTGTTAGGATCAGGCTACAGTCCCGCGCGCCCACATGCAGGCTTTCTATTTCCACGTGATGCATAATACCGACCACAAAGATGCTGAAGCTTACGACAGCGAGTCGAGTGCTCACATCATGTAGTTACCTGATGCACTCAGCACCGCACTTCCAACCCAGACAGGCACGTGTTCCCGTCTGGCCCAAGGTAACAATCGATCGAAAAAACGCCGCACCCGCATCCCAACTCTCCCCCATCCCCCCCAGCGCCAACCCATGTCCCCAATACATGCCCGCCGCCCGCCCACTATCGAAAACGCCCAGGGTAGCCGATACCTAACTTCCTATTGCGCCCGTTCCGGAAAGTCGCTCGCGCGCAACGCCCGCACGCGCTTCGTCAGCCGCAGTTACCGTCTTGTAATCCCCCTCCGCCCCTCTTCCCCTCACTTACTCATGCATCGGACAAAACCCAAGGACGAAAAAACAAAAACGACATACCTGTCCAAAAAAGCTAGCCAGCCTGCTGCTGGGTATGCCTTGGCATCGGTACCTGGGGGGCGTGCATCCCCCCGTCTATTGTATTGTACAACACAATACAAGCATCGTCTGGCCAAAGTCTAGTGCGTTTGTGACGGTTACATGGTGCGATTATAGACTACGTGACACGGGAGCCAGAAGACACATGTACATGTAAACACGCCCCCCAAAGCCTCCGAGGCGACCTCCGCACCACGCATTAGCACACCCCGCCCTGTCCGGCGTAGCACCATACGCTTGCATCTATTGTATGCACATATAGAACGATATTGTAGAACCTGTACGCACTGGCCATCTGATCACGACAGGGATGCCATCTTTAGAAAAAAGAAAAAGAAAAAGAGGGGAACAAAAAAAGGCAGTGTTGGGTGTGCAACCACATGCGATGCGGCGTAGCGTCGGTACAACAGGAAAAAGCCTTTGTTATCCCCCCCCTGCTTCGTTATCGCTTGCATGCGACTCCCTCGTCCCGCCTCAACCGAGGGGTTAGAGCCACCGAACGGAGCCCAACGGTAGAACGTTTTTCGCTGGGGTCCCATTCCTCTATCGACGCCCAAAACGTTGGGTTCCGCACAGATTTGATAAAATTGCATTGCATTGCAAATTGCAATTTTCATTTAAGGAACATGCAAGGATGTCTATGGAATTGGGGAAAAAGTTGAAGAAAAGAAGAAACAGAATGATCATCCGGGGAATTGGGGGTATCTTGTGTGATTACATCAAGCCGACGTTAACATAATGGGCTCTTCAGATAAAAAACAGCTGAAACTCGTTCCTTCGTGATCTTCTTTTGTTTTCGCTGTCCTAGAGAAAAAAAGAGAATAAAAAGAAAACGGCCATGAGAGAAGACTGTACATCGCTATACTTTTCCTGCTTGCGAATAAAACCTTATATGCTATCAGGGGGTGGGGGGAGGGGCAGGGTGGATTTGGGGGTGTGAGATGAGACGGGTATGAAATGATCTTGGTCGATGTGATGTTTTGGCGCAGGAAATGGCCGATGACGGCGGCCATGTGTACAGCGTTCAATTATGCGGTCGTGCCCCACCTGCACTCTTTGATGATTATGGGTTCGGTGGCCGGCGAAGACGTTGCGTGGTGCATCCTTCGTGCTTACTGCCATCCAGCACGTGCATGACTCCCGAGCGAAAAAGAATATGTACAATGGAGTCATGGGTGTGCTTACCCCGCCCCCACCTCTTGGGTCTGGGATACGTTTCAGAAGATGCCCATCCGGGGGCCCCATGTATTCTGGTCGGGAACCGTTTTGGGGTTGACGACGACTTGGTAGGGAAAGGGGTTCGCGTCGGTGGTGGTGATGGGGGGAATGTGGTCTTTGTCGCGGTTGACTATGGCAATGATCTTGTGGGCGGCTTTCTCGAGCGACTTGGTCATGGCGCGGCGGACCTTGAGCACATCTGCAGAGCCATGAGTACACGAGTCACGATTGCGTACGTGAGTGCAGGCGAGGGAGACACGTAGGGAGACACGTACCAGTCTCTGTCCGCGGGGTAGCGAGCGTGACATCCAGCGTCCATTGCTCCCAGCACACGTCCTCGTCGGCCTTTGCGAAGAAGTACGTCTTTCTCCGGCGCTTTTCGAAGAATTGCACGACGAGCTGCCCCCTGCCGCGCTGCTGGTGGGTGCTCTCTATGGCGCGCACGAGCGCAATGGTCCGCTGGTCGATGAGGGTCTCGAGGTCGACATCGTCGATGGCGGGCAGGGTCAGGTCGAGCAGGTCGCGCGTGAGAGGGGATATGGAGGTGAAGTAGCGGTGGAAGAAGATGGTGTGCAGGATTGCTGTGGTGAGGGGAGGCGCGTCAGCGGGCACATGCTGGCGGACAGTGACGGAGGACGCGAAAGCGGAGGGGCAGCATTACCTTTTACGACGTCTTTGACGCAGGCCAGGTCGGCGAAGATGTCCAGATGGTACTCGGGCCGCCGTCGTTGGTCCATGATGGCATCTGGGCGCGCACTCGAGCGCGGGAGGCCTGTGGGAAGCTATGTATGTATGAACGAAGAGGGACCCCGCAGAGCCCGCGCGGCGACGGAGACGAGACGGGTTCCGAGCGGAAGGCCTGCACAGGGCCGGACGACGTGCCTTGCAGCAGCTGGTCAGAAAGGACGACGGATGCAGGAGCCAAGGTGCGGGCCTGGTTGCAGCGGAGGGCAGGCAGTCGTTACGGCGGCGGGAGGCGACGTGAGCGAGCGAGGGCGTCGAGGTTGCGAGTTGCGAGTTGCGAGTTGCCGGCAGCGAAGCTGAAATTTGTGGCGGCGGGGCGCGGGCGCGGGCTGGGCTGGCTTTTGACGGCCTGGGACTGGGACCTGCGACCGCCCGCGCACGACAAGGAAGCGTCGAGAGGAATGCGCCGGCTGGTGAGATCATCAGCGCCCCCGTCCGCGCCGCCTGACAAAGAAAGTGGCCGAGCGGTGCAGCGCGAGTCTCTTGTCTCCCAACAATGCTGCGCTCGCTGCGGTGCCGTGCACCAGGCTGAGACAAACGCGCGCATGATGCCGGTCCGTCGAGGGCAGATGATGCGCCGGCGCTGCGCCAGGGCTGGCCCGTGTCTCTACACGTCGTCGAAGCACCCAGTATAAGTACGTAGCTGACGGGCAGCTGCTGTCCTGCCGGGCGGGCGCTGGAGCCTGAGCTGGCCATGTGCGCTTACCACCGGACTTCTGACGCGCCCGCTGCGTTCGCTGCCTGCTGAGCACCACCGCAGAGTCACATCGCGGCCACAAGCAAGCATACGACGAACAACGTGGGCAAAAGGACACCTTTTCATTTCCCTCGATGCAACGCCACCCACGCTCAAGCTGCGGACAGCGAGCTTCTATCGGTATATAACTATCGAAAAAAATTAAAAAATTCGAAAAAATACGAATCATGCAACACGTGTGCGTTTGGCATTCCGTGCCTGGATGTCGTGACACTCAACCCATCCGTCTAGGGCGGCCAAGCCTTATGCCATCAACCCGTTCGCATTCGTCGCAAGCGTCTCTTCCTTCTCTCCGAGCCTGGCTTCCTTGACCTGCCCAGCCTCGTCGTCGCTGTCCACGAATCCGTACTCGCGCGCCTTCTCCTCGATGCCGCGGTCGTCGAGATACGGCAGTTCCTTGGCCGCCCGCACATAGCCCATGTTCTCCAGATAGCCCTTTGCGAAGATGAGATCAATCTCCTCCAAGCTGCGCTTCTTCGTCTCGGGGTAGAAGAAGTAGATGATGGGGAAGAAGCCTGCGTTGATGCACGCAAACACCAGATAGGTGCCCCAGCCGATTCCGTCCAGCATTACTGGCGTGATCATGACGACGGTGAAGTTGAAGAGCCAGTTGGAGCACGTCGAAACAGCGTTGGCCTTTGCACGTGTCTTAAGTGGGTTCACCTCAGCTGGGTACAGCCAGGGCAGCGGAAGCCAGGTGGCTCCGAAGAAGGCAATGTACGTGAACAGCCCGACAGCAGCACCCTTGGCCGCTGACGGAGTACCGGGGATAAGGCAGGCGAACACAAGCACCATGGACAAACACTGGCCTATCGTTCCAATAAGGAAGAGTTTGCGACGGCCTGTTCGTTCGATGATGAACCAGGAAACGGTTGCAAAGATGCTGTACACAATCATGTTCACACCGCCCAGCAGAAGGGACATCTGCTTTGTCTCTCCGATCGAGTTCTCAAAAAGGAGAGGGAAGAAGTAGATGACAGCATTGCAGCCCTTTCAAAGTCAGTATGCTGCAAACCAGCCGAAACATAGAGCCCACTTACGCCAATCTGTTGGAAAAGCTGTGAAGAAGCACCAAGCATCATGCGTCTAAAGTGCTGCGTCTTGCCACCAGTGAAAAGTGCACTGAAAGGTGTAATACCACCCTTGTGGCCCGAGGCACGGATGCCATCTACGATGATGTTCACCTGCAGCCTAGTCTCTTCATGGTCCACAGTCAAACCACGAAGAGCTGCGATGACTTTGGCTGCTTCATCTGATCGGTCTTTGGTAAGCAACCAGCGGGGAGATTCAGGCAACCAAAAGGGGACGATGAGGACCACCAGTCCGAAAATGATTTGAAAGGCAATGGGGAATCTGCGTAATCGTTAGGCTTCTGGTTGCTAAATGGTTATGTAAACACCTACCTCCATGTAAGATCAGGGGGGCCATATTGGCAGCCGTAGTCGACCCAGTACGCAATGAGAGTTCCAAAGGCGATGACGCCACCTTCAATGCAAATCAACAGGCCACGGTTCTTAGTGCTGGAGCATTCGGCTTGGTACGTCGGGATGGTGGATGTGTTCATTCCGTTACCCACACCTGTGACTACTCGGCCAATGATGAACTGGGCCGTCGCTTTGTGGCCCTTCATAGCTGTCACCTGGATAATGACGCCAAGAATCATGGTAAGTGCGCCAATCATCATGGCTCTACGGCGACCAAGAGCGTCACCCCCAATCAGAACAATGATGGCTCCAAGAAGGCAGCCAATCTCATAAATGGCAGTAACGAAACCTTGCCATGTGGCATCGTTGTACGTCTCCGGGAAGTAAGCCATGAAAGGATCAGCCGAGATAATACCGGACATGACACCCTCTGGTAGTACAGTTAGCCTGTGTTGCATCCTAGGATGCGAGTGCTACTCACGGTCATATCCAAACAACAGAAAGCCAGTGGTTGCGACAACGGACACGGCCAAACGAAGAGGCCGGTCAGAGAGGCCCATGAAGGTAGGTGGTTGCGCCTGGGGAGTATCCTCCCTCATAGAGGCGTCCGACGATTTGTGGGCACGCATGTTGGTGCTCTTGATCCAGCCAGCCGAGAGGGCAAGATGGCAAAGATGAACGGCTGCAAAATGACTCGGCAACCCTTAAGGCGATTGCATTAGAGACTCTGTGTGCGGGGGGGAGCTCAGAGTCTTTATCTCCTCATGGGAGCTCCCCCAACTCCTCATTCTCGGAACTATGGCACAGTCTGGATGGCCGCCGATGCAAGACTTGCAGGTTGCAACCATGACGGCGGTTCCACAACCCAGATGCAGCGACGTCATTCGAAGAGAGCTTGCCGGGAGTACTCCACATGGGTGTGTGAATGGTGGACCCTGGAGAAATTAGCATGTGGTGAAGGCAGGCGAAGGCAGGCGGTCAGCGAGATCTTGCATGCGAAGGTGGCAGTTTCGAGGCAAGCCTGTTCGGCATTCCTAATTCGTGGTTAGTTGCTGGTGTACGACCCCTGCGGGAAAACTGGGGATAGGCGGGTGAGGCTGCAGATCTTCAGACCACTGCACAGCCTGTGACGTTGCTGCAGCTTTGTTGACCGAGGCATGCCCGGTGCCGAAGGTGGGCAGCGAGTGGGCGATGAATGCAGCGCCAACCAGTCACAACCGCAGTCGGTGCAAGACGCCGGCACTAGACCTGCTAGCACATGACGATCCAGGTGTTCAGCCTGCTGGCTCGAAAAAGAACGGGGCAATTTCTGCTATTTTGTGGGCTTCATCAAAGAGTTTGAACACAGGAACTTGAATGTAAGGTCGCCAAGCAGGACGGTTGATGTCGGCTCGCGCTCAAGACTCTGAAGAATTATCTTGGAGTCGCTTGTTTGGACACCAGCCGCTGACTGTGTTCGCTGCAGTGCCAGTGTAGATGCAGTCACGGGCCGAGAGGCTGCCCAGGGCCCGGCCGCGGTTCACACATGTCGGATATGTCCGTTGCCTCTTACAAGTCGTGTGCCTTGGCTACAGCACACTGCATAATGAAGGCTGAATGGGGCAGCTGGGCTTAGTGCTATACAACCATGTTGCATTCGGCATTATGAGGAACTTGAAAATGCAACTATGACGAGGTGTCACTACAAAAAAAAGTTTTTTTTCTCGAGGCTAATAAAGAAGTGAAAAGTCAGTCGCGTGGCAGACGTATGGGGACAACGAACTATGGAGATGGGGGGGCGTGGAGGGGAACGCGTTACGAATGCCAAGCCGTCGGCGAAAAGAAAGGCCGCTTGCGCTCAACGCGGACTGTCGCGTTGAATCCTGTCAGCAGTTGGCTCACGGTGGAACATGTTCAGCGCAAAACGGAAGCGCGGTCACGATGACGGCGACGATGCCAGTCCACGAAAACTACAAGTGCACGTCACCGAAGATGCCAGCGCGAGCGAGTTTGAGGCGCAGACGCCGTCGAGGAGAGACAAGCGGCTGGCGGTGGAGAATGCCACCCCCAAGTCCATTCTGAAGAAGACGGGACTCTTTGGCGAAGCTACTGGCAACACTCCCAGGTCCAACCGGCGCCTTGTTTTCGATACGCCCACAAAGCCACCCAGAGATGATGTCTCCAATGGAACGCCAACTATCATTCGCAATGCGGATCGAAGCGCACGCCGCAAAAGCAACCGCAAGGTTCTCGAACGCACATTGAATGGTATGGAAAGCGATGAAGGTGCTTTGGATGAAGAAGAGACACTGGCCCAGCGAATTCTGAGTGATCCGGAAAATGACGAGGGGGGGACGGAAATTGTCATTCCAGAAATTGTCCCTGTACCAGATACGCCGTCGAAGCGCGGCAGAGGCAGGCCCAAAGGATCCGGCAAGAAACAACAAGCGAAGAAAGAGCGCTCTCCCACGCCACCTAGTGAACTTCCTCCACACGAACAGTATTTCTGGCAGAATCGTCCCGGAGGCGCCAAGACGTCCGACAACACACTTTCCTCTCGGGGTCTCCTCAATCACGATGAATACTTTCAGGTTATGCAATCTCATATCGATCGTCATCAGAATGAGCGAGACTTCCTGTTGGAGCTACATAGCCGGGCATATGACCAGTGGATTTTCGAACTGCAGGAAGGGTTCAACATATGCCTCTATGGGTACGGTTCGAAACGGGCCATTACGGAGGGATTTACGGCACATGTGTATCGATATCTCATTGGCAGCAAGTCTTATAAAGGGACCAAGAAAACACCAAAGCTGATTGTAGTCAATGGCTACACTCCTGGAATAACATTAAAAGATATTTTAACGACAGTCGCATCCGCTGCAATTCCTAGCGGTACGAGACTCCCCAATCAACCCCCTGCGCTACTGCAACACATTCTAGACCACTTGTCGCGGGAACCACCGCCGCACCCGATCTTGGTCGTTGTTAATTCGATTGATTCGCTGAATCTGCGCAAATCCCCTGTACCGTCGATCTTGGCCGCGTTAGCCGCGCATGTTTCAATTAACCTAGTATGTACAGCGGACACACCCAACTTCCCATTATTGTGGGACGTGGGTCTCAAAGCACAGTACAGGTTTCTTTTTCATGACGCAACAACCTTTGCTCCTTATGATGCCGAAATAGATGTAGTAGAAACGGTTAACGAGCTTCTCGGAAGAAGTGGTAGGAGGGTTGGAGGGCGTGACGGAGTTGGCTTTGTTCTGCGTTCTCTACCCGAAAATGCTAGGTCGCTCTTCCGTATACTGATCACCGAACAGCTGGCCTTGCTTTTTATGGATGGGCCTGGCCCGGGCGAAGAGGAGCCTACTGCCACATCAAAGTACAAGAAAAACACATCAACCAGACCCAGCGCGTCAGAGGCTACACATGGAGTAGAGTACCGAGTTTTGTACCACAAGGCGGTAGAGGAATTCGTCTGCTCTAGCGAAGTTGGCTTCCGCACCCTATTGAAAGAATTCCACGATCACCAAATGGTCGAGAGCAGAAAGGATGCTATGGGTACAGAAAGATTATGGGTACCGTTTCGCCAGGAAGAACTGGAGGATTTACTGGAGGATTTATCTAGTGACGTGTTTTGATACCCCGTCAATGCATCTTGTCTTTGAAATTAGCTGTGCGCGTTATTGCGCTCGTTATTGCATGCTGGTACGGCGCATCGACCGAAAAGCGGTTTCCTTGCCGACCGCCTGCTGCTTACACCAACCTCCCACCGTGCGATAGCAGCTTCTTTTTCAAAAGCATTCCGTGGGACGCGCTTCCCTTCTGCACACTCAAGGGACTCGCACAAATAAAGACGCGATGAAGCTCTCTCCCGCCTCTCAACATCGGTCATTAGAATACATCAACCGACCCGCACTCCGCCATGCATCTTTGTGCCACCCTTTCGGTTGCCTACCTGGTACCAAGCCCTATTTTCGTCAATGCGCAGGATGTCCAGAGTCAAATCGAGGCTCCAACAATCACCAGCTCCGCATCCCTAGCTTGTGCGACTGGACAACCGCTTGCGTGAGTCGTTGGCCATCAGCATTTTGTTTCAAAGCTCACGCAATATGCAGTGATTGGCTAGCTTGCTCATCCTCAGTCTCATCTGGAATGAATGGGTGTGGTGCCGCTGACCTAGGTTGTGCTTGCGGTCACGCAAACATTGGCTTCAAGTAGGTCCAGCGTTTCCCCAAAATAAAACATGCCCCTGATCCAAGACGCAGCTGTTTGGCCTCTTACTGTTCCCAGCAGACTTCCGCCGTCTGCGAGGCCTCACTCGCCCTGGAGCAAATGTGCAACGTTGCACAAGTACCGGGTCCTGTCCTCACAAACTTCACTTGTCCTTCCGCTGCGCCAGATATTCTAGCCTCCATCATTCGCTCTGAGATTTCGTCATTGATTCTCAACGTCGTCCATAATCGCACTATGATGCAGTCTTCTTTGCAGAGCGGAACGAGTCGGGCCAACGGGCCTCTGGAGACGGGGACAGAAACAAGGACAATAAACAGAACATTTACCAGCATGTTTGTGCCGCACGAGACAGGTCTCAGTGGAGGTAAGAAGGCGGTTGAGGGTTGGTTGGGGAGGGAGGCTACGGGTAGGATTGCAGCCGTTGTTGCCGTTGGGGGCATGGCGACGTGGCTTTGAGATCTATGAGTGATAATATGTGAAGGTAGAGGAGGATCAATACTTCAATTTTTAGGCTAGTCTATCAAAAGAGTGGGATTATGTGCCTCTTAAAATAAGATCATGACTAGATGTGAAATGTATATTTTTTTGATGGTTTTGTTTTTACTATTTCCAGGGGTATTATTAGTCTACATCCGCACATGGTTACGGATGGACTTGGCGTTCAGCTGCCAAATGCCCAATTTCCCCACCAAGTTACGGGCCCAGAAACCTCGCAACGCAGCAATGTCTCTTTTGGGAGGTAACAACCACAGCGGTTTCAGGTTCTGCGCGGAAGAAGTTGATATCCGATATCACAATACCGCAATATTGGCATGAGCTGAGAATATGGTAAACCGTAAAAACAAGTTTCAAAGAAAATGATGCGATCCTGGGTTTGTGTATTCCTGATGTTGAGTTGATTGGTCATCTTGTAGTACCAGCCGTATTTGGTCAATCCTGATACGGCAGGCTTTACACGTTGTACGATCTTGGTAACTCGGTTAGCGCGCGAGTCATTACGCGTATCCAAAATAGTCTTGTAATTCTTCAAGTTCCTCAGCCAACTAAGTCGAGTGACACGAATAGGTTCGAGAATCTCGAGAACCATCCATTGAATGTTCGTTGAGTACGAGACATCAGCGCCACGGACGCGTAGGCAATCCTGTAAACAGCGTCTCCGCCAATCAGGTCGGCCACCAACGCGTATTCACTAGGTCAGCTCTAGTCGTAATAGTTAGTTAGTTGGCGCTACGGCTTTGGTAATACAGAACACTCTCTGCGGGCTGTGCGCCGTACCGCGAGTGAATCGGTCACTCGTTGTCTCACCTCACTCTTTCCTCTCGCAGCCGTAATGTGTTCGTTCTTCTCACTCACACTCTCAACAGATCCATATCTGTGGATTTGAGAGCATGACATTCGCATGGATGCGTGCTTATCACTACTCGTTGCTGCAGGCTAACGAAGTTGCGGCCTCGCGCAAGACTCCGTCAACAATAGCAACACTATTTTCGTCACGGCGCATACGAACGCTCTTGCTACTCGCGTGTATAGCACTATTGTTTCTCGCCATATCACCTTTTACGGATGTCTCGTCGCATTTGCAGGACTTCTCTCCGAAGCAGGTATATGACAACTTCAAGAGCAACGCTCTATCCTCAAACGCCGCTCCAAGCCAGTCTCAGACCAATCCAACCAAACAGAACACTATTCCCGGAATCAAAACACCAGAGGTACACGATAATCCGAATAAAGGCAGCGGTCAGCCCAAGGAAACTGGAAATGAACCTATTATGAGCGATGGAAAGAAGCCTCCAGTAAATATTAGCAAATCCAAGCCACACATGAACCAGCCATCGGAGACAGGTAATGAACCTGTGGTCGACAGTCATTCAGGATCCGACCACGGCATTTTACCGTCTCAACCTCAGACTTCTGATGTAGATTGGTCGTCTTTCGCTTATGTTCAATATGTCACCAATGGCAACTATCTCTGCAACTCGCTCATGATCCTAGAGGCGCTGCACAGGCTCGGGGCGAAGGCCGACCGCATTATGATGTATCCCGAGCAATGGAAAACTCCAACTTATAAGGGGGCAAGCAGCGATGAAGAAAGATTTTTACTTAAAGCCAGAGATCAGTACGGAGTGAAATTAGTGCCGATCAAGGTAGTCAGCTTCGACAGAGGCGACGATACGTGGAAGGATAGCTATACCAAGCTCCTGGCGTTCAACCAGACGCAATATAAAAGAGTCATATCACTTGACTCGGATGCCATTGTTCAGCAAGTATGTCGCATCACACTTGACCACCTGGCAGTGTTATTGTCATACCGTACTTGCTGCTGACTACTGACTACAGAGCATGGACGAATTGTTCTTGCTCCCCCATGCCCCCGTCGCTATGCCACGTGCTTACTGGCTCGATCAGCCCTTCCTCTCTTCCCAGCTCCTTATCGTCACCCCCTCTACTGTGGAGTGGACACGCATCTCTACGTTCATGAACACGCACGACGACGCTGGCTTCGATATGGATATTCTGAACAAGCTTTACAAAGACAGCGCCACAATCATTCCACATCGCGCTTATGACCTGTTGACTGCCGAGTTCCGCCATGCGCCTGATAAACATGCCTCATACCTAGGAAGTGCGGAAGAAAAGTGGGATGGCAGAAAGGCATTGGATGAAGCCAAGTTCGTGCATTTCAGCGACTGGCCTGTGAAAAAGCCATGGGCGAAGGACTCAATAGGCCTGGATGAGAAGAAGCCGGACTGTGTGAAGAAGGGTGAAAGGGAGGATTGTACTGATAGGGAGATTTGGTTGGGACTATACAGCGGGTATGCAACAAAGAGGAAGGTAAGCCGTAATGATTTTTTAAGGTACTTGGTATCAGGTTAGAAGTGCTAGGTCCTAACAATATTACCTAGGAAATATGCGGCCGTGAGTATGATATGTGGCGTCGATCGACTAACCTAAAGCGCCGCAAGGAGAGCATACCGGCGTGGTTTGAATACATTGTGTCCTGAGTTGATGGACACGAAACAAAATACACTTCTTGTAGTATGTAGCTGAGTTATCGGCCCGCTTGTATACATATGGGTGGATTGAGATGGTGTTTGGCATGTAGATTCACATTGCACTTGACAGTGTTAAGCTGTGAAATTTGAAGCAAGAATTGAAGTTGTAAATTTCACACATCACGACAATTCCGATTCCGATGTCCAACGTACTTTAACATAAAACTCAGTAATGAATGCCTCTCCGCTGACTGTTTCGAAATCTTTGTTCACGTCCATCAACCTTGTCTGTGACGAAGTTGCTGAACATTAGATTTCTCAGAGTATCGCTGAGCAAATTGCTTAGCTTTTGCCAGCATCGACATTGAACGTAGATAAGGTTTGGGCAGCATCTGTACCTGCTGTAGTAGATGCTCGAACTACTGTTTCATTGCGTAACGTCTATAACGTGACTTTAGAATCTTCAGATACAGAACTTCATTGACAATCTATGGTTCCTGGATACGTTAAGCACAGGATTCAGAATGAAAGCCTGTAGTTTCGAAATCTAGGATTTGAACAAGTTTTTCAAGATTCTCCCGGGTTGGCTTCATTAGAAACGGAGCACCAGCGGTTTTCATGCACATGTTCTCCATAACCCCTTGAGAACTCATTCACTGGTGTGCTGAATTGGAGAATGTGCTCTTGAACCTCAGAAAGTTTTTTAATATTTGCTTCGCCCTGGAAGAAACCCAGCTATCTCGAGTACCATGTTATGGCACCCATTTCTGCCAACCACGACCGCTTGAATATCAGCTTTAAGAGTAACTCAAAGCTGCCTCAAGGTCTTTAGCTGACTTCATCAAAGGTCTTGAGATTACTGGGTCGCTTCGGGCCGTCTTGGTAATACATCTATTTGAGCTAACTTATTCCCTCCGCTAGTAACAAGAAGTGTAGACTTGATGATTAGAAAATATTGCAACTAGCGAATTTAGTTGAATGATGAAGAATTTCCAGGATGTGAGTGGCTTGTTATCCATTCTGAAAAGGATCGCAATGATCAGGCTTGTGCATGTGATAATAAGATGCTTACAAATTCCCACCACCAGCCAGATGGAGGGAAATAGTGCCAAATATTGCTTTTCCAATCATTTATCATGCTTTTCGCGCTTTGTAGTGCTTGAAGCATGGTTTGCTGTAGTTATTGAATCTTCTTGAGCACGCCCCCTAAAGTGTGAAGTAAGATACTGGCCATGATAACAGCAATGATGTGTACAGTCACTCTATTTGGAAAAAGTAAAATACTAGTGCTGTGTACATACTGAGTAACGAATACGTAGAGGCCGGGATGGTGATGGTACTAACCCGCCCCATGCTACTACACCCTGAGTTACATAGGTGGCTGAAAACAAGGCGATGCAGAAGATTCGGACGCGTAAGTTGGATCACAGCTTTGCGATGAAAAACGAAGTTGAAATGTTTTCGTTATCCATTGAAGGAGGGTGTTCGTCATAAGGATCTTGCGATGCAAGTCGGATATTGAAGCGGTTGTGACACAAAGGATGCATTTCCCATTAAAACGTCAGCAATACGCCTGATTATCAATGCAGCAGCCGCTATAGAAATATCGTTATTCATTAGCTCGTTCAGCCCAGCTTACCCAGCGCTTAACCACTTCGTCAATATTCTTCACCCCATCCCTAGTCGCCTGTACCTCGAACCACTCTCGGTGGTCTTTCCCACAGGCATCACATTTCTTCATGACACGTTGGCTCGCAAGCTCAATATGAATCAACCGCTCTACACGATGCGCATGCGGCACTTTTCTAACGCCTTCAGACACACGTCTCGTGGGGTCTGCTGGCCGTTGACTATTGTACGATGGTCGTCGCGAATGTGCAGGCGAGCCTTGCGGAGAAGGAGAGGGCGTCGAAGGAACATATGGATACCATCGTACTAGAGAAAGGCTGTACCCGCACTGACGTGTCCATTCATTCATTCGCCGGGTGACATTGTTCGCGCGTCCGATCTTCAACAGGATTGTGTTGTTCTCTGCCTCTTCTGTGGTCTTAGTACCAGAGCGTGGACTCCCACCATCTGGCTGTGGACGTTGTGGTCGCCGCACAGAGTACTGCCTCAAAACATCCGAGGTTCGTCGACCTTGTTCTGGGCGTGTTGGTGGAGTAAGCAAATCGGAGGCTGTGGATGAGGGTGCGGGCCCCAGAGACTCGGGCGTGAGCCAGAATATATAGATGTACCCTTCTTCATCATGCTGAGAAATTGGTTTCGAAAGCTCTGCGAGGAGTGCTGATGCTGTCTGAGGAGGAATGGTTTTAGGTATATATGATAGCAGCATTGATGTCTCTGACGGTCGTGACGAAGTCTTGTTGAGAGGTTTCGCCGCTTTATCTCCTAGCGGTTTTCGTGCGGGAACGCCGCTTGGTGATGGTAATGAGGAGGTATTACTCGATCGCCGGCGGTGGGTAGACTGAGCTTCCTGGGGTCGAGGAACAGCAGCTACAGTAGGCCGGACGCTCGACTCAGATGCGTGAACTGAGGCCTGGGTCCTTCTCTTGTGTCGTACCACCTCTACGTAATCATCATCTGCTGTTCCGCAACACAACGATGCCCAAAATCCTGGCTTTTCTGGCAGTGATCCGTTTCCGAGCCGTTGATTCGTGCGCCTTTTCCTGTCTGTCATTATGTCGCTTGGAACCGACATAACGGGTCCTTGGACTTGGTCCCATGTTGGAGGCCTTTTCACCCGTCGAGGTAGTCGATCAGCTACGTCTTCCTGCCGACTCGGCTTTCTTCTTCGTTGGGGAGTGTTGTCTTCGATCTCAAGGACACCAAGCCGTGCAACAAGCGTGTCAATACTATTCCGTTCTTGCAAAGGATACAGTTGAGTGCCTTGTCCAGATGGCTCGGCAGCATGGGCATTAGTTAGATGCTCTGCCTGGTCTTTGTGTTGCCAGCAAAAAAATACTGCTGCCTCAGTCTCTTGACCGTCTTCGTCGCTAACTACCGATGCCACGGCCAGCACACCACTGTGCCGTGCGGACACGGAGGTATCGATAGCACGCCTGCATGGTCGGCCTGATTTTGTGATACCTTTACAGGTTGTCGCAGGGTTCTTGGAGTCTGAGCGAGGGAGAAGTGACTCTGGAGCACGTCCCGTAAACGCCATTGTACTGGGGGAGAAAAGGGCTGTCCAAGTAGCTTCAGTGAATCTTACTCAACGAGGCACCTTTAAACACAGAGTCAAATTGGCAGACAGGAAGAGTATCAAATGCATAACATGGTACAGCCCGCACTGCAAGTCACAGAGTTATGTAGGCGCTTGAGCTATGTCGCGTTGTGCAACCAAAAAGAGATGGCGGAGCGAGGTAAAATTCGCGTGGTTGGTGTGGCGCAGTGGGGCGGTGCATATGGCTATGAGGCAACTACGCTTGGCATGGAGATCAGCGCAGCGGCGATTCCAAGAGCTCGATGCTGGAGGAAATCGTTTTCTGTATTATGTTCTTGCCCAACCGAAGCTTGTATATTAGCATTTGGAAGATCTTGGTACAACTGCTGCCTATCTAAATTCGATCTAGTAAAGGGCCAACTACGCTAAACTAAACAGAAACACACCCAACAATCGAAAACATGAAGTTTATACACAAAAAAAATTGATAAGTATTCCAAATTCAAAAGTTATACATCACTGGACTCTTGCCATTTTTTATACGTTTTATAATAGGGGAATCACTGGTGTGTAGGACTGTTACAGACTTTCCTTGGCCAGAACATTCGCTATCATGTTGTTCGCCCCGGCAGTGAAGTTCGCGCTATGGTTGCGATTCGAAAAGGTGTAATAGCTAGGTGTTCTAGTTTTATGAAGACATCGAGCAGAGTTCCAAGAAGTACTGGAAAAAAAGCCTGGCTTCTGCAGCTCTAAAACGGTGAAGAAATGAACCGTGGCCCTCTAGGCTTACTAGTTAAGTGCAGAAACTGTGACAGTTGGCTTGCGCCTGTATTGTTCGTTCTTCATCTCTCATAATAGCCCCTATTGCATCATAAAATGTTCGCCAAAATTTCGCCAAGCTTTGCATGTCGGCCATGCTCAATTGCCCCGCCCCCGCCATCCTTGATAACACACGCGCCGCAATCGTCAAATATCACCAATTCATTGCCATGACGCGTTTTCGGCCGTGTATAGACTTGCACGCTGGTAGTGTTAAGCAAATTGTCGGAGGAACCTTGTCAACAACTTCGGAATCCTCGCTCAAGACGAACTTCACCTCCGAGCATCCGTCTGCATACTACGCCGATCTCTACCGCAAGCATGCGCTGGCAGGCGCCCATGTCATAATGCTGGGTCCTGGGAACGATGAAGCAGCTCAAGAAGCATTGAGGGCATGGAAGGGCGGTATGCAGGTTGGTGGAGGCATAACCGAGAAGAACGCTCGAGGATGGATCGAGCGCGGTGCTGAGAAAGTGTGTTAGCCCAATCTTCACTTGGGCATCGTCATTTCCAAGAATATGTCAAACTAATTAACAATGCAGTAGATAATCATCACATCCTACCTTTTCCCAAACTCCAAATTTTCCATGGATCGTCTGCAGGCCGTCTTGCACGCTCTCGGCGACGACAAGAATAAGCTTGTCATTGATCTTTCGTGTCGAAAGAAGGACAACAAATGGTTCGTCGCCACGAATAAATGGCAGACTATCACAGACTTTGAACTGAATCAAGGTACTCCCCTTACCAATCGTCTCGCCGATCGGTCTAACTGTGTCATCAGAGTCCATTTCTCTCCTCCAGCCGCACTGTTCGGAGTTTTTAATACACGCCGCTGATGTCGAAGGTCTTCAAAGTGGCATAGACCATGAGCTTGTTGCGAAACTTTCCACATGGTGCACCATTCCTGTTACTTACGCAGGCGGTGGTAGATCGATTGAAGACCTCGAGCTTGTGAAGGACCTGAGTAATGGCAGGGTGGACCTTACAATAGGAAGCGCATTAGATATATTTGGAGGATCAGGCGTCAAGTTTGATGACTGCGTAAAGTGGAATCAGGACCAGGAAACGTGAACGGGTCCCTTGCGGAAGCGAAAAAGTGGGAAACAAGATAGCAGATAATACTTTAGAGGGCACTTATACCTTTTTGTTTTCCCCCTTCATTCTGTCCGAATTTCCTCATAAGAGTCCTTGAGGGGGCGTTATATCCGAACTTTTCGTTTCCATAAGAAATAGGTTACAAATCTGGGACGGCAACTCACTGCAGCATCATTTTCAAGGTTTCACAATTACAATTAGTGTCTCTCCAAACTTGCTAATCATGACTTTCTGGATGTGCGGAGGAGATTCCGAACGGTCTCGAACGCAGATTATACAAAATGGGTTACGACTAACCACTAATGCTACTTAGATCATCCTATCTCGACACGCGGAGCATGATTTATCTGGTAGCTACCCCGCAAATACGACATGATACAGCAAGATACAGTAGCCGAACCCCCCCAATACCGAGGATTTTAAGTCTACTGCTGACCCGCCAGCTACCTCACTCTTCATTCCCTTTTTCGTTTCAAAATCTTTCATCTTTAGAAAATTTTCCGAACCGAAATGAGTTCCACAGCATCGATTGTGCCGACGCACCCATCCCTTCTGGATGATGAAATTGCAGCTTGGTGCCTTTGTCTAGAAGACATCCATGGTTACAACTTTGAAGGAATCTCAACCATTTCTGATTCTGACGTTGAATCGGTGCTTGATTTTTATCTCGAAGAAGTCGAGTCCCATCTTACTTTCTTGAATGATATGAAAATTGCCCACAGCATTGCACGTGCTGTTTCCACAGATTCAGCTGCAATCGCAGAAGCTGCCCACGAAGAGATTCAATGTCAAGAAGATCGCGGTTATGCCCTTCGCGTCAGTAGCGATGACCCCATGCTAGAGGCTCCGCCACCCTCTATTATCAGCAACCAACCGGGCGTTATTGACGAAGAGACTGTACGCTGCTTTGAGGAAATGGTTGTGCAAGATGACTATGATTTGGAAGAGCAACCAGAGAGCGGACCCTCAGTGCCGTATATTCAACGACAAGTTCAGGCTCTCGACAAAAGATTTGAATGCATTGCATGTGGCTGCATGTTTCCAGAAGCAAGTACTTCTATACTCGAGTGCAAACACCAGTATTGCAACAACTGTTTGAAGCGGGTCATCATGGGCGCTGTGAAGAGCAAAAATTTGAGCCTATTGCCGCCGAAGTGCTGCAAGATTCCCATTGCGCAGCACATCATCACCAGGATATTGGATGAAGATGAATTAGGGCAATTTCAACTTGCTGAAGTCGAAAAGGCAGCGACAGTTAAAGTATACTGCACGGCGCTTAATTGTGGAGAATTCATCCAGCCAGAACTTATTGAAGAAATGACAGCGACATGTCCGAAATGCAGCGCGAAGACCTGCGTACGGTGCAAGTCTCCTCTTCATGACGGAGACTGTAATACCGATGAGGACACGCAAAAAACTCTACAGCTTGGCGGCAATAAAAATTGGCAGCAATGCTACTCGTGCCATAGACTGGTAGAGAAGAATGGCTTCGGGTGCAATCACATGACGTAAGAACTATTTGACAATGTGCCTTATGATGGCTGACAACGCATTCAGATGTGTATGCGGAGTGGAATTTTGTTACGTATGTGGGGCCGCATGGAAACCTCATCGTCAATGCGTATGTGCTTTAATGAACGAAGCAGACATTGAGGAGCGAGCTGTTGAAGTGGTGAACAGAGATGCACCGCTGAACTTGGAACTGATAGAGCGTCACCGTCGCATCCAGAATGTGCGAGAAGACTTATGGAATGTCAGCCAAGAAGAGTGTGGACATCCTGGTCGTTTCCGGCGAATCACCGAATTTAGGCCCAGAAGAGGATTCCTATGCGAATTGTGTGATGAGCGGAAGTGGAAGTACATACTCCAATGCCGCCGGTGCCATTTAAATGTCTGCGAGGACTGTCGGCGCAACAGAATTTGAAATTAAATAATTATCCATAGTTACTTCAACGTCGTTCTCATTTCCTTTGGTCGCAATCACCTTGCATACGTTTCTTATGTGGGAACCTCTACAGAGTTGAGTACGTCAGACTTCAACATTCGACCCACTGATGATCTTTAAGTGCTATCTTTTTTTTGCTTTATCTTGGATTAAAAATATATATGTGACTCGTATATACAAGATGAGAAGTATACAAAACAACAGTGTATCGCTAAACGCCAATCTGAGGCATAAAATCCCTAGAAACAAAAAATTTCATCCGTCATCTTCCCAACCACGCCAGGCTCTTTGAATCCTAGCGAAGCCAAAGCCTTTTTGGATGCTTCGACCATGCCCGGCGGGCCACAAAGCATCATCTTCGTATCAGGCCCAGGTGCAGGAAGCTTTTCCCTCATGACGTCCGCTGTCACATAGCCGCTACCATAGGTCCACTCTGCTGGAGGCTGATTCAAAATAAACCAGACTTTGAAGTTCTTGGGGTACCTCCTTGCAAACCTATTCAGCTCCTCTCTCAGCAGAATGTCCTCTTCGGTTCGATTTGCGAAGATTAATGACACTTCTGTGGTATCATGCTCATCCTCACAGATGGCACGAATCAGTTGGTACATGGGCGTGATGCCTGTTCCTCCCGCGATCATACCAATTTTTTTGCAGTGCCCCACCTGGTACTTCATTGCGCCTTTGGGTCCGCGGAACTGGACCTCATCGCCGACCTTCAGGTTCTGGAAATACCTTCCAGTAAGAACACCATCAGGATATACCTTGATGACCAACTCTAGAATACCAGCGTCGAGGTTGTTGGAGGTGGGCGTGTAAGACCTAGTTACTGACTTCCCATCAATGGTGGCTTTGATGGCGACGTGCTGGCCAATAGGTAAACCAACAACGTCTTTCGGCGTGGGAAGCGCGAACGTGTATCGGTATACGTTCGAAGACAACTGTGTGATTTTGCTGACCTTCAATCCTCTAAACTCCTTCGCGTCGAGGAACCCTTTGGTTAGGTGAGGATTCGGGGGCTTAATGACCTGGCGTTGTTTCCTGTATGGGGGATATCGCCCGAAACCTTCCTCAACGTGGGTGAACTTTGCCAGTTCCTTACCAACCGCAACGCCGGCTATCAAGGACAGGGTACTTGCGATGGCAAATCCTTTCATGAAAGATGTCTGTGTGCTAGACGAGGACTGTCCCATAAATGCTAGAGGAAGCCGTGAAATGATCGCTGGCACCGAAGGGCCATATTGAGACGCGCAATAAGCTGAAGCTGCAACGGTCAAAGAACCAGACACAACCTTTGCGACGGTAGATGGAGAAGGCGACTTCGAAACTGGGGGTAGTGGACTTGATTGCTGGACCAGCTTGACAGCTTTCGTCTTCCGCGCCTTGCTGCTCTCCTCAGCAACGCCAATCAGGTAGGCCTGCAGAATCTCGTCTGCATCTTCCGAGTGCCCGACTTCATCATAAGCGTCTGTGGCGTCCTTCCCGGCAACGTCGATGAGTACATCAACACCACCTGGATGATCTCTTACGTACTCCGTGACATTATACACTGTATATCGAGTTAGTGAATACAAATGGAATGACTGAACTCTATATTCTACCTTTTCCGCGTATTATCACCCATAGGTCGTCCTTGGTTGCATGGGATGCGATTTCGGTGGCGCTGAACACGTTGGATTTTGACATGGTGCACTGAATATGGATGAGATGTAGTAGGAGGGGATGAGACAATAAAAAACTAACGGAGGCAACCTGAATTGTATGTTATCTTTTCATTATCTGCCAAGGTGCCTCGGCATGTCGTCGACACCCTTAACTAAACATGACCTCCTCTTAGCATCTCGCACGAGCTTCGGACGCTTCATCAACTTGAGTCGGGCGAGTTTGACCGCCAGGTCGACCAATTCCGCCCCACTTTTAGGGCTACGTGAAACTAGGATGCTTGACTCGACAAATCTGATCCCGTCTGCCTACTGGTCGGAGGATTCCGCATGGGTATAGTGGCCGCAGAGCCGCTAGGTAGTCCCACAAAAGTCGAGGGGTAAAGACGTAGCGTTGCAGGAAAAAGTTCGCATGCCTCGGTACTTTTCCATAGGTAAGCTGTTGTGTTCTCGTTACGGACCACGAAGCGCCAATCACAAAACTGGCGAATGCGCAGTCTGACGAAAGCCCACCCTTGCTAACGTTCCGCTATGGTTCCGCCTTGGTTCCGCCATGCCTCGGTCCCTCCGTCTCATCGGCCGAGCTATCTTCACCAAGCTATGCCAACAGCCAGGAGGTCAAATATGGTATACAAAGCCAAACGTTTATTTACGTGGCCCGCCCTTACAAATTCATCCTCCCACGCAACAGCATCCCGCACACTACAATAGAGAAAATGCAGTCCCAATCATTCTATTTGTTAGGAGAGTCTCTTGCATCATCAAAAACGGTCCAGTTCGGCCAGAATGCAGCTTTAGAGGACCTAAAGGATCTGGTTGCATCGCATTTTGCAATCGTTGTGCCCCAAGGCTAGTATCTCCATTTTCTGTACACCTGAACCTTTGTTGACATTCCTCTAGGCATTGGTTTCGACCTTAATGGCGAAGCGCTAACAGATGTCCCTGAGATCGCCTCGTCGGAAAATGCAGTTGCCATTACAGTAGACGGTCATGCAGTCCGCGATATTCCTGGCCCAAAAGGTCTCCCCTACGTAGGAAACTTTTTCGAAGTGTTTCCCGACCATCTCGGCAACCACCAACGATTGTTCGACCAGTATGGGCCACTCTTCAAAACTACGAATTTGGGTCGGACTGTTTACCACACTAATGATCCAGATCTTGCTGCCATCGCTTTTGCTGAATCCGACTTTTTTACAAAGAAAATCAACGAGTCACACCCACTTTTTGGTATGAAGCAGCCCCAGGCAGGTGTTTTCCTGGGCGATACAGATACTCCTGAATGGAGGGTGACGCACAAGTTCCTTCCTCCGGCTCTCGGACCCAAAGCAGTACGGCACTATGCACCAACCATGCAAAAGACCATCGAAGAGGCATACAAGGTGTTCGACGACTTCGACGAGAAAGGCATGTCATTCAATGCGTACATCTATATGCTTAAGCTCGGTTCTCAAGCTGTTGCAAAGCTCACACTGGGTGTGGATCTGGAGCACTTTTCGTCGCCAAACGCACCCGTGCACGAAATCGTGCGTCTTGTCGCCGAGACCCTGACCTTGAATAAGAAGGTTACCTCCTGGGGTAGCTGGTATGCGTCGCTCCCCTTTGGCGACCCAAAAGCCCTGAAAGACAAGCAAAAACAGATGGAGAACATCATAATGAAAGCTGTTAATGAAGCTGAGAGCGGTGGTATCGAAGACTTGCCTCTGCAAGACGCTGCAGTTACTGCAAAGAACATGGTTGGTAAGTTTGCCCCATTTATAATTCCCCTTTGCTTATGAGACATGCTAATGTACCTTCAAGACTACGCAGTACGCGCCGTTGATAATAAAGGAGAGAAGCTACCCAAGAGTAGTTTGGCTCACGCTCTTGTTGTCGCAACGGGAGCCGGCTTCACAACTACATCATCTCTCCTTTCGTGGCTTCTCTACGGCCTTGTGACTTATCCCGGTGTCCAAGAAAAGCTTCTTCAAGAGCTTGTGGATGCCGGTTTCAATGACGAGATGGAACTTACATCTGATTTCACCGACAACCTCCCTTATCTCGACCACTTCATCAAAGAGACTCAACGCCGGCACAATCCCTCTTTCCAGCCAGGACGCACCGCAAAGGTCGACCTCGTGCTTCCCGGGGGCTACAAGCTGCCGAAGGATTCCGTAATTATCCCTGCCCTGCACCACATCCACAACAACCCCGCTTTGTGGGATAATCCCACCAAGTTCAATCCCGATCGATGGGACACACCCGAGGTTAAGAATAGACACAAATCCAGCTATATCCCATTCGCACAGGGTCCACGCATGTGCATCGGATTCAATTTTGCATTGCAGGAGATTAAGATTTTCTTGCCGAAGTTGATTTGGCGTTACAAGTTCAGCAAGGATGGTGATGAGACGATTGAGTATGATCCCATGTTCCAACTCATCAGGCCTAATAATCTGTTTGTGCGCGGAGAGAGGAGGCAGAAGTGGCCGCCGAGGACGGAGAGTCGGGCGGACTCACCGTTTGCCGTGGCGCCCTAATGTTTAGTTTCCTTCATCATAGCGATTTTATCTTCTACCTTTACTGAAGAGGATTCATTAATCATGTTTATAGAGTATGTATATATACCTTTTGATATGTAGAGTAGTTGTGGGGGACCTTTCTTGTAGATGATATGTATAACATGCGTACCACATCCGCCTCACGAAACGAAAATGCGCGGCACTTCAACGAGTTCATTTTACCGTGGCCCGTCGACTTACGAACGCATGCCCATACATTCATTTTTCTCATCCACCTCAGGTGACCTTTCGGGCAACATGCACTGCATCGCCGTCATCAAATATCCCGAACCCCCTCAGTTACATAATTACCCCACGCTGTCTTTGAATAATTCCAAACGCTGCACTACGTTCTTAGCGTAGGTTGGTTTCCCTGCAACCTTGGTGTCATTGCATTAACCATGCAGGAAATGTCTGTGATTCATTTAGTAAAACAATGAAGACACAAACATAGACGGGATGGGTTGTGAAGAGAACTTGTGTTCTTCGCGATGCATGGTAAATCATAAACACGATGAATTTATGGTATTCATCCCAGTTCATAGTATCTATTCTAGACAACACACGAAATAGCATGTCTGAGATTTGAAGGAAATATCCGAGCTACGAGGTGTGTTTGGAAATGCCTTTCATTTCCAATGCACCTGGCCCTGGGATAGTTCAGCTTTTCGAAAAGATATCAGTCGGGATGCAGCTGAGATAGAAGAGTGAAGTTATTGAGCGTAATGCTTAAGTCTCATCAAGGCTGTGGAAGGGCTTACACGAGGGGGTATATTTATCATCGGATCTTGGGACTGAAACCCCTTGCCTAAAGGCTGAAGCTCCTCCGAACCTTCTGCCCTAGGTTTATTAATATACTTTATTATATGGTAGTTTACCACTATTAACATGCTTAATTTATAGGTTTTTTTTTCAAGTTATCGTAACAGACAACCCACTTTCGAGTCGACTGGAATAATCTTCTATACATGTTAAACAAGTTAGGTTACTGCTTAGCATGGCCTCAATACTTATTCGTTGTGTTCCTGCTCAAAGGCTGCGTCTTGAGCGAAAGCAATGACAACAGCTATGAGACGCACCAAGTTTATGTCAGATGCAGTCGCGTCGCGTCGCTTACCTACTGTGACGGTCAGTTCCCTAACCAGACAATGATCAAGGCGAGAAATCGCAGCTTTGTCAGATCGAACTCTGCAAATTCTCATTGCGTATACAACAGTTTTAGGATGATGAGGAAATTTGGTGGGGCGGGCAAAAGTAATCGCCGACAGGAAGCCATGGTCGCCAATCAGGCAACTACCTAAGGACTTCAGCAAGTGGTGACTTGGCGAAAGGAGCAGTACTTTCCTATCATCCATGCTTTTTAATTACTAGACTTCCTTTCGCAAACCTAAATTAGTAACATATGAAGTT
>Ga0247757_10000707_pt1 | contig 26502 bp, 16 predicted proteins | sample UWRJL126311R4_FD_180929 | JGI IMG/M metagenome (GOLD analysis project Ga0247757, IMG submission 180929) | Plant litter microbial communities from Arlington Agricultural Research Station in Wisconsin, United States - UWRJ-L126-311R-4 | ecosystem: Environmental > Terrestrial > Plant litter >...
CAAGGAGGCCCTTTATCTCAGTTCGGCGTCGATGAGCGACTGCAGTGGATAGAACACCGCCAGACCACACGCAAGGAAGATAAAGCATACTCATTACTAGGCATTTTCAACGTCTACGTGCTCCCTATCTATAGCGAAGGGGCGGCGAGTGCATTCACTCGGCTCATGGATGAGCTCCGCAAGATGCAGAAATGTATCCAAGACTTACGCCTTACCGATCCCAGTAATGACAAGAAGCGTATTAAAGACACTAAAGGTGGCTTACTGGAGGATTCGTACCGCTAGATTATTGAAAACTCCAACTTCCAGCAATGGCGCGACAGCCAGCAGAGCCGGCTTCTATGGATTAAGGGCGATCCCGGTAAGGGTAAGACTATGCTGCTCTACGGCATTATCAACGAGCTAAATAAGTCTATCGTCAAGACCACTCTTCTATCCTACTTCTTCTACCAGGCTACTGACTCGCGAATCAACAACGCCACGGCCGTGCTACGAGGTCTAATATATTTGCTTGTTGATCAACAGCCATTACTCGTGTCGCACATACGTAAGAAGTATAATCACGCAAGCAAAGCCCTCTTCGAGGATACGAATGCCTGGATTGCCCTGTATAAAATCTTTACAAACATCCTACAGGATCCAAATTTAAGTAATACCTACTTAATTATCGATGCGCTCGACGAATGCGTGGCAGACTTGCTAAAACTATTAGACTTTATTGTCCAGAAGTCGTCTATATCTTCTCATGTCAAGTAGATCGTCTCCAGCCGTAACTGGCCCGACATTGAGGAACGGCTAGAGAGGGCTGGACATAAGGTGAGGCTGTGTCTTGAGCTAAATGCAGAGTCTATTTCTACAGCTATTAGTACGTACATCCAGCACAAAGTCAATAATTTGGCGCAGCAGAACAACTACGACCCTGAGATGCGACAAACAGTCAGTGATCATCTATTCTTACATACAAACGACACTTTCCTCTAGGTGGCATTAGTCTGTCAAGATCTTGAGAATGTTCGAAAACGGAATGTTAAGAAGAAACTGGCTGCGTATCCTCCTGAGCTTGATTCCCTTTATAAGAGAATGATGGAAAAGACATGGAATTTGGACGATGCTGACCACTGCAAGCGGGTGCTTGCTACGATCGCACTCGTATACCGACCAATTACGCTGAAAGAACTAACATCACTGATTGAGATGCCCGATATGTCTATCGATGAGTTAAAGGAGATTATTCTCCTTTGCGGATCGTTCCTTACTATTCGCGAAAGTATAGGTACTATCTATTTTGTGCATCAGTCTGCGAAGGACTTCTTGTTTAAAGAGGCATTTAATGAAGTCTTTCCGTCTGGAGAGGGGGAGGTCCATTACCAAATCCTCTCAAGATCGCTCCAGGTCATGTCCGGGACACTGCGACGAGACATCTACAGCTTAGATGCGCTAGGATATCCTATCGAGGAGGTTGAGCAGCCGGAACCAGATCCATTAGGAGCGTCACGCTACTCGTGTATCTATTGGGTCGATCACCTCTGCGACTGGAATCCCAATCGTTATATATACCACAGCGTTGACCTGCAGGATGGAGGTGCTGTTCACGAATTCGTAAGAAAAAAATATTTATACTGGCTGGAGGCTCTCAGCCTTTGCAAGAGCATGCCAAAGGGGATAGTGTCAATGGAAAAACTCGAGGCTTTAATCCAGGTAGTTTACAAATAAGTAACGTTATCTCTGTATAATATATACTAATGTAATCTAGGGAAGAGAAGGTATATACGCCTTGATCGAACTAGTTCGAGATGCCCGCCGATTCATCATGTCTCATAAGTAGGCTATCCAGAAAAACCCTCTCCAAGCATATGCGTCCGCACTCGTATTTAGCCCAACTCGCAGCCTAATAAGAGGTCTTTTTAAGAGGGAGGAGCCGGACTGGATCACAATAAAGCCGGCTATACAAGATAAATGGAGCCCCTGCCTCCAGACGCTCGAGGGCCATCGCAACGCCGTCAGCGCGGTAGCCTTCTCACACGACTCGACCCGGCTCGCGTCGGCGTCGGACGACAGAACGGTTAAGATCTGGGATGCGAGCAGCAGCGACTGCCTCCAGATTCTCAAGGGGCACAGCGACACCATCTTGTCGGTCGCCTTCTCGCACGACTCGACCCGGCTCGCGTCGGCGTCGGGCGACAGCACGGTCAAGATCTGGGATGCGAGCAGCGGCGACTGCCTCCAGACGCTTAAGGGGCATAGCGAGTCCGTCAATTCAGTGGCCTTCTCGCACGACTCGACCCGGCTCGCGTCGGCGTCGTACGATAGAACGGTCAAGATCTGGGATGCAAGCAGCGGCGACTGCCTCCAGGCGCTTAAGGGGCATAGTATCGCCGTCGAGTCAGTGGCCTTCTCGCACGACTCAACCCGGCTCGCGTCAGGGTCGCTCGATAATACGGTCAAGATCTGGGATGTAAGCAGTGGCGACTGCCTCCAGACGCTTAAGGGGCATAGCGGCACCGTCGAGTCGGTGGCCTTCTCGTACGACTCGACCCGGCTCGCGTCGGCGTCGTTCGATAGAGCGGTCAGGATCTGGGATGCGAGCAGCGGCGACTGCCTCCAGACGCTTAAGGGGCATAGCAGGTCCGTCAATTCAGTGGCCTTCTCGCACGACTCGACCCGGCTCGCGTCAGCGTCGGAGGATAGCACGGTCAAGATCTGGGATGCGAGCAGCGGCGACTGCCTCCAGACGCTTAAGGGGCATAGTAGTTGGGTTAGGTCAGTGGCCTTCTCGCACGACTCGACCCGGCTCGCGTCGGCGTCGTACGACAGAACGGTCAAGATCTGGGATGCGAGTAGCAGCGGCTGCCTCCAGACGCTTAAGGGGCATAGCAGTTCAGTTAGGTCAGTAGCCTTCTCGCACGACTCGACCCGGCTCGCGTCGGCGTCGGATGACAGAATGGTCAAGATCTGGGATGCGAGCAGCAGCGACTGCCTCCAGACGCTCAAGGGGCATAGCTGGTCCGTCTTGTCGGTCGCCTTCTCGCACGACTCGACCCGGCTCGCGTCGGCGTCGCGCGACAGAACGGTCAAGATCTGGGATGCGAGCAGCGGCGACTGCCTGCAGACGCTCAGTATTGGCCAGCGACGTCTTAGCATCTCATTTGACATCACTACCTCATATCCTCACACTGACATTAGTACTATCGACATTCGTGCTCTGTTAAGTTCACCGTCACTTCCAACTATTTTGTGGCCTTGCAGTCCTCAGTATCAAGGCCTCGCTCTGAGCGCAGATGGTGTATGGATAACATATAATTCAGAGAACCTAGTGTGGCTACCCTCAGAGTATCGACCGTCATGCTCGGCGGTGTCAAGGAATACAATGGGCATTGGTGTTGGAACGGGAAGGGTGTGGATATGCAAAGTTGAGCTTAATACATCCTAAGGCCTCGCAACATTTATGTCGACCTAACTTACTATCTTATATTCATTCGCCGGGGATTAACATAAATATATACCTAACTGATTTGCCACAGCGAGCTTCCAAGACGTTCTACATAGAAGTATGCGTTGAAGACTTGCTACTTGAGCCTCCAAACGAACGCCTCCAATAAAGCTAGCAGGGAGAACGGCCGAGCCGCACCTGCCATGACCTTGTGAGCTGGCGAATTCTGTAGGTGTTTTCAGAGAGTTGAGTTGGTTGACCGGAGGTATGGCCTTGAATAGGGACCGCGAGGCTGCGGGGCTGAGATCAGCCCGCCTGCCAAGACTCCTCACAGCCATAGACCTAACAGTTATCACAAATTACATCAAGACGATTACGTAGGTGCGGGGTTGTTTTACACTAGCCTAAACAGTAGTTAACTTGATTAGAAGTTGTAAGCAGCTGGGACCAGGTCACATGATGGGTTCTCGCTATATAAGAGCGTCAAACATGTCTTCTACACATAGACTTCTACACTGAACTACTGTCAGATTTTCGTTGTTTTGAGAAGGGTGATTTTAATTGAATTGATTGATTGAATCTATGTGCGTGGAAAGGTGTTGTTCTCTGAACGCTCTCGCTCCTTCTACTAGCGTCTTATATTCTTTTTCCTTAATACGCTTTCCGACGGCTCTCCACTGGCATTCCTAGGAAAATCGTTAGCTTTCTGGTGGCTTTCCGGTAACGTTCCTAGGGAATACTACTAGCTTTCTAGCTAGTGAAAGCTACTCGCTTGCTGCCGGCATTCCTAGGAAAGTTGCCAGCTTTCTGGCGCTTTCTGGCGGCTTTCCGCCGGTTTGCTGGCGGCTTTCCGGCAGCGTTCCTAGAGAACACTACTAGCTTTCTAACTAGTGTTCATAGAGAGCACTACTAGCTTTCTGGCGGCTTTCCGCCGGTTTGCTGGCAGCTTTCCGGCGGCGTTTCTAGAAGTAGTACTATTCTGATAGTAGTACTATTCTGACAACTACACACTCAATCAATACATTCAATTCTTCACACTTGCCACTTCCTTACACTTCTTATATATATTATTAGGAAGCCGGAGCTTGGTGATTGCAATGTAGTAAAGGAAAACGTTTTGGCACAAAATAAAGCTCTGAGCGAATCAGGTCGGAAAGCGAGTAAGCGTATTCCGAGGAGCTGGCAGGCTCTCCTCTGATCGGAATGATTACCAATTGTAGCTAGCACAGGATTATGATATAACCGTAACGCAGCCTAACGGAGCAGGCTTGTAGCCGTGATACCTGTGGCTATGCAAAGTCCAAGCCAGCGGGCCGACCAAGTAATTGAACTTAGCTATTTCTCTAGCGGTCTTTCAACTAGCTCGCCTCTTATAGATTCGCCACCTCACAAGGTCTATGCCAGTGCGGCTCGACCATCCTCCCTGCTAGCGGTGGCAACTACAAGTACCATCTCATATAGGTTGTCCCTTACAATGATTGCTAAGCGAACTGCTATACTTTGACTATGCTATTTTTGTGCTACGTCTGGCCTGCCGCTTTAGAGACAATCTGCTCGCTAAGTTCCATAGCCTCTAACCACCATGTTGTAAGAGCTTCACGAGATGATATAAAAGCAGTGACAAGACTGCGGTGGAGCGAGGCGAGGCGAGCATGGCCAGGCTCGTGCTTGGCGGCCTCCCGCCTTCAGCCTTGCGTCTAATCCAGGTGACTGTCCAGGCTGAGGGCCAGGCTGAGGACCAGCTGGCGCTTCGTCGCAGAAACCGTCGCTGATGCATACTCAGCTGCGACAGCACCATGTCTTCTGCGATCTCCTTTGGCGATGCGAACCACGACTTTCAGGCCGGCATCATCCACGGCCCGGTCAATACCACGTTCCAACTTCCACCCGGTACGTCGCGGGAGGATCCGAGGATCCACAGGCTCCGGCCAAGTGCTAACAGTCGCCCCACCCAGAACGACCCGAGACTCCACCACGCCCGTCGGCTGTGATCCCGTTCGGTCGCGACACCGACTTCGTCGAGAGGGAGATATTCGATCAGATCCAAGCTAAATACGCTGCACCGGGCTCGCGGACCGCACTCGTTGGCTTGGGCGGTGTCGGGTGAGTATGGACACGTCGGCCGTAACGGACAACTAACATTGTAAAGCAAGATAGAGCAGCAGAGCAGATTGAACTTCGTACGAAGGGGGAGGGGAAGAAGGTTAAGCAGGAAGCCACTCCCTTGGAGAAAGAGGAGGACTCGTACAAGCGTAAGCGGGCGATATCTCAGTTGTCAGATGTTCAAGGGTCAAAATCACCACAGAATGAAGCTAAGCAGGCATCGTATGGACTCCGTAGCTCAATGAAGGGGTAGATAAGTATCATGTCTCGTACGAAGTTCAATCTGTTTTGCTGCTCCATCTACTGGCCATGGACATCCCCATACGGCTAGGCTCAGGCAATCTCTGTACGACAGCGTCGTACAGTAGGCGGGCAAAAGAAGGGAAAACTTTGTACATACCCCGTTGACTGACCCGATATATAGACTACCGCCTACACTCGGCTGGTTGCCTACGTCCGCTCCTTTCTATATATTGATAGCTAGATACATTCATTCGCAATCAACTCACTCCTTACTCTCTCGTACACGGATCGCCTGTCGCTACCCTTAGGTATCTTTATGCCAAAACAATGGCGTTTTGTGCCGAACTCCCAGCAGGCTCATATTCAATGAGGAAAGGTCGCGCCGCCGAGCCGTCACCAGCGCCACCGTTGCCTTGGCCAGGGTCCAAGAGCAGGGGTCCACCGTCTGGCTCATTATCACCCCCTTCTCGTACGGAGCAGTGGGATGCATGGTCACGCAACTTACAGTTACCACATGCCCCGCCAAAGTGCCCCTCTACGCGGCGGCATGATGGGGACGGACGGGGACCTGCACGGGCATGGCGGCACGTGCTGCATGGATAGTCCACCGTCCGCCCGCGAGATCGCATTTATGTATGACGGCCCACTTGGGAGTTATGCTGCCACGTACGAACTCCACGTCCTGCCCTGGAAGGGCGAGCACTGCACTGAAAGGGCGAGCACTGCACGGGCCTGTCTGCTATGAGCCAGCTGGGCCAATTGCTGCTGTCCTACGTATAGGACAGGATTGCCATTGATGCCAGCCAGGTTGGCGGCGGCGACTGCGGCGTTGTATAGGACGAGGGCCCTATTCAAGGGTTAGCTTCGTACGACAAGAGCATTGGGTGGACGTTGAGAGGCCCAAAGGGACCGGCTTACATGTAAGGCGGCCTATGGCTCACCCTAAATGCAGGGCCATCCTAGGCAAGCTGCGAAACTATCGTACGAAGAAGACTTATGTTGCGCGGTTATGTGGTGGAACGGAAGTTGAGCATCTATCATGCAACAAGAAATGATCACTAAAGAATCCGAGAGAAAGAGAGCGTCGTCATTCTCTATCTAACTACATGTCCAACTACCTCATACTTGTACACCTTGCAGTTCTACGGCAAGTCGAGACGATCACCTATACATCAAGGCAACGTGGCGCCAAATGTGTGGAATGAAGATCGCGGGCTGTACCGGCCACATTCAATCGGATGATGACGACGGGGCATGGTCCAATGAATCCGCGCCACATCACAGTGAACGATAGCTAGTGCTGCATTGGAGCGCTAGATACCAGTAAGGTGGATCAGCAGGGAGACATCATCTTCGTTGTCACATTCGTCCGGTGAGTGGTCCTTCGAGAATTTGTTTGTTTCTTTTTCATTCCTTTTTTAGTGAAATGCTGGCAGCATAACTGCGTAAGTTTCCAAATGCGGTCGCAAGCAGGTGATATAACCTAAATATATATGCCGCATCACACTACGTTATCTTTTAACACATACGTAACGGCGGTCTAGAGCGTTTGATCGATAAGGGGAGAATTATATAAAGCGACGTATACTCTCTTCGCGGTATTGATAGCTAAATATTCTTCCTTCATTAGTCAACCCAAGAATCTGATAAGAATTCCCTGAATAAGTACTTCACAACAACCAGCAGAGACTTCCTGCCTTTCAAACCCACAAAAATGGCAGCTGCCCAGACTCCACCTGCTATCCAAACCCCGTCTAGTACATACCTTAGACCTGGGCCTGACCAGTCCGGTAAGAAAAGTTTGATAAGGTCCCGCGGGAAACCACGATGGGCTGACTGGATGATATACATTAGTCATTGACTGGCTCTGGAATCATCCCGAAAACAAAGACCTCGTCGACGAGTTTCTTTCCAACTCCTTTTGTCAATTCTGCTCCCAGGGAGCTGATGCCGAAGTCCTGCCGTTCTACCGGGAATTTGCAATTGTACGGGAATTGGCCTAGTCCATACATACCTTACCCTGAGAAGTGCATGCTAATATTGGGGTTTCACTAACAGCAAGACTACTACTATCTCATGGCTCATGTCAAATTCAAAGCTCTTCGCCTTAACTCCATTCCAGAGGATGATGTCGAGGAGATCAAGCGCGAAACCGAGTCAATCCCAAGCGATGTCGAGTTCGCCACAGACTGGTTGGAGAGGACTTGTCGTAATGAACTGGGGATAACCGACGAACAAATTAAAAACAGGCCTCGATCGGCTGCTGAATTGGGGTATGAAAGCTATCTCCACAGCAATACTCATAAAATTACTTGGTTTGGCTTGCATGTTATTATGGTCCCATGTTACTATGTGAGTTGCACCAGTTTTTCTAAAGTAATGGTTTTATTAATTGCAGCTGGCTAATACATCATCTAGGGCTGGCACCAACTGGCCAAGAAACTCAACGCCCATGAACACACAAAGAAGAGTAAGGTGTCCGAAATAATATAATGAACAATGAACTAGAAACCACTAATGCTATTTAGACACAAAATTCTATAGGACATTCATTGAACCAAATTTGAGTGATAAATCCGCCGAAAAATTACGCCGTAAGTTCGTAATACTGATCCCGATAGATTCCAGGGCTGTCTAACTGCGGATGAAGTATTTCTGGATAACGGGTACCAAAAGTGGAAAGCAGAAGCGCTAGAGGCCAGATGGTTGGAGCTGTTTCAGAGAGCCATGCGGATGGAAATCGCACTCTTCAATGACGCAATGAAAATCAGTCCAGTATGTTACTACTGATCGTATACAGAGCTTTTCAGGGTCGCTAAATGCCTTACAGAACCTGAACCCCATTGCGATGGTGTACCTCTGGGGCTCTACTTACATCTTCAGTTCCATGGGGGGTAAGATTGCGTACCTGCAAATCGAAGGCAGACAACGGCGTGCTTGGAGAGAAATTACTACAGTCAACGGGGTTCCATGTGCGGATTCTCTGGGTAGTTCAGCGTTTGCTGCTACTATATGGAGCAATGAAGTAAGCCTCCCCCGATCCGGGTGCAGGTATGAATGGAAGAACTGACTGATCACTATACATAGATTCGTCTCTACTACATCGACAAAGCCTACACCATCAAAGAGCTCTGCTTGAAACAAGCCGGCGGGGAATGGAAGTATGGTGCTCTCACCGATAAAGCATTCAAAACTTATCCAGGCAGTCACCTCGACGCTATTTCTACAAAGGAGCTCAATGTATCATACCCGAACGCAGTACAAATTAGGGTCGTCTTTGTAGACGGCCAAGGGGCAGTTTCCGAGACATTCATTGAGAGAGGGGAGTGGAAGAAAAACATCGTCCTTAACCCTTCTCCGGCTTAACGGGCTCCGCGATGTTGGGGGGTTGGATGGGAGAGAATCGCTAGCTCTGCGTTGCCGCTTCGTTTCCGTTCCGTGACCTGGTGTCAGAGATACATTCGTACTATCGCTCAACCCATCCCCTTTTGAGTTCTCTGTTTTCGCATTCTTTTATATCTTTATTACTTCCGCTCTACTTTGCGCAAGTTTTTGATTGATTTACTGGGTTGTGTCTAGCTCCCTGGCCTCCTCACTGATCCCTACATCGCCTTTTATATCGTTTATTAGAAAACCCGGACCGAAATATTGATTGTAATGCTCCCTTTCCCAACTTTTGCCAGACTCATAGGGAGTGGTCCCACCCCCCTAAAAAACACCACTGTCTATATCTAGAGCAAAGATAAGTCAGAGCTGGACGTGCAAGTGATGGAGACTCGCAAGAAGAAGCTGGGAGCGGACCATCCTTCCACGCTGGCCAGCATGGCCAATATTTTGTGAAGCCATCGCAACATGGCGGCTAGAAGCTATAGAACTTAGCGAGCAGAATAACTCTTAGCAAGAAAGAGGTGTAGCGAGCAGATTGTCTCTAAAGCGGCAGGCCAGACGTAGCACAAAAACAGCATAGTCAAAGTACAGCAGTTCGCTTAGCAATCATTGTAAGGGACAACCTATGTGAGATGGTACTTGTAGTTGCCACCGCTAGCAGGGAGGATGGTCGAGCCGCACTGGCATAGACCTTGCGCCGGAGGCGCATTATATTTCCGGGGGATGAAGAAAGACTTTAGGCCGGGCGTTGTTGTAACTGACAGCGGAAGGTGAGATAGCGGTCGCCAAGAGATTTTGAGCACGGTTACAATCTGATCAGATCTGGGGAGAATGAAATTCGGAACTAGGCTCGGAACTGGTTCACTGCGGGGACCAAAGTGTCTCCTCATTATCACCCAAGAATAGTCCAAGATCTCATTGCAGCCAGATTTAGCAGCAGAGGGACCCCGTCCGGCAATGCATCATTTTCCCTGCGAAGGCGGAGCGATCGTGGTGGCAAGCTAAAATGGCTCTTGTTGCTGTCCATCCCTCGCTGTGACGATCAACGATTCTTGCTTGTATGCGAAGGCTGGAGCAGAGGATGTTGCATTAGTTGTGAGGTCTTCGGAACAGGCGAAACTAGTATGGCGATTTTGGCTTTGGTTAACCATGTTGATGGTTCGCCTCGGCAGCAACGAATGCTTGGCACCGTTGCTGAGTCAACCAACTCGCCATCATCTAACCACGACTCCGTTCGCGTGACAGCCATCGTGCAACTTCGCGATGTGGTGCGACATACGGCTATGTCTCCATCGTCCCCTATAACACAAAACTCACATATCACACCGCCTTCGAGTTTCACCGCCCATCCTTTGACGCCGCCGCCGACTAACGAGAAGCCGTTCGCGCAAGTTCATCGGGTTATCGCGCTTTTCAAAGAGATCCAGGCTGGAAATCATACCAAGCGAGACCCGTAGACCGAATTTCAGCTTTCAGCAGGAGAGTACAATGAGATAGAACGGCGGCTCTAGCGGGACGAGGACCTGTTGGGATACGTTAAAGACAAGATATAGTAGGCATGTTCTAGACACGGTGAGTATAACGACTGACGACAGGATTAGAGTAGGTATAATTATAACGGCGAAACGCACCGCCTTGTCGTTCGGATGCCAACCAGGGTACACGAGCTGTTCATTGACAGAGTAGAAGACGCGATTCGGAGCCAACTGAAAACGATACGCAGCGAATCAGGTGGGGAAGCCTACTTCGCGCGGAAAGTAAGACCTACCTAATCGGCCAAGATCGAGTTCCTAGTAGGAGATAGTTTAACTATCAGGAAATTGAAATTTAAACCAGACGCGTCTTTTTAGTATGATGATGTATAATACCCTAGGGTTATTATCGAAGTTGCGTACTCGTAGAAGAAGAAGAGACTATTTTAGCTAGCTAAAGACTATCTTCTCGATTTGGACGTAAACGTGCGCGTTATTGTCGGCCTCGATATTAAATACGGCAAGAAAGGGTCACGTAGAGCGACGTTATCAACATGGCGAACCCATCTAGAACATACTGCTGATGGAGATGAGCTACGAGTAGTTTAAGAAGTAGCTAATAAGGTATACCATCTTATCGAAAGACGTATTTACGTTATGATACCTAACAGCGTTAGATATTTCGTAACGAGCAAGGAATCGCTACCGATTATCCTAGCTTATAGTTGTACCTTAGCGATTTTGCCTATAAGGGACTAGTATAGGAAGAGATGGGAAACCTTGATCGAGAATTAAACATGCCTACTTAATAGCTTTACGAATTTCTTAATACAGTAGAGGTAAAGGTGCGGTAGAAGGGATCGCTTAGCAAGGATCCGTTGCCTGCTGGTATCAAGAAGAGGAAGCGATTAGAAACTCCTCTAGAAGAGATTACTTCTACTAACGAAGCAAGATATGTCGAGGAAGAGGAAAGAGCGGCAAAGCGTATAGTAGAGGGTGATTCCAACTATAAGGATATTTTAGTAAAAAGCTCGTCAGATTAAGCACAACAATATCCAAATTTGATACATCTTTTGAAGGCACGTTTCACTGCAGATGCAGAACCTTCGAGGCCAAAATCTGAGTTGCAGGCTTACATTAGCTGAAAAGCGTCACGTCATGGGGTGCTAACCCGAGCCCTGTTCTATAATGACGCTTCGCCTGGCTGGTAGAGCAATGCGCTCGCTCATCATCTTGTCCCCTTCTTGCTGCGACATCAACTAGACTCACTCCCAAGCCAAGCATCTGTCTTAGCATATACTAAGTCTTCGGCTGTGCTTGGCTAGTCAAAGGGCCTAATTCTAGTTTCCGCAGCAGATCTTGTTCCGGCTGATCGTGAATCTTGCCGAGATCTGATCAATGCGGAACTAGTTTCATACCCGGAATAACTTGGCGTCGTCACACTTAACAGCAACTATGCGCCTGACTCTATCACCCACACACTGATAAATCGAGCGCCCCCGGCGCAAGGTCAGAGCCGGTGCGGCTCGGCCATCCTCCCTGCTAGCGGTGGTAAATTGCCACCTTCGACGACGCCGCCACGCTGACGGATCTACTGCGGAATACCACTCCTCAAAGTACCCTTCAAGTGCCTTTCGTCGTGCCCAGTATCGACATCCTAAACTAATGTCCATCACTGCGTCGCGAGACATCGCGACCTATTTTCCACACAACAATAGCAAATCGTGGCGAGGAGAAAAATACTGTCGGAATAGAGAGTACGAGCTATCCACTTTAAATTCACATTATATGGATCCGGTATATCCTCTGCTTAGCGTGCAGTACCACTTCCTACCTTGAGGTGTTGTTTAACTTTCGTAACTCTGCTCTGTCCTTCACAGCTATTGAATAAATGATTTTATGTGTAAAATCTGCTGGGCGTAGATTGACGCCAATAGATACTATCCTAAGAGTTATATTATGCTTATTGCTGTATTTACGGCGCTGTATTTATTTTTGTTATGTCGAGCTTAATTAACAAATTATAATCGCATTCGCGGTTCGTAAGATACGACTAAAAGCAATATAGCCTGGCAAGGCTCTAGTTCGGGTACACTTTACCACGACGATGCAGACACGTACTCTTCTTGGCACCTTGCTTATATATAGCTCCTCCTTATATGTGGCCTCAATCTTCAGCCTTTCCCTTCACCCTTCCCGTTCCGATAATTACACGTATTTGCACTTCCCTTTATTTAGTTTACCTTCTATAGCTACAGAATCAACATTAGTATAAGCAGTCTCGATAAAGCTCTTAGTCGATCTCGGCAGGTCCGTAAAAGGAAGAGGAGCTACGGCTCTTCTGCCTCAATCCTATCAGAAGGATCCGAGCACAATTTAGGAGATAACGACCAGCCCGAACGAAAAATTATGTTAAGGAAACCTTATAAATCTAGCCCTAGATAAGTTTCTCTGTCTAGGAGCGTCCCTAGAACATGCGCTCGCTGCTCGAGTCTAAACATTGACCGGCTTCTCCATACTACCGACGTTCGAACCTACGCAGACACTACCTATATTAGCGGCGGGGGTGGACATCCAAATGTACCCAAGGGTAGGACTCAGATCAACTTAGGTTTGTTCTAAGAGATCGAGTTTAATCCTCGGTGCAGCCTTTGCGAACTTATTAAAGGGCTAATAGACCTAACTACAATTAAAGCGGACGAGCACGTCTTCTTGATTCCAGCTTTCAGCATATATCGTTTAGAACCCGATATTAGCCTTATTCAATATAGAAAGAGCTGTAAGTACACAATCTATCTTTATCTCGGTCAGATAGTTGGAGAATATGGATAGATGAGACTTCCTTACTGCCACGAGGTTTCTAATGCTTTCGGATACGCTGCGATACTCGAGCCAGATTATACCAAAGAAACTATGAGACTTCGACCTATGAATCCCTTTTAAGTTAATATTTAACTAGTCCATCACTAGTTAAGTCTCTATAAGCGCAACTACGGCGATGTTTACAAGGTCTTGGCTTGTCCGCTCCTAGGAATAATGAGAGTTATTGACGTTGAGGAGACAAAGATTGTGCCCTATAAAGAGATATAAGATCACTAATATCTATACTTGTCTTACGTCTGGGGTTAAGAGAAGGTGCCTGTCGACTTAACCCTCCAAGACATTCCTCCTACAATTTTAGACGCTATTAAGTTTGTACGTCTTTTAGGGAAAAGATATCTTTGGGTTGATGCGGTATGTTTCTTTGACTTCAGTATATAGCGCAGACGTCGTCTTACTAACATATTTCGTTAGCTCTGCATCAACCAGCAAGATAGTATCGACAAGATACAGCACATAAAAATCATAAATAAGATATACCGTGGTGCCTAGGCCACTATCGTGGCTCTGGATGCTGAGAATACTTATTCTGGAATTCCACGTATTGATCCTAAACCGGACGGAGTTGAGAAGGCCAAGCAGCTATTATATCTCTACCTTGGAAAGAGATTACTTACTATATTGCCTACTCTTCGTCAACAAGTCAATAAGTTAAAGTGGGCAACACGCGCATGGACGTACTAGGAAGCTATTCTATCTTCTCGCTGTCTCTATTTCACTGCAGACCAAGTCTATTTCGAATATAACTTAATTTAATATTGCGAAAGCATTAAGGAATCGGGCTCTTTATACTACGGTATCTATAACGTAGATAGAAGGAGCATACTTAATAGTTGTGTATACCACGATAGTTCCTAAAATACGATTGGGAGAGGTATATTCAGGGATCTACTCTCTATAAACGTACTTGAAAACGACTGGTTGATTAAAAAGTATAGGAGAGAGCGATACGACAAGCTACTCGAGGTATATTCCTTAAGGAGTATATCGTTCAATTCGGACTCTCTGAACGCCTTTAAGGCGGTGTTGCAGCAGCTCTTAAGCGCATCCTTCACTAGGGGCCACTTCTAGGGGATTCCTATCGAGATTCTACTAAGTACGCTACTTTAGGAATACCGGGATTTGCCCACTCGTCGAGTAGGATTTCCAAGTTGGTCCTAGGCTGGATAGGAGGGGGGTCTATTCAAGGCAAGTCTGGCCGGGGGAATACCTTATCAGCCACTATTTAAAGCGTGGAAGGCTGAGAAGACTACTATAAGCTATAAACTAGTATTACTATATAAATCCTCGCAGGCAAAATGGCCGGACTGGAAACCCGGTTATAACCCCATTCTGGATATAATGTTTAACCTAGAAAACGAACTTCAAATCAAGCCAACGTATAACCCCAGCCTTCTCGATTTTTCGCAAGCTCTATTCGTCAACGCTATTCGATTCCAGCCTAGATTGTTAAAGCTATGCTTGGACCTATGCGCGAATGGTTTTATATACTCCTTAGATACTTATTGCTTTGAGTACAGGATTAATAAAGTGGATTGCCACTTCTTTTGCTACGACATTAAAACTAAAAATGCGCTGCGTCGCAGTCCAGTGGACTTGTTGCTGGTTAAACGTATGTATTACATGCATTATAGATGGGTTTATAAGTATTTATTACTGGATATTCTTCCTTACGATGAGAAATATGCTCAGCGAATTAGACGAGTTAGAATATATTTTAGAGATAGAGACGGGTATAACGAGAGCAGTCGTACGGTTTTCACGCCTAAAACTATACGAATGGACATTCTCGCGCTATTTTAATTTATAGGTTCGGGTAATTTATAAACTCTTCTGCTCCATTAAAGCTGTAGGACAATCCTAAGGTAGACGTTCTAGGGCTGGTCCGCAGCTGGTTGTGTAACGAGTCGAACGGGCGGTAGGTAATAGTGGTTAACAATACCGATGATGCGAGCGTCTTTTTCTATGATATATTATAAAGCCACGCGGTAGGCAGCTTAGATCAACCGGTAGAGCTGCTTTCAGACTTCCTCCCCCGCTCGCCAAACGGGTCGATTCTTGTCACCTCTCGGAGCCAAGATACTACGTATAAGTTTACATTTTACAGGCGCCTATCCTAGTACAGGCTCTCGACTTTATGCCCCTCGCTCTTACGTAGGCAGCAGCTTTTATTAAGCAGAGAACACCGTATATGAGCGTGTCGAGATATGCGAAGTCTACTAAAGTGACTATAACCGAGTGTGGTTACTGAAAAAGGACGTGGAAGACAGTTATAGGGACGACCGAGTATCTAACTCGATAGGATGTAGAGTAAGTAGACGTCGGCGCTCTAACCTCAGACACCGTAGCTGATTATAGCTAGATTAATATCCCTCAGCACGTAGCGAGAAGTACTCTATAGTAAGAAAAATCATAGGTACTTAGACTTCAAAGTAATATAAATCTATCTATATTAAGATATCTATACTGTACTGTTCGCCGTAGATGCTAGGAGTCTTCCTCTACGTACCCAGCGCCGCCTCTAGTAAAATTACCAATCTTGCTGTCACCTTTAGGGCCTTAGAAGTAGGGGGCTTAGTTTTTAGCGCAGCGCGGCTCTTCTACTATGACTCCAACACTAGGTCTTTATTACTCCTAAAGTCATAATAATACTGTATCGGTAACTTGTACCCTGGCTAGCACGCTAATAGGTTATCTTCAGCCCTATAGCGGATCGAAATAGATGATTCATATAACGTCGCTACGCTAATCAGTACCTGCTCATCTAAGCGAGATGACCCTGGTTATCCTAAAGCGCCTTCTGAATAATTATAATATAATATAAGCTGATAAGCTGAGTATGTGGCTAGTAAGCTTGTAGCGGTATACACGCCTAGTCGCAAGTGGCTATATTCTTCCTACGATCTCTCTATAGGTGACGTAAACCGCTCGCGATTTGCCTAAAAGAGCCTTAAGGAACGAAGCTAGATTCTTTTCTATTAGTTTGATATCGTGAAATGCAGCTCAGCTAAGTCTTAGCTGTGATGCGGGGAACGTACGCGATAGGTAGATTGGATGAGTCATTTATAGTCAACATCCAACTCTCCCTTTTAGACAAACTTAACTTCTGCTGTCTTTTAACAACTTGCTTGGAATTTACTATTCTTTAGGCTAGATTGCTGCCCATAGTAGAACTGTAAAAATAGAATTAGTATCTATTGCCTCGCGACAAAAGCTCTGCTCCACCTGCCAACAACTGACGATCACGCTAGCGGATTAATCTGATAGAGAAATTCCACTCGGCGGAAAGGCTCTGCTATCTCTTGGAAAGCGGTCACGCAAAATTAGCTGCGACTTATGTCGATATTTCCTCAACTTATCTCTAAGTTATAATAGGAACTACAAGCTCTATGTCAGACTATTCGATCATTTTAATGTAGCTACGTTTGACTCTAAGCACTCGCTAGCCGGACATCTTATATATATAAGAACCCCATTTCTGAGTGTACTTCGTGAAAATAAAGGGATCTCCTATAGCTCCTCTATCCAAGAGGAAATCTTTGCGGCTGGTGTTATCGTCTATGTTCCTGCTGAACATGGTCGCTCTGTTTTATCCACCCTTCACTATATAGAGGAGTTAACGGCTGATTAGGGGTTGCTGGGGTCTTAGATTAGCTACTATTAGACCTCACACGCTTTGTACAGGTTGGGAGTAGATAGACAAATTAGGTTGCCGTACATATATCTTATTGACTGTATTTAAGAAAAGGTGGTTCGAGCAAGCGCGAACGAAAGGTATCTTGCACTTAGTTATATCTAGGGTCAGCCAACGAACAGGCAGGCTGATGTTCAAGGGCCGTAGCCCGATAGGTCCTTCTTCTTCAATAACGCACCCCTAACGGTCCAAGATACTGTCTAAGCTGTGCGGAACCTGTAGAAGAAGTTCTTGTGGGTGGACAAGTACTGTATAAATCAAGAGTTGGAAGACGAAAGGAGAATAATGCTTCGAAACATGGACTAAATATACGAGAATGCTGAAGCAACAATTGTCGCCATATACGGGAAGAATAATGAAGCCGGTCTTCCTGGTGTTTTAATAATCCCTAGGAAATCCCAGCCACGCTTTCAGATAGTGCAGGGGTGCCTCATCTCGTCTTACCCGCCTATAAAGACGGTTCTGAACACCTCGGTGTGGGCTACTCGTGGCTGGATATATCAAGAAGCAAGGCTTTCCCGCCGATGCCTGTTTTTCACAGAATATCAGGTTTACGGCGTCTGCCGGGAAACAACGCGGAGCGAGGCAGTGCTATCAGAAAGTCACCACTGTTGGATTTCCTTGGGGCTGAATTATAGACGCCTGAACGCAAAGCTGTACGGGGAGGGGAACGCTATTATGGATGGACTCATCCAAGATAGATTCTCGTTCTCCCGGAGACGCCTGACCTATGAATCTGACATACTCGACGCATTTCGAGGAATGCTTAACCGTTCGCTGTTTGTCACATTCTGGGGCGTTCCGATCACACTACCGGGCGCTGAGATGGACCCACATACCGGCTTGGCCCTTGGTCTGTTATAGTGCAGAAGGGATAAGGCGTCTAAGTCAGTGTACTTAAAGGAGAGTGAGGACGTTTTCCGAAGGAGACGTCCAGGCTTTCTAACATGGAGTTGGGCCAGCGTTACCGGTAAAGTTTTCAATCAACTTTACGGTGCTCAGTCAATATTTGGTAAGTATCTCGCAGGAAAAAATGATATTTCAAACGAGAACGACGCTGATATTCAGTTTTCGCTGAATTCAAGAGGTGAATGGGTCTCATTGGACGAAGTCATGCAGCGGTGCCAGTCACATACCTTGCCCGAAGACTCCGTACCTCCGTCCCTCTTAGTCCATGGATTCATCGTTCGAGTAGTATCCGCTCAAAATGGACTATATCGGCTCTATGACTTCGATCAGTTAGATCCTCCATTCTTGTTCGCCTTTTTAGACCTTAATCAGGATCAGCAAACAGTTTTTCCACGGAAAGAGCACAAATATGAAGAGGCTGTAATGCTACTTGATTGGAACGATGATCAGAGAGCGAAACAGAAAAAAAAGAAAAGATTCATGCTGATGTTACTAATGTGGCTTGAAAATGGTACTGCTGAACGTAGAGGTCTTTTGGGCGATTACAGATCGGAATATGATAGTGAGACCTTAGCAAAGATCCCAAAGTTTAGGAGGACGTTTGTTTTAATATAATCCTCCGCTTCGGCTCGCCTGGGGGATACTACTAGCAGCGAAGACGACGAGCGACTTCTACTTCGTCGGGCCGCTAGCCGGTATCATTCTCGCGGCAGACTCGACGAAGGACTTCAACTTCGTCGGTATGCCGCCCGGAACCATCCTCCTTATCCCACTAAGTTCGAAGATCGAGTACGCGAGGACACGTCCATGGCAGGAACACGATGTTACTCGTCGAGGATTGCCATACGGGGCCGCTTTCGCTTGTACAGACTACAAAGTCCAAGGCAGGCATTGGAGCGGGTGGCGCTGGAGCTGCGTGGGACGAGGACGGTGCAGGTTCGCGGGCAAGTGGTCCCGAGTCAATGCGACCCCTATAGCTTATATGTGCAGCTGTCACGGAGTTCGTCGATGCAGGGCATAATGCTGCTGTCGAAGGTGCGGGAGAGAGACATCGTCGGCAACACGATGCCAGAAAATATGGTTGCGGCGGAGAAGAGGTTGGAGGAGCTCAGCGAAGCAACGATTCGGGAGGCGGAGGCAAGGGACTGATCTTCTTTAAACTAGCAACTCAATTTGTTAGCAAGTTAGCAAAAGTATATACTTCCAGACAAAGCAGTAGACATGGACAGTATAGAGTTGGGGGACGCACAGTGGTAATCCACGGACGATGTGGGTGTGGCTCATGATGGTCACGTCGCGAGGACAAGAAATGAAAGAGGCCAATGCAGCGGTCAATAAATTACTCTACTATACCTAAAACAATCAAACCTAACAAGGGGGTCCATGACGGCCACGAGGGAAAAAACAGAAAGAGGGCAAATTACTATATTTATATATTATATCTAAGATATATAGAATCTATACTATATATACTTCTTATATATAGACGTTATATTCTAAGTATATACTATTAAATTATAGGATACCTAGAAGGGATAGATTTAAGCTAATATACTCTATATTTTTTTCTAAATCTTTAACTATAATAAGTAGATTTTAGCTATACTATAACCTTAGTACTATTTTTAGGAATTATAATTAAGGTAGATATCTCCTTTTTATAGGAAAGGGTTTTCTAATAATAAGGGAGCGCCTTCTTTATTAATACTATAAATAGTAGTTTCTAATATATACTTTATATCTATATTATCTATTAAGTATACTTTAAGTATATAGATAATATAGATAATTTATTACTAAAACCTAATCTAACTAAATTTAGGGAGATCTACTACTTTAATTAATAATAAGCCTATTTTTATAGCTATTCTTTAATTAATTAGGCTAACTTTAGCTTATAGGTTAAGACTAATCTAAAGTTACCTTTCTAGCCCTATTATCCCTATTATACTATATATATACTTTATACCTAGTAAAATATATATAGAGATATATTTTACTATTCTTAGGCTATAGATAAAGCTTAGTCTTTTTTTATCTACTAAACCTATATAGGAATTTAATTAGGTTCCTACTACTATAGTACTTATTTATATAATAGCCTTTTTTTTAATATTTATAATAAGTAACGATTTTCTTATCTTAAAGCTTACTTATCCCTAAAGTTATTTAGAATTTAGGTTTTTCTCTTTTAGGTTTTTCTTTTATTATATAGTATATAGGTTAATTATATATTATAGGTATATAGTATAAATTCCTATTTAAGTATAGATACTAGCGTGATAAGATCTCTTATTTTAGATATTTAATAATAATTTATAATTACCCTTTATAGTTCTAGCTTTAGCTTTAAAAAAAGGTACTATACTTTTTATTTCTTAGTATATAATATAAGCTTCTCTTTAAGGATATTTAAGTAAATTATAAAAAAGTAAATAATCTAATCCTTCTTCTATATAGCCTAAATATATACTATAGCTACTTTTAAACTTTTATTTATAGAATTAAAGAGTAAGTTAAGTATATACTATTTAAAATACTCCTAGATAGGTTTTTTATTTCAAGATATAAGGGTATATTTATAGTATATATACTATAGTTCCCTTAGGTCTTCTATAAGATACTATATAGCTTAAAGGACCCTATTTTCTTTACTAGAGGATTTTTATAGAAATAGTTAGAAGGATCCTTTATATAAATAGAAAAACTTATAGTATTCTTTTAGATTCCTTTTATAATATATAGGGGGGTCTTTTAGTTTAAATATATATTTAGTATATATAGGTATTATTATTCCTAGTATATCTTTCTTATATATATTAGTTATCTATACCTTAGGTATAATTCCTACTTCCTCTATAGATATTATAGTAGAACTTAGTATTTAGCTAGGATTTTTAAGTTAAGCTATTTTAGCTTTAAGGATATAAAATTATTAAAGGGCGCGAAGTTTATTATACCTCTATTTAGCTATTTAGATATATTCTTCTATTATTAGAGGTTAGTTTATACTAAGTATAGTTATCTTATAGTTTTTATACTATTAAATAGGTAATTCTCTACCTTTATTTAATATCTATAGTAATACCTACTTTTCTTTAGTAGATAAGCCTTTACTAGTAGATCTTCTTATTCTAGAAGCTATCTATAGACTATTATACTAGGAAGTATTATTATATAAGGTCTAGGTTTAGGTAATAGAATATACTTTATACTAGAAGTAATAGTAAAAAGATAATAATTAGTAGATTCTAAGTAAGAATAGTAATAGTAATAATAAATAATACTTAACTTTTTTTAAGTATAGGGTTAGTATAGGTTATAAATAATCACTTTACTAATCCTATTAATCTATTTAAGCTAAAATTATTATAATACTAAATCTTCTATTATAAAACCCTATTATATTTTTATTAATAAATTATTAGCTTTTTAGTAGCTTTCTAGATTATATAACTATTAGATTATATAATAGCTATATTCCTTACTATACCCCTTATTATACCCCCTTTTTTCTTTTTATTATAAATTATTATATATATATACTAGGGTTTATAATATATTATATACTATAGGGAGGTTTATATTCTTCTTTTATATAAACCCCTTTATAGTTTTCTTTTTTATAGAATTAATTATCTACTCTTAAATATATTTTATAGCTATAGTTGATTTATCTTATTTATTTAGTATACCTATTACTATACTAATAGATTCTTTTATATATTATAATCTTACTTATCTAGATTATAAATCTACTAATAAATTATATAACTTTATTTTTAAATTTATAATAATTCTTTTTATATTTTAAAGAACTATTAATTAAGTAATATATAGAAACTTTACTAAATAATCTATAATTAATATAAATTATAGCCAAAAAAAGAATATAGAAAAAAGGTAATCTATAGAGAAAGATTTACTTTTTTTAATCTCTATATTTAAGAATATACCTTACTTTATATATATAAACTAATTAGAATAACTAATTTTATAATTAAAACTTTAGTTTATCTCTTTATAAATCTATTTTATTTTATTATAATATTTAAGTTGATTAAGATATAGCTTTTTAAAAATAGTATTTTTTTAACCATTTTTTATATTACCCTACTAAATATAAATACTTTATTAAACTATAGACTATAAAAGAAAAAAGACTAATAATTAATATTATAGCTTTTTAAAAAAATATATAAATTAGAAGAACTTAAGAATATCTATTAGATTAATAGATATAATAAAATTTAAATTAATTTATACTTTAAAAAGATTTATTAATATAAATAGCCTTAAACTATATATATAGAGATAAGTTAAATAAATAAGGAAGAAGGCTATTATATAACTTATATTATATAATTTTTTAGCTTTCTATTAGATTACTAATAACTTTCTAATAATATACTAATAGTTTTCTAAATTATATAACTACTTAATTTACTAATAGTATACTACTAGTTTTCTAATAATATTCCTTATTACTTTAAAAAAGAAAAGATAGTCTATATTAAATTAAAGGAATTATATTATTATATACTTTTGTTAGAATTACGTTATATAACTACTCAGCTTACTAGCAGCTTTCCCGTAGCTTTCTAGCGGCTTTCCGCCAGCATGCTGGCAGCTCTCTAAGTCACGTGACTGCTCACCGTCGGTTCGCCGACAGCTTTCCCGCGGCTTGCTGGCGGCTTTCCACTAGTATGCCCGTAGCTTTCTGGGTCACGTGACGGCGCCTACGCGCTATAGCCTCTAGCGCTCCGTGCGTTATAGAGTTTTTCTATATATATAAGCTCCTCTATAGTTCTCTCTTAAGAATCAATCGTTTTTCTCTTATACAAAGTTATTACAGCTGTAAACCAATTTACCCTATATACCTATTACTATACTAATACTAATTAGTAGCTAGACTATAAAAAAGTTATAGATTAGTAAGGAATATCCGATAGGAGGAGTTTCCCTAGCTTACTAGGACTTAGCTCTAGCATTAGAAGCGGCTGACCCTTGGTATCCTCCTTAATACTAGCCTAGGATAATAATTATTAGTGCGAAGAATAGAGACGCCCGTCGAAGACTATCTTTAACTAGATATCGCTTCTTCCAACGAATCTAAAAGAGATCTATTATAAAGCTCCCTAATACTAGCCTAGCCTAGAAACTAGATCTACGTTAACTATGTAATTTACTTATAGAGAACTCACGCGCGACCCGCTAGTATATCGCAATATAAAGAGATTCGAACCTGCTCTTAGTTCGATAAACTCTATATATAAGAGTATACTAATTAACTATACAACTTTAGAAGTAGTAATATTAATATGGAACATCTTAATACCATTATCTTTAAGTAGATCGAATATATTAAGGAAAGCGATACGATCGATATTATTCTACTTAAATAATTTAAAGAAGAATTTATATAATAGTTAAAAAGATACCTCAACGCCGTCGATTAGCGAATTAAAAGGGTGATAAAGGACCTATTTAGAAACGTGGTATCTATATACCGTTTAACTAACGCGAGAGCCTTATAGAATAATTTATCTACTTGACTACACTATTAGAGTGTCCAACCTAGCTAGAATCTAAACTCATTATCGCGATAACTAACCTAAGCTTTATATATTGTTAAATAATAGAATAAGAAAACGTAAGACATTCTAGTAGAATACCTCTACCAGCGCTAGTACTAGCGCTAGTACCAGCGCCAGTACCAGCGTTAGTACTAGTACTAGTACCGTTACTAGCGACAGTACCGCTATCAGCGCCAGTACCGCTACTAGCGCCAGTACTAGCACCGTCATCGATACCTATACCAGCGCTATTAAAATAACTAGTTCCTTAGTATATAGGAATTTATACTCTTACTAACTTGGTAAAGCTATATAATAACGATATAAAGTTTACTAGCGATTTACATGACGTACTAAATATTAAACTTAATATCTTCTATAATCTTTATACGAAGGCAGGCGTTTAGGAATTATAATACACAATAGCCTTCGATACTATATTAAAAGGTAAGGTATAGTTATTCTACTATTAATATCTTATGTAGAAGGGACTACTATTCGACGTTATAGTTGCGTGAATGCGAGCGTACTTCTATATACCTAAGAACTATTAGCTCTTCCTAAATAAATAGCGTACGATAATACTTAAAGATATTATTACTACTAACCTAGATAAGAATCTAGCTAAATACCTAGAGATCGTTATTAAGCGACTATAGCGAACCTACTAAGGACTTAGTTAGAATTTTAGAGCTAGTAAAGGAAGCCTAGCAGGATAACTAGTCTTGGTATATTAAGGTATACTAGCATGCGTATAAGTACTTATTTATCTAGTAATAACCTTCGAAGGTGTTGCCGTAGACCTTCGTAGTACTGTTAGACTATAGATACGCTATAATAGTAATAATTATAGCTATTAGTTTATCTTATAGAATTAGAACGAACTAGAGTATTATAATAATAATTCTTTCTATATAGATCGATACTATAATTAGAATCGAACCTAATAGAATGACTATTATTAGAATAATTATCGTCGCGGGAATTAAACCAATTACTATTATAAGAATTAGGTTGATAACCGTTGCTAGAATTAGAATCGACGTCTAAATAGGAAATATTTCGTGTGTAGAAGATAGAACTACTAGTTAACATACTACTTAATTAAAGAGCGCGAACGATTATAACGACGATTTTAAATATACATATAGGAATATAACCTTAACCCTGACTACGAAACGTTCCTGGTAGGATTTGAAGGAATTAACTAAGGCGATTACGTAGAGGATAGTAACGATAATAAGGGTAATCTCGAAGTATACTACTTAGCGTAAAATAGTTAATTCTTTACTACTTTATATAGAACTATTAATAGATAGGCTATCGTCGTAATACTTAATAACGCTGCGATAACTTATATAATTACTAATAAGGACCTATACTATAATAATAAGATAACTAAGGAAGATAGCTACTTATTTACTTTTAACACGCGATATGGCGAGAACGTCTTCTAAGGAATTATACCTAATACTAGCGCCGCTAGGATATCAACAGTAGGATAGATATAGGTTAAGGCTCTATAGCGAATATAGCTATTAGCTATTATTAACGAGTCTACTATAGGACATTACCATATTTATTTTAGTAACAGCCCTAAGTGTTCGTCTATTAGAAACGTCGATGTAGAGATACTATTTAGTATTATTTAGTTTATAGTAATGCCGACGAATATACTGTTTCTATTCTACCTAGCTGATATAGATTAATATAGAATCTATTTTAATAATATCGATAATACGCTTATATACTAAGGAACCAACTACCTAGTCGTTTAGAAGTAGGGGTACCTATAGCTTCTACTTAGTAATCAGGAGATAGCTATTTACTACCTTACTAAAAAGGAATTGCGATAGCTATATCGACGATTTAGCTATCTAGCTGTAGAACGATTATATAAAGTACTAAGTAGAGCTGGATATGACGATATTAATAAGGAAATACTCGAGAAGATTACTAGGTTCTACTACTAGTACCAAATCTATAGTAAAGTACCTAGACGATTTAGGTTTACTATTAAGGATGATATCAACTTTAACTTTTAAATTATTGTCGATATTATATATATTAACTAAAAGCCTGTTCTACACGCGATCGATAAAGTAACAGCATTCTAAGCAGCGCGATTCCTAATAAATATATAGTTAGGAACTATATAGAATATACTTCGAACTATATGGATCGATATATACGTAGGACCACCTAATATCATCGCAACCAACGTAGGAAGGAACTTTACTAGTCAAGAGTTCGTGAATAACGCGAGTTCTATGGTAATAGATATATAGGAGGTTCCTGTTAAGGCTTATAACTTAATTGGAAAGGTTAAACGATATTACGCAGTAATTTAAAGAGTATACGAAGTTATTACCGTAGAGATTGAATAGATAGTAACGATACCTAAATCGATTCTTTAAATAGCTGTGAAGGCTGCGAACGATACTGCTGGCCTGAATAGACTGATTCCTATACTCCTAGTATTCGGTACTTACCCTCGAATAGCGAAGACCTCGCTGCCATTACCCTCGATAGTAACTCGAGCTATTATAATTTAAAAAGTAATAGCTGAAGTTCGAAGAATCAAGGCTGAACGTTAAATAAGTAACGCCCTAGCTACTTGTAATAGACCTGACGTTACTCGTGTGCTAGAGCTTCCACTTTAAAGCGACGTTAAGGTATGGCGAGAAGGAAAGGGATGGACTGGCCCCTATAAGTTGCTAGCATAGAATACTGACTAAACGGCTGCGATACTTAATATTAATAGCAATTAATTAACGTTCAGAATCACTGCCATACAGCCGTATTACA
>Ga0247757_10000708_pt1 | contig 26498 bp, 24 predicted proteins | sample UWRJL126311R4_FD_180929 | JGI IMG/M metagenome (GOLD analysis project Ga0247757, IMG submission 180929) | Plant litter microbial communities from Arlington Agricultural Research Station in Wisconsin, United States - UWRJ-L126-311R-4 | ecosystem: Environmental > Terrestrial > Plant litter >...
AGTTCAAACACTATATAGTCTCGCCGAACCTTTGTACCTATTCTCTTCCTCATCTTAGTGTAGCTGAAATAGAGCCAACCTACCTCATCTACTCTTGATGCTGGAGCCCGTGCCCGTCCTCACATTATTGAGATTATAGGGGTAGTTTTCGCGATTTTTGGTGAGTTTTACACTGTCCGGATGACTAGGGTGTCCGGATGAGTGGTGGAATACGTTATAAAAGTCTCTTCTTATTCACTCCTAGCTTGGTGGTTAAATAATTACGAATTCCTCAATTTTGAGCTCCCCGGTGGCTTCCATTTCCATGGCCCTCCCATCCATCAAGCCGTGGGTATAACATTCGCCAACAAACCCGTAGTATCCTAAACTCTCACGTCTCACAACGTACAGCACTGAACCACCCAATAGCGCGCAAATTCGGTCACCCACCTGCATTGCCGCTGGTCCAATTCCGATATACCCTTTGGACGTAAGGAACATGCGGCGACCGAAAGTTGTGCACTTGAGCGCGTTGAGCAGGTGTAACTTTCGCTGCGTATCGTCTTCGCTCAGTGAAGAAGCGTCCGCATGGACTAATGCCCAGTCCACCACGCCACCGCGTTGCCAGGGCGACTGCCAGTCCCCTGGATCGTGCTTCCGAAGCATGTCAGCGACCAGGGTGTGGTTATACGCGTTACGCAGTGTGCCTCCGCTCACATATGCTTGATCGGCATCTTCTGGTAACCATGAATGCTCCATGGTGGTATCAAGCGGTCTACCCTCAGTACAGATGTCCGTCACGGTGACCACGCTATCTAAATCTAATCCGTGAATGTTTAACTTATGGCCGTGGATCTTAAGTTTCGCAGCCGAATCGAGCGTTGCCGTGTAGGCCGGTAAAGACGGTTGCGAGGCATGAGACGCAATCGTCTTTTTGAACCCGATGACATCCATTTTGGGGCCTCTCCAATCCGGCACCCAGCTTGACGCGAGCTTGGATGGAGTGGAAAGCCGGTCCCACTCATCTGTCGGCGTGATCACATAGCCCAAGAAATCCAAGCGTTGAGCAGGCCCTGCAGTGCGCTGGAGAAATTGAACCACCTCGATGTACACATCTTCGATGGACTTGGTATAGTCAGGAACCAGAGCATCTGGTGTAATGTCACTCGCCATGCCCCTCGCAGCATACACTTTATCGCGCGAATCCTTACAATCGTACGTGCGTATTTGTTGCAGAACATCGAGGAATGACTGCGGTCCATACTCCAGCTTGGATTTGAAGTTGTCGAGAATCTCTGCAAAACCTTGCTCGAACGTCGCCATCAAGTAATGCCCTTCTAGTTGGGCCAGCCGATACCTGATATCCAGGACAAGCCGTAAAGCCCGCATGTCTGCCATCTTCCCTCCGCAATTAAGCTCCGTCTGCGTCAACGGGAGCGCCGTCGCCTCTTGCACAATCCAAGCCCGCCGCCACCAAGGCCTTTCCCAAAGCGCAAGTATAGCTAGCCAAGCCCGATGTTCGTGGGATCCAGGTGGACCGTAGTACTTGTTTTCTTCAGTGACAGTCCCCAGTTCGTGGTAGTAGCGGCTAGTGTGGTCTTTCCCAGGCGCCGTGTCCAACATATCTCTCCATTCAATCATCTTCTCCATCGCAAGATCACTATCACCGCTAGATTCTCCTAGCCAGACTACAACTTTCTGAGCCGTCTTGTATATCTTGTCCATGAGGCTGACTTGGGATCCTCGCTCTGGGATGTCAGCCTGGTTGATGCACACGGCGTCGATCCAAAGCAGGAGCCCACTCTCGTACATCGATTTATGGATCGCAGCAAGGCCTCTGTGGAGATTTTTGGTCACCGAAAATCGCTTGCCTTCGATCAGTATGGGGTGGTCGAAGATATTCTCGCCCCAGGTATACGATAAGGCTGCGTAGGGAGGTATTGCATCGAGACGGAAATGACGAATGTGGAATTCGTGGCATGACTCGGATGTGGGTTGAAGCAGTCTGATCATATTTTCATCCTCGAAACTGTCATACTTGAAAGAGTCCATGGTGGGCCGCGAACCAGGGTAAAATGCACGCAAGGCTGAAGTGATTGGGAAGTCGCACGCACAGGCTTGTATTCTAATTTTAAAGATTTCATCCACGGACTATGTTTCAGTTGAACGCGGAAAATTAGAGTGTGAAGCGTACGTCAGTTTCGAAATAAGTGAGCAAGGAATTGGAGGTTTGGCAAAGAGTCACCCTAGAAGGCTGCCCGAGGAGTATTGTCAGCTACTTCGCTAAAGGTCCTGGACACAACCTGGTCCCTATCTCGTATTCAGAATAAGCACACAGCCTTCATCTCAGCCTCTGTTATGTTTGAGCCGTCATCTTCCGTTGAAAGCCTTCACACGCTGGAGTGTCGCAGCCGATCAGATATGTTAGACGAGAGTACGGGTAAATGATCGGTATGTGGAATAGAGATAGAGATAACGATGGCGAGCATGCTAGCTCAAGACAATCTAAGTGGGTTGTCTAATGTTGGCATGTCGTCCGAGAGATGTTGTTTATACAGGATGAGAGGAGTGTGATGCAATGAACGGTTGTGGTCTAGCAGCTTTTGCGGAACGCAGCATGCAACTACCCGTAAGCTTTTGGCAATATTAAGCTCGCATAGTTTTGTATAATGCTGCTCGCTAGAAAGCTATTTTTGCCCAAACAGCACTGGAAATGTGTTGGCGATAATACAGAATACAGCGACTCGTAGGCTCTTAAGAGAGTAGGGGATAGCAATTAGCAATGGCATCGAGAAGGCTTGAGTTTGTCTGTTGGAGGGAAGGTTTCAACATGTATTCATTATTCTTTGTGTCTGTTTACGACCGCAACACGGTGGACATTGAGTTCCCCTAGCTACAGATCCGTCTTGCCCAGTCCAAGGTGGTCTGCTCCACCGCCGCTTCCTCCTGACGATTGACCAGTCGCGCCTATATAATGATCAGTATTTCTCGTATGGCCGATAACTCAAGATATGCTTACCCTTTGCAGCGTCACCAGCACCCTTTGTAGCATCTCCGGTCGTCTTGCCTGCGCCCTTGACTGTATCACCAGCGGTGTCTGTGGCGCCCTGAGCGGTCTTGCCGACCGTATCGGTGACTTTGTTGACTACGTCGGCCATGATGCGTTGAAGGTGAAGTACTTTGATTCGGTTCAGAGATGAGTGAATGCAGATGCTATTTCAAGACAAGAGACGACAACTGCGCGGCTATATACTCGTACCTGATCATCGTACGTCACTAAGGTTGCCGTGTTAGGCTTTGAAACTTGATATGCGGCTGGAATACATCATTGCGGGGATGCGGCGCGCTCCTAGCCAAACATCCGTAACACAATGCATCATCGGACAGTGCTGCAGCAGCGAGGTAAGTACATTATTTTCGCACTCAAGAAATGTCCTCGACACAATGTCCCTCAGCAGCATGTTAATAAACAAATAGTTATTGATGCACCATCGTTCCTGCCATATCTGGTCTGCGGTGTGCAAAACGCTAGTTCACGTTCTGACGTAGCGCGTTTCCCTCACGCGCACACCTCCGACTAGCGCAGTGTGCCTCTTGACCATCAACAAGAACAGATCAACATCAGCGCTCATCATGCCATCCGCTAAGAAAACCCTGAGGTACACCGAAATAACGAAAGAGACATTCAATACTATTCTTTCCCACTATCCATCCACGGTGCCTGAAAACTTACGTGAGCTCAACGCGCTGCGTTACGATGAGATCCCAACCGCCGTCGCTCCGCGCAGCAAGAACGATGCTTTCCTAAACAAAGATGAAGTTGTGAAGCTTGTATAATGGAAGCTGTACGTTAATCCTTTTTTAATAGCAGTCCAAAATACCATTACGCACGTTTGGATCTACCACCCGCGCTCTCTATCCTCACTTTCTCTTTCTCCATCGATGTGATATCATCATAACTCGGCCCAACACCACTCCCCTCCTTGCACCACCGCCCTAACCTCCCCCAGCAAACACGGCGCATTCCGCCCCAAACTCCTGCAACTAATCCAGTCCAACACCCCCGCAGAAATCCGGAAGAAAACCAAAAACGCCTTCTCCGACACCCCCGGCGAAAACGACGAGTGGATGCTGCGCCGCAATGCGCCCCTCAACGCGCTCGACATGATCTCCCTCAAAGTCCTGACACGGCTAAAAGGCATCGGCCCGGTAAGCACACCCTAGCTTTGTAACAAATGCACTGCATTTTGGGCGTAAGAGATATATATATGGACTGTTATGTGCACACACGCCCTAGCTTTCACTTTCCCAATCTGATCCTGATCCTGACCCTGGTTTCTGATTCTAATCTCTGATGCTGTGTAGGCAACAGCCTCCCTCCTCCTCTCCGTTAACAATCCCACAACCAGCCCCTTCCTCTCCGACGAGCTATTCCGCTGGTTCACGTGGGATAAACCCGGTAAACCAGCTGGCTGGGACCGAGTGATTAAGTACACGCAAAAAGAGTACGCTGAGCTGCTGGATCACATGTATAATATGAGGGCACGGCTGGGTCAGGTGAGGGCTGTGGATATGGAGAAGGTGGCTTGGGTGCTGGGTAAGGAGGGTGTGGATGTGGGGAAGGGCGAGGAGCGATTTTTGAAGAAGTTGGGGGTGGAGGGGGATGCGGAGGGGAATGCGGAGGGGAGAGAGGCTGGGGAGGCAGAGGAGGCACAGGAGAGCGTGGAGGCGAGGGGCGGGAAGAGGAAGTCTGCGGGAAGAAAAGACGTAGATGGTGAAGAAGAGACTACTAGGAAGAAGAGCGCGGGGAGTGCGGTGAGAAAGGGTGCGAAACGGAAAGCTGGGGAGGGGGAGGCGCCTATAGAGGGAGTGCGGAGAAGTAGCCGGAGGAAAACAGCGCCCTGAGCATTTCATATAAGCTACACCGTCCAAGACATGTCATTCATCATACAGTCGTACCTAACCAACTCAGAACCTCAGTCCAGAACGCCAGAACGCCAGAACACCATGCCAAAAGACTGGGGGTATTATCACATCTCCAGCGCCCATAGCGCCCAAGACAAACAGACGATTCAACTTCAAACACCAGGGACTTACCAGCTCTTGCTCCAGATCCTGCCCTCTTTGATCGCCCCAATCGTAACACTCGCCTCCCCCCGTCGTCCACAACGCCCTGCTCGACTAGCTGCCTCACGCCCGCAAACGCATGGCTGCCCTGGAACACGACGCGCGAATCGGGGACCCACGCGTCTCCGCCCGCAAGTTCTTCGATATCATCCAGCGAGCGGTCTAGCAGCGACGGCCGGCCTCGGCGACTCACATCTCGTCCTAGCTGCTTCAGATAGCGGGCTGCTGTTTGCGCTCGCAAAGGTTCAGCTGGGCTCACTGCCGTTGCCTGGCCCTTGAAACGTGCGGGTTCTCGAAATATAGGCGTCTTAAGTATGGCTTCCTTCTATTAGAATATGATGCACGTCTTTTGTTTGGGAATGTGAGTACGCAAGATCGCTTCTGGGCCGCGAATAGAAGAAGCGGCGAATGCGTCATGATGGAGGCCAATAGCAACCATGCGAGCAATGGGGCCAAGTAAAGGGTTCTTGTTCTGGTACATCTTAAATGTCTTTTTAGAGATGCGTTAGCTCATGAAGGACGCATGGTATGTATGTACGAATGAATGTGGCTTTCGGTCCTCTCTCTTCGTATGTATAAGCGTGAGGAACATAGCCAATTTTACTTGGGTTCGCACCCTAACTGCCACGATCGTTACGTGTTCGAAGAGCATTGACTTCAAGCCCTCAGCTTCGGGAACATCATCACCCAGGAGACCGACCAGAAATGGTCCAGGCCCCGGAAATTGTGGAAACGATAACTGTTCGTATGATGTTACGATATGGTGGCGCAATGATGTGAGCACAATATAGTATGTCAACTTTCTTTCATTTCCCTACCCCTCCCTTGCAAGAATACCTTAAGTAAGTCGCTAAATTCTGACAGAACAAATACCCTTACTCTCTCGGTGAGTAGGAGTATATTGGTAACAGTGCACAATATCTAATTAATACTTGCGCTTCTACCGCAAATTAGATATCGGGTCAAAACTTTGAGGGGGGAAACTGGAATACAATCGTTCAAGGCGATAGCTGTTAGGATCAAGGTTTTCTTCGAAGAGGATGTATAGCACTGCCATTAATGATGTGATTTTTCTCGGATATAGAATGGTTAGCGTACGGAGGTACACTACGTCAAGTGAGCGTATATAATGGCTTGTCTGGAAGATGGGTTTAAACTGATTAATCCGATAGCATCGTGTCTTCTTCGCTCCCTTGACATTTGGGCAGATAGTTGGATGTCCGCTGTAGGGCTACTATTACGTGTATCTGGCGAAGCTCGATCGTATGATACAGACATTCTACGCATATGCTTATGTCGCAGGCCAGACACTGCCATGAGCACGTATAGGCATTGACTGCATTAGTGATATTGCTTAGTTCCTGCAAATAAGCAACGGCTAGGGTGGAACTACCATTTCCCCCCTCTCCCAACGTGGGCACAAGGAAGGTAGGCTCTGGATGATCCAACAACGAAAAAGTGAAAGGGCGAAACGATTGAGTTAGACGAAGCTGCGTCGGGTTAGGAATGAACCGTGGGTCAACGAAGATCTAAAACAATTAGGTCAGATATATTATCCAGCATATAGACCTTCTTTTTGTCGTTCTTTTGGGGTTTCGTAACAGGGGGAGCACTGTTATCTTGAGACTCTTTCCTTGTGTATGAGCATACGTCCACGTTGAGTGTATAAATCAAAAAGAACCAGATATCTAATTATATTAAAACGAGATGTCGGTAACGATATATTTCATTTGATGACTTGCTAAGCTAGACAAGCAAGTGTCCTGTAAATACACACTACCCAATACTTATTCCTCCAAATTCCCTCCAACTAATATCTGTAGCTCTACATTTGCATAGATCTGTCTTAGACATATACACAAAACCTTACAGTCTGAAATCAGGTGCTTGAGATCGACTAAGCCATGGCAGCGATTTCACGGTGGGCGATCTCGCGGCGAGGGAATTTGAGCGATCGCTTATTAACACTGAGACCCTCGTACTTTTCAATGCACACCTCAAGCGTGCCGGTCAAAGAACTGGCTTGAGCCTGCAAGTCTTTAGCCCGTGATTCGACAGTGTCGATCAACATGTTCGCGATAGTCTGTGCGGCGTCAAAATCTGAGTGGTCAAATGAGCCAAAGAAGGGATATCTTACATCAACGCCACCCTCGATTTGCCTAAGCACAGCCGCTACTGGCTGTCCGATGAATGGGACCGTTTGGAACAGCCCAGCCTTGCCGATCAAAATGTTCAAGAGCACTTGGTGAACGCGGACGAACTAAAATCATTCAGCAACTTCTTGGGCCCTAATTGTGACCTTCTCACCTCGCGGAACGCATCATATATAGCATCGCTTTGTGGTCCTGCTGGCACTTTGGGGTTGCCTTGCATCTGTGCGATAGCGGTGGTGACCGTGGACACAATGTCCGTAAACCCAGCAATGATTGGGGGGAATGGGCCCAGGCCGACAACGATCAAAGGGCCGTTAATGATGGTGATACTCTGAGCTGGTGCTTGAAGGGCCTGGCTCTTTTGGGTAACCATTTTGATGTTGTCAACCACCTGAGCTGGCGTTATTGCTGCAGCGATGGGTGCAACCATGGCCAAAGAGGCAACAAGGATCTTGTGGAATGACACCATGGTGTTGTATATGTTGTTTGTGCTGGTATTGGTTAAAGAAGTTTGGAGTGTGAATGAGGTGATAGCTGATCGATGGCATTTGTTAAGCAGTAGTGGAGGTCTTTATATATGTGTGATTATGTTGTCTAGGTGGACACCTCATCTCAATTCTGCATATTTTACTTCTCATTACGTCGCCGACTGAGATAGACTAGTCAAACCTTGCTCATAGTCATCACACCTGTGCCGCACTGTGATGAGAACCAGCCGGGCCCTCTTTACGTGCAGGTCGGCGATATACGCAACTGGTGGCGCGTTATTTGGAATCAGATTATGGCAATGTCCCCATAGATGCACAGATACTTTGGGGCATCGATCTGAGCTATGTCGTCCATCTTTACCCAAAACGTGTAAACGTGAGTCGGAACCTCCAGCAGCATAAGTCAAGATGTTCCCACTATACCGTCAATGGCTTAGATCTCTTTCGTGTCTGCATGAAATGCTTGTCAGAATCGGTGGAGCTTCGACTCTATGAGTTAGATGTAACCAATATTGTGGCTGTTTTGTGATAGCACATGTATGACCTAGTGTAAAGAGACCACTCTCATATGGGCGAACACAGTCGAAGCAAGTTTGAACAACTACATAACGAAGGTCTCTATACAGGTCAGTGCTGTAAGATCTGAGCTTGTGGGTGATGCGCGACAATAATGCGTGCAGGCCTTCGGCATAGGCCGGATTGTGGAGGCAGATCTCAGTCAACTTAGAGACGTGACCTGTTAGGATTAGACCAGCTTTGCTAGACGAGCAATGTTCCTACGAACATTATTTCTGATGGCGAGCCGCCTCATGCTCATTTGCATGATCTTGCGTAACAGAGATCAGAGGTCCTGTTCGCCCACTTCCCTCTATCAGCGTCATTACAAACTACATTCTTTGCTGTCGAAGACAGGCTCGTTTTACCGTTCGGGCTCGGGACGGGCCGATCTGTTTAGCGTATGGTGCCGTGCTATCCCAGTGCAAGTCTACGCCACTCCGGCTTCGGCATAGATACCTCGCTACTCATCGATGTATTCGATCACACGCTCCGGTAAATTCAGACAAGGGTATCATGCAAATGGGATAGATCGTGTTTTGATTGATCCATCGAGTGCTGAGTATGCATTAGCCCAGTTGTTAAAGTGCCAATCAGAAGACAGGAACAAAGCTTTCCACAGCTGCCCAGTCGCTCTTACACTAATCAGCATACCCTAATTTGCAATCGATCCTGCGCAGCAAAACAGAATTTGGGCGCGTACGGCAATGTCCGTCTTGCAAACTGTGCGTTAGTATAAATTCTGCATAACACAGATCGGGCTAAGACTGTAGATCCTCAGCCCAGCGCAGCAATCGCCCCACCAAACACGAACACCAAAAGTTCAGGGGCTGCACAACAACATACAATAGCGCTTATTGCAAAAGTTTAGTTTGTCTTTTACGCGAGACTTGTGGAACTGTGACTTGGCGAGTACATATGCTGCCCGAGGTAGAGGTCGCGATGCAGCCCTCGCAAGCTCTTTATGCGCAACACAACGACGAAATGCCTGTTTTCATGAGCTTTTCACATGTGGGGCTTGAGGGCCTACCCTTGCCCTTTGGGGAAGTTTTGATGATCTTGAGAGGTTGCAGTTTGGCCTTTTGAGCTGCTACGGAAGCCTAGTATCCCCGCACTGAAGGACTTCCTGCCGCGGCTTTTTCTAGATATCAAGTCTCCACGCCAAGACTTGAAAACATTGCTTAACACATGTGTTCCGGGAGTGACGATAAAACCACCTGTTCTAGTGGACACTGATTTTTTCAACCTATATACTCATAGCTTAACAATATACCTAGTAATATATGAGTTTCAGGAAACCTCCAGTTCAAAGACTAAACAATATTCCTTCAGTCCGTCCACTTCCCGCTCTGGGCTGTCTTGAAAATTGAATTTAGCATCTAAAAGCCTTGTCCCAATAAGAGTCGCTCCGTCGATTTCGACAACAAATTTGTCCAGTGATTCAAAGGTGCGAAATGACAGACGCTAGAACCGTACACCCTCGGATTTATTCTTCTTTTTCCTCCAGCTAAGCCCAACGGCCTCCATGTCAGCGTGAGCCACGAAATGTCTTGAAACGGCCTGCGGTGACCATGGGGTGAGTTTTCCTCCATTTTTAGTGCTAATACGCGCCATGGATGAATGGTGATTTGCTCCATACTTGAATTTGAGTACTGAATAGCATTGGACAGAATTCCGAGTGGTCAGCGTTGAACAAATCAAAAGCAGAGAAGGGTCTGGTGCCAGGCCACACAATACGATCAATGACCGTAATGCATCATTTGTGGCATAATGAGCATTTAGCTAGCGACGTTCATCTCGTATGTCCATTGCTTTTAGAACGTTCGAGAATCCAGGCGGTATAATTTTAGTTGGCTTCGCGGCAAACTCTTTACGTCGCTGTAGCGCGAACTCCTGTACATCTAGCTATGCCGTAAAATAAGGAAGAATAGTCGGGCACTCTTCTGCTATTTACTTAAACTCGTTATAAAGATCAATTCTGACGAGTGTCCGGCCTCCTTTATACTTCGAAAGTATGCTCTCGATAGTAGATGCAACGTACTTCTAGGTTTACTCGTTATTACTTGTCCAATCAGCTTCTCCTTTGGTCGCACTTTTCTTTCTCGAATCTGAATAAAGAACGCATTCGCCCCGCCCTCATAATGTAGTTGTCCGGTACCCCTGTATGATTGAGTGATTTAAACCATTTAACAGCAGGATTACTATACCAACTTCACTAGCATCTTGGCAAGGTTTTGGATGTCTATTAGTGATTTGGCTTAGCTTTTCAGTATCCAAGGCCACTAAGACAGATTCTGAGTAATTTTTTTGAAGGGCTGTGAGATCATGAATCTGGGAGTTCCAGAGTGGTTCAACTCTTTCGCGGATGGATTGCGCGGAAGCATGCACTTTAAGGCGCATGACCTGATAGAAGCGGCCTCGCTATTTGTTACGTTTAGGTTAGGAGATGAGAAACGCACACTGAATTGTGTGTAATTACGCTGTTGGGTGGGAGGGTGAGAGAGTGGCGAAAATGGAGGTAAAAGGCTGAATCGGCTGTCGCGCGGGAAATGTGGATGACTCTACCTGGCTATCGAAACGGGCTACCGTGGATCACAACTCAACAAAAAGCCAGACACAACCAGCTTTATCTTTTATGGCCTAGAAAAGTAGTGGTATAAATCTACTGGCTTATCTTACCACCGAATAAGCTGTAAATATTATGACCCATTCGTTTGGGGGGGATGAATTCATACACGCAACGTGGACTTACGTCCTACACACAAGGAAAAGAATCTTAAGATGACAATACTTCCCCCATTAAAACACTTAAAAGAAGGATAAAAAGAAGGGTTGTATATAATACTAGACTCTATGGCCGCTTTCTAGTTTTTAGATTTATTATTACTATTTTTTATATTTTCATAATAGCATTATCCTAAGGTTCTTTTCCTTACATAAGACGTAAGTCCACGCTACGCCTATAATTCGTATCCAAGTAGTGGAATACTACTGCTACAATATGAAAGTAGGCTTATACTATACCCTAAAATGCCTTTGAACTTATTTGTAGCGAAGTCGTCGCGAATACCTGCCAATCCGCTATACCCAAGTCAGCAAAATCCTTTTCTCCCAGCTTTCGACTCAACCTAGGTCTATATTCTATATCCTTCTTTAGCTCGATAGGGTTACAATGACCCCTTTTAACCCTTGCCTTGATCCCATTCGTCTCCACTACTGCCCATCCCTGACACTCGCTCTCGGATTGTACAATTAAGGCTACGTTAAGACGATTCGGAATCCCCCCTTTTGACAGCTCGTTCTCATGTATGTAAAACCGCACAGCATTTGGTTCGGCGACATGTGGTGCTTTCCATGTGTCTCCCACGATGCTGCAGGAGTAGTCCTTGGCTGTAGTTTCCTTACGCACCACTGATCCTTCCGCTCCGAAGGTGAATGCGTGAGGAATGTCGACACCGAGGGCGAGCGAGCCTTCAAAGGACCATTCAAGTGAAGACGTGGTTCGTCTACCTGTGAGGGATTGCGGGGCCCAGCGTTTTACGACGACTGCACGAGGTTGGTCGTTTGTATCCAAGGCAGTGCGCTCGAACTGGAACATAATGTTCGCTTTCTTGAAGCGGTCATCATGGGGGCATGAGAATTGGAGGGCGAGCCCGACCAGCCAGGCTTGATTTCCATCGAGAGCCCCAAAATCAATACTTTGGACAGTAATAGTGGTCGTTTTCCAAGCGTTGATGTCTTGCTGGTATACCGTTGCTGGCGCCGCCTCCTGCTCTCTCTTCGAGGAAGAATAGACTGGTAGTTTTTCAGACAAATTCATGATATTCAGTAGCGAGCGGACTTCATGTGTCCAAAGACGGTGTGTGTATCCCAAACAATCAACGGGCGGCGTACACTGCGCCTTTTGAATGGCGAAGTGTTTTTCTGTACAAAGTAAGCCGCCCGCCTTATTACCTGAGCGTGCTGACAGAGAACATTAGTATCCGCTGTTCGCGGGCGTACGAAGCCACTTGGAACATTGGTGTGACAAACATCGGTGATAGCTACGTTTATGGCCAACCTACCAAATACAACCTGTACTGTGTTGATAGCCTCTCCTAATACAGAGAGTCAATGCTTGGTTATCTTTGAGAAGCTCCGAAAGCGCTTTATCGGGACTCATCAATGAAAGGACTTTGAAGGCTCTCTAACGGGAGCAAGTAATGATTCAATTGCTGTGTACTCGTTCGCAGAAGAGCAGACTTTGTGAAACGCCAGCCGAGCCCTAGTTATGGTCATTGCCCCAGACGTCAATTGTCATCGGCCAGTCTAGCTAAGCGAAGTGCATATTGCGACGAAAACGGTGAAGGTTGGCGCGTACGTTGGCTACATTGTTGCTTTAGCTTGCTTGATCCAATCAACAACGGGCACAACCCCCCGCTTGCAGAAGTTTCCCGGCACCCAGGAAGCATTCCCAGATCCGGCACAAGCCTCATGGTAGCCACATGGCCTTCTAGTCATGAGTTTAATGTAGCCTATCGCTATGGATCAGAATTCATAATTTTAGCCTGCAGATGGATAGAGAGGACTTGTATTGAGACGGCTCAATTGAGATAAAGTCATAGGCTATTTTAGTGTGTGGAGCATTTGTAGGCTCGAAATCCTTCAGATACGCACTTTCTACACTTGGTACGTGATCGTCTTCGTTCTGAGAAACTCGTCAATACCCCAGTTTCCATTGAACCTTCCCCAGCCACTCATTTTCGCGCCGCCATGCGGCAGGTTCGTCTCGTCGTGGACCGTCATAGCATTAATGTGTACAGCTCTACAGACCTGTTAGTTTGACTTGCTTGCCCCATATGAAGGATCCAGCCTACCCAGTTTCAATCTGAGCAGCTATTCGCAGGCCACGACCTAGGTTTTCTGTGAATACGGCGCTGGTCAGGCCGTACTCTGTGTCGTTAGCAATCTTCACGGCTTCTTCGTCGTTCAAAATTTCAATGACAGACACGGATGGCCCGAAGGACTCAGTGTGGTAGAGCTCCATGTCTTTGTTCACGCCATCCACGATGATAGGCCGCATCCTCGTCTTAGCCGCCTTGTTCGTCTCCAGATGCACTTCCTCCTTCTCGTGGTCGCCAAAAATAACCTTGGCACCGGCTCCGACCGCTTCCGAGATCAAGCGCTTGTTCTTTTCGACGTTTTGCGCCTGCACCAGGACGGGTGCAGGCTTGTCTTCACCGAAAAGGCTTTCGACAGCAGCTTTGAATGCTTGGATGAACTGGGCTTTGATCTTCTTGTGCACGAGGATGCGCTCGGTAGCCATGCAGATCTGGCCCGAGTGTAGGAAGGAGCCGAGGGCGCACTGGGTGGCGGCCTTGTCCAGGTCGGCATCTTCGAGCACAATGGCGCTGGCCTTGCCTCCCAGCTCCATCAGCACTGGCGTAAGGTTCTTTCCAGCGGTGGAGGCGATGATGCGCCCCACGGCTGTTGAGCCGGTGAAGTTCACTTTCTTGATGGCGGAATGCTCAATCAAGGCGGTCGTTATTTGTGCGGCGTCCTCTGAGCGGTGGTACAAGACATTAATGGCGCCCGGTGGAAGGCCAGCTTCGCTGAGGATATTGCCAATGGCCCAGAAGCAACGCGGCGACAGCTCAGAGCCCTTGAGAATGGTGGTGTTGCCGGCAGCAAGGGCGTAGAGCACGGCACGCATGCCGAGGATGTAGGGCGCATTCCATGGCGCGATGCCCAGGACCACGCCGTATGGCTCCTTTACCACCATGGCTGCGGTCCCCTCGTCAGAACAGGTAGGGATACTGCCCATGACAGAGCTGCACCGCCCCGCCACATCCCTGAGCATCTCGGCGGCGAGCGGCACGTTGAATCCAGAGCTGAAGGCGGTGGCAGAGCCAGTCTCGTCCTGCATATACCCTCCAAGCTCGTCGACGCGCGATTTGAGTAGCTCGGCAGCCTTGAGAAAGATGTCGCGGCGGGCGGCAGGCTTCATCCTAGACCAGGCAGGGAAAGCTGCTTGAGCAGCTGCTATGGCCCTTTCCACATGGTGCAGGGAAGCCGACGAGGCGCTCCAGAGCTGCTCGTGGGAGGAGGGCGAGATCACGGGAAAGGTGACCGAGGTTTTGATGTGCTCACCACCGATGAGGAGGGGCACGGTGTAGAATGAATGGACCATGCTACTGTGTAGGGCGAATGCCTGGTCAGGGGGAAGGGTCAATCAAGCATGGCGTGGTCTGGGGCCCCGGGTGACGGCGTATATGTACGCATGTACGTTGTGAGCCCCTAGATGGGTGGCGCCTGGGTCGCAAAGCCATGATGGAGAGGGTATGGCGGGGACAAAGGCCCCCTGCGCTTTAAGCGTTGCGTCGCGCGTCGTGAAGACGGCAGTTGGCCCAGCCCGAGGAGCCTCGGTCACGTGCATCGTTGGCGGCTGGGGCTCTGGGGCTCTGGGATCAGGACGACATGCCAGACCAATCAACACTAGCTCTCACGGAAACGATAAAGTCGGATATGGTATCCTCAGGTGGATACCCCTTTTGAAGGCGTCTCGGATAGAGTAATAGAGGAGAGCAATGGCCTCCAGGAGCCTTCGAATATAGGTATCTGTTGTCTTATTTCCGACTTTGTCGTGTCCGCGAGGGACTAGTAGCACTGGCTATGGCGTGAGCGTGAGTAGACGGACATGTGCATGTAAGTCTCGCCTTGGGATACTCAAATGTTACCCCCTCACTTTATAGTCATACCAAAGCCCAGCCAGAGCTCACATGTACCAACTACACGTTAGCGATGTTGACGTCATCATGCCGACAGGCAAGCACCATACACCAGCTCAACACAACCGTATCATGACCTTCCGCAAGCGCCCTGCATGCCTACTCGTAGCTTTTGGTCAAGCTTGCGAATACCGTGCTGCTCGGATGCTGCCCCTAAAGGCTTTCCGCTTGTCCCAGTCCTCCAAAACACCTACACTGCGCCAAAGAGTCCCTGTCAATCGGCTAACCGGGCCACCGATTAGAATGTCTTCCACAGTCAACAGGTCACGCTTCGGTCGTTTGCCCTTGTCTACCTCGGGACCTCAGAAGACAGCCCTGACTGTGTGTGCTTCCTTTTGCCCTACTGGCACGCTTACCTAGATATTCAGGGGAATGCTCTCCTACGAAATCCTTATTTCAACAAGGGATCCGCCTTCACCAAGGAAGAACGTGACACCTTCAAGCTCCACGGTCTTTTACCTGCCAATGTGCAGACACTTGAGGAGCAGGTCAGCCAGTCCTTCATGCTTCTTCACACGGCCTTTTCGTTCATTCTGAGGTTAGGTTAAGCGCGCCTATGCCCAATATCAATCGCGGCCCGACGACCTGGCCAAAAATACTTTCATGACCAGCATGAAGGAGCAGAACACCGTCTTGTATTACCGAGTATGTTGGTAATTCCCCAAGGGAGGGTAAAAGCGTAACTCTGGCGCATCTAACTGCTCCGACAGCTCATCTTGGAACATTTGAAGGAAATGTTTTCCATAATATACACTCCGACTGAGGGTGACGCCATCGCAAACTATTCGAGGCTGTTCCGAAGACCAGAAGGATGCTATCTCAACATCCAAGATACGGAACGCATCGAGGACGACATCGCCCAGTTTGGAAGTCCCGAAGACGTTGATCTCATTGTAGTAAGCGACGGCGAGCAGATACTAGGCATCGGCGATCAAGGTGTGGGTGCCATTCTCATCAGCGTAGCCAAGCTCGCCATATACACACTATGCGCAGGCATTCATCCTTCTCGGACTTTACCCGTGGTGCTCGATTGTGGCACAAATGTAAGTCTAGCTTTTTTGCTGGTTGGTTCCCACCCCCACCCCCTGACACCACCCAGAACGAGAAGCTTCTCAGCGACGAACTCTACCTCGGACTCCGCCAGAAGCGTGTCGGTGGCGAAGAATACGACGCCTTTGTCGACACGTTCGTCCGAGCGTGTCAGCGGCGCTACCCAAATGCATATATCCACTTCGAAGACTTCGGACTCGGCAATGCCAGGCGGATCCTAGACCGCTATCAGCCCATGATGGCATGCTTCAATGATGATGTTCAAGGCACGGGCGCCGTTACATTAGCTGCTATCATGGCAGCTTTCAAGGTAGGGAAAGTGGATTGGAACAACGCAAGGTTCGTCATGTTTGGAGCCGGGACAGCTGGGACGGGAATTGCCGATCAGGTCTCGGATGCCATTGTCGAGCAGACAGGGAAGTCCAAAGAGGAAGCCGGACGCCAAATATGGTGCGTAGATAGGCATGAGTTTATCTGGTGTAGAGCTAAGAATTGCACAGGTGTGTCGATAAGCCAGGGCTTTTGTTGAGGTCGAAGAAGGATCAACTAAGTCCTGCTCAAGCGCCCTACGCCCGGTCCGATGACGAGTGGAAGGGAAAAGAGCATGGCGATCTGTTAGCCGTGATCAAAGAGGTAAAACCACATGTACTGATTGGCACATCCACGGTAGCAGGCGCGTTCACCAAGGAAATTGTGCAGGAGATGGCCCGGCATGTCGATCGCCCCGTAATCCTGCCGCTATCCAATCCTACTCGACTACACGAAGCAAAACCACAGGACCTCTACGATTGGACTGATGGACGGGTGCTGGTAGCGACGGGCTCACCGTTTCCCCCTGTTAAACACAAGGGAAAAGAGTATGAAATCTCCGAGTGCAACAACAGCACAACCTTTCCAGGAATTGGGCTCGGTGCGATTCTCAGCAAGACAAGACTCGTACCACCTTCGCTGATTGTAGCTGCGGTTCGTGCGCTGGCCTCGCGCGCCCCGATCCTCAACGGAAAGGACTCTGGTCTCCTACCCGACGTAACAGACGTGCGAGAAATCAGCGTGCAGGTTGCAAAGAAGGTGATCCAGCAGGCTGTGGAGGAAGACCTGGCGCAGGAGAAGGATATCCCAACCAAGGATGCAGAGCTTGAGGAATGGATCCGGGAGCAGATGTGGGATGCAGAGTATAGGGCGCTCACGCTGGTTGAGGGGGAGGGCGCCACGGCCATGGCGCGAGGGGAAACGGGGACTGCAAGCCATACGAGAGGAGGGAAGGGTCATCGGGCGGCCCAGGAATAGGCATGATTGCAGAGCAGCCATGTCCAATGTACGTGAATGGCCATCGTGGTCCTGTCGACGGGGGATAGCATTGTATACAACAAGACCAACGTCTGAGAGGAAGTGTGCGATTCAAGCTGTGGTGTAGTTGGCAAGCAAGGAAGAAAGAGAATAAAGAATTAAAGAATTAAAAAAGGGTGTTCCGATTGCGAGGATCGTCGTCGTCTGTTGCGCGTGAGCACTAGTGGTTGGGGTAAATGCAAGTTCCCGAGCGTGGGAGAGGGGCGTTGTTGGTCCCCGATGGCGATTTACTTGTATATATATGGAGGGTGCCGCAGCTGGCACGAAGAAACGACCGGCCTCCCTCTGCGCCATGAGCAGCAGCAGCAGCGGCACTTCCCCGTCGTCGGCCAGGCCCGGGCGCCTGTGGGCCATCGCCGACCTGCATCTCTCGTACAAGATCAACCGCGAAGAACTGGACCTCCTCCAGGCACACCCCGACGACGGGCTCATCCTCTGCGGCGACGTGGGCGAGAGCGAGGAGCAGCTGCGGGCGGGGTTCGAGCGGGCGGTGGCGTGCTTCGCGCAGGTGTGGTGGGTGCCGGGCAACCACGAGCTGTACACGCTGCCGCAGCGCGACAAGGGCGAGGCGAAGCGGCGCGGCGAGGCCAAGTACCTGCAGTGCGTGGAGATTGCGCAGTCGATGGGCGTGCTGACGCCCGAGGACGACTTTGTGGTGTGGAGGGGCGCGGGCGGGCCGTGTGTGATTGCGCCCATCTTCACGCTGTACGACTACAGCTTCCGACCCGAGCACGTCGCGCAGGAGGACGCCGTCGGCTGGGCGGCCGAGCAGAACATCGTGGCCACGGACGAGCACCTGCTGCACAACGACCCCTATGCCTCGCGCATCGAGTGGTGCCATCACCTCGTCGCCCGCTTCGAGGCCAAGCTGGCCGCCGCCGTCATGGACAACCTGGGCACGCAGCTGGTCATCGTCAACCACTGGCCGCTGCGCGAGGACCTGGTCACCATCCCCCTGGTGCCGCGCTTTGCTCCGTGGTGCGGCACCAAGCTGACCGACGACTGGCACCAGCGCTTCAACGCAAAGGTGGTGGTGAGCGGCCACCTGCACGTCCGCCGCACCGACTGGCGCGACGACACGCGCTTCGAGGAAGTCAGCCTGGGCTATCCCAAGCAGTGGCGCGAGTGTCGCGACCGCGGCATGGGCATCAACGACCTGCTGCGCGAGATCCTGCCGGGCCCCGCCCTGCCGCCCGAGGACAAGAGGCAGACGCTGTGGAGGCGCCTGGGCTTTGGCACCACGGCCACGCCCGCCATGCTGAACCGCCCACGGTACACCTGAAAGGCCGGACGGCTGGAACATGGAAGGCTGGGAAGGGAGGAAGACGGCCTCGGGAAGACGGGCATGTTGGCAGACAGAAAAGGAAGGGCAAGGGATGGAATGGCCATGGCGAGGACGGCGAGGGCGGCGAGGGCGGCGACGACGACGGAGACGATGGATGACGATGATGTACATGTAAACCACCACCTCGCAAATTTCATTGCCCGTCAACCGTTGCATGTGCCATGCATTTCCACGCAAGCGGTCGCGATAGCCGGCCGGCCGTTGAGCTGCAAGCAACATGAAGCCCACCCCCCGCCAGATCCCTCCTCCCACTACGACCCCATCCTGCATACACACCTCCTTGCCAGCCCCAGCCCCAGACCAGACCCAGACCCAGGCCGTTGCCCCCGCGCTGGCTAATCCTCGGCCATCGCCATCTGTACCACGCTACACACCATCTCTCTCTGCATCTCTGCATCTCCGCCCGCCATGATTCCCCTCTACCGTCTCCTTGTCCTTCCGCCATGGCGAACAACCTCCTCCAGCGATACCCCACCAAGCCCCGCGTCGTCATACTTAGCGACATTGCCCACGGCGGCGACAATGCCGCCGCCCTCTGTCGCTACCTCTTATATGCGAACCAGTTCCAGACCGAAGGCCTGGTCGCATGCACCAGTGCTCGCATGCGGGACCGCCTGTATCCCGAGGCCATGCACAGCATCCTGGACGCCTACCAGGGTGCCGTCGACAACCTGAACCGCCATGTGCATCCAGACGCCCAGTATCCGAGCCCCATCCTCCTCAGGAGCTTGGTCAAGAGGGGCGCCGATGTGGGTAAGCCCCGCTCAGCACGGCCGGCCCTGCTGCTAAACCATCGCAGACCTATGGCATGTCCGCCGTGGGCGACGACATACCTCTCTCGGAGGGTGGCCAGCTTCTCTACGATCGCGTCCTCGCGCCCTCGCTACACCCTCTGTGGGTCCTCTGTTGGGGCGGTACCAACACCCTCGCCTCAGTCCTCCTCAAGATCGATGCCGCCTTCCCGCCCGAGGATGCGCACCGCCTCATGTCTCGCATACGCGTCTATGCCATCTCTGACCTGGACGACTCGGGCGCATGGATACGCAACAACTTTCCCGACATCTTCTACATTGCCTCGGTCCACGGCTGGAACCAGCATGGAATGGCAACCTGGACCGGTATAAGCGGGGATCGTTATTACGGCTTTGATCAGGGCGGGCCCGACTTCAGCAAGATGGAACAACGCTGGATACACGACAACATACAGATCGGACCGCTGGGCAGGGTCTATCCAACCTACAGCATCATGCCCGAGGGAGAGACGCCTACCTTCCTGTACCTGGTCCAAAACGGCCTGGGCAGTCCCGACTTTCCAGGGTATGGATCGTGGGGCGGCCGCTACACCAAGACCGACGTCAGTCCCAACGGGCTGAACGGCAACCACTATGGCGACGCTCTCGATCGTGTCAAGGGCTTAGATGGAAGACTCTACACGAGCAACCACGCAACCATCTGGAGGTGGAGAGACGCCTTCCAAGACGACTTTGCTGCACGCATCAAATGGACCATTGAGCCTGACTTTGCTAAAGCGAACCACCCGCCTGTCATCTCTGTCAATGGCGACCTTGGCCTACATCCTCTAAGGCTCGAAGCCGAAGCCGGCGCTACCATTATCCTCGACGCATCGGGAACCTACGATCTGGATCCCCACGACAAACTTTCGTTCAAGTGGTGGCATTATCGCGAGCCCACTGCCACGTCTTGGCCTGTCGAGGCTGAGGTCGCAGAGCTGGTCATCCAGCCACTCGACGACGCCCAGAAGAAGGTCCGCGTCATGCTTCCGCCGCCTAAGAAATGCGCAGTTGACCTAGCCATCCACCAACCTGTTGCCAAGGGTCAACTATTGCATCTGATTCTAGAAGTCACCGATAGCGGAACCCCGCCTCTGACGACGTACAGGAGGATCTTGATCCAGGCAACGAACAAGGACCTAAAGGGTGGCCCAAAGCCTGCAGACGCTGTAGTAGATGGAAAAAATGCATAAGTCAAGATGGTGGTCTTGAACGCGGGGTCCGGTATCATCTATGTAGCAATAACTTCATATGACAAGAGATGACTGATAATGGATTCTTCCGGTTCAAATGCAGACGTCCGGTCAAAGTTAAGAACCAGGACCAGTCAGGCTCCTAATGTTTGGCTACGTTCAAAGGTTTGTGTAAGGGCATATGCCACTTCCCGCACAATATTTCCCTTCGTTGTCATCTTCCCGTGTGCACGACAGTTGACAGCTATGGATGGAAACGGCGTTGCCATGCACAACCGTTGTTGTTGTTGTTGCCCAGAATAAGAAAATCATAGCAAGAATTACGAAAGCAATGTCACAGAGCCATATATTCTGCACGCGATCAAATCATAGCCTCTTTTTGATCAAAGTCCCTCGTCGTTGTTTTTTCTTTGGATATCGTGACGCCCATAGGCCTCTTTTGTCATAACATCATACATGCACATATCTACCAATCCATTCATGCGATGCCCGCTAGCAACCTAATCCTTTTCCAGCCGGACAGCAGGCTGCTCCTTAATCCAGCTTAAATCGACCTTGTGTCCAAGCAGTTCTCTGATGTTACTGACACCGTACTTCATCATTGTCGGCCGCTCTAGACTCAGTCCGAAGCCGTACACGCGCATATCCCTGGGTAGACCCATGGGCTCGAGCATTTCAGGGCGGAAGAGCCCAGAGTTGCCGATTTCCAGCCAGCGCTTGAGGCCTGCGTGTGTTAGTTGGTCAACTCACTCTAACAATGCGAGCCAAAATGCGGTGCTTACCCTTGTGGTATCCGAAAATTTCCATGGATGGCTCTGTGTAAGGATTGTACGCTGGCTTGAAGCGCAAATTCTCGATGCCCATCTTGCTGAAGAAGTCCTCAAGAAAGCGCATCAATCCACCCAAAGTCAGTCCAAAGTCGGCAATGACACCTTCAATTTGATGGAACTCAGCCAAATGAGTGGCATCTACCGTTTCGTTACGGAAGACTCGGTCTATGGAGAAATACCGCGCAGGACGAGGGTCTTCTGCCAGGCGATGCAGAACCCAGGTAGACACCGCCGTAGTATGTGTGCGAAGTACAAGACGCAAACATTCGTCTGCCGACCATGGATACCTATAGCCGACGGAGCCAAAGGCTCCATTCTGGTGCACTTCTTGCACGTTCTGCCAGTACTTTTCAAAGTCTCGTGGCTGCGGCTTCTTGCTTTCTTGGTTCGGAGGCGCGAAAAGCTTTCTTGAGCCGGACTCCATGAGGTCCATGGTAGCTTCGGTAATTGGGTCGGCTCGGGGCTTGTCTGCCTTTGGCGGGTCGGAGATGAAGAAGGTATCTTGGACGTCACGGGCTGGGTGCTGTTGGGGGACGAAAAGGGCGTCAAAGTTCCAGAACCCCGAATCGACGAAGCTACATACGTCAGCTTAATAGACCTCTTTAAGTTTTGTGAAGCTCACTGATTGGTAGGCATTTCCACAAAGCCTTGTGAGAAGAACATGTTTCTGAATTCCTGGCGCACCTTGTTCAGCGGGTGCAAGCTTCCTGCATCCTGCGGTGCACCCAACGCGTTGAAGTTGTAGGGTTTGAAATTTGCCGTCTCCCATGCGCCACTGGCCAGCATCTCCGCTGTCAAGTCTGTTACCTCGACTGGAATTTCCTTGGCATATTTAGAACCCTTGGTCACACTGTAGCTAATAACCTTGGTAACCGTGACCAGCTTTCGCTTCTTCAGCTCATTAAGCGTCTTTGTATCTGCGAGTGTCTTGGTGTCTTGGATACGCTTGAGGAGGTCGCGCGTTGTGTCTTGCACCGTCTCAGCGACAAGCACAAGCGAGTCGCCGTCCTTCTTTACCCACTTGTTCTTGAAAGCGTTACCCTGTCCCACCTTTGCAGACTCAGTGCCGACGACGTTCTTCAGGTTCGATGGTCAGTAGGCGCATATCTAATGTTCACGTAGCGCTCACGTACCGCCAGCTCTTTGATTGGCACCTTGCCCGCATCCAGAACAGCTTTCCACACTTTATATTCATGCGACCCATCCGCGACGATAGTGCCGGCTTCCCGCGTGAGTAAAACCTCTTCCGAGTCGTGGGCCTTGTATTCCACCATAGATCGGCTCGCTAGCCTATCTAGCGCTGCCTTAATCTCAGCCTGTGGTATCGATGGAAGATCTTCTGACGTCTGGAGGGGCTGTTTGGTGTCGAGGAGGTCGAGCACATATTGGGTGACATTATGCTCTTCGGTTTTAAGAGGCACAGGGACGGGTCCCCGGGTTCCACCGGCCATGTTTAGAAGCCAACTAGAAATTGAGGGCGTGGGTGGCGTGTTCTTTGCGTTTGCGATTTCTATGAGTCGAATGGTGGAGCATTCGGAAACGGAAGAGCTCTCGGAACTTCATTTGGCCGACGCCAAGCACTTGTTCCCCTCGCTTCACGTGTATAGCATTGCCGTGTTACTCCGGCGAAAATTCATATGGACGTATGAGAACTGGTATCATGGGTGCAAGGTATCTATATTATTACCTGATCCTGATTCGTAATCTACAACCAGCGAGAAGCAGAAACGACTCCCTTCATTTACACATATCTCAGTTGAATGCGCCACGGATTATCCCTATGGGAATCCGAACTCGACCCCAATCGACAACCCAAGCTTTCCAATCGGACCAAATCCTGTGTTCCATCAATCCAAAAGCGCCTAGTGTTTGTAAAGGAATGGGCGTGCCATTACGGCTAATTACATCTCCCTTCGACTTTTGGTACCTCAAAGGCACACGTGGTGATATCTGATGGAAAGAAGTGACTTGGAAAAAGAAAATGAAATACAATATCCACCAACTCGCCTCGAACGCCATAAAACGCCGCCCGATGATGAAGATGAGGTGGTAACGGGAAAAGTGTGTGGGAATAGAACAACATAGAGCATGCCAAAGCCAATGGTATGGGAAGCGAAAGTGACAAGAGTCTATGAGACGCTACTGCGTCATAAGAAAAGAACGAGGACGAGCAAAATTAAAAAAGGTGCATCGAAATAAAGCGCAGCTCAAATGTTCAAGTTTTCGTGCTTGACGGGATGGAACAGCGTTGGGCGAAGGCACAGCCGACCAGTACCGTTATCCTCTTCAATTGGGCCACCCTGGTCGTACTCGCGACCTCCAAGCCATCGGCGCCAAAGTTCTGATGAGAAGCCCGCGTTGTAATAGAAGCTATTTCCAAGTTGGTTGTGCTCGCCCCATCCGAACACACTATCAGTAGGCTTCGGAGGATGGTTGTAAGTACCGTCGAGAGCTTCGAGAGGCCAGTTGTGGTCAAAGTAGACAGCATGAGGAGCATAAACAGCTTTCAATCCGTGGTGGAAAGCAACCGTGGGGGGCCACATCTCTGGAAACATGTGATGTTTCATAAGATAAGTCTCGCGGTGCATCAGATCAAGCAGCCGCTTCGAAAGACGTGACACGGTAATGATAGCACATCGGCGTGGTGGTTCTGGGAGCTCCAGGTCATAGCCAGAGACATCGTCACGGAATACCCAATTCGTCTTGGCTGGGTCAAAGATGGGGTTGAAAGTGATCAGATCAGCATCTTCGCCCACGCCCCATTCGTAGTTGTCGGCCAAGTACGTCCTCGGCGGCTCCGTTTCGGGTGGGCTGGGGAGCATACCCGTATTCTCAAACTTGGGTGGGCCCCAAACTGGTTTCTCATCGCTGTTGTACATTTCCTCTTCGACCATCTCCGTGAAGTTTTTCCAGGATCCGTGCAGCTCAGGGATGTAATAGCGAGAGGCACGCTCCCACATACCCTTTCGGGGTTGTCTCCTCGCCCAATCGCCGACCTTGGTGTTGAATTCCCAGTAGTGACCACTGAGACGAAGATCCATCTCCCAGTTCCAGTAGAAGTCATACTCTGGGTGCACTTGAGAGAACCATTGAAGTGCAAAATGAGCGCTGCGATAAACGGAGTGCACTGGTGCTTTTGCGTGGTTGTACACATTGTTAGGGAAGGGCTCTGGGTAGTACATGCGCATCTGCTGCTCAGACCACAGCGTTGCCATACCCCAGAACTCCTCAGGAAGATTCTCCTGGATCGTTTTCTGGTAGAATTCCTCGGAAGACCAGATGGGGATGCTGTCATCCTTGACGTGGAGAAGGAAATGAACGTCGTATTCACCGCCAGACTTGAGTGCAAGCTCGTTGATCATAGCGCGGATGGTGAGAATCTGCTGCTCGCTATACTTGTAACCAGTCCAGGTACGGAGAATGTAGGCGTGACGCGGGACCTTCTTCTTAGCGGGCTGTGGCTCGTCATTCTCACTCTGGGTCATGTTCTTCAGGAAGCGTGCTTTATTCTTCTCGTAGCAACGCTTCTGAGCCTTGCCCCAGTTGACACGACGGTAGTCCAGTTTCGGCTCGTTGCTCCAAATCTTGTCGGCCCCAGCCTTCTCTGACTTGCCAGCAAGATCGAAGCCACCGAGGTCCCGAGCGTACGAGTAACCATATGGGCCAAAGCGTCCAAAACGGTCGAAGTAGATCTTGTCGTTGATGCCAAGCTCCTCGTACGAGCCGAAGAAGGGAGCGGTTTGATTTTGAGGGATACCAGGATAGGCATAGATGTCAGGCAGCTCCATCTTCTCATCATCATCAAGGTAACAAACGTGAACGTGCTCGTGATTCTTTAGGTAGTCAGGGGAGGAGAAGTTGGGATACGGATTGAAGCGAACAGGGTCGAGCGGTGGCTCCTTGAACTCCTTGGACATGTGGGGCCACTTGGGCTTGATGTTGTCCTCGGGGTTGGGGCTCTGCGAGTACTTGACAAAGTTCTGCTCCGACACGTACTCGCCATAGGGGACGAGAGTGCGAACGCCATTGAACAAGCCGCGCAACCTGGACAAGTCAGCTCTGCAGTGAACTCGCATGGGAATAGGAGGTGGAGGGATGCGTACCTCGGATAATGTTCCCAGTGATAGAGTTTGCGGTCGTCCCCCTTGTGAGGGTTGTGCTTCCACCGGCCCTTGATGATGGCGGTGACGGTAGTAGAAACGAGCAAGATGGAAACGACGACTAGCATCAAGAGACGGGCGAAGGACATGCGCGGGCGCTGCAGGCGGTTCGGCCACATGGGGCTACGGTAGCCCTTGGACCAGGTGGCGGCCCTGAAGAGCGGCGACTGGGCCTGCGACTCGGCGCCAGGCAGCTTCTCGTAGTTGAAGCGTGTCCGTATGAACATCTTGGGGGTTTTGAGGTTGAATCGCGACGACATGGCGGCGGAGTGTCGCTGCGTGTATGTCTGTCTGGGTCCGTGGGCGATGCTACTTGTGCATCTGACGGGGCTGCGGGAGAGGTCAAAGTGTCGCTCACTACTGATTACGCGTTGTGCAAGCTGGACTCGGAGAGGACGTGCGAGCTGGCTGGATGCGGGCGTGTGTGTCGAAGGAAGGAAAGACAGCAGGCAAAGCAGCGAATGTAACGAGCGACAGAAGCCTCTGGGGCAGGACAGACGACGGGACAGAGGCAGGATGCCGTGAGACGACTGAAGAGGGAGGGATGGAGGCAGGGCTGGGTTTAAGGGTGGCGTGCGTATCGGTACTAGCGCCCAAGTCTCGCCGCTGCCGAGCTGCGCGCTATATGCCAACGGGGCCCCAATCTCTTGCAGCCGGTCAGCCAGCCAGGCCCCAGGCCGGGCGAGGCACTCGTCCTTTTTTTTTTTTTTAAC
>Ga0247757_10000709_pt1 | contig 26423 bp, 30 predicted proteins | sample UWRJL126311R4_FD_180929 | JGI IMG/M metagenome (GOLD analysis project Ga0247757, IMG submission 180929) | Plant litter microbial communities from Arlington Agricultural Research Station in Wisconsin, United States - UWRJ-L126-311R-4 | ecosystem: Environmental > Terrestrial > Plant litter >...
ACGTCCGGCGGCAGGCCGTCGCGCTCGGCCCCGACGACGATCGTCGTCGGCCCGGACGCCGGTCCGGCCAGCGGCGCCCCGCCGCGCGCCTCCAGGGCGACCGTCTCCCCCGGGAGGTCGGCGACGGACGCGGCGCGAGCCACGGGGACCGCGAACACGGCGCCCATCGAGGCCCGGACGGCCTTCGGCGAGAACGGATCGGCGGAGCCGGCGCCCAGCGCGACGCAGTCCGCGCCGAAGGCCAGCGCCGAGCGCAGCACGGTGCCGACGTTGCCCGGGTCCCCGACGCCGTGCAGGTACACGCACAGCGGGCCCGCCGGAACGGCCCACCGCGTCTCGTAGACGCCGATCGTGCGCGTGCCGGAGCCCAGCGACGACACGCCGGCCAGCAGCTCGGCCGTGACCTCCGTGCCCGGCAGCCCGCTGCCCTCGGCGCACAGGAGCGCGACTGGCTCCCACCCGCGCGCGGCCGCCTCGGCGACCAGGTCCTCGCCCTCCGCGACGAAGCGGCCCGCCTTGGCGCGGGCCGACGTCCGCGCCAGGCGGCGGATCTCCTTCAGGTGCGCGTTGTCGGGGGAGGTGATGATCACGGGAAAGAGGGGTCAGGGAACGAAAAAGGGCGCCGGTCCTGTGAAGGAGTCGGCGCCCTTGGATGAAGCTGATGTCGGTCGTGGCTAAGCGGCCGACGCCTCACGGGCTGCGGTCGACGCCTCTCGGGAGGCCTCCACGAACTGCGTGAACGTCTCGGGATCGCGCACGGCGATGTCGGCCAGGACCTTGCGGTCTAGCTCGATGCCGGCCAGCTTCAGGCCGTGCATGAACTCGCCGTAGGACGAGCCGTTGAGTCGCGCCGCGGCGTTGATGCGGGTGATCCACAGGCGACGGAAGTCGCGCTTGCGGTTACGCCGGTCGCGGTAGGCGTAGGAGTCGGCCTTGAGGGCCGCTTCCTTCGCGCGCTTGTAGTTGCTGTTCGCCTCGCCGCGGAACCCCTTCGTCCGCTCGAGCATCTTGCGACGCTTCTTCTTGGCGTTGACGGAACGCTTGACGCGGGTCACTTGCTCGTCCCCAGCAGCTTCTTGATGCGCGGAGCGTCGTGGTCGGAGACCACCATCGGCTTACGAAAGCCGCGCTTGCGCTTCGGGGTCTTCTTCTCGAGGATGTGGCTCGAGAACGCGTGACGGCCACGGAGCTTGCCCTTGGCGGTCTTCTTGAAGCGCTTCTTCGCGCCGGAATGTGTCTTCATCTTCGGCATAACGGACGCGGAAGTATGACACGGACCGGGTCGGGAGGCGGTCACCTCCCGATCGTCGCCTCCCGCACCGCCTCGGCGAGCAGCGCGACGCCCGCTGGCAGCGCCGGTTCGCTCACCCCGGCGTACCCCACGACGAGCGCGGTGGCCGTGACGTCACGGGGACCGGCCAGAGGATAGACGCCGACCGAGCGGGCCGCCGCGGCCGCCGCGAGAGCGGTCACGTCGACCGGCGCGGCCAACCGGACGATCACGTGCAGGCCGGCCGCCAGCCCCTCCAGCACGGCGTCGGGCAGCTCGCGGGCCAGCAGCGCCTGGAGCACCTCGCGCCGGCGGTGGGTGCGCCGCCGCGCCGTCCGCACGTGCCGGTCGTAGGCGGCGTTCTCCAGCAGGCGGGCGAGCACGAGCTGGTCCAGCACCCCGCTGCCCGCATCGTCCAGGGCCTTCTCGTAGGCGACGGGCCCGGCCAGCCGCGCGGGCAGAGCCGCCCAGCCCAGCCGCAGCCCGGGCGCGAGCGCCTTGCTGGCCGACCCGACGTAGGCCACGTGCTCGGGCGCCCGGCCCTGCAGCGCCCCGAGCGGGCGGCGGTCGTAGCGGAACTCCGCGTCGTAGTCGTCCTCCACCACGACGCGCTCGGAGCCCGGCTCCGCGGCCCATTCCAGCAGCGCCGCGCGGCGCTCCGGCGACAGCGCCATCCCGAGCGGGAACTGATGCGCGGGCGTGACGACCGCCGCGTCCGCGCCGGCGCGGCGCAGCGCGGCCACGTCCAGGCCGTCGGCGTCGACCGGCACGCCCACCAGCCTCGCGCCCGTGGCGGCGAGGGCCGCGGCGTGCGGCGGCAGCGACGGTTCCTCCACCGCTATCCGGACCGGCGCGTCCGCGGGCCGCTCGCGGCCCAGCGCGCGAGCGACCAGCGTCAGCGCCTGGCGGGCCCCGGTGGTGACCACGATCCGCGCGGGCTCGGCCTGGACCCCGCGGACGCGGGCCAGGTAGCTCGCCAGCGCCGTGCGCAGCTCGGGCGTGCCGGCGGGATCGGGGTAGTGCAGCGCCTGGTCGGGCGCGTGGAGCAGCACCTCCCGCACGGTGCGCAGCCACAGCGCGCGCGGGAAGGCGCTCAGGTCGGGCGAGCCCGGGAAGAAGTCGTGGCGCGGGCGCGGCACCGCCGCGACCGACCCGGCCGGCGTTCCCGCACCGCGTCGCGGGGCGGTGCCGACCACCGTCCCGACGCCCTGCTGAGCGCGCAGCCAGCCCTCCGCGACGAGCTGCCCGTAGGCGTCGACGACCAGCCGGCGGGATACGCCCAGGTCCCGCGCCAGGGTGCGCGACGAAGGCAGGCGGGTCCCCGGGGCAAGGCGGCCCGAGCGGATCGCCTCGCGCAGGTGCGCCTCCAGCCGGGCCCGCACCGGGCCGGTTCCCCGGTCCAGTTCGACGAGGAGCTCGGGACCCGCGGTGGTGGTACCCGAATCAGGCATCGGATTGGATCTTCTCAGGTCTCCATCCGCACCATAGGGTCACGCGCATGTCCGTCTCCTCCGCCTCCCCGCCCACCGCCCGGCGGCTCCCCTCCGAGCCCGTCACGCGCGGCGCGCTCGTCGCCATCGGCGTCATGTCGCTCCTGATCGGGCTCTACCAGGCCATCGCGCCCGCGTCGTTCGTCCACGACATCGGCCCGTTCGGCGAGCCCAACGGGCACTACGTCCGCGACGTGGCGACGTGGTACCTCGCGTTCGGGGCCGTGCTCCCCTTCGCGGCGGCCCGGCCGAGCTGGCGCGTCCCGCTGCTCGTGCTGGGGATCGCCCAGGGCGCGCTGCACCTGGTCAACCACGTCGTGGACGTGGGCGAGGCCGACCCCGTCGGCGTGGGCGTCTTCAACGCGGTGTCGCTGGCGGCGGTGCTCGCCCTGATGGTCTGGCTGCTGGCCGGCGCCCGGAGCGCGGAGCGATGAGGCTCTTCGTCGCGGGCGCGACCGGGGCCATCGGCCGTCCCCTCCTCCCCCGGCTGCTCGCCGCGGGGCACGAGGTGACCGCGATGACGCGATCGGCCGAGAAGGCCCAGGCGCTGCGCCGGGGCGGCGTCGACGCGGTGATCGCCGACGCCTTCGACGCCGACGGCGTACGGGCGGCCGTGGTCGCGGCCCGGCCGGAGGTCGTGGTCAACCAGCTGACCGATCTGCCCGCGGCGATCGACCCGCGCAAGTACGAGCAGGCGATGGCGGGCACCAGCCGCCTGCGCGAGGAGGCCACGCCGATCCTCGCCGAGGCGGCCCGGGCGGCCGGCGCGCGCCGGCTCGTCAGCCAGTCCGTGTCGTTCCTGCTGCGCCCCGACGGCGCGCGCGTGGTCGACGAGGACGCGCCGGTGTGGGATCCCCCACCGCCCACCATGACGAGCGCCCTGCGCTCGACCCTGGCCCTGGAGCGCACGACGCTGGAGGCCGAGGGGATCGAGGGGCTGGTGCTGCGCTACGGCTTCTTCTACGGGCCCGGCACCACATACGCCCCGGACGGGCACTCGTCGGGGGAGATCGCGCGCCGCCGCTTCCCGATCGTGGGCCGGGGCACCGGCCTCACGTCCTTCGTCCACGTGGACGACGCGGCCGACGCCACGGTGCTCGCGCTGGACCGCGGCCGTCCCGGCACCCTCCTCAACGTGACCGACGACCTGCCCGTCGCGGCCCGCGAATGGATCCCGGCGATGGCCGCGGCGATGGGGGCGAAGAAGCCGCGCCACGTGCCGCTGTGGCTGGCCAAGCTCGTCGTGGGGCCGATGGCCGTGACGATGGTGGACGGTCCGGGCCAGAGCAACGCCCGGGCCCGGGACCAGCTCGGGTGGGCACCCGCCCACCCGACGTACCGCGAGGGGTTCCCCGCGGTCTTCGGCCGCTAGGCCGGCTGCTCGGCTTCGGCGTCCGCGTCGGCGTCCGGGGTCTCGTCGACCTCGGGCGCCTCGTCCGCGGCGTCGGGCGCCTCGGCGTCCGACGTCTCCTCGGCTTCGGGAGCCTCGGCGGCCTCCGGAGCCTCGGCCGCCGGAGCGGATCCCGTGTCGGCCTCGATGGCCGCGGCGTCCTCGGCAACCCGGGCCGCGAGCGTCTCGGCCTCGGCCTCGCGCTCGGCGATCTCCTGCTCCAGCGTGCCGTTGAGCACCGCCTTGGAGGGACCGAGCAGCATCGTCATGTTGCGGCCGTCCTGGATCGGACGCTGCTCGACGGCGCACAGGTCGGCGAGCTCGCCGGCCAGGCGGTCGAGGATCTGCACGCCCAGCTGCGGGTGCGTGACCTCGCGGCCGCGGAACATGATCGTGACCTTGACCTTGTCCTTGTGGCGCAGGAAGCGCTCCACATGGCCCTTCTTGGTCTGGTAGTCGTGCTCGGCGATCTTGGGCCGGAACTTGATCTCGCGGATCGTGATCTGCTGCTGGTGCTTCTTGGCCTGCTTGACCTTCTGCGCCTGCTCGTACTTGTACTTCGAGTAGTCGAGCACGCGGCAGACCGGGGGACGCGCCTCGGGGGCGACCTCGACGAGGTCGAGATCCCGCTCCTGGGCGTACCGCACGGCTTCGTCGGTCTTCATGACGCCGACCTGGTTCCCGTTCTCGTCGATGAGACGAACCTCGGGAACGCGGATGCGATCGTTGATCCGGGTCGTGTCCCGCTCAGGGGGACGCCGGTCGAACCTGCGAGGGACCGGCACTAGCTCTGGTGGCGGGGGCTCTCGAGGAGCGGCCGCGTGATGTTACGTGTAGTCAAGGTGCCCGACTATAACCGATGATCAGGCCGCGGCGGCGGCGGCGCCCATCAGGTCCTCGTCGGACGTGCCCGAGCGGCGCCGCGGACCGGCCACGACCAGCACCACCGCGGAGACCACCGCCCACGCCAGCAGCACGAGGATCGGGCCCAGCGTCGCGTTCCCGTCGAAGTACACGACGTTGCGTACGGCGTCGGTTCCGGCCCCCGGCGGGAGCAGCCCGCCGATCGCCGCCCACAGGCCCGGCAGCAGCTCCCGGGCGAACGGGCCGCCCGACGACGGGTTGCCCGCGATGACGAAGAGGAGGATGGCCAGCGCGGTGCCGATCACGCCCAGGAACCGCTGGATCGCCGCCGTGGCCAGTGCCACGGCGAGCACGACCAGCGCGCCGACGAGCGAGACCGCCAGCCAGGCCCCGCTGAGCGCGCCGATCACGCCCTCGACCAGCAGCGTGCCGAGCAGGCCCGACAGCAGCGCGTAGGCGGCCAGCGCGGCCAGCCGCGCGCCGAGCAGCCGCCGGGTGCCGGCCGCCGTGCCCCGCGCCAGCCCCAGGATGGTCGCGCCGAGGTAGCCGCCCACCACCCAGCCCACGACCAGGTAGAACGGCGACAGGCCGCGCGGATCGCCCGCGGGGAGCGGCTTGACGTCGCGCACGGTGGTGCGCAGCCCGGCCTCCTTCAGGCGCGGCGGCAGGGCCGCGGCGAGGACGCCGGCCACCGCCGGGCTCGCCGCCGACGCGGTGAGCAGCGTCGCGGTGTCGGATCCGGTCACGACGACGGCGCCGTAGGTCTCCCGGTGCTCGATGTCGTGGAGAGCCCCGGCCTGGGTCGCGACGACCTTCGGGTCGAGCTGGCCGCCCCGCGCCAGCGCCGCCGACAGCTGGGCCGTGGCCTGGGGCGGTCCCGCGACGCCGATCGGGACGTGATGGGGCCGCGGGTCGTGCAGCGCCCCGACGTAGGAGCCGATGAACAGCAGCTGCAGGACGAGCGCGCCGAGCAGCGTGAGCCCGGCGGTCCGCAGGCTCCGCATGCCGTCCCCCACCTAGATGCGCTGTTGGACGTCTTCGCGGATCCGCTCGACGAACTCGTCCAGCGCCTGGGCCCCGAGGTCGCCCTCGCGGTGCCGGCGCACGGAGACCGTGCCCTCCTCGGCCTCGCGGTCCCCGATGATGAGCATGTAGGGGATCTTGCGCAGCTCGCCGTCGCGGATCTTGCGGCCCATCGACTCGGTCCGGTCGTCGACCTCGCTGCGCACCCCGCCGCGCCGCAGCGCCGCCTGGGCGATCTCGGCGGCCGGCACGTGCCGGTCGGAGATCGGCAGGACGATCGCCTGGACGGGCGTCAGCCACAGGGGGAACTCCCCGGCGAAGTGCTCGGTGAGGATGCCGATGAACCGCTCGAACGTGCCCATGCAGGCGCGGTGGATCATCAGCGGCCGGTGCTCGGCGTTGTCGGCCCCGATGTACTTGAGGTCGAAGCGCTCGGGCAGGTTGGGGTCCAGCTGCACCGTGCCGAGCTGCCACGAGCGGCCCAGCGAGTCGGTGAGGTGGACGTCGATCTTCGGCCCGTAGAACGCGCCGTCGCCCGGGTTGATGGAGTACTCCAGGCCGCGGGACTCCAGCGCCGCGGTGAGCGCGCCCTCGGCCCAGTCCCACTCCTCGTCGGTCCCGATGCGGTTGTCCGGCCGGGTCGACAGCTCGACCTTGACGTCGTCGAACCCGAAGATCGCGTAGGTGGCGAAGATGAACTCCAGGCAGCCCGCGACCTCCTCCTGCACCTGCTCCGGCGTGCAGAAGATGTGGGCGTCGTCCTGGGTGAAGTGGCGGACGCGCAGGAGGCCGTGGAGCGTGCCGCTCAGCTCGTTGCGATGCAGGCCGCCCGGCTCGGAGTAGCGGACGGGCAGGTCCTTGTAGCTCCAGTGCTGGGTGGAGAACAGGTGCGCGTGGCCCGGGCAGTTCATCGGCTTGACGCCGTACTGGCGGTCCTCGGTCTCCGTGAGGAACATGTTCTCGCGGTACTTGCCCCAGTGGCCCGACGTCTTCCACAGCTCGCTGTCGAAGATCTGCGGGGTCTTGACCTCGGTGTAGCCGCGGTCGGCGCCCATCTCGCGGGAGAGGGCCAGGAGCGAGTTGTAGATCGTGGTGCCGTGGGGCAGCCAGAACGCCGAGCCGGGCGAGATCTCCGAGAACGTGAACAGCCCGAGCTCGCGGCCGAGCTTGCGGTGGTCGCGCGCCTTGGCCTCCTCCAGCCGCTCCAGGTGCGCCTTGAGGTCCTTCTTGTCGAAGAACGCGGTGCCGTAGACCCGGGTGAGCATCGTCCGGGTGGAGTCGCCGCGCCAGTACGCGCCGGCCACGGACTGCAGCTTGAACGCCTTGATGCGCTTGGTCGACGGGGCGTGCGGCCCGCGGCACAGGTCGGTGAAGGGCCCGTTGGTGTAGAGCGACACGGTCTCGACCGGATCGTCGGCCGGCGCGTTGGCGACCAGGTCCTCGATCAGCTCGACCTTGTAGTCCTGGCCCTCGCCCTTGAAGCGCTCCAGCGCCTCGGCGACCGAGACGTCCTCGCGGACGAACTCCTCCTCGGCCTTGATGTGCTCCTTCATCTTCGCCTCGAGCGCGGCGAAGTCGTCGTCCGAGAGCTTCGTCCCCTCGGGGAACTCGAAGTCGTAGTAGAAGCCGTCGTCGATCGGCGGGCCGATCGAGATCTTGACCCCCGGGTACAGCTCCATCGCGGCGGCCGCGAGCACGTGGGCCGTGTCGTGGCGGATGAGGTCCAGCGCGTCCTGCCCGCTGCGCTCGGTGATGATCTCGACCGTCGTGTCGGGGATCAGCGGACGGGCGAGGTCGCGGACCTCGCCCTCCTGCCGCACGGCCAGTGCGGCCTTGGCCAGGCCCGGCCCGATCGCCATGGCGGCGTCGGCGCCGGTGGCGCCTTCGGGGAGGTCGAGAGGGGTGCCGTCGGGAAGGGTTACCTGCATCGCGGCGGAGCGTATCGCGCGACGGCGCACGTGCGCGTGTCTTGATCTCCCGCGCGGGCCGGCCGGCGCGGCTGGCTACCCTCGCCGGATGGACTTCCCGAGCTTCCGCGCGCAGTTCCCGGTCCTCGCCGAGCGGGCCTACCTCAACGCCGGGACGTGCGGTCCGCTGCCCCAGGCGGCGCGGGACGCCCACGTCGCGGTCCTGGACCGCTTCACGCGGGAGGGCCGGGGCTTCGACTACTTCGAGGTGTGGAAGGAGGCCCGCGACGGGATCCGCGCGTCGTACGCCTCCGTCCTGGGCGCCCAGCCCGCGGACGTCGCGCTGACGACGGGCACCAGCGAGGGGCTCGTGCGGGTCCTCACCGGCCTCGGCCTGCGGCCGGGGGACGAGATCCTCACCGCCGAGCGCGAGCACCCGGGGCTGCTCGGCCCGCTGGCCGCCGCCCGCCGCCTGCTCGGCGTCACCGTGCGCGAGGTCCCGCTGCACGCCGTGGCCCACGCGGTCGGCGAGCGCACCCGGCTGATCGCCTGCTCCCACGTCTCCTGGACGACCGGGGAGCTGGCCCCCGAGATGCCGGAGGGCGTGCCCGTCCTGCTCGACGGCGCCCAGGGCGTCGGCGCGGTGCCGATCGACGTGCGGACGCTGCGCTGCGACTTCTACGCGGGCCCCGGCCAGAAGTGGCTGTGCGGCCCCGACGGCCTGGGGATGCTGTGGATCGCCCCCGGCCGGCTGGACGACCTGGCCGTGCCCGGCCCCACCTACGTCAACCTCGCCGACCCGGGCGCCGGGCTGGACGCGGCGCTCGCGCCCGACGCCAGCCGGCACGATGCCGCCGCGATCGCCCCCGAGACGTGGCTGGCGGCCCAGGCCGCGTTCGACGTGCTCGCCGCCGAGGGCTGGGACCGCGTCCACGCCCGGGGCGCCGCCCTGGCCGAGACGCTGGCCGACCTCCTTCGCGCCGCCGGCAAGACGGTCGCGCCCCGGGGCGCCACCACGCTGGTGAGCTGGGAGGAGGCGGACCCCGTCGCCGTCCGCGACCGCGCGGCGGCGGCCGGCGTGGTGATCCGCGACCTGCCGGGCACGCCCTACGTCCGGGCGTCGACCGGCGCCTGGAACGACGACGGCGACCTGGAGCGGCTCGTCGCCGTTCTGTGACATCCCGCGCAAACGACCCGACAGGGTGTCAACGGCCGCTACCATTGGACACATGCCCACCGCGTCCGAGCCCCGCCCCTACCGCCGCGGCCCCATGAAGGCCGTCTGGCCGTCCCCGGCCCGGCCCGCCTCCCGCCGCGCCGCCCGGCGTGCCGACGAGGAGTACGGCGCCCCCGCGGTGCCGAGCTGGCGCGACGTCGACTGGTCCACCCACGTGCACCAGACGACCATCGACGGGACCAACGTGCAGTACGCCGACCTCGGCGAGGGCGGGCAGCCCGTCGTGTTCGTCCACGGCCTCGGCGGCAGCTGGCAGAACTGGCTGGAGAACCTGCCCGCGGTCGCCCAGACGCGCCGTGTGATCGCGCTGGACCTCCCCGGCTTCTCCGGGTCCGAGGTCCCCAAGGACGAGATCACCATCTCCCTCTTCGCCCACACGGTCGACCAGCTGTGCGCGCAGCTCGGGTTCGGCTCGGTCGCCGTCGTCGGCAACTCGATGGGCGGCTTCACCGCCGCCGAGATGGCGATCCGCCACCCCGACCGCGTCGAGCGCCTCGTGCTCGTCGACGCCGCCGGCATCTCCACGACGCTGAACCGCAACTGGATCAGCGAGCGGGTCGGCAAGGTCATCACCGCCGGCGGGGGCGCGGCCAAGCCCGACCCCAACGCGGCGCGCAAGATCGTCAGCCGCCCCGGCTTCGTCCAGCTCGCGATGGGCGTCGTGGCCCGGTACCCGACGCTGCTGGCCCGCGACCTGGTCTACGAGCAGATGCACTCGGTCGGCGCGCCCGGCTTCAACGCGTCGCTCCAGGCGATCATCAACTACGACTTCGTCGATCACCTGGAGAAGATCGCCTGCCCGACGCTGATCGTGCAGGGCACCGAGGACGTGCTCGTGCCGCTCGGCGACGCCGACGAGTTCGCCCGCCACATCGAGCGGTCGACCACGCTGATCCTCCAGGACACCGGCCACGTGCCGATGCTCGAGCGCCCCAACACGTTCAACCGCGCGCTGCTGGAGTTCCTGGACCAGGACGTCGCGCCGGACGAGCCGGACGCCGCGCAGTCCCCCACGCTGGCGACCGACTCGGCCGTCTAGGTCAGGCGGACGGCTCGGCGATCTGCAGCAGCTGCTTGCCGAGGTTCTTCCCCTCGAACAGGCGGCGCAGCGTGGCGGGCGCGTCCTCGATGCCGCCCTCCTGGACGTCCTCGGCCCACACCAGCTTCCCCTCCTGGGCCCAGCCGGCGAGCGCCTTGACCGCCTCGCCGAAGCGCTCGACGTAGTTGAGGACGATGAAGCCCTCCATGCGCGCGCTCTTCACGGTGAGCATGTAGGTGTTGTGGATGCCCTCGGGCTTCTCGTCGATCGAGTAGCCGCTGGAGATGCCGCCGCACAGCACGACCGTGCCGCCCTGGGCGATGTTGGCCAGGCCGGCGTCGAGGATCGGGCCGCCGACGTTGTCGAAGAACACGTTGACGCCGGCCGGCGCGAGCTCGCGGATGCGGGCCGCGACGTTCTCGCTCTTGTAGTCGATGACCGCGTCGAAGCCGGCCTCGTCGAGCAGCCAGTCGCACTTCTGCGGGCCGCCCGCGATGCCCACGGCCATCGCGCCGTGGATCTTGGCGATCTGGCCCACGATCGAGCCGGTGGCCCCCGCCGCGCCGGAGACGAGGACGAGGTCGCCCTCCTTGGGGCGGCCGACGTCGAGCAGGCCGAAGTACGCGGTGAGGCCGGTGGTGCCGAACACGCCGAGCGCCGCGGTGGGCGGCACGCCGGGCGGAACGATGCTGATGCCGAACTGCGGCGTGCCGTCGAGCAGCGCGTACTCCTGCCAGCCCATGCGGCCGCTGACCAGCGTGCCGACCGGGAAGCGGTCGTCGCGGGAGGCGACGACCTCGCCCACGCCCCACGCGCGCATCGGCTCGCCGATCTGCACCGGCGGGATGTAGGAGGGCACGTCGTTCATCCAGCCGCGCTGGGCGGGGTCGAACGACAGCCAGCAGACCTTGGCCACGAACTGGCCGTCGGCGGGCTCGGGGATCGGCTCGGGGCGCAGTTCGAAGTCGTCGTCGGCGACGGTGCCGACGGGGCGCTTGGCCAGGACGAGACGGCGGTTCTCACTCATGGACGCAGCATCGCACGTTGCCGGCGTGCGCCCCCGACCGTCGCGTAGGCTTTGGCCCGTGGAACCGGACGCCGTCGAGATCCGCGTCCTGGGCTGTCTGATCGAGAAGCAGCGGACCACCCCGGACGCCTACCCCCTGTCGACCAACGCGGTGCGCCTCGCGTGCAACCAGTCGACCAACCGCGACCCCGTCGTCTCCTACGACGAGCAGACGGTGACCGACGCGCTGCACCGGCTCGGCCCCCGCGGCTGGGCCCGCGGCTCCAGCGGCCACTCCTTCCGCACGCGCAAGTACCGCCACCTGCTCGACGAGGCGCTCGGCCTCGCACCCGACCAGCTCGCCGTGCTCTGCGTGCTCATGCTGCGCGGCGCCCAGACCGCCGGGGAGCTCAAGCAGCGCACCGCGCGCATGCAGGAGTTCTCCAGCCTGGACGCCGTCGAGGAGACGATCATCGGGCTCGCCGACCGTGAGCTGCTGCGGCCCCTGGAGCTGCGTCCCGGCCAGAAGGAGGTGCGCTTCGTGCACCTTCTCGGCGGCGACGACGACGGAGCCGAGTCGGTCCCCTCCGCCTACCCCGCGCTGGCGGCGGTGCCGAACCCGAGCGAGGCCGCCGCCCGGCTCGCCGACGACCCGGCCCCCTCCGACTTCCCGCCCGTCGTGCCGGTGCCGGCGGCCGTCACAGGTTCACATCCTGTCTCCCCGACAGACGATGACCTCCGCACCGAAGTCGCCGAGCTCCGCGCCGAGGTGGCCGCGCTGCGCGCGGAGCTGGCCGCGCTGCGCGCCGAGCTGGGGGCATGACGGCGCCCGCCCGGCGGGACGTCCCCCTGGCCGACCTCACGACGCTGCGCCTGGGCGGCCCCGCCCGGACGCTGGTCGCCCCCGCCACCGAGGACGACCTGATCGCCGCGGTCCGCGCGGCAGACGCGGCGGGCACCCCGCTGCTCCTGCTCGCGGGCGGCAGCAACCTGGTCATCGCCGACGCGGGCTTCGACGGCACGGCGGTGCACGTCGCCACGCGCGGCATCGAGGCCGTCGCGGCCGACCCGGATCGGGTCGAGCTGACGGTCGCGGCCGGCGAGCCGTGGGACGGCGTCGTCGCCCACTGCGTGGCCGAGGGGCTCGTGGGCGTCGAGTGCCTGTCCGGCATCCCCGGGTCGACGGGCGCCACCCCGATCCAGAACGTCGGCGCCTACGGCCAGGAGGTCGCCCAGACCATCGTGCGCCTGCGCGCCTACGACCGCGCCGAGGACCGCGTCGTCACGCTCGACGCGGCCGACTGCGGGTTCGCCTACCGCACCAGCGCGTTCAAGGGCCGCGACCGGCACGTCGTCCTCTCCGTCACCTTCGGCCTGCGCCGCGGCGCCGAGAGCGCCCCGATCGCCTACGCCGAGCTGGCCCGCACGCTGGGGATCGCCGTGGGCGACGCCGCCCCGCTGGCCGACGTGCGCGCGGCCGTGCTCGGGCTGCGCCGGGGCAAGGGCATGGTCCTGGACCCCACCGATCGGGACACGTACAGCGCCGGCTCGTTCTTCACCAACCCGATCCTCGACGAGGCCGGGTTCGCCGCCCTCGCCGCCCGCGTCCACGCGCGCCTGGGTCCCGACGCGACGCCGCCCCGGTTCCCGGCGCCCGACGGCCAGGCCAAGACGTCGGCGGCGTGGCTGATCGAGCGGGCCGGCTTCGCCAAGGGCCACGCCCGTGGCCCGGTGGCCCTCTCCTCCAAGCACACGCTCGCGCTGACGAACCGGGGTGGGGCGACCACCGCGGACCTGCTGGGCCTGGCCCGGGAGATCCGCGACGGCGTGCGCGAGGCGTTCGGCGTGACGCTGGTCAACGAGCCCGTGCTCGTCGGCGTCGCCCTGTAGCGGCCGCGACACCCGCGCCCCACTTACCGATCACTGTTCGCCTTTTGTGGCGGATGTCGCTAACGTCGCCCCATGACCCCCGCTTCCGCATCCCCGAACCGTCGGGGAGGCCGGCTCGCGATCCTCGCCCTGACGATCGCGTCCCTCGCCGCCCTGACCGGACTGAGCGCCACGCCGACCGGCGCCGTCGTTCCCGCCCCCGGCCACCCCTGCAACACGGAGTACCCCGGCGGCAGCCCGGACGCCCTCATCGCGACCGACCTGCCGCTCCAGGGCGCCTCCGCCGACCGCTCGGCCCAGATGGTCGAGGCCGTGCGCCTCACGCTCCAGCAGCGCGGCTGGAAGGCCGGGGCCACCACGATCGGCCTCGTGTCGTGCGACGACTCGGACGCCGCCACCGGGGGGTGGACGGCGGAGCTCTGCACGCGCAACGCCACGTCCTACGTCGCCGATCCCAAGGTGCTCGGCGTGGTCGGCACCTACAACAGCGGCTGTGCCGGCATCATCGCCCCGATCCTCAACCCGGGCGGCATCGCGATGATCTCCCCCGGCAACACCCTGGTCTGCCTCACCCAGACGGCGGCCAGCTGCGCCAAGGACGAACCCGGCAAGTACTTCCCCTCCGGCAAGCGCAACTACGCCCGCGTCGTCCCCAACGACGCCTACCAGGGTGCCGCGCTCGCCACGTTCGCGGTGAAGACGCTCAAGGCCAAGCGCATCGCCGTCCTCTCCGCCGGCGACACGACGAGCAACGGCCAGGCCGCCGCCGTCACGGGTGCCGCCAAGTCGCTCGGCGCGAAGGTCGTCATCTCCCGGAAGTGGAACCCGAAGGCCACGAGCTACACGGCGCTGATGAAGAAGGTCAAGGCGGCCAAGCCGCAGGCGATCCTGCTCGCCGGCCTCACCGAGCAGCACGGCGGCCGGCTGATCAAGGACAAGGTCGCGGTGCTCGGCAAGAACACGGGCAAGATCAAGCTGCTCGGGCTCGACGGCTTCGCCCAGACGTCGACGATCACCCTGGCCGGCAAGGCCGCGGCCGGCATGTTCACCAGCACGCCCGGCAGCGCGCCCGAGCTGCTGACCACGAGCAAGGGCAAGGACATCGTCAAGCAGCTGAAGGCGAAGTTCCCGGGCAAGCCGATCGAGCCGTTCGCGCCCTATTCGGCCCAGGCCGCCGACGTGCTGCTCGACGCGATCGCCGCGCACGGCACGGACCGCCCGGCGATCTCCGCCTCCCTGTACGGCACCAAGGTGACCGACGGGATCATCGGCACGTTCACGATCGGGGAGACCGGTGATCCCAGCCCCGGCCAGGTGACGCTGTCGGTCGCCGGCAAGGCGGCGTTCGCGGCGCTGAAGCTCGTCGCGCCGTCGACCAAGACGGTCAACGCCGCCCGCGGCACGTCCTGATCGGCACCGGACGCGCGGCGGCGTCATGATCGCCGCGTGTCCGTGCTGCTCGCCAAGCTCCTGCTCGCCCCGGCCTTCGTGGTCGGGGCGTCGCTGGTCGCGCGGCGCTTCGGCCCGCTGATCGGCGGGCTGGTCGGCGGCCTCCCCGTCGTCGCCGGGCCGATCCTGCTCGCCTTCGCGCTGCAGCACGGCGAGGCGTTCGCGGCCACGGCGGCCGTCGGCACGCTGCTGGGCCTGACCTCGCTCACCGCGTTCGTCGTCGTCTACGCGTTCCTGGCGCCCCGGCTGCGCTGGTGGCTGTGCCTGCCGATCGGCTGGCTGGCGTTCCTGGGCGGGACGCTCGCGCTCGACGGCGTCAGCCTGACGTCCGGGGCGGCGCTGGCCGTCACGTTCGCGGCGTTCGCCCTCGCGCTGGTCGTCCTGCCCGACCCGGACGTGCCACCGGCGCAGACGACGCCGCCCTGGTGGGACCTCCCCGCCCGGGCGCTGAGCGCGCTGGCGATGGTGCTGGCGCTCACCGCCGCCGCCGGATCGCTCGGCTCGCACCTCAGCGGCCTGCTCGCACCGTTCCCGATCATCGCGAGCATCCTCGCCGCGTTCACGCACTCCCACGCCGGCGCGGCGTCCGCCCAGCGGATCCTCCGGGGCATGGTGATGGGCTACTTCGCGTTCGCGCTCTTCTGCTTCACCGTCGCGGTGACCGTCGAGGACCTGGGGATCGCGGGGTCGTTCCTGCTCGCCACCGGGGCCGCGCTGGCCGCCCAGGGCGTCGCGCTGATGACCGTCAACCGGACATTTCGCGCCGGTCCGCTTCGCAACCGCCGTGCTGGGTAATCCGTCACCGTGACGCGATCAGCTGGCCCGCACGACACGGAGCTGCGCCTCGAGGCGGTGGCTGACCCCGGGAAGATCGCGACGCTGCGCCACGCCGCGCGGACGTACGCCGAGGAGCACTGCCCCGAGCTCGCCCAGGACGTCGCGCTCACCGTCTCGGAGCTGTGCACCAACGTGGTGCTCCACGCCTACCGCAACGGCACTCCCGGCCCGATGATGCTCCGGCTGCGCATCGACCGGGGCAAGCTGCGCGGCGAGATCTCCGACGCCGGCGCCGGGATCTCCCCCCGCCTCTTCGACGCCGGGCGCGGCGCGGGCATGGGCCTGTGGACGGTGGCTCAGCTCACCGACGAGATGCACCTGTCCCGCCGCCCGTCCGGCGGGACCATCGCCACGTTCGCGTGGGACTGCCCGTAGCGACCGTCGCTAGCCGAGGTGCGGATCGAGCAGCGAGCGGTCCGCCGGGCTGAGCCGGTCCGACGCCTCGGCCGCCGTGTGCCAGTGCGGGTAGGGCAGCGGGACGCGGCTGACCGCTTCGAGGCGGTCGTGCTCCTCCTGGGTCAGCCGCAGGTCGGCCGCCTGGAGGTTGTCCCGCAGCTGCTCCTCGTGCCGGGCCCCGAACACCAGTGAGGTGATGCCGGGGCGGGCCAGCAGCCACGCGAGCGCGACCTGCGCCCCGGAGACGCCGCGGGCGTCCGCGATCTCCACCAGGACGTCGACGATGTCGTAGAGCGCGTCCTCGTCCCGGACCGGCGGCTCGTGCCAGTCGGTGAGGTGCCGTGACGTGCCCTCGGGCTTGACGCCGCGCCGGTACTTCCCCGACAGCAGGCCGCCCGCGAGCGGGCTCCACACGAGCGCGCCGAGGCCCTGGTCGATGCCGGCGGGGATGACCTCCCACTCCGCCTCGCGCGACTGCAGCGACACGTGGATCTGCTGGCTGACGTACGGCTGGTAGCCGCGGCGCTCGGAGACCCCGACCGCCTTGGTCACCTGCCACCCCGTGTAGTTGGAGCAGCCGAGGTACCGCACCTTGCCGTCGCGCACGAGGGTGTCGAGCGCCTCCAGCGTCTCCTCCAGCGGGGTCTGCCCGTCCCACTGGTGCACCTGGTAGAGGTCGATGTGGTCGGTGCGCAGCCGGCGCAGGCTCGCCTCGCAGGCCGCGATGATGTGGTGGCGCGAGAGCCCGGCGTCGTTGGGCCCGTCCCCGGTGCGGAACCGCACCTTGGTGGCGATCATCATCCGGTCGCGGCGACCGCCGTCCAGCGCCTCGCCCACGATCTCCTCCGACAGACCGGCCGAGTAGGCGTCAGCGGTGTCGAGCAGGTTGATGCCGGCGTCGAGCGACAGGTCGATCAGGCGCCGGGCGCCGTCGACGTCGGTGTTGCCCCAGACGCTGAGCCCGCCGCGGCCGCCGAACGTGGCGGTGCCGAGGGTGAGGGTCGAGACGCGCAGGCCGGAACGGCCGAGCTGGCGGTACTCCATGGTGTCGATGCTCCGAGTTCGGGGACGCTGAGAACCCTACGCAACGCCCTTCTCCGGCTGGACGCGTGCTTCAAACCGTTGCTTTCCCACCCACTGTTCGGGATTGGCGGGCGTCGACCGGGGGCAGACCAAGACACATGTTGACCATCATTCTCATCGTCCTGCTGATCCTGCTCCTCACCGGCGGTGGCTGGGGCTGGAGTCGTCGCGGCCGCGGCCGCGTCTAGGCGGGGGGCCTCGGCGATCGTCGCCGGGGTGCAGCCGTCGGACCGGGCCGGCTCGTCACCGGCTCGGTTCGGCTCAGCCGTCCGTCAGGGCGCAGAGGGGGTGCGTGCACACGCCGTTTCTGGGAGTCTGCGCGCATGAGCACACCGCTGCCCCCTCCCGGCTGGCACCAGGATCCGTCCGGCGCTCCCGGCCAGCGCTACTGGGACGGCAGCCGCTGGACCGAGCACTACGCCCAGCACGGCGTCCAGACGACGGTTCCCGCGCCCCCGACCGCGACCTACGCTGCCGCGGCGTTCGGGGCCGCGCCGCTCTTCCCCCAGATCCCCAAGAGCAAGACGACCGCGATCCTCCTCGCGGTCTTCCTGGCGTTCTGGATGTGGATCTACACGTACAAGGTCGACGCCTGGAAGTTCTGGCTGAACCTGGGGCTGACCGTCGTCACGCTCGGGATCTGGAGCCTGGTGGCCTGGCCGTGGTCGATCATCGACGCGGCGCGCCGATCGGACCAGTGGTACGCGCAGTTCCCCAACGGGGACGCGCTGCAACGCCAGCAGGCGCTGCAGCCGATGGGCATCGCGGGGCTGCCGGCGCCGCCGCCCGCGCCGCCCCGCGTGTCCTAGCGGCTAGCGCCCCCGCGGCCGGCGCCCCACGAACCAGCCGACGACGAAGCCGATCGCGGCGAACAGCAGCAGGATCACGAACAGCGGGGTGCTCGTCGTCGCGACGATCCAGTGCATCCGCACGCTCTGGCTGTTGAGCACCGCGAAGAGCACGAGCAGGATCACCAGGACGACGACCACGACGCGGCCCGCCGTGAGGGACCCGGTGCGGCTGGACGGATGCGACGACATGACGGCTCCTCGTTCGGATGCTGCGGACGCGCCGAGTCTCGCAGGAACCCCGGCCCCCGTCAGCCGGTACCGTGCGCGCCATGCGGGCACGCCACCTCACGATCCTCGGGGCGACGCTCGCCCTGCTCACCACCGCTGGAGCGACCCCGGCGGTCGCCGCCGTCACCCCGCTGCCGGCCGAGGCGTGCGGCGCCCTCGAGTACGGAGGGCCCGGCGAGCCGTCGGCCCTCCTGGCCACCGACCTCCCGATGCAGGGTGCGTCACGCACCCGCTCATTGCAGATGGTCGAGGGCGTGCGCCTGTCCCTGGAGCGGCGGGGCTGGCAGTCCGGCGGCGTCGGGATCGCCCTCCAGGCGTGCGACGACGCGGACTCGCACACCGGCGCCTGGTCGCCGGCGCGCTGCGACCGCAACGCCGGCTTCTACGCCGCCAACGCGCAGCTGCTCGGCGTGGTCGGCACCTACAACTCGGGCTGCGCCCAGCGGATCGTCCCGGTCCTGAACCGCGCCGGCATCGCCGTGGTCTCCCCCGGCAACACCCTCGTGTGCCTCACGCTGAAGGCCGCGAGCTGCGGGCCGGACGAGCCCGTCAAGTACTTCCCGACCCTCCGGCGCACGTACGCGCGCGTCGTGCCCAACGACTCCTACCAGGGCGCGGCGCTCGCCACGTACGCCGTGAAGACGCTGAAGGCGCGGCGCGTCGTCGTGCTCTCCGGCGGGGACGCGACGAGCACCGGCCAGGCCGCCGCGCTGCGCGGCGCCGCCCAGGCCCTGGGCGCCAGGGTCGTGGCCGCCCGCACGTGGAACCCGAAGGCCACGCGCTACCGCACGCTGTTCACGAGCCTGCGGCGGCAGCGGCCCGACGCGATCCTGCTGGCCGGACTCACCGAGCAGCACGGCGGCCAGCTCATCCGGGACAAGGTCGCCGTCCTCGGCGCCAACGCGGGCACGGTCAAGCTGCTGGCCATGGACGGGTTCGCGCAGACGTCGACCGTCTCGGTCGCGGGCCCGGCGGCGAAGGGCATGTTCGTCAGCACGCCGGGCAGCGCGCCGGAGCTGCTCACCAGCGCGCTGGGCAAGCAGACGGTCGCGGCGCTGAAGGCGCGGTTCCCCGGCCAGCCCGTGGAGCCGTTCGCCCCCTACGCGACGCAGGCGGCCGACGTGCTCCTGACGTCGTTCGCGGCCAACGCCGGCAAGCCGCGACCCGCCGTCGCCGACGGGCTCTTCGGCCTGAGCATGCCGGGCGGCGTGATCGGGAGCTTCGCCATCACCCTCTCCGGCGACCCCACCCCGGCCCGGGTCACCGTCTCCGTCGCGCGTACCAAGGACTTCGTCCCACTGACCACTGTGTCCCCCAAGGAGGACACGGTGGGCGGGGCGCTCAGCACAGGGTGACAGGCTCAGTGCTGTGTGTGACAGGCTCGCCGCCTGGGCGCCTTCCGCCCAGGTGATTCGTCCGCATACTCACTGAAGGAGCCCTCATGGGCCGCCTCAACATCTCTGGAAACCAGGCGTTCGTCGTCGCCGTCGTCGCATGCGTGTTCGCCGCCAGCGGCGTCGGTGTCGCAGCCAGCACCGACAGCTCCCCGCACGCCGCGGCGGCCAAGTCGACCCAAGGACCCCGCGGCAAGACCGGCAAGACGGGCAAGCCCGGGAAGACCGGCGCGCCGGGCGCGAACGGCGCCGCAGGGCCGACGGGCCCCGCCGGCCCCGCCGGAGCGCCAGGGCCGGCCGGACCGGCGGGCAGCGTCGGCGCGGTCACGTCGGTCGCCGGACCGACGACCACCCTCTTGGGATACGCCGCGGGGGCCGGCTCCGTCGGGATCTCCGACGCGCGGTGCCCGGCGGGGCAGACCGCGATCAGTGGCGGCAACTCGTACATCCCGTCGGTGGGCACGACCCCGCTCGCAGTGACCTTTGCGGTCAGCCGCCGAGACGCCGACGGAGGCGGCTGGTCGGTCATCGCGATCAACCAGGACTCGGCAGCGGCGAACTTCCATGCGCTCGCGTACTGCGCCGGCGTCCCGAGCGCTGGCACGGCCTCCAGGACGGTCCGCCGGCAGCAGGCCGACGTCGCCGCCCAGAACCGGGCCGACGTCGCCGCGCTCCGAGCCGCCCTCCGCTAGCGAGCCCCCCTCATCCGTGGGCGACCGTTCACGGATGAGGGGTGCATGATCACCGCACCCGCGGGGACGTCATCCGGGTTGTGCCCACCCCTCGGGCACAACCCGGATGACGTCGGCGCTCGCCGTCTCGCCGGCCGTCGGGTAGCCTCGCGACCATGGTCCGCAACTCCTGGCTCAGTCTGTGCTGCAGCGCCGGCCTCCTCGTCGTCCTGACCTCTGACTGGTGGGGCGTGCCGGACTGGCTCATGTTCGTCGCCGGCGTCTTCGTGATCGTCGGTCTGGCGATCGCCGTGGTGGACCTCGTGCGGCAGGTCCGTAGCCGGAACGAGCCGGCCGCCGCGCCCGACGTGCCGGACGCCCCGCGCTGACGCCGGGCGGAGCGGGCTCTCAGGCCTTCTTCACCACGCTGGACTTCAGCTGCATCGGGCCGAACCCGTCGACCTTGCAGTCGATGTCGTGGTCGCCCACGCCGTCGATCAGCCGGATGTTGCGCACCTTCGTGCCGACCTTGATCGGCCCGCCGCCGCCCTTGACCTTGAGGTCCTTGACCACGGTCACGGTGTCGCCGTCGGCCAGCACGTTGCCGACCGCGTCGCGGATCACCGGCGCGGCCGTCTCGTCGTCCTCGGCGGGGGCGAGCGACCACTCGTGCGCGCACATCGAGCAGACCTGGAAGGCCCCGAGCTCGTACGTGTACTCGCTGGCGCAGGCGGGGCAGACGGGTGTCGCTTCGGTCATCGGCTCGATGCTGCCAGATCCCATGCTCCCAGCGTTCTCCCAGGTTCAGCGGAGATGATCTGCTTGTCCGCAGAACCGCAGTGAAGGGGAACCCATGCGCCGCGCCACGCTCGTCCTGCCGCTGATCGTCACCTGCATCGTGCTGCTCGCCGCGTGCGGGGACTCGACCTCGTCGTCCACCGCCACGAAGACGGCGACCGTTCCGTCCGGGCAGCTTGGGGAGACCGACCTCAACTGCCCGCCGCCCACGATCTCCGGCGTGAAGCTCACGACGCTGTCCTTCCTGGGCATCACGTGCCGCCAGGCGATCGGGTACGCGCACTCGATCGTCCGGACGAGCAAGGTCGCCGGCTGGTCGTGCACCCGCCGGGACGGGAGCCGGGTCAGCGTCACCTGCCGCAACGACGCCGACCAGAACGAGCTCGTCCACGTCGCCTGGAGCGTCACCGCCTGAGCGAGCCAGGTCCGCGGGCGTAACGCCGGACCCATCCGCGGGTACGCCTTGCGTGTCCCCAACCGCCACCCGGTTCGAGGTCCCGCTGGCGCTCGTCGTGGGGGTCCTCTGGACCGCCGCGAGCTTCCTGGTGCTCTTGGCCAACGGATTCGCGGCGCAGGACGGGCGGCCGAGAACGCCGGACGGGCTGCAGCTGGTGACGATCCTCCTGCCGTTCGCGGTGGTCGCCGTCTGGCTGGGGCGCTATCTCGTGGACGGTCGCGGACGGCTCGCCTTCGTCGCCCTGGCCGTCCTCGGCGCGACGACCTGGTTCCTGGCCGCGTTCACCCGGGGCCTGTAGTGCTCGACCTGTCCGGCCACGACGCGAGCACGGCCTGGGCCGTCGTGGAGTACGCCCAGGTCACGTACTGACGTCCGCCTAGGAGAACCCGAGCCGACGGCCGCCCAGGTCCGCGCCGACACGGTCCACGCCGGCGGCCTCGTACGCCTCGACCAGGATGGTGGACCAGTGGTAGGTGGGGATGTCCGCGCGGTAGTTGTCGAACCCCACGCCGCCGACGGTCGCACCCTCGTCAGCGAACTCGACGGGGTCGTAGCCCATCCGCTGGAGCTGCGTGAAGACCGCGCGACGGTCATCCGGGTCCGGGACGGCAAAGCGGACGAACTTCCCGACGTGCGGCGTCGGCAACCCGGCCGGGAGCGGTGGTTGCGTCTCGTACCGGATCTTCGCGTTCTTCACGCCGACGTCGTCCTGAGCACGCTCGATGAGCACGTGGATCCGGAACTTGGCCTTCGTGGGGTTTCGCGCATCGACCCAGTACGGCCACGCGGCCCCCGGCTCGCCGTTGAGCCGGAACCACGTCGGATAGTGCCGTTCCATCGATGTCCGAAGCGCGTCGGCGTTCTCGTCCTCGAAGTGGAAGCGGACCGCGTAGTTCACGCGAGCGACCCTAGTGACGTGCGCCTGCTCGGATCGATCCGGCCCCCACCCAGAACGAGAAAACCCCGCCGGGGCGGGGCTTCACGAGTGGGCGATACTGGGCTCGAACCAGTGACCTCCTGCTTGTCGAGCAGGCGCTCTCCCAGCTGAGCTAATCGCCCTGGGATCGAGAACCCTAGCAACGGATCGACGGCCGCGTCTGCTCGCCGGGAGGCGGTGCATCGGCGCCGGCCGTGCCGGGTCCTTCGAGAGGCGACGACCGGAGTCGAACCGGTGTACACGGCTTTGCAGTGTGCCCGGAGGGGTGTGCCGGACGGCGCTTGGCTCTACTGCGCGGTTCGTGTTGGCCCCAGACGGTTCGAGATGGCTGGAGTTGTGGGTGCAATCGTGGGTGCGGTTCGTGGGTGCGGCCAAAGCACGACTTGACGGAGCGTGAAAACGGCGTCGTCCGCGGCGCTCGTTACGCTCGCGCTGCCACGACCCCTATCGCTGTAGAAGGAGGTGATCATCATCAGCAAGGACCCCGCGATCCACACCGTGCCCGACGGCAACGGAGGGTGGATCAACCGCACCGAAGGCGCATCACGCGGCTTCGGACCCGCAGACCGCAAGGTCGACGCGGAACGCATCGGCCGTGATTCGGCCGAACGTCGCGGCGTGGAGCAGATCAGCCATCGCAAGGACGGCACGATCGGCGAACGCCGCAGCTACGGGAACGACCCGTACCCGCCGAAGGGCTAAGCGGATGAAAACGGACGGGGCCGCCAGGCGCTTTGTGGCGCATCCTGGCGGCCCCAGCCCGTCAACCTACCGAGCGGATTCGAGACCGGCGACGTCGTTCCTGCCCGTCACCGCGAACGCCTTGCCGATTAGGGCGGCCTCGTTGCCCGCAGGCGCGAAGTGGGAGTAGATCTCAGTCGTCGCGATGTTCGCGTGGCCCATCCACTCCTGGACCTTGCGAATGTCCATGCCCCCGGCGACGCACCGCTTGCCGAAGGTGTGGCGAAGTTCGTGGAACTTCAGCTGGCGCAGGTCCGCCGCCTGCTGTGCGCGCATGAAGATGACGCACAGCTCGGGGTAGGCGATGTGCGTGCCATCCCACGAGGGGAATACGAGGTCTTCGTCACCGTCGTAGCCGGTCACGTCGCGGAGACGGGCCAGCACGCGCTGAAGCTCGGGCGCGAGCGGCACGCTCCGCACCTTGCCCGACTTCGGCAGCTTCTCCAGATGCGAGCGGTTGCAGTACGAGCGCTCCACGTGCACGAACTGCGACATCAGGTCGACGTCCCGCCAGCGCAGCGCCCGCAGCTCACCGAGCCGCAGGCCGGTGAACGCGGCCATCATGAACAGCGCCTCGAACGTCGGGTCCGGCGTGGCGCCGACGAGCGCGTGGACCTCCTCCGGCGTGTAGAACTGGATGCGGGCGTTGTAACCCTCCCGCAGCCGCTTGACCCTGTTCCCGGCAGCCGGGTTGTGGCCGGTGCCCCACTTGGCGTTGGCGCGCCGGAAGATGCCGCCGACGCAGACGAGGTAGCGATTGACGGTGCGCGAGCCGACGCCCGTGTCCTTGATCGCGGTCTTCATGGCCTCGATGTCCTGCGAGCTGATGGCCGGGACCGTGGTGTCCTCTCTGAGCAAGCCGATCAACCGCAGCGCCACCCGCTCGTAGTCGCGCAGCGTGGCGAACGCGACCTCGTTCTCGTACTCGGAGTACCGCAGCCACTCGCGGGCGGCGGCGCCGAACGTGACGTCCTCGACCGGCGCGGCGTGGACCCGGGCGCGCTCGGCGTCGAGCAGACGCACCAGCTCGTCCTTCGCGGTCCGCTCGGTGTAGCTCCCGGCCTCAGGGCGGCCCCTCCCGGTGTGCGCCGGGCCGAGCCTGACGGTGCGCTCGATCTCACCGTAGACGCCGTCCTCGCGGATGCCCTGGGCGTAGATGCGTGCGTACTACGTGTCTTCGCGGCGGCCGGGGCGCTTGCGCTTCAGCGTGACGTTGACACGGACGGACCGGCTAGACCGTGAGGGCATTCCGACTCCTTGCAAGATGATCGGCGCGGTGCTCAGCGCGACCGCCCCGTTCGCGCGGCCCGGCTGGATCTTCCACCCCGACGTGCTCACCTTCCTGGAGTCTCTGACCGACAGCACCGGGCGCCCGCTGCTGGAGAGCGACCTGCGCCGTGTGGACTCAGCGGGTGGCGGTGGCAGCTTCCTCGGGTACCGCTTCCAGACGACGTCGCGCATCCCGCGCGTGCCGACCGTGGGCACCAGCCACGACTGCACGTACGTGATCTTCGGCTCCGACTGGAACGAGGCGTGGGTCGGCGTCAACCTCGACCTGACGCTGGAGGCCTCGAACTCGGCGTCGTACTCGCCCGACGGTGGCACCACCAACCTGTTGGCGTAGCGGCAACGTCAGACCGTGTTTCGCGTCCTTGCCGCGCACGACTTCGCGCTGCCACGCCCGAGTTCTTCACCGTCATGCGGGGTGTGCGCCTGCCCTAGATCTTCGGGGCTGACGACCCCGAGTGCACGTCGTGAACGCATGCACGACGTGCACTCCTCCCTAACGCCCGCTCCGGCGCTCTCGACGGTAGTGCCGGGGCGGGATGGGGAGGCGCAACCCAGGACTGGATCATCGGTGGTCCCAACCGGCGGGGTATGCCTAGAGGTCTCGGGCATCTAGCAACCGAGCAGCGTCCTGAACTGACTCCTCGTCAGTCATCTTGTTGGGAGCCACCCGTGCCGGTCCAGGTTGGGGAGAGGGGCGACGCAAGAGGCGCCGGACGCGGGTTTGAATGGCCCGCAGCGCGTCACCGAGATCGTCGAAGACGGCGTACACGAAGAACCCAGCGGCCGGGATCAACGCTACGCACGCGATGAAAACCGGCGTCGTAAAGACACTGGTCGTGAGAAGCCCAGCGCAGACCAAGACCGCTGCGCCGTACGCGTACAGCGCGACCCAAAGCGGCGAGTCCATGGCAAGAAATCGAACAAGCGGCCACAGAGGCATGGCGATGGCAACAACACCAGCCCACATGAGGCCCATGGTCAGTGTCAGCTTGTCGGCCCAGGTTGCCGTGCGGTGCTGGCCCAATATGTCCAAGACCGTCGCCTCAGCACCCACAAGAGCAATGAAGACAGTCAATGTGAGCCACGCGCGACGCGCCCATGTCCACCGCACCCAGGCTTTGGCTGGGTCGGCCGAGAGCCGCAGTTCTCGGTCACTCGGAACCACCCGCTTGATGACGCTGGATTCGAGAGCAATCACAATGAAGATCACCGGGATGACCTGCGCCAGGGTCGAGTAGTACTCGCCATTGAACTGCGCGGCCGCAGAAGCTGTGTGGGTGACGATGTCCGCCATCGGGCACCAGGCTATGCACAGGCTAGGACGGCCTCGGAAACCGAGAAGCCCCGCTCGGATTCAAGGCCGAACGGGGCTCTTTAAAGGTCCCGGCAGTGGCATTCGGTGTACACCTGGGTAGGCCATCGCGCCCATCAGGTCTCGGAAGCTGTACCTGCCACTGGTCGGCCCTGGCTCCCTCACGAATGGGTGTGCCCCGTACTCGGACGAGGGGTCATTCGTGCTTCACAGCATAGCGAGCCAATGGATAGAACCGGAAATCTGGGTGCGGCCTGGGTGCGGTGCGTGGGTGCAGTTGACCCCAGAACGCACGAAACCCTCGCGATGCGAGAGTTCGTGACCAAGGCGACGACCGGAGTCGAACCGGTGTACACGGCTTTGCAGGCCGCTGCGTAGCCACTCCGCCACGTCGCCAGGAAACACCAATCTAGCGAGCCGCGCCGGTCCCCGTGGCGCGGTGTCCCGACCGTAGGCCCAGAGCGCCGGAACGCCTCACGCCGCGACCGCCGCCAGCGCCTCCCGGACGGCGTTCGCCGCGGTCTCCCCGGCGGCCTCCATCGGCGCCGTGGTGCGCAGCGCGCGGCAGAAGAGGAACGCGCCCTCGAGGCTGCACAGGACGCTGAGGGCCAGCGCGTGCGCCTCCTCATCCCCGATGCCGGCGTCGCGGAAGCGCCGCGACGCCTCGTCGATCCAGCTCGTGAAGACGTCGGCGGTGGCGACGCGCAGTGGCTCGTTGGTGCTGGCGACCTCGAGGGCGACGACGGCGATCGGGCAGGCGTCGGCGAAGTCGGTCGCGACCAGCGTCTCCCCCGCGCCGGCGAAGAACGCGCGCACGCCGGTCACGAGGTCGGGCGCGGGGTCGAGGATCGCCTCGAAGAGCA
>Ga0247757_10000710_pt1 | contig 26400 bp, 19 predicted proteins | sample UWRJL126311R4_FD_180929 | JGI IMG/M metagenome (GOLD analysis project Ga0247757, IMG submission 180929) | Plant litter microbial communities from Arlington Agricultural Research Station in Wisconsin, United States - UWRJ-L126-311R-4 | ecosystem: Environmental > Terrestrial > Plant litter >...
GCTCGGAACTCGGCAGGAAACGGCTTCGGCACGAGATTGATCCTCCCAGCAAGGACGAATCCTCACAGGTCAGGAGTCAACCAAACTGGGGGCAGTCCCTGGAGCTTTGGGGAGAACATGCGGCGGTGGGGCCTGCTCGGCTCATTCGGTACCGTGGGCGACTGCTTTGATAACGCCGCCATGGAGTCGTTCTGGGCTCGGATGCAGGTCGAGCTACTCAACACCCGCAAGTGGGCCGACACCACCATCGAATTGGCCGCCGCCATGGCCGATTACATCGACAACTTCTACAACGTCGAACGCCGTCACAGCTACCTCGGTAACATCAGCCCCACAGAGTTCGAAACGCTCTGGACATCCACCTATTCGATCCCTCAACTCGCATGATCGTGGCTCGAAACAGCGGGGACAGATCAAATGGACTCATTCACTGGGAACACGCCACCGGCAACATCCCGGGATTGAGCGTGTCCAACACTTGGGGCAACGTCCGTCCGTGACGTCCAACGCTTGGGGTCAAGGTCCGTGATCCGTCGCGCCTCTTGTGAATGAACGTGGATGGTTTGTCGTTCATTCATGTTGATGAGCATGAGCATGAGCACTTCCCTACGGTGGCGCGTGGGGCCGGGAGATTCTGATGTCCTTAGCCTTGATCAGCTTGAGGTCCACGGTCTTTGCTCGACCGGGCGAGGAAGCTCAAATTGCTTCGAAATCCTTGGAGATGAAGGCAATTCGAGCAATGGGGACCGTCTACTGGTTAGGTGCTCTGATTTGCTTGCCTCCCGATGAAATAATGGAAGATTAGGGGCGCACCGATTAATCAGAATAGTCAACAAGTGTTTGGTAGCGCCCCCATCGCGATGCTGTCCAACAACCGCCCGGTCGAAGATCAACTGTTTCCTGCGCCGGTTGCGGAGCGGCCCGGCGAGTCATCTTTTTGTGGGCGAGGACGCTCGTCACTCCGGATGCTCGACATCGACGCGCTCGCTCCCGCAAATGAGTTCATGGCCGAGGAGTCTGCCATCGTGGCGGATGTCGTCGCCCGTCTAGCTGTACCGGGTGAATGTTCCAGGTTTGTCGAGGGAGGAGCCGGGTCCGCGCACCTGGCCGGGGGGCCTGCCCAATGCGCTGAGCCGCTGCCGTTCCGGCACGGTGGTGAAGTCTCCACGGCGCGAACTTCTACGTCGGGCCCGGGCGATGCGGGACCGTACCCAAATCCTTCAAAAGTGAACGTGGCCTGTGGTGCAGGCTCAAATGCTTCGCAGCGTGGCAACCACGCAACTCGGGCGGTGTCCGCATCATCGAAAGGAAGCTTGTGCAGCGAGCAATAAAGGCAGAGCAGCGTGAAAGGCGTCGGGTGGAAGGTTCCGCGCGACGCCCGGAGGAACAGCCCCGCCTACCAACACCGTCTGCGAGTAGCGGTCACCCTCAAGTCCAGGCTCTCGACGATCCGCTACGCAACATAGCCTCAAGGGCACCAGCCGAGCAAGATCATATTCTAAAAGCGCACAATGACGTCGTTGCCGATCATATGGCCAACGACTTTTACCGGCGTACCCCGGAATGGGCGGCCCGGCGAGGATTGATGCCTTGGCAGCGAGCCTGCGGAGCGGCGGTGGCCGCTGCCGCGCTGGCGATGCTGATCGCAGTCCCGGACGTGCTGCAAATATTACTCACAGCCTGTGTCGTGGCGGTCACGCTGGTACAAGTCGTCATTTCGGTAGCTGGGCTCGCGAGACCTTTACGCGCAACCTCAACTCACACGACGGTTCTCGATTCAGACCTGCCGTCCTACACGGTTATCATCCCTGCGTACATGGAGCATGAGGTCATCGGCGGCATGGTCCGTTGCCTAGAGACGTTGGATTACCCGCGGGACCGCCTCGAGGCGCTTTTACTCGTCGAGCGGCGCGACCATGCCACCAAGCAAGCAATCAGAGACGCTAATCCCGCTTCGTTCATTCGGATAGTCGAAATCCCCCCGGGCGAACCACAGACAAAACCCCGATCTTGCAATGCAGGATTGCTACTTGCAAAGGGTGATCTCATCGTCGTCTTCGACGCCGAGGACCGACCGCACTGTCGCCAGCTGAGGATAGCAGCCGAGCATTTCATACACGCCGATGAGGATCTGGCCTGTGTGCAAGCAAAGCTGGTGGTAAGCAACGCCAATCAAAGTTTCATCACACGTCAGTTCGCGCTCGAATACTGCTTGCGCTACGAACTCACCCTGCCCGGTCTCGCTCGGCTGGGCCTACCCGTCCCCTTGGGAGGCACCAGCAATCATTTCAAGACCAGACTGTTGCGGGAAGTGGGAGGTTGGGACGCCTGGAACGTAACGGAGGATGCTGACCTTGGCATGCGTTGCTCGGCATCTGGTTATCGCGTCGAAGTTATCGACTCGCCCACCCTTGGCCAAATGCCACACAGCCCTGCGGCTTGGACGCGCCAGCGGACCAGATGGCTGAAAGGGTTCATGCTTACCGCCCTGGTTCACACCCGCAGTCCGCGGCGTACCTGGCAACGATTCGGCTGGGCCGGCACTCTCACGCTACTTGCTTTCATGGCAGGTACTCCACTGTTATACCTCGCGCAATCGTTGGCGCTCGTTCTGTTAGCCGCGAACTACGATGGGTTGTTCGTTGAGCTCAATTTCACTGCTCTTAAGGGCCTTGCAGTTGTTCTGGCCTCAGTGCAGTTGGCAACGCTTCTGATCTGGGTGGGTGTCGCGGTACTCGCCGCTCGTCGCCGACAGATGCTAACCGCGCTATTCGCACCGCTGTTACCTGCGTACTGGGTGATGCTGTGGATCGCGAGTTGGCGCGCCGTGCACCAACTCATCACCGCGCCCTACGTCTGGGAGAAGACCCCACACGCCACCACCACCGGCGGCGGCCATGGCTGACCCCACACCCGGGCGAACCGCGCCACCAGCGCGACCAAGTCCTCCCGCGACTCCACCCTCCAACACGCTCGTCGCACGCACCGCACCATGATCCACCCCGGCCAGTCAGGCCGCGTGACCGAAACTGTCACCTGATCGTGCAGCAGACCCGGTCGCCATAATGACGACATTGAATGACGTGCCGAAGAAGAAGGCTGAACCTCGTCCATATAATCTGTAGGACGGTCCCCCGCAGAAAACTAACAGTCATTGTGCATGTTGGCTCCGACATGAGGGTGTAGCGCAACAAGGACCTTGACCCCAAGTGTTGGACACGCTCAATCCCGGGATGTTGCCGGGGGAAGCGAGATGATCCAACCCGATGGCCAGGAAGAATTATTCAGACGAGTTCAAGGGTGACGCGGTCGCGCTCTACCGGGACACCGACGGCACGACGATCACCGCGATCGGCGGCGACCTAGGTGTATCCGGCAGTCAGGTTGGTGACAGTCGGCTGATGGGGGGGTTGGTTTCCGATGGCTGAGTGGCGTCGTTGATTGTTGTAGTGCTCGAGCCACGGGGCAAGGGCGGCGCAACGTTCGTCGTTTGAGGTGAAGACTTGCCGGTAGGCCCACTCGGTCTGCAAGGTGCGGTTGTAGCGCTCGACCTTCCCGTTCTGCCAGGGGCAGTGCGGTTTGATGAAGATATGTTTGGCGTCCATCGCAGCAATGACAGCGGCGACGTCACGGGAGTGCCGGTAGCTGAAGTGGTTGTCGGTGATGACGGCCTCAATGGTGGCGACGCCGTGGCCCGCGAAGTACTCGACGGCACGGGCGAGGAACTGTGCACAGTTCAGTCCCTTCTCGTCGTCGAGGATTTCTGAGTACGCCACACGCGAGTGGTCATCGATGGCTGAATGGACGTAGTCGAATCCGATGCGAGCCTTCTTCTGCACAGATGTCTTACCCATCTGTCGACCGTGCGCTTTCCAGCCGCCACCGTCAGGAATGCGACCAATCTTCTTGACGTCCATGTGAATCAGCTCGCCTGGTCGGGAACGTTCGTAGCGCCGGGTAGTGACTTTGGAGGCCCGGATGACCTCACCGGTCAGCGGATCGCAGTCACGCAGGTAGGGCAGCTGATGGCGCCGAAGAACCGCCGAGACAGTCCGCGCACTCAGCCCGAGCTCATCGCCGATCCACTGTTGGCCGCGCCGCTCATTGAGCCGAAGTGCCACGATCGCAGCCTCGACATGAGACGGAGTTCGGGTCGGGCAGCGGCGAGGTCGAGACGACCGATCAACCAGGCCGGCGGGGCCTCCTCGCGGTATCGGCGCACCCATCGATACGCGCACTGGCGGGACACGCCGAGTTCGGCAGCCACATGTGCGGGCTTGCGACCATCAACGAGAACTCGATCAACGAGCAGTTGTCGGCCATGAACGGTCAACCGGGCATTAGCGTGGACCACGAGGACCTCCGTGTGGGAGTAGAGACGTCAGACATCTCCACTAAGCCCGGAGGCCCTCCCTTCTCACAGCAGAATCGTCAACAACGTCCCTGCCGGATACATCTAGGCGCCGAGAGCAGGATGAACTCTCGGCAACGTCCACAGGGTCGGTGACGGTGTCAACGACATCGAGATGCTCACCTGGGCGGCTCACGGCGTGGCTATGGGCAATTCTCCAGCTTCGGTGCAAGCGATAGCCGACGAGGCCTGCCCCTCGGCCAACGACGACGGACTGGCCACTGCACTGTCGCGATGGTTCCGCTGATTTGCGTGCGCATTCGACAGCGCCCGAGGTCTGGCGGATGGCCTCCGCCACCCCTCCGTCTTAATCTCGGCCTGTTCCACTGCCAGCTCCATCGCCCCGGGCCGGTCGTCGAGCTGAGTGGTTGCGCTCTTGCGGGCCATTCGCCGAGTAGACCAACCCAATTGGTTTGTAGTGTTCGGCCGTTGCATGATCTCGCTGACGACTCGGGAGATCGGTGTTCCGCTCATCTACGGCCCGGGAGGGATTGCCACCCATGACCGCGGATCCGGAAGTTCGCCGCTGGGCTAGGGCTGCAACGCGTTTCGCCCTCATTGCCACTATGGTCACGATCGGAGGATGCAACACGGTGCCGCCGCCGGCGCGAAACGAACCGCCGCCAGCGCCAGCCGTTCAGCCGCTCGATGACGAGCAGTCCCGCGCCCAGGTGATCGATGCAGCCCAGCAGATTGTGCAGGCCACTAATGTGAAGGTCACCTTTGCATCGTTTCAGTGGGAATGGTGCAACGACCAAGGGGAACCGCCCTATCGGGGGCGCGTCGGCATCGCGTTGGAAGTACCCTCCGGCAGCGACAGCCGCACGCAGGCCGGGCAACTCGCCGCGACTATGGCTACCCAGCCCGGATGGGTGGCCGGCCCGCTACCCGGCTTGAAACCCTTCGGTGAGGTTGTCCACAAAGGCGGTGCCATGGCGATCTTCGGGCCGGGGAACTACCCCGAAGTGCGGGATAGTCACAACCATTCAGCACACTGCGAGTCACCGATGCAGCCACCCGTTACGACACCCCTTCACCCGCCGCGCCCGAGGGCTTGAGTCAACTCGTCGACTACGTCGCCGGCGCGCCGCGCTCGGACCGGTCGACGATAAATACCAATAATTGGTACACTTGGGGTTGTGGGTAGGAACACCTCCTTCAGCCTGGACGAGCACTTCAACGCGTTTATCGAAGACGAAGTGGCATCGGGACGTTACCGGTCGGCTAGCGATGTCGTCCGCGCAGCACTGCGATTGCTCGAAGAGCGCGAGATGCGCTTGAATGCGCTGCGGGAGGCCCTCGTGGCTGGTGAAAACAGTGGAACTTCAACGCCGTTCGACTTTGAAGCGTTCCTGTCGCGGAAGCGTGGCGGGGGGCCGCGCGGAGGGTGACCCGCTACGTTCTCTCCCCCGCTGCCCAGGCCGATCTGGAACAGATCTGGGACTACACCTGCCTACGCTGGGATGGCGACCAAGCCGAGGCGTACGTGCGCGCCATACAACGCAGCGTGGAGCTCGTGGCGGCCAACCCTCTCCTCGGCAGGCCGTGTGACGAGGTTCGCGTCGGCTACCGACGGCACACGGCCGGATCGCACACGCTGTACTACCGTCTCGATCCGGACGCAGACCTGGTCGACGTGGTGCGCATCCTCCACAAGCGCATGGACGTCGAACAACACCTGGACTGACGCGCCGCAGCGTGCGGGCACGGCCCAGGCTGGTCGGCAGCCGCCGCACGTGCACTGCGCACGATGGCGGGCAGAGCGATCACCGCACCTCCAGGGCCGCCGGGTGACGCCGCGAAAGATTCGATTCTCCCCTTCTGGCGCGTGGGGCAGTAGTTGACCGATCTGTTACCTCGAGTCGCCAGCCGGCGGGCCGACGGCACCGCCGATCAGCGGTCGCACGTGGCCGCGTCAGAACAGAGGCGTCACCGGTGGGTGACGAACCATCACCGGGCGGTCTCGCCGTACTCAACGTGGGGACCAGGGTTGCCGGGACTCGCGGTGCGGGTAGACCGATGTGCCCTCAAAAGAGGACGAGGGCGAGTAGGTAGAGGCTGACCACAACAGGCAGCAGCGGAGACCACCACACCATCGTCGCCGTGGCGGGACTCGTGCAGCGGCGGGCCCCCAGGAAGGCCAGCGCCGTGAACGCGGCGAGCAGTGATCCGCCGGCGATGACCCGGTCGTGCACGGGAAGCGCGAGGACGACCAACGCCCCCATCGCTAACCAGAGCGGAGCGCATACCCCAGCAGCATGCCCACGACGGCCGTAAACGATGTCCTCACCCATGCCGGGGTCATGTCTGTATTCTAGGCAATTCACCAAATGTGTTGGCAGCAAGCGCAACAACTGCCATCGCGGGTCACGCCAACAGCGTCAGCTCTCCTGCACTAGGTATCCGCGCTGCTGTCCACCGACAGTGCCCGGCGGCGCTTCTCGTGGGCGCGTCAACGTTCGGGATGCTCCCCTGCCGTACTGCACCCACACGTCACCCGGCGCCGGCCATGCGCCCCACCGCCGACACGCATCGCGCTCTTCCGCTCGCTGACACTGGTTCGGTGCAACACCGATGCATTCCGGCGATCCCGGGGCAGCCGCGACTGGGCACACTGGTGACCAGAAGAGGAGGTGACGATGACGGTGGGCGACGACGCAGCCGGCCGCGACGATGACGCGGCACGCCGAGAGGCTGTATTAACGATGGAGCCGGAGACCGTCGTGTGGGAGTTGGCACGTCAGCTGGTTCGCGGACACACCGATCTGGTGACGTTCCGCCGTTCTGCCGCGGCCGCACGGCGGGCGCTTCCTCATGCTCCCGCCGAGGTCGAAAAGTATCTGGCTGACTTCGCCGCGTTTCGAAAAGGCCTGGTACACCGAGACGTTGCCGATGTTGACGGCCAGCTTCCGACTCGCTCCCGAGGCGTATGACACGTTCGGACCCGGTAGCACCACGATCGCCGATCCGACCGAGGCGGTTTCCTAGGGGTCGCCGGCAAGAGGCGCTGCTAGCCGGGCTCGAATCGCGTGCAGTGCTATGCCCGCCACACTATGGTACCGCTTGAGTGTCGCCTCCGGAAGATATGAGACACACGGTGCGAGACAAGACCTCCGATCACGTTAAGAGTCAACCTTCTTGTGTGTAGAGACAGCGCATACTTGCTCTCGCCCCATATTTCCGATGAAGGGCGGTGGTTGTAGACGAACCGATTTAAGCCGCTGCGAACTGACTTTCTGACGTGGTTGTTCGTCGTCGTCTTCGCGTATGGCACAGCGGTGCATGTGGTGCAGTTGGTCGATGGTGGATCATCCGCCTACCGAGGGGCACCCTTGGTGATTCAGTGGTTCTTCGTCGCTTTGGTGGTTCTTGATCCCTTGGCGGCGATGCTGATGTTGCTCCGCCGACGGATTGGTCTAGTTGTCGGAAACGGCGTCCTGGTACTCGACGCGACCGCGAACGCAATCGTCAATTAAACACCCCTCAGCACTACGTCTGGTGTCACTGCCGGCCGTATCGGTCAAGGTGCCGTGACGCTTTTTGCATTGCTGATCGTGACTACGACGCCGAGCCTGTGGCGCCGGTACCGATGAGGGCAGCACTCTTGGGCCTAGCCCTTGCTTCGCGATGTTGCTCGCAGACATTCTGACGAGATCAGTTAAACCGCAGTGGGTTTAGTGAATCGGTGCGCTATGCCGCGGGTTGTAGAACCCCAGGAAAGGCCTTGGCTTTGTCGGAGGCATTGCCGTGTTGCAGGCAGTAGTAGAGCTGGCCGAGCAGCTTGTTGAACAAGCGCCGGTTGGCTGCAGCGTGGCGGTCACCGTGTTCTCGGCGCTGCCGGTAGTGCGTGCGGGCGGGTTCGCAGTGCGCGGCGGCAGCGAACGCCCAGACCCATCCGGTGTTGGCCATGCGGTCGTTCTTGATGCGGCGGTGACTGATTGAAATGGAGCGCCCGGAGGCTCTGGTGACCGGTGCCGATCCGGCGTAGGCCTTCAACGCCCGGGCATCGTCGAATCGGCTGCGGTCATCGCCAATCTCGGCGAGCACCCGCGCACCCGTCGAATCGGCCAGACCGGGGAAGCTCGTGATGACGGTGTAATCCGGATGCTGCTGAAAGGCCTCGGCAGCGGCCTGCCCGAGGTCGGTGACGCTCGCGCACGCGGTGTCCAGTGCCGCCAGTAGCGCCAGCGTCTGGCGTCCCATCGCAGTCTGCACCAGAACTGGTTGGCGCAGTTGAGGTGTGCGCAACGCTGCTTTGAGCTCGACTGCGGTCGGGTCGATGTTGCGGCTGCGACCGGCACGGCGCAGTGCCGCGGCGATCCGGCTCACCGACAGCTTGGCCGCGGCCGCCGGTGTTGGTGCGACCCTGAGTACGGCGCGGGCCTCCGGGCTGCTGATTCCCAAGGCGAATCGCCCGGTGAACACGTCCAGGAAGGTGGGATAGAACTCACGCAGCACAGAACGTAATTGGTTGTGCGCCTTGGTGCGTGCCCAGATCGCATCCTGATGGGCACGGGCCAGGACCGCGATGGCCTGGCACAGTTCACTGTCTTTAGGCAGCTGGCGGTGCAGGTGGGCATCGACACGCAAGATGTGGGCCAGGGTCATGGCATCAACGTGATCGGACTTCGACCGTGCCACTGAGTGCCGCTCGCGGTAGCGGGCGACTGCGAGCGGGTTGATCGCGTACACCGCCCGACCGGTACCGCGAAGCGCGGCGACGAGCAGCCCGCGTGGGGTTTCGATCGCCACGGGGATGGGGTCCTCGGCCCCGTCGCCCGCGGCGGTGAGTACTTCGATGAGCTCGGCGAACCCATCGGGGTCATCGGTGATGCGTTTGTTGGCGACCAGGTGACCGTCGCGATCGATGATGGCGACGTCGTGGTGCGCTTCGGCCCAGTCGATGCCGCAGAAGAGTTTCACGTTGGTATTGCCTCCGACCTATAGCGGGTGTTGGTGCTGGTCAAAACCCAGCAGGATGCGCAGCGCTCTACTTACGAGGCTCGATGGCCTTCCCTCCGATGAGCTGTTCGCGATCCCAGCGACCCGCACGGCGTCGGTCTTCGTTGAGGGCTTCAGCGCTCGAAAAGACTGAGACGTTGCTTCCGTGCGAGGGGCTTGAACCACGACGCCAATCCCACCCAAAGATGACCTCACGGCCCCGCCACGACACGCTCGGTCTTGTCTGAGGACTCAGCACGGTCCCGAAATGAGAAAGGCGTCGCCACGGCAAGGCCGCGAGGGACGAACACCCGACGATCACCGCGATCGGCAGCTGTTCGCCTCTAAGTAGATACGAGACAACGCGACCTGGACCTATGCGCAAGCCCGTCAGGCACTTCTCGTTGTCTCGATTCCCTAGATTCGAGACGCCCCCGTTTACTAACCCGATGTCACAGCGGGCTGTCCTGCGGTGCGGAGTGCTGCGACTCCTAGGCCTGCGAACAGCGCCGCTCCGCCTCCCGCGACGATGGCGCCGGTTGATGACAGAGTGCGCGTCCGAACACCGCGTACGGCGGCGATGACATCGAGGACGTCGGTCAGCAGGCCCAACTGTAGTGCCCGCGTTTGTAACCGAGGTGACGCAACGTCGGTGATGGCCACGGCCAACGTCAGCTCGCGGGAGCCGGGAAGTTGAGTAGTGAACGGCTGGTCGCGACCTTCATGGAGTCCGATCAGCCGGCCTGTCAGGTTCGGAGCTATCCATGCGGCAATGCCGGTGGTGAACCTTGGGGCGGCGAAGGTGCGAATGAGCACGCTGCGTTGCATGACCTCACCCTTCAGGAACGCCGAGCACCCTTCAAGGGTCTCGGTTGCAAGACAGAATGTGGTCGACCTCGGATCTCTAAAAAGAGACGGGCCGATTGTCGGCGGCCGTGACTATCGTCAACCGGCGTGCCTTTGCGATCAAGTCCGGAGCCCGCTGATCTCGACACCGTTCGCGACTCGTATGACCGCGTGGCTGACAACTACGTCGAGATGGTGACGACCACGGGTATCGGCGATATCCGCACCCACCCGTGGTTGAAAGCAGCTATGGACGCATTCGCGGGCACCGTCGCGCCGATCGGCCCTGTCCTCGACGTCGGCTGCGGACCCGGAACGGTCACGGCCTACCTCGCCCAACGCGGCATCGATGTTGCAGGGGTCGATCTCTCACCACGCATGATCGACCACGCCCGGCGACTGTATCCAAAGTGCACGTTCACGGTTGGCTCAGCGACCGACTTCGACCTCCGCCCGGCATCGCTAGGTGGAGTCCTCGGCTGGTGGTCCCTGTTCAATCTGCCGCGCAACATCCTGCCGCCGGCCCTGGTCTCTTTCGCCGCGGCTCTACGACCAGGCGGGCAGCTGATCATCGCTACCCATGTCGGTGACAACGACGTCGAGCGCACCGAGGCCTACAACGGGGTGTCAGTCGAGTGGACGACCTACCAATGGCAGCCAGAACAACTCATCGATCTCGTTCGAGAGGCTGGATTGCGGCCGGTGGCCGACCTTCGTCTCTCCGCCGATCAGACCAACGGACCCGCCACTGTCCTTGTTGCACAACGAGACTAAGAATCCTTGGGAGGGTTCGGATCGTTACCGTGTTGACGACGGTTGAGAATCCGGCCAGTCGCGACGGTTGAAAAGTAGGCCACCCAATCAGATTGGATGGGTGATCTCCTTGGAAGACTGGGCATTGATCCGGCATCTTCACCGCAGCGAGGGGCTGTCGCAGCGGGCGATCGCACGGCAGCTCGGTATCGCGCGGGACACGGTGGCCAGTGCGCTGGCCAGTGCTGGTCCGCCGAAGTACGAGCGGGCGGCTGCGCCGTCGGCGATCAACGAGGTCGAGCCGCGGATCCGCGCGCTGTTGACGGCCTATCCGCAGATGCCGGCGACGGTGATCGCCGAGCGGTCGGATGGACCGGGTCGATCTCCTGGTTCCGGGAACGAGTCCGGGCGATCCGCCCGGAGTACCAGCCCGCCGATCCGGTCGACCGGCTTGAGCATCCTCCGGGTCGGGTGGCGCAGTGCGACCTGTGGTTCCCGACGCCCAAGATCGCGGTCGGGTTCGGCCAGGAGGCGATGCTCCCGGTGCTTGTGATGGTGGCCGCGTTCTCCCGCTTCATCGCCGCGGTGATGCTGCCCTCACGCCAGACCATGGATCTAGTGGCCGGGATGTGGCAGCTGCTATCGCAGAACTTCACCACGGTGCCTCACGAGTTGTGGTGGGACAACGAGGCTGGGATCGGACGTCGCGGCCGGCTGACCGACCCGGTGACCGCCTTGATGGGCACGCTGGGATCGCGGCTGGTGCAACTCAAACCCTATGACCCCGAATCCAAAGGGATGGTCGAGCGGGCCAATCGGTATCTGGAGACCTCGTTTCTGCCTGGTCGCAGCTTCGCCTCACCGCAGGACTTCAATGATCAACTGGAGCAGTGGCTGCCGATCGCCAACAGTCGTCGGGTGCGGGTCCTCGACGGTCGTCCGGTGGACTTCCTGGAGGCCGATCGAGCCCAGATGCTGACCCTGCCACCGGTGGCGCCAACCATCGAGACGAGAACGTCGGTGCGGCTGGGACGCGACTACTACGTGCGGGTGGCCGGCAACGACTACTCGGTGGATCCGACTGCGATCGGCCAATTTGTCGAGGTGAGCACCACCCTGGCCCAGGTGACGGTGCACCGGGCCGGGCGCCTGCTGGCGGCTCATGATCGCTGCTGGGCGGCGCGACAAACCCTGACCGACCCTGCCCACGTCTCAACCGCCGCGGCGTTGCGTCACCAGTTCCAAACCGGTCCGCCATTGGCGGCAGGTGAGCAGCTGGTCCGCGACCTGGCCGACTATGACCGGGCGTTCGGTGTCGACTTCACCACGACCACAATCACTTCCGATGGGGAGGTGGCCTGAGCATGGCTGAAGATCCCATCAAGGACGTCCTGCACTACGCCCAAGCGCTCAAGGCGCCGCGCATCCGCGAGTCCGCCGCCCGCCTCGCCGAGCAAGCCCGCGACGCCGGCTGGACCCACGAGGAGTACCTGGCGGCGGTGCTGTCTCGGGAGGTGTCGGCCCGCGAAGCCTCCGGCGCGGCGACCCGCATCCGATCCGCCGGGTTCCCGACACGGAAGTCGTTGGAGGACTTTAACTTCGATCGCCAGCCAGCGCTGAACCGGGACATGATCGCCCACCTGGGCACCGGCGCGTTCCTGGCCAAGGCATCCAACGTCGTCCTCCTCGGACCACCCGGAACCGGCAAGACCCACCTCGCCATCGGATTGGCAGTCAAGGCCGCCCAAACCGGGCACCGCATCGCGTTCGCCACCGCCGTGGACTGGGTCGCTCGCCTCAAAGCCGCCCACAACGCCGGCAGGCTCCCGGCCGAGCTAGCCAAGCTGCGGCGCATCGGTCTGCTCGTCGTCGACGAAGTCGGCTACATCCCCTTTGAACAGGACGCCGCGAACCTGTTCTTCCAACTGGTCTCCAGCCGCTACGAACACGCCTCACTCATCTTGACCTCGAACCTGCCCTTCGCCCGCTGGGGCGACGTCTTCGGCGACCAAGTCGTCGCCGCAGCGATGATCGACCGCATCGTGCACCACGCCGACGTCCTGACCCTCAAAGGCTCCAGCTACCGACTCAAAGACACCGGAATCGACACCTTGCCCTCCGCCAGAGCAGACAACACGGCACAATAACCACGACCACGTGGCCTACTTCTCACCGTCGCTTCTGGCCTACTTTTCAACCGTCGTCAACATACCGTACGAGTTCTTATCGCCAATCGTTCCGTCGAGCTTGCGAATCGTGTGCTCAACTTCTCGGTCTTGCGCCATCTGTCGGCCGATCGCTTGCTGTTCGGCTTTTGGTGCCCCCAGTGTGAGCGGCCCGGCTACTGCCCTCCACCTTCGATTTCCTGACCCCATCCTCGTTGTAAGTACTGATGTCGCCCTTTGCCATGATTACCCTCCTCGACGTGATGGGTGCGTCCCCCTAGTCGAGATTGTGCCGCTGGCCGGACCTGGACAAACCAACTTCGGATGATTCGGGCCGACCCCTAGATGACCGTTTTCGGGACATTCATATGTGACGAAGCCCAGCCCCGCAGTGGGCCGGTCCCTGCGATGTGGATCTCCGCTTTACGCTCACCCACGCGGTCGTTTGGGTCGCTGAAGAACGCGCCATCATCCGAAGCTGATGGGCCGCCGTGACATCTGCGCCGCACTGCCGTCCGTGGACGCTGCGGGGTTGTCGCCGGATCAGGCCCGGGCGATCAGCGCCATCGTCGCATCCTGACGGTGTCACCGTTCAGTTCTTTGACCGGAACCGTCAGGTGCGCGATCTCCCGCGGATCTTCGAGGGTGACCGGATCAACGAGATCGATTGTTTGGCAGCGCATAGCACGCAGAACACTGCCTGAACTAGGGACCGTCCGGAGAATACGCCCGACAGCGGACCGGTGTCGTGGCGGTCGGATTCGCCGCGTGATCGCAGCGCGTAACTGTTACCTCTCGATGAGTTGAGCTATCAGCGACGGGAGGGTCATGGCTGCCCGTTGGGCAGTCTGGGCGATGGATTGAAGTCTGGGTTCGCGGCGGGCGTCGTGGGGGTCGAGGTCACGCTGGACGGAGTTGAGGAGGTCGAGGCGGTTTCGATCCAGCCAGTTGCTCACCTCGGGTCGCTGTACCCAGGCCGCGGTGTTGGCGAGCGCGGCGCGCCACATGAGCAGCAGGTCGGCTGGCTCGTTGGGTTGGGGCACGATTGTTGCCATGGCGTTCTTTTCTTGGTCTGTGTCGTATCGGCTTTCTAGGAAGGCGATGAGGGCGGCGCTGGCGACGGGCTGGGCGATCTTTATGGGTAGAAGGTTGATCGTTGCGCCGTCGAATACGGGCAGGTCAGGAACTGGGCCCAGAGCTGAGGCGGTGCAGTCGACGTAGAGGGTGTCAGGATCGGCCGTGACGGTGCCGTGGTGTAGCTGTACCCGGTCGGGGTGGATGGCCGTGACACGGCCCAGCCGGACGATGTCGGGGATCGTGCGCAGTTGCTGCATCTCCCCAGGGGAGAGAACGGCGGCGCGGAAGGAGCGAGGCTCGATGTTGCGATCGAGTCGCAGGAGTACGCCGTCGGCTTCCCAGCGCGCGAAGGGCTCGGCCGGTGAGGTGGCCTCGGCGAGGGCGGATAGCCCGTCGAGGTGCCACCTCGTGGTGGTTTCGAAGTTCTCGGCGTAGGGCTGGGTGCCGGCGCGGTTGATCACCCAGGGGTCGCGCGGCACGATCCAGCGCAGTCGTTGCGGCTCAACGTCATGGGCTAGCAACCAGAGGCAGGCGTCCATCCCTGTCTTTCCCGCGCCGATCACGGTGTAGCGAGAATAGGCCCGGCGGAGGTCGGGAAGCGCATTGATGGGCACGTGTTCCACGTCGCGCGGCCGGGCGTAGGTAGGGTGGTGCGTTGCCGGGATGTCCTGCTGGATGTGAGTGGCGACGACCACCTTGGAACCCACGACGATCTCTCGCTCGCGGCCGCCCAGCAGCGGCCGCACCCGGTGGCGGCCCGTCGCGTCGCGGTGGTACTCGCTCATCGGGAGCCAGGTCACGCGGCCCGAGGGCAGGAAGTGGTGCCGCATGACCCGGTCGTAGTAGTCGAGGACCTCTGATTTCGACGCGAGTTCGTAGAATCCGGCGTTGGGGCCGATCTGGTCTTTGCGCCCGTGACCGAGTTCGTGGGAGTTGACGCCGTAGTACGCCGATGGCTGGTGGAGACGGACGAACGGGTAGGCGTCGTTCCAGTGCCCGCCGGGGTGGTGTCGGCGGTCGACCATCACGATCCGATGGTTGGTCTCCGCAAGCATGGTGTCGACGAACGCCATGGCGGTGGCTCCGGCCCCGATCACGAGGTAGTCGGTGTCCATGGCCTCATCCATGACGTTTGCCCTCCGTCCGGTCGGGTGATTGTCGTGGAGTCGGCGCGCTGGTCGGGGTCACCGCTGGAGGAACCCAATGACTTGGGGCCACAACGTATTCCACCTGTCCTCGTCGAGGCGCATGCTGTCGTGGGCAAGGCCGGGAGCGATGAGCAGTTGCGCGGAGGCTCCGGCACGTGTCGCCCGCTCGGCGAGGTCGCGGGCCTGGGTGACCGGGATGACGGTGTCGGCGTCACCGTGGATGATCAGCAGCGGCGCGGCGAGCAGGTCGAGGTCGTCGAGGGGGCGACGGCCGAGGGCATCGAAGTGCGCCGCGACGTCGGTGGGGTTCTGGCCTTCTCGCAGGGGAAGGAGCGAGCCGGGGTCTGAATGCTCGGCTGCCACGATGAGATCGGGATCGTAGAGCCCCATCATCAGGACACCGCGATGCCAGGTGCCATCGTCGCGGACCAGCGAGCACAGCGCCTCGTAACCACCCCGACTGGTGCCCATCACGCTGATCCGAGTCTCATCGACCTCGGCGAGGCCGGCGAGGTGACGGGCCGCGGCCAACACGTCATCGACGTCGCGTGCGCCCATGTCGGCCGCCGCCGAGAAGTCAGTGCCGTGCCCAGGCGTTCCGCGATGGTCGACGGTGAGCACGGCGAAACCCGCGGCACGCAGTGGGGCGTGTTCGCTGACCTGGACGTACTCGCCGGCCGCGCTCAGCGCCCCGCCCTCACCCGCCGTGCACACGACAACCCCCGGGTGTGGACCTGGACCGGGTGGCAGGCTGAGGTGCCCGTAGATCGTGGTCCCGTCCGCGGACGGGAACTCGTGGACGGTCAGATCGTCTTCGGGGGCGAACACTTCCTCGACGTCACGCTCGAGTTCCTCGACGAGCAGCTCGACGAGGCTCGATAGAGTGAGGTCGCGCTGCAGCTTCACCGCGGGCACCGCGACACCGAGGTCCTTCTGCAGAAGCACCCGCAGGCTCACCGCAGTGAGGGAGTCGACGTCCACCGGCGCGCCAGCGGCGAGCTGTTCGTCGCTCAGGCCAGTGGTTTGGCGCAGCAATGGGACGAGCAGCTCGGGTAGCAGGGCGGTCCGCTCGGCCGCGTCGGCGGCCTGCAGCCGCGCCCCCTCCGACCCGTCCCCGCCATCGCGCGCCCCGGCCGGAACTACCGCGCCCACCCGCGGATGGACGGCCAATTGTGGATTCGCACGGGCCCAGCGCGGCCAATCGATGTCGGCCACGGACACTTCGACGGGCCGGGTCCGAAGCGCGACGCCGAACTCGGTGAGGAAGCGCTCCGGGGAGAGCGCGACGTGGCCGTTGTGCCGCAGGAAGTTGCCGACCTCGCCCTGGCCGTTGACGGCGACGCCGACGTCGTCGATCATGCCCCACCCGATGCTGGTGGCTGGAAGGCCGCGGGCGGTGCGGTGGCGGGCGAGGGCGTTGAGAAACTCGTTCGCCGTTGCATACGCACCCAGCGCAACCGACCCGAGCTGCGCGCCCACCGAGGAGAACAGCACGAAGAAGTCCAATTCGTCGGCGGCGGTGGACACGTGCAGATTCCACGCCCCGTCCGCCTTCGGCCGGGTCGCCCGGATCAATCGGTTGGGGTCGGTGGCGGAGAGGACGACGTCGTCGAAGTCGGCGGCCGCGTGAATGATGCCGCGCAGCGGCGGCATCGTCTCCCGAACCCGAGTCATCATGTTCGTGACCTGGTCGTGGTCGGCCACGTCGACCTGCTCCACCCGGACGTCGATCCCGGTCTCGCGTAGGGCGGTGACTGCCTTCTGCGCGTGTTCGGTCGCGGTGCCGCTGCGGCTGACGAGCACCAAGTGTCGCGCGCCGTGGGCAGCTAGCCACGCGGCGACGGTCCGGCCGAGACCACCGGTCCCGCCGGTGATGACGTACGTGGAATCGGATCGCACGGTAGTGCCCGACATCGACGACGCCGGTACGGTAACCGGCTCGCCCGCGAGGCGCACCACGACCTTGCCGACGTGATCGGGGCCGCCGAGGGACAGGAAGGCACGGTCAATCGCGGCCGCCGGTACCTCGGTGATTGGCGGAACCGCCAGGACACCCTGTTCGCAGAGTTCGGCGACTGTGACCATGGCCTCGCGCACCTGCACCGGGACCAGGGCCATCATCTGGTCGTAGTCGAACGAGTGCACGGTCATGGACCGGCCTGCGGCTATCCGTTGCAGCGCGTGACCCGCGCCGACGCCCGGTTTCCCCAGTTCCACGAAGTGCCCGAATGGGCGCAGCAGCCGCAGACTGTGACGGGTCATGTCCTCGGGTAGTGAGTTGAGGATGACGTCGACGCCCTGGCCGCCGGTCCAGTCGAGCACGTCGTCGGCGAATGACGTCGACCGCGAATCGCCGACGTGATCGATTCCCCGCTTGCGCAGGAACTCTCGACGGCGCGGGCTGCCGGCAGTTGCATAGACCTCGGCGCCGAGCGACGTTGCGACACGCACCGCGGCCAGGCCGACACCGCCCGCGGCCGAGTGCACGAGCACTCGCCGTCCGGGGCGAACACCAGCCAGGCCTGCCAGCGTGAGGTGGGCGGTCGCGACCGGCAGCAGAGCCGCCGCCTCGGCGAGGGACATCCGCTCCGGAACCTCGACGACCCGGACCGCGTCGATCGTGACGTGGGAAGCAAAGAGGTCGCGGCTGTGCGCGAACACCCGCATGCCGGGGACGAACCCGATGACGTTGCGGCCGACCCGGACCACCGTTCCCGAGCACTCGAGTCCGAGGGCCCGACGGGAGTGCGAACCTTCCACCGCGCGGGCAGAGATCAGCCCGGTGACCTTCAGCGCGTCCTTGAAGTTGACGCCCGCGTAGGCCACCTCGATCTCCACCTCGTGCGGCTTCGGCTCCCGACGCTCGGCGCTAAAGAAACGAAGATTGTCCGCCGTCGAGCGGTGCACGCGCAGCCGCACCGGTGTCCGGTCCGTCGAGGTCTCGACGTGATGCACCTTGGAGAGGTCCTCCGCCTTGACCAGCCGCCGCACGAAGCGACCGCTGGCGCGCAGCGCGACCTCCTCCAAGCCGTCGTGCGCGAGTTCGTGGGCGAGCCCACCCCCGAGAGCATCGTCGTCGACGGGGCGGGACGGCAGGTCGACGAGCCGAACGCGCAACTCGGGCCGCTCGGCCCCCACCACGCGGGCAAAGCCCCACAGCGACGCCGCGAAGGGGTCGTCGGTGGTATCCCTGGGCTCGGCGCCCTGGGTGCCGGTGGTCACGACGACCAGCTGCTCGCCTACGCCGGGAAGTGTCTGCACCAACCGAAGGGTGTCGGCCACCGGCGAGCAGGAAGGACCGTCGCTCCGATCGCCGGTAGGAGCGACGACCTGGATCACGCCGCGAGGTCGCGGTTCGGCCCCAAGGGCTGCGATGACGCGCTCCGGCCCGCCGGGTCGGGTCGCGTCGACCTCGACGACGGTGACGCCCGCCCGGCTGAGGACGTCGCCCACTCCCGCACAGGCGGCGCCGGTCAGAAGCCAGACGTCGTCACCGGCGGGGGTTTCCCCGATGAGTTCCTCCGGCACCCACCGGTGCTCGTACCAAAGCCGCTCCGAGTCGGCGGTCATGATGCCGTCGTCCTCGGCCATCCGGACGGCGAGCAGACCGGACACCTCGGCCACGATCTCGCCGCCGTCGGTGACGAGCGTGAGATCGCACAGGAACCGCCCGGCCACGGGGTCATGGCGGTCCCTGCCGTGAACCCACAACTGCTCGCCCGGCGGGCGGAAGAACTGAAGTTCCTCGATCGAGGCGGGGACGTAGGTGCCGGTGTCGGCGTCGTCGCGCAGGGTAAGCGCCCCCGCGAAGACGGCCTGCAGGGCGCCGTCGAGGTGGGCTGGGTGCAGCCGGTGATCGCCTGCGGTGACGGTGTCGACGTCGATTCGTCCGAAGAACTCCCCGGCCGCGCGATCCACCCACAGTTCCTGCACCACCCGGAACGCGGGCCCGTAGTTCAGGTTGCCTGCGCCCAGCCTCGCGTACACGGCATCGGAGCCCAGGCGGGGCAAATCTCGCGTCGTGTCCGCCATCGACCGCATCCTCGGGGCGGGCGATCGGGGCGCGCTGACGTGGGCGCGGTACATCTCGGTGTGCAACGTCCAGTCCCCGGTCTCCCGGCCGGTCCGACCGAACATCTGGACCCGTCGTTCGGCGGGGTCGTACTCCACGCGCAGAACTGGCAGCGTGGAGGGCGGGAGTACGAAGGGGCGCCGAAACGTGACGCCTTCCAAGACGCATGGACTGTCCCCATCGAAGAAGGTCAGCGCCGCTTCGAGGTAGGATGCGCCCGGCAGGACGATCGCGTCGCCGATGCGGTGATCGGCAAGGTATCCGAACCGGCCGGTGGTCAGCTCAACCTCCCGCGTGGGCATGGACGCATCGACCACGCGCCCCGCCATCGCCGGACCACCCGCGCCGAGCCGCCACGAACGTGATCGGGACGACTCGGTCCAGTGACGTTCCCTCTGCCAGGGGTAACGAGGGAGGTCCAGGTGCTCCGGGTGGCCCGGATGCACCCGCTCCCAGGCCGGCTCCACACCGAGGACGTAGAGCGAGCCCAAATTCTCGAGCAGGTGTCGGCGCTGCGGCCGGTCCCGCCGAAGCGAGGACAGCCTCGCTACCGCTTGTGCCCGCGAACCGGTGATCTCGTCAATGGCCATTGCGAGCACTGGGTGGGGACCGACCTCAAGAACCGCGGTGGCCCCCGTGCCCAGGACACGGCGTAGGCCTGCTTCGAATCGGACGGGGCGGCGCACGTTGCTCCACCAGTAGTCGCGGGAAAGCGCGCTCGCCGTGATCAATTCGCCGGTCACCGTCGATACTAGTGGGATGCTCGGCTCATGCGGTGTGATCGTTCCCAACGCTTCGAGCAGCGGCTCGCGGATTGGGTCCATCAGTGCGCTGTGGTAGGCCATCTCCACGTGCAGGCGGGTCATTGTCACGCCCGCTTCGGCCAGGTTGGCCTGCACCGCGTCGAGTGCCGCGACCTCACCCGCGAGCGTCGTCGTGCTCGGGCCGTTCATCGCGGCGACCTCGACGCCGTTTCGGAGGTGAGGTGCGACCTCCTCGGCCGACAGCCCAACCGCACCCATGGCGCCCTGCCCGGCCAGTTGCGCTTGGAGGCGGGCGCGGTGGTAACTGACCGTCAGCGCGTCCTCCAGCGAATACGCCCCCGCGGCCCAGGTCGAGGCCACCTCGCCCACGCTATGACCGATGACCACCGACGGTTCGACGCCCCAATGCCGCCACAACGCGGTCAGTCCGGCCTGCACGACGAAGTTGGCGACCTGCGCGTACAGGGTGCTCCTCAGCCGCGATTCTTGCTCGTTTCGACGCAATTCGTCGGCCATGCACATACCGAACCGCGCCAGCACCGCGTCGCACTCGGCGACCATGGCGGCGAAGACCGGTTCGTCCCGCAGCAGTTCGGCGCCCATGCCCCACCATTGCGGACCCATGCCGGTGTAGACGAACGCCACCGACGGGTGCGACGCGCGCTGCGCCTCGACCTGGTCGAGGCTCCGCAATCGCCGTGCCGCGTCGGCGGCGTCGTCTCCGACGACGAACGACCTCAGCGGGTGGTGGTCCCGACGCCGCGCCGCGGACCTGGCCACCCGCGGCAACGACGCACCGTCATCCTCCAGTAGCTTCGCGTAGTCGTGTGCCAGCGCGTCGAGTGCGCCTCGGCTGCGCGCCGAGAACGGCAGCAACGTTGCCTGGTCGCGCTCGGGGTACCCGTCCGGCGCGTCTGGCGGGGGCGCCTGCTCGAGGATCGCGTGGGCGTTGGTGCCACCCGCTCCGAACGAGTTGACCGAGACGCGCCGCGGACCGTCACGTTCGGGAAACGGCTCCAACACCGTCGGCACCCGCAGCGGCAACCGATCGAACGGGATCCGCGGGTTGGGGGTATCGAAGTGCAGTGACGGAGGCACCAGCGCGCGCTGTACACACAGCACCGCCTTGATCACGCCCGCGATGCCTGCCGCTGCCTCGGTGTGCCCGATGTTCGACTTGACCGAACCCATCAGGTGCTCGTGTGGTGAGCCCTGCAAGGCGCCGGCGAGTGCGGCGGCCTCGATCGGGTCGCCGACGGGGGTGCCCGTGCCGTGAGCCTCGAAGTAGCCGATCGACGTGGGGTCGATCCCACCGGCCTGGCATGCCCGGCGCACCAATGCACCCTGGGCTTCGGCGCTGGGCACCGCCGATCCGGGAGTGCGCCCATCATGGTTGACCGCGGTGCCCCGGATGACCGCGTGGATGCGGTCGCCGTCACGTTGGGCCGCTGCCAGCGGCTTGAGCACGACCACGCCCGCACCCTCACTGCGGACGTACCCGTTGGCACGCGCGTCGAACGGCTTGCACCGGGCGTCGGGCGAGAGGAACTGGCCCTTGGACATCACCACCGTCGACACCGGGTGAATCATCACGTTGACGCCCCCCGCGACCGCGAGTTCACACTCACCGCTCCCCAGCGCGGCACAAGCCTGATGCAGCGCAACCAGCGAGGACGAGCAGGCCGTGTCGAGGGTGAAACACGGTCCGTGCCAGTCGAAGGTATACGGCAAGCGTGCCGACACCATGAACATGCTGACTCCGGCTGGGGTGAAGGTGTCGACCAGGTGCCGGTTCGCCTCCTCCATGTGTAGGTGAGCGGCGTCTGAGGTGAACCCGCCGATGAAGGTGCCGATGTTGGCGCCCGCAGTTTTACTCGGCCGCATCCCGGCGTGTTCAAGCGCCTCCCAGGTTACCTCCATCAGCACGCGCTGCTGCGGGTCGAGCGCCGCAGCCTCGCGGGGCGCCATCCCAAAGAACGCGGCGTCGAATTCGGTGACATCCCCACGCAAGAACCCGCCCTGACGGACCTCGGTGCGCTCAGGGGTGGCCGGATCGGGGTCGGCGAAGTCGGACACGCTCCACCGGTCGGGTGGGATGTCGCCGATCGCGTCGACGCCGCCCGCAAGCAACTCCCAAAAATCGTCCAAATCCTCAACCCCGCCAGGGAATCGGCAACCGACACCGATTACCGCAACGGGGGCAACAGTTCCAATTTCGACGGGATTCATCGGTACCTCCGTTGTGGGCGCACCAAAAGGCCTGAACCTCTGGTGGCAAGCGTTGAGCGTCTTCTTATCGTCAAACGACGTCGACTCAGATTCCGTTGCGTACGCGACGTGAGTTGACGACGCGGGAAACTGGACTTCTCGACGCGATACGCCGCAGAGGCGCTGGCCGTTCACTGTGGACTGCGCTCCGACGGACCGCGTCCATGACAGGAATCTCTAGAGGTCGGCCGCCCAGTCACGCAGCGTCGTCGGCGTGGTCGAGGCCAGCCCGCGATTAGCCAGCGGCCGAATCGCACCAGCAGAGAGGGCGGCGGTCATCTCCAAGTGCAGCTCGGCCACCTCGGCTGACAACCCCGCCGCCAACAGGATCGGACGCATCGCTTCCGCAGGCAGCTCGCGGTAGGACACCGGCCCGTATCCGAGGGTCTCACCGATCACGCCAACAGCCTCGGCGAACGTGTGGTCGGCGGGTCCAAGCAGTTCCCGTATCCCGGGGATGAACGCGTCGAGCAGGGCCGACACCGCGACGTCGGCTACGTCTCGGGTGGCCACCATTGGTATGGCTAGCTGTGGAGCCACGACGTCGAAATGCAGGCCCTCCGAACGCATTTGGGGCAAGGCGGGTAGGAACCACTCAAAGTAGAGTGCAGGGCGCAGGATCAGCAGATCGGCGCTCAGGGCGGCAAGCCGCTGCTCCTGGTCGTGCAGCGTCGCGACATAGCCCGTGCCGGTTGCCAGTTCAGCGCCAATCGCGCTCAGGGCCACTACCCGCGGCACTGCCACGTCGTGCAGCGCTCCCACGATCGCCGTGCCGCTTGCCGCCTGCCGGGCCGCGTATCCGGGTATCGTGAGATCGGAAGGGTTGAGCACGTACGCCCCGTCGACGCCCTCGAACGCCCGGGTCAGGAACGCGCGGTCGTGGGTATCGCCGACCCACACCTCGGCGCCCAGCCGGGCCGCGGCCCGGAGCCGTTCCCCATCGCGACCTACCGCCCGTACGGCAACCCCAGCCTCGCGCAACCCGCGCACGATCCTGCCACCGGTATTGCCCGTCGCCCCCAGCACCGTGATCACCGGTCCTTCCTACCGACCCGTTGGTAGCGTGACAAGTCCACGGTCCCAACAATCTTTGCGATTGATAGACGGCCCAATCGTCGGTGGGTGGACACGGCCAGATTGCGGGGGAACGATGCGAGTCATGTCTGAACGCGTAGCGGCGAATGGCCGGACCGAGTACACGGCGCACCGAGTCGATGCACCCGAGGGCGTTGGCTGGACCGCGCTCATCGGCGCCGCAGCGCGTGCCCGTGAACGGGAACGACCCGACGCGCTCTTCGACGACCCGTGGGCCCCGCTGTTCCTCGACGCGGCGGCCCATGAGGAGTCGCGACGATTGCCACGGCTCGGGCCCGGCGCTGGGCCCGATTCTCCGCCTAGCGAGATGTGGCGTCTTCTGCACGACTTCTTCGTGGGTCGGACACCGTTCATCGACGCTGAGGTCCTCGCTGCCCAGGAGTCTGGGTTGGACCAGTTCGTGCTCCTGGGAGCCGGCTTGGACGCCCGGGCGGAGCGCTTGGACCTAGCCGCCAGTAGCGTCGTATTCGAAGTCGACAGTGCCGAGTTGCTCGCGTTCAAGGACGCCGTCCTCGCGCGGCACGGAATCGTCAACGCTCGGCGCGTGCCAGTGGCGGCCGACCTTGGCCGAGAATGGTTTTCATGCCTGATCGCTGCGGGGTTCGCCCCGCAGCGTCCGACGTGCTGGGTCATCGAAGGCCTCCTCATCTACCTCGATGATGCCGCTGGAAAGGCCTTGTTGAGTCAGGTTCGCGAGGCGGGCGCAGTTGGTAGTCGCGTTGTACTGGACCACGTCTCGCATGTCCTGTGCGCAGACGACTTCTCGTTGGACGACCCTCAGGATCAGCGCGTCTTTGCCGAGGGGGAATCGCTGATGACCTCGGCAGTCGGCATGGACCCACACGCTTGGTCCGCCGTGCGCGGGTTGCACCTTACGAAGCTCTCGGATACTGCGTCCGAACTGAACGCACACGGTCGCTCGGTACCCACCAAGCTCAACCAGGCCAACCCTTCGCACCTCATCGGGTGGCTGCTCGCCGGAGTCATGGCGACCAGCTGATCCAACGAATCGATCAGTCAGTCTTATGAATTTCCTTCTCCTTCATCAACCCGCGCGGGGCGATCTCGCTTAGCCTCGATCCCAACGAACCGCCAGCGACGACTAGTTTCAGGGTTTGTTGATCTTGATTGGTGGGGTGTGGGCACGAGGTAGCCGCTTTTTTATCTCCGCATCACTGACCAGCCGCCGACACGGCCCGACCGGAGGGCGTAGGAAAGCCAGGCCAAGACCATGGTGGACTGCATCCGATGGTGGTGTGTGCCACAGTGCAAGCCACTATTGGGCCAATGCTAGTGGGTGGGCAGGCGCCGATCGATCGATGTTGCGGGAGCCGCGGGCACGGGCGTGCCGGTCACCGGCCAGCACGCCCGGCGGTGCGTGGCAGGTTGTGGGAGATCGCCGCGCACAGAGTTGGGATCGCGAATATGGTCTCGATGACCGCGTGTTGACGGTGGGTGATGTCGGCACCTTCGACGGGTAGGTCGGTATTGGTGAAGAGGTGGAGAACGGGTGATACCGCGCCTGGCGTACGCGCGAAGTGCCGCGCCCGACCGAGCCATGCGACGCACTGCGCGGATGTGAGGTGTTTCGTTTAGGGGAGCCGAACTGCACAGCGACGCACAAGCCAAATCGACGCGTGCCCGTTCTTCGGTGATTTGTTCGACCCGTACGACATCACGGGCGCATCACGGGCTGAGATACCGATAGGCAGTCGCGCGTCCGATTCCAAACGCCGCAGCCAGTTCTCGCACGGGCTCCCCGGTCGCCGCGAGTCGGCGGAGTTGTTCTTGGCGCTCGGCGGTGAGCTTAGGCGGTTTCGTGGGCGGCAACTGGCGGGTGCGGCGGGATTCGCGGGATGTAGCTCGACGTTCACGGCCGAGCTTGTCGAGTTCGAGTTCGGCCAGGGTGGCCATGATGGCCGCCACTGCACGCCCGGTCGGCGTCGCCGTGTCGCCCCCTTCGCGCAACCTGCGCAATAGGATTCGCCGCTCACCCAGTTCGACGATGATGCGGGTTACTTCAGCGACGGAGCGCCCGAGACGGTCGATCGCGGTGACCACCACGGTGTCGCCCTCGCGGGCGTAGTGCAGCATGGCCGCCAGGCCCGGCCGAACGGTGTTCACCGCCCCTGAGAGCATGTCGGTGAAACATCTCCGGATCCAACGCCTGCGGCGGCGAGTGCGGCGAGCTGCGCATCGAGGTCTTATCCAGCCGATGTCAGCCGCGTCGACCATCCTGGAGGAACTTAAGTGGAGGTGGTGTTCCGGGTGACCGAGCTGCAGAAGGCCAAGGGCCGCGTCAAGCTGTGCGCGCAATCCGCCGCAGCACTGAACTCGAGGGTTCGCGCAGTACCAACGCAACGCCCGCCGACCAGGTGGCCTACGCCCGCGGAACCATCACCGCCGCCGAGCTGCGCGATCGCGTCCGGCGCCGATACAACCTGCAGTAGCCGAGCCTGGAGTGCCGCACCCCTGGGAGACCGGCGATCTTGAACGGAACTGGCAGGGCTACTTCATCGCGCGGTCATTTTCCGACCGAGCAGGCCGCCTTGAAATACCTATACTTGGTCACCCGGTCGCTGGACCCGACCGGGACCGGCCAGAAGCGATGGACGATGCGCTGGAAACCAGCACTGAACGCCTTCGCGATCACCTTCGCCGACCGCATGCCGGGAAGCGAAACCGCCTAACCAAAGATGTCGCTTACACCGTCAATCGGACAGTCCCGGAGTCTCCAGGATATCCAGTGCGATTCAGTCCATTATCAGGGGTCGACCCGCCTTAGTGTGCGTCGAAGGCGGGGTGGTTCAGGGTGTGGGGTTGAAGTCGTGGATGAGGTGGACCTGTGGGGGGAGGGGGA
>Ga0247757_10000712_pt1 | contig 26331 bp, 24 predicted proteins | sample UWRJL126311R4_FD_180929 | JGI IMG/M metagenome (GOLD analysis project Ga0247757, IMG submission 180929) | Plant litter microbial communities from Arlington Agricultural Research Station in Wisconsin, United States - UWRJ-L126-311R-4 | ecosystem: Environmental > Terrestrial > Plant litter >...
ACAGCCCCCCGGCCTTGAGCAGCATCAAGGGGAGCTCGGATAGCCGCGGGAACGCTCCGTTGATGAGCCGAATCAAGAGCGCGTCCGAAGCGTACTTGGCCGCTAGGGCCAATAGGCTGAATCGGACCAGCGACTGACTACTCACGAAGTGGGGCTCCGCGCCGGTCGCCAGCAACGCCAAGATCGCGAGCAGCAAGGGACCGGGATAGAGCAGTGGCTCTCCCCAATACAAGCGCGCGGCCAGACGGCGACGCATCTGCGCCCAGCGCAAGTGACGCGCGGCAAACTGACTCACGCTGCGCTTCACGTTGATCGTCCGGAGCACGTGCGCGGAGAGCGCCACGCGCAGCCCCGCGGCTTCGAAGGCCTGGCCGAGCACGTAGTCCTCCGCCAGTACGTCGCGCACGAGTGCGAAACCTCCGACCCTCTCCAAGTCGGAGCGCCGGAACAGCATCGACTTTCCGATGACGCACGGATGATCCACGAGCACGTCGGCGCCGCACACGGCGCGCGCTACGTAGGTCGCCAAATGCAGGTTCTCGAGCCGAGCTCCGAGGCTCTTGCCTCCCGAGCCCGAGAGCACGCTTGAGACGAGGCCTACGCGGGGATCGGCGAGTTCCGCGACCAGTGCCCGGAGGTAGTCCGGATCGGGGCGCACGTTCGAATCGGAAATCAGCAGCAAATCATGCTCGGCGCGCTCGGTCAGGGTGGTCAAATTGCTCACCTTCGGGTTCATGCCCAACGTGGGCATACCCGCCACGATGCGAATCTTCACGTCCGGGAAATCGCGACGCAGGGCGCGCGCGACCGAGAGCGCCGGGTCATCTGGATCTTCCGCACCGAGCACCAACTCGAACTCTGGGTAATCCTGACGGGCGAGCGAGACGAGATTTTCGTACAGACCTTCGTCTACGCCGCACAGCGGCTTCAGTACCGAGACGGGCGGGGTGGGCCCAACCAGGCGCTTGCCGGCTCGCGCTTTCACGCGCTGCACGGCAACATGAGTTGCCGCCGTCATGAAGAGCGAGAAGCTCGCGAGTAGCAAGACGACGAGCAGTCCCAGGTCCGGGATTGCCATGCGTGTAACGTCCATTTGCGCTGCCTCCGCTGATGGATTCTGCAGAGTGCGGATGGCAAACCGGTAAAGCTCACGCAACAAGCTGGCGACCCCGAGCAACGACTTCGTGGCGGCAGATTTGCCTCGCCCCGGCTCGTGCCCGCCGGCGGAGGTGAAGAACAGAGTGCCGAGCGCACCCGCCGGCGGAGGTGACGAATGACATTGAATGTCATGCCTCGATTGCGGGGTGAGAAGGCGGTGCTAGATGAGAACCATGCGGGAAGAGGGGCAAGTACGGGCGTTGGGAGATGATGAGTTGTTGGCTGCGCTGGCCGGTTTGGTGAGGCGCGGCAACGAGTTATTGGCGGAGTTGTTGGCGCATTTGGCCGAACTCGATCAGCGTCGGCTCTTCCTTGACCTCGGCTTTCCTTCGCTACATGCCTATTGCACCACGGCGCTAGGAATGTGCGAGTCGAGCGCCGGGCGGCGCATCACCGCAGCGCGGGTGTGTCGCAAATATCCGGACATGTTGGCGCGGGTTGCCAAGGGAGATTTGCATTTGTCTGCATTGTGTTCGATGAGCCCGCATCTAGATTGGAACAACGCTCCAGAGCTGACAGAGATTTGTAGCAACCAGAGTCGGCGAAAGGTGGATGAGATATTGGCCGCGCGTTTTCCGCGGGCGGACGTTCGCGAGAAGGTTCGACTCGAACCGTTGGCAAAGGATCGATACGGTCTGCACTTCACCATCGACGCCGAGGCGTTGGAAGAGTTGGAGAAAGTCCGGGCGTTGGCGCGGCATCGCCTGCCGGGTGGAGAGTTGTCCGAGCTGTTCAAACTGGCGATGAAAGTGTTGCGCGCCGACTTGGAGAAGCAGCGCTTCGCAGTCGGGAAGAAGCCGAGGCCGCGGAAAGCGGTAGCCCCCGCGCCCCCAGCTGACCCAGCTGAAATCACGCCGCCATCGACCGAACCGGAGGCTGCCGGAGTACACCCGCCGGCGGAGGTGACCGTTCCAGAGAGCGCGCCGGAGGCAGCGCCGCAGCGCCCTTCAGCAGAAGTAGCGCGAGAGGTGTACGCTCGGGACGAGGGGCAATGCACCTTCATGGTAGAGGGGGGCCGGCGCTGCGGGGCCCGTGATTTCCTCGAGTTCGATCACATCGATCCGGCGGGCCTGGGTGGCGAGCCCACCACAATCAACCTGCGACTGCGCTGCCGAGCCCACAATCAGCACTACGCGCGGCAATGCTATGGCGAGCAACACATGGCGACCGCCGTCGCGCGCGCGAGACGGCGCAAGAAGAGCGCTGCGTGAGGCTCAGCCGACGTCGAGCGCTTCCAGCATCGGAATCTCTGCGAAGCGGTAGCCGACCCCGCGCACGGTTTCGATGTAGTCCCGGGCGGCGCCCATTTTTTCGCGCAATCGTTTGACATGCGCATCGACAGTGCGTGTCGATATCTTCGTGTCGATTCCCCACACCTCGTCGAGCAGGGCGCCACGCGACTGCACCCGGTTGCGCCGCTCGTACAGCGTGACCAACAGCTTGAATTCGAGCGCAGTGAGTTCTACCTCTTCGCCTTCGACCCAGACTCGATGGGCCGCGCGGTCGATACGCAAGTTGCCAAATTCGATATTCGGACCGTCGCTAGCGGGCAGCTCGCGGCGGCGCAGCACAGCGCGGATGCGGAGCACCAACTCGCGTACGCTGAACGGCTTGGTGATGTAATCATCCGCACCGATCTCGAAGCCGACCACGCGATCGATCTCCTCACCGCGAGCCGTCAGCATGACCACGGGCAGGGTACGAGTGGCGGGGTTGTCCTTGATCGCGCGACAAACCTCGGTGCCGGGCATGTCGGGCAGCATCAGGTCGAGCAGCACGAGGTCCGGTTCGCGCTCACGCACCAGCCGCAAGCCATCCGTACCACGGGCAGCTTCGACTACCTCGTGTCCGGCGCTTTTCAAGTTGTAGTCGAGCACCTGCCGGATATCGGACTCGTCCTCGATCACCAGAATTCGGGCCATATCAGGGTCCTGCGATTACAAGACGAGTGTGACTGGCGCGTGACGAGTCGGTAGCAGCTCAGCACCGATCATCGCGCCGCGGTCACTCTCACGTTATTGAACATCGACCTTGAAACTCTGCCAATCGACACCGCCACGATCGTCGCGCAAGACCACCCACATGAACACGGGCCCAGTTTCCTCCGGCGCGGTCCAAATGTTGTCGCTGCTGGTTTCGTCGGATTCAGATTCCAGGCGCCCTGTGTGATCTTTGTCCACGGTGCCACGGGTTGCGAACCATGAGACACGCATCGCCTCATGGCGATCCACGAGTGCATTGATTGCGGGGTCGAGATACGCGAACGGCTCGGATCCACCGCAGCCCTTCGGCGTCGTGCAGTCGCCTGGACAATCAATGGCGGTCTCTCCCGGACTGCAAATGCCGTCGTCACAGCTCGTTGTCGTCGGGCAGGCCGGCCAATGCGCGCGCAGCGTGTACACCTTGGAAGCCTGCACGATGAGCGGCGCTGCGGTATCCGGCAGGCTCAGTTCGGCATCGCCGAGGGTGGGCACCGTGACGCGGCTAAGCTCGGGGTTCGCATTGGTGGCGGTGCGCCGCTTGTAGTCTTCGAGCTGTTCGCCGGTGGCGCCGGCGAGGGCGCAGGTGATGCGCGTTTCGGCGAGAGTCGGGATACTGATGCCCGTCGTGAACACGTCCACGATCACCGGCTGATAGTAACCGCCGGTAGAGTCTGCGTCGGTGGGGCGCCCCTGCGTCTGATTGACGCTATTGCCGCTCGAGTCCGTGCCCGGCCCCGAGGTGGGCTGCGGCACATCCGGACCGAATTGAGCGCAGGCATTGACCGGCAATCGCCCCGTCGGCGAAACCCCGGAGCCGAACTCGGTGACGGCACTACCCGAGCCGAAGCACGTGGGAGAAACGTCATTGAGCTCGTTCGTGGACTTGGGCTGGGTGCAATAAGACCAGGTGGCACGCAGCGTCGGCACCGGGCCCTCGTCGTTCACGACCAACAGTTCGTACGATGTGTTCGCACCGGGTGATGCTTCGGCTGGCTCGGAGCGAACGGCCAAGACGCGTGGCCCGAGTACCGCCGAGGAGCGGTCGGAGAACTCTGGCGTACAGGCCAAGGCACAAGGAACGAGCAGCGCGGCGCCCGCAATTTTCGCTAGTTTTACCATTCGAACCTGGCACCCGCGACGGGCAACGTGGGGAGACCCGTGATGTACGCGCGCTTGGTGTAGTTGTAGTTGTATACGACTTCTTCCGGATTGCTGCGGTCGGTGATGTTCTGCACGTCCAGGTAGACTTCGCCCTTCCACCAAGTGCCCTGGAACCGCTTGGCGATGCGCGCGTCCGCCTGCACGAAGGCCGGGATGCGTTGCGAGTTTTGTTGCCCGAACGTCGGCTCGTATAGATCGCGTCGTGCGCTGTAGAACGCGCCCGTGACCGGAGTGCGCGGCAAACCGGTCGCGTAACGGAGGCGCGCGCCAACTTCGAAACCTTTGCCGAGATCGTATGAGGCGACGAGGGTCGCGACGTGCGTTTGATCGTAGTCGAACAAACGCCAATCGTTACCAGGGTGGTCTTTGCGCTCGCTGCGCATGAGGGTGTAGCTGACCCAGCCGAAGAAACCGCTCGCGAGTTCTTGGCGCAGCAGGACTTGGGTACCGTAGGCGCGGCCCTCACCTTCCTGTGACAGAGCTTCGGCCAAGAGCGGCGTGCTCGAATTGCTGCGCACCACGAGGTTGTCGCTCTTGGAGTAGAACACCACTTCTTCCACCGATAGGTGCTCGGTGAGCTTGAAGGTGGCGCCGCCGAGCAGGTGATAGGCATGCTGAATGTCCAGCTTCGGATTGCCGAAAACGGCCGAGAGATCCGCGCCTTGTGGCGATTGGTGGTAGTAGCCGGCGGCCGCCTTGAAGCCGAGCCGCGGTACGAGTTGGTAGTTCATCGCGATGCGCGGATCGAGCGCGCTAGTCTCGCGCGTCGCGCCGACGCCAGGATCGGTACCCACGGTCGGCAACCGGTGATTGGTGCCCGTGACATAGGGCTCGATGCGCAGACCCGGGACGATGTGCAAGCGATCGCCGAGCAAGCCAATGTCGGCCTGTGCATAGGGCGCGACGGACACGATCGTCGTCTTCCAGTTGTCACCGTTCACTTGGCCGCCGGGAGGCTGACCGAAAACGGCGTAGTCACCTTCGCGCGCGGGCAAGGTGATCGAACCGCGGCGGCTAATGTCGCTGAAGTTGCCCTCGACGTCCAAACCGACGGTGGTCACGACGTGCGCGCCGATGCGACCACGGTAAGCGGCACGGAAGCCGAACACTTTGCTCTTGATGTCGAGCGCAGTGGGCGTTCCGCCGAACGATTGCTCGCTCTGCGTGTGATCGACACCGACCCAAGGCGCGAGCAGCACGTTGGACCCGTCCGTCAGTTGCTTTTTGTACGAAAGACCGACGCGGCTGAAGCTGGTCAGCGAGTAGTCGCGCTTGTCTTGGGCAGGGTCGTCGTTCTTGAGCGTGCGCGTGAGCGCGTCGCGCGAGGTCAAAGCGAGGAGCTCGACGCTCTCGTTTTGGCCGATATCGTGGCTGATTTTGACCTGAGCGTCGTAGTAGCTCGGGATCGGAACGAAGTCGTTCACGTCCTTGTCCGTGAACACCGACAAGGTTTTGTCGAGGTAGCTCTTGCGCCCCGCGATCGCGATGCGCGTGCGCGAGGAAAGCGGAGCTTCCACCATGCCCGCGGTGTCGATCACGTCGGCCGCGACGAAGCCGTGGACGCCGTTGGTGCGTAGAGCGCGAGTGTCGATGGTCACGAGGCCACCGAGGCCACGACCATACTCCGCACCGTAGCCGCCAGGAGCCAGGTTGATCGCGCGCACCAGATCCCCGGAGAACACGGAGCGCAGACCGCCGCCGTGATAAAGCAGCGGAATGTGAATGCCGTCGACGTACACGCGGGTGTCTTGCGGAGCCGCGCCCCACACGACGAGCTGACCCGAGCCGAAGGAAGCGCGGGCCACGCCCGGCAAGTTCTGCACGACTTTGAGCGTGTCACCTTGGGTGCCGGGAACGCGACGTCCCTCTTCGGCCTTGATCTCGGTGGAAACGACTTCTTTCTGGATCTTCGGCGCGACGACCACGACCTCGAGATCGGAAGCTTCTTCGCCCTCGGCGAGCTCTTCTTTGGGCTCGAGCGCGTATTTGACGGAGAGTTTTTTGCCCTTCTCGAGCTCTTCTTCCGTGTTCACCGTGGTCAGGTTCGGACCACTGATGATGATCACGTGCTTGCCGAGCGGCACTTCTTTGAACTCGAAATGGCCGAGTTCGTCGGTCGTCGCTTCGCCGAAGCCATCGATCGTGACCTTCACGCCCGCGATCGGCTCTTTGCTGAAGCGATTTTTGATGTAGCCGTCGTAGTTGATGACGGGGGTGGGCGGCTCGACCGTGAACGTGAAATCGTAGCGGTAGGTGATCTTCACCGGTGCCGGCTTATTGTCGATTTCGGCCGGGTCGAACTTGAACTTCTTGACCGCCTCGAGAGCCGCTTGGTCGAACGCCGCGCCCGCCGCCTGTTGGACCACGGCATCGACGACGCTGCCCTTGTCGTCGATGGCAATTTGCAAGACGACCGATGCCGTCTTGCCCTCCGCCTTCTCGGACTCGGGGTACGGCGCTTCCTCGAAGTGAGTCAGCTTCGGCAGCTTCGTCAACTTCGGCTGATGGCCGGGCGTCTCCGCCGAGTTTGCTTGTCCGAGCGCCACTTGCGGCGCGCAGAATGAGGCGAGCAGCAGCGCCGCCCCGAGTAACTTCTTGAGCACCTTACTCTCCAAGTGCAAAGCGTGACGAGAAGATGAACGTCGACGCGACGGCTTTTCCGCACCGCGTCGCGGGGCTGAAGGTCATGCGCCGAGCCGCCGCGATTGCGGATTCATCCAAGCCGTGTCCAAGACCGGAGACGACCGCCACGTCGGTGACCGTTCCGGAAGCATCAATCGTAATCTTCACCCGTACGCGGCCTTCGATACCGGCCGCGCGAGCGTCGTCCGTATACGTCGGTTGCACGAAGCCTTGCGGCTTCGCTTTCACGACGTCTTCCGCGCAGTCATCGGCGGCGACCGCGGGCGCGGCCGTGCTACCGAACGTCTTTTCTTTGACCGGCGCCGCTGCGGCGGCGACGGGCGCTCGCGGGTCGCCCATCGGGACCGCAATGCCACCCGGGCCACCCGGACCACCTGAAAGATTGATACCGAAATCGGGCATCGCCGCGAGCGCGGGATGCGCCGCGGCCACCGGATCGGGAGGCGGGGCGGCGACCGGCGGAGGCGCCGCGCGCGCCGCCGTGGGGCGCTGCAGCAGCTCTTTCGGAGCCTCGATCGGCTTCGGTGGCTCGGGCGGCTTCGGCTTTTCCTTCTTCTTCGGCGCCGATACCATGACCGCGACACGCTGCGGGTCGGGTGGCTTCGGCTTGAGCGTTCTGAGGCTGCCGAACGCGAGCACGTGAGCGCCAACGCTCAGTACCGCCGCTGCGACATAGCCGAATTTGACCCAGCGCATGGCTCAGTTCTGAATCTCGACGTTGATCGCGAATTTCACGATCCCCTCGAGCTTGGCCAGATCGATCACGTGCACCACGTTGCCGTGTTGCACTTCTTTGTCGGCGGTGACGATCAGATTGAGGTCCTTGTTCCCGGCGAGGGCGCTGCGCAGATTGCTCACCAGTTCGGACTCACTGACCGGCTTTTGGTTGTAGTAGGTCTTGCCGTCTTTGCTCAGCGTCACCGCGGCGATGGACGACACGGAATCAGTGGAGCTGGACGCCTTGGGCAGCTCCACTTTGAGGCTTTGGGACACGATGTACTGCGCCGATACCATCATGATCACCAAGAGCACGAGCATCACGTCCACCATCGGGGTCACGTTGATGCCGGAGATCGGCGCGCGCCGTCCTCCGCCTGAGCTCATCGTTCCAGCCATGACGTGCTCCTTTCAGGACGCTTCGGGTTGTTCGGTTGCCGCGACGGCTTCGTCGCTGTTCGACACGGCTTCGCTCGCCGGCGGCTCTTCGGCGAGCGCGCGGAACTCGCGGATCAGCTTGTCGTCGGCCTTGAGCAGCGCCAAGAGTTGCTTGCCGATCTGCTGCACGTTGTTTTCGACGTTGCTGACGCGCTTTTGCGTCAAGTTGTAGCCAACGACGGCCGGCAAAGCGACGACGAGGCCGACCCCCGTCGCGATCAAGGCTTCGGAGATGGACACAATCACGTTGCCCATCGCGGCTTGATTGCCGCCGGCACCGCTGGAGCCGAGCATGTGGAACGCTTCGATGATGCCGATCACGGTGCCGAACAGACCGAGGAACGGCGCGTTGTTGCCGAGCGTACCGAGCCAGGTCAGACCGCGCTCGAGATCCGAACGCTTGCGGATGAGCGAAGCGTCGAGCGCCTCGGAAACCGATTCCGGACCACCGTCGAGCCAACCCAACACGGGCAGCAGGACCTCGGCCTCGAGCGATTTGCTACCCTTGAGCAGCGCTTCCGCGGCGCGGCGATCGCCCTTCTTCAGCGCGTTGAGCAACTTATCGGCGAGGTCGTCGACGTTGCCGGCGTGCGAGCGGAAGTAGAGCCAGCGCTCGAACATGATGCCGATCGAGAGCATGGACATGGCAACGAGGACGTAGAGAACCCACGTTGCACCCATCAGTGCGAACTTTTCGAGACTGCTTATGAGCATGTGCCTGTTCCTTCATCGCAAGTGAATTCAGTGACGAAGAGGCCGGGGCCATCGCCGTCTGCGTCGATATCGAGCAAGCGACCGGTCCTTTCGAGAACCGATTCGCCATCGACGAACAAGGAGAACTTGAACGCCGCCGCGGGCTTGGAGCACGCATTGAACATGTGGACACTCACGGTGTAGGTGCCTGCTTCCGGCGCGTCGGTCCAAACGACGTTCTCCGTGCGAGCGCCGTCGGGGATGCAGCCCGCGAGCGAGTCGTGGTCGAGCAGCCCGGAGCCCGCGACCGGTTTGCCGAGCGAGTTGGAGCCAATCGTGTTGGGTCCCTTGGGAGAGAGCTCCTTGCCACTCGGAGAAAAGATGTGCAGATCGAGATCGGCGTCGACGCCCCAAGTCAGCTGAGCGACGACCTTACCGGTCGGCAAGAGTGACTTGATATTCAGCTGAAAAGTCGAGGGCGGACCGAAGTTGCCGTTTTCGTCCGAGGCGGCCAGGAGCAAGTTCTGAAACCCTGCCGGCAGATCGTGAGAGAAGTCGGAGTTGGCGCTCCAGGTGAATGACCCTGGAACCTGCAGGTCGGGACCACCTACGGGGACGACCCAGTAGCCAGTGCCGAGATCTTGCAGCGCAACCGCGACGGCGTGCGATTTCGAGTCGGCGATGCCCGAGATGGTTTTGGCGACCGTGCCCGCCGCGAACTCGGTCGCGCGGATGCTGACCTGCGAGACGGCCGGGCCCGTGGCGTGCGCGCTCGGAAAGCCGCCGGAGAAGAATTGTCCATTGTTCACACGGATCGGCTCGCCGATACCAGAGCTCGCGGACTCCGAACTGCAAGCGCCGAACGCGAGCAGGGGTAGCAGGCACCAGGTAAAAGCTCGAATCATAGCTCCCCCTGCAGGCGGATCGTCAGCACGTTGTTCTTGCGGTCGACCGGCACGCCGACGTCGTTGCGCGCCATCGAATCACGAATGATGTCGTACTCGGCGACGAGGCGCGCGGTGTGCGGGACCTGAAAGCCGATCAGGGGCGCGTAGGTCGTGACGGTCTCGGTCTGCGGCACGGATTTGCCACGGCGCGAGTCGATGAAGTCTGAATTGGGGTTGTACTGATCGAAGCGGAAGCCAACGATCGGGCCCGACTTGAACTCGTGGTAGGCGGAGACGTAGTAGCCGAGTTCGCGCACGTCGAAGCCGCTCGTGGTCGGGTCGGCGATGAACACGTTGCGGTCCATGTTCGAGCCCACGCTGAACTCGCCGTACAGGTGAGTGACACCGAATTTGGAGGTCCACTCGAAGCCTAAGTCCGCCCCAACTAGCCAGCGATCGAAGCCTCTCGACGCTTGCGCGGCCGCGGCCGGAATGCCAATCAGCTCCGGGACCTGGACTACGCCGTCTTCGGAGATGTTGTCACGCCAGGCGATGGTGTTCTTGGTAGCGTCGGTTCCCGGCTTGAAGCCTTTACCGTTCAGCATCGACACGCCGCCGATCACGCGTACGGCCGGGGGTAGCGTCACATCGACGCCGACGCGACCGAGCACGTCCTTGTGCGAGTTCGGATCCTGCAAGATGTAGCCGGTGCGGTCGCCCAAGGGCTGGCCGTTCACGACCGCCACCGCGTAGCGGAACCAGGCGGCCTGACCAGAGATCCGCAAACCGAGATCGGGCTCGGAGGGGAAGAACGCCCGCGAGGCGTACGAGCGCTCCATGAACACGCGGTCACGCGATGACTCGACCAACTCGCGCCCAAATGGATTGTCGAACAAGCCGAGCGAGGCCTGAACGTACGGCTTCTGATCCGCGTCGCGATAAGCCAGCGAAACTTCGGCGCGTTGCACGCCGATGGCGGGGCCGCGCACCGTGTTCGCGTCGAACTCGATCAGCGCGCCGCCGTACTTCCAATCACGCGTCACTCGCAGCCGCGTGCGACGTAGCAGGAAGCGATTCTGGTTCAAAAGACCGCCGCCCTGCGCGAGCTGATCTTCCGATTCCTGATGGCCTTCGTACTGAGCCTGAACGTAGCCCGTGATCTTGAATGGGGACTCTTCGGCAGGCTTGGGTGCGGCCCCGGTCAGCGGCGCGGGCACGGGAGGATTTTTGGTATCGACCTGTGGCGCTTGCACGCTCTTCAGGTCTTTGAGTTGCTTTTCCAGCGCTTGAATGCGGCTGTCTTGCTCTTCGAGATCGGCGCGCTGCAGCTCGACCTCTTTTTGTAGCTGCGTGTCGCGTGCAGGCGCTGTCGTCTCGCCCGTCGGCGGCGCGGGAGCAGGAGGAGCGGCGGGCGGAGGCCCTTGATCGGGCGCAGGCTGGGCCAGCGCCGGCTCACTCAATGCCGCCAAGAACGCGACGGTAAAGGCCGCGGAGATATGCCTATTCACGAATGCTCCGAATCACTAAGGGCTGGGCGAGACAATGCCGGTGCACGCTCGATGAGCGGCCGCACCGGCATTCTCGGACTAGGTTGTTCGAGGAAAGGTAACGAAGGAATTTCGAGACGTGATCGTTCTGAGTTCGAGTTCAGAACCGAGTCGGGTCCGAGCACGTTTACGAGCGCCCGGACCCCAATGCGAACTCAGAGAGTTCCGACCAAGTTGAGCTTGGTCAATGTGCTGTTGTCGAAAGAAGCGGGGCAGCCACCTTCGACGCAATGGTTGAGGAACTGGTCGTTGGTCTTCGGTTCGCAGGCGTAGCAACCATCCGGACCGTCGCAGTCGACCGCGCCGCCTTCGCCGCCCGCGCCGCCTTCGCCGCCCGGCTCGGTCGTTCCACCAGCGCCGATGGGGTCTTCACTGCCGGCCGCGCCACCTTCGCTGGGCGTGGTGCCACCCGCGGTGCCGTTGCCGCCTTTGCCAGACGAGCCGCCGCTCGAGCGGCCGCCGCTGCCGGCGCTGGGTTGTACTTGGTCGTCGGTGCTGTCACCACAACCTTGAGCCACGACGAGTGCGAGGAGCGCGGTGGCCGCGGCCACGTAGCCGAGTTTTTTGGATTTCAAGAAAGACATCACTTCACCTCGCAGAAGCCGTAATTGCACTTCGGACGGTCATCGCCGCAGTCAGAGTTGGTTTCGCACTCTTCGCACTCGGCGGGCAGAGTGGTCGCGCGCTTCTTGTCGAAGTAGCAACCGCAGGCCTTGGTCGGCTGAATCGAGCTGAGGGGGCCGACTTCTTCGCTGCGCGTCACGTTCATGGCGCACAAGGGGACGACGTTGGCGTTGATCTCGATGTCGAGGATCGCCTGGTCTTGAGCCGAGAGAGCATCGATCACGGCCTTGGCGGCCGGGCTCGTGGGCACGCCTTGCGCGTTGGCTTTGGCGAACACGTGCAGCGGTCCCCAAACCGGGTAATGACCGTCACGCACGTACTTCTTGTCGAGCGCGCTGACGCCGGAGTCGGCCCAGTAAGCGCAGGTCTGGTCTTTGCCCTGGAACGCCAACTTCTTGATGTTGACCGTGTCCGCATCCGCTTCGCCGGACGACAAGATGCCGATCAGCTTCTTGGCGTCGGCAGCACCCGCGGGAGCCGCTTTTTCCACCGGCGTGAGGGCACCCGAGATTGCCAGCGCAACGTTGCCGCTGCCGCCCGCGTTGACACCCTTCCACTTGGTGGCATCGAGGCCGATGGCCTTGCTCAGCATGATTTGCGTGCCGGACGAAGAGTCGCGCACCGAGAACAGCGACGCGTTGTTCCAAGGCGTGGCGCTGTCGTTACCGAGGCCGAAGCTCAAGTAAGCCGCTTCCGCGCTGATCGCGGTCTGATCGGAGCCCTTGTTCACCACGAACTCCATCACCTGCGCGAAGAAGGAGTTGTAGTCCTTCAAGCCCGCGTCGGCGACGTTCTGCTCGGTCACGCCCGGGCAGCTGGACGCGAACACGTCGGAGACACCGATGTCGACGACCTGCGCGGCGGACAAGGTGCAGCTCCCGGCGACGCCGTTTGCGTCCCAGGTCACGCCCGTGCCGGCCGTTTGCGGAGTGCCGAGGATCGCGGCGACGCCCACGCAAGAACCCGCAGAGAAGTAGACGATGTTCGTCCCCGCCGGCGTGAGGGTCTTGGCCAACCCTTGCAGCACGGGCCGCACGGCGCTCGAACCAGAGACGTACACGACGCCAGGAAGCGAGGAACAGGCCGGCACCGCTTGCGCTTGAACCGGTCGGCTGGTGAACATGCCCTGTGCGAGGACACTCGCGCCCGCCAGCATGGCGCCCGAAGCGACGAAGCGCCTCGACAATTTGATTAGTCTGCCCATTTTAACTCCACTCCTCATTGGTAAGTGTTGCATTGAGGAACGCGGCGGAACCTATTCGCGGTGTGTGGCGCGGAGATGACCGAGGCGAAACGATTTGCCGTGTACATCGTGATGCTGTGGGTGGATTTGATGTTGTTTCCGTGGCTCACGGGGCAATTGGCGTCAGTTGATGACGTTCCGCCGCGCATTGAGTGTCAAAACGCAGAACGGTTGCGACGAATCGGTGACCGGGCGGACTGTCTCTTGGCTGAGTGACGTTCGCGTGACTCGCAGGGAAATTAGCGGTGACGGTGGGTACAATTGCCCCACGCCGCGCTGAATGGCGCAGCTGTCATGAAGTGCTTCGAAACGCGCGGCCCCGCGCCGCGCGGCGCTACTTCATCACGCTCTCGGTCAAAATCGCGATCGACTTCACGCCGCCCGCGCGGCTCAGATCCATCGCTTCGATGGCGGCCGCATACGAAGCGTCATTGTGCGCGTCGAAGTACAGGACCTTCTGATCCTTGGCCGCCAGCATGCGTGGCACTCGCTCTCGCACTTCACGCTTCGTGAGCACGGTGGTGTTGACGCGAATCACCCCGGCTTTGTCGACCGTCATCACCAGCGGTTTGTTGTCACTCGGCGGAACAGGCTCGGACTTGTCGTCTTTCGGCGGCAAATTCAGCCAAAATGTCTTGGTGACCATGGGCGTCACGATCATGAAAATGATCAGCACCACGAGCACGACATCGACCAAAGGGGTGATGTTGATCGCCGGCAGCGCCGTCCCTTTCTTGCCCTTGCCGCCACCCAAAGAAACGCCCATCGCTGGTGCTCCTGACTCAGACGCCGTCCGGTTGACCGGGGATCTTCTTGGCTACGACCTTGAGCAGCACGCCTTTGAAGCCGATGCCCTGCAAGTCGGCAAATGCATTCCGCATCTTTCCCCACTTCATGCTCTGATCGCTCTTCAGCATCAGCGAGCGCGTGGGGTCCTTCTCGTGCATGGCCGTGAGCGTGCGCTTCAAATCTTTCGCGGGAATGGTCTGCTTGTCGACCACGGTGGTGCCGTCGGGGGCAACCGTGACTTCGATCGGATGCATGTCGCGCTGCTTGACGTCGGGTGTCTCCACCTTGGGCAGCTCGATCTGCGCGCCTTCGTTCAGCGCAGGAGTCACGACCATGAAGATGATCAAGAGCACGAGCACCACGTCCACCAGCGGGGTGATGTTGATCTCGGGGCTTGCGCCTTTGCTCTTGGTTGCGGAGATACTTGCGCCCATGGCTGCCTCAGGCGGCTCGTTGTTGTTGACCGACCGCGGAGGCGCGCCCGAAATAATCTTCGAGCTCGTCCAGCAACTCACCGGCAGAGCGCCCGAGCTGAGAGTCGATGGCGCTGACCCGCGCGTTCAAATAGTTGAAGAAAATGACGGCGGGAATGGCCACCAGCAGCCCGAACGCGGTCTCCACGAGGGCTTCGGAGATACCGGCCATGATCGGTCCGATGCCCGACGAACCCGCGGCTCCGATACCCTGGAACGCGCCGATGATACCGAGCACGGTGCCGAGGAGGCCCACGAACGGGGCGATCGAGCCGACGGTCGCGATCACGTTCATGCCGCGGCGGACCTCCTCGGAGATGGCTTCCAAACGCCGCGCCGACTCGTTGCGGGCGACCTCGACCGGAGAGAGCGCGCCCTCCCCCATGCCCTCGTAGGCTTGGAGGAAGCGCACCGTGACCGGGCCGAACAGGCGCGCCAAGGTCGAGGCGTGGTGCTTCTGCGCGAGCGCGACCAGCTCCTCCAGGCGGCGCTCTTCCAACAGCTTGCCCGCTTGCCCGGCGAACAATCGCGACTCTTTGCTCGACTTGGCGAAGGTCAGCAGGCGCTCGATCGTGATGCCGATGAACGAGATGGCCATGGCCAAGAGCACGAGCGCAACGCCCTTGCTGAGGGGAGCCATCGTTGCCCAGACATGCGCGAAATTGAAACTCATGGTCTCTCCAAAGCCTGACGAAGATTGAAACGAGCGGTCACGTGGTGATCCGCATCCGGAATTTCTTGAAGCGAACGACGGAGATTGCGTTGCCCTGGGCGTCGTGCGCGGGCTTGAAGCGCAGGGCTTTTACGGCGGCGACGCAAACCGAGAACAATTCCGGCGGTCCTTTCACCGCTTTCACGTCTTTCACCTCGCCCGTTTCGCTGACCACGTAGCGAACCAAGACCACGCCCTCGATGCCCGCCGCCTTGGCCTCGGCTGGGTACTCTGGACGAACGTCGGCGCCGACCAACTCGGGCGGCGAGTCGTCTTCACTGATCGGACGCGGCTTGTTGAGGGGCTTCGGGGGAGGAGCAGGCGGAGGAGCAGCCGGCCCCGGATCGACCACGGCTTTGGCGGGTCCACCCGTCCCATCACCCGAAGCCTTTTCGTACGGGTCACCCGAACCAGCGGCGGAAGGTTTGACGTCCTTCTCGGCCAGCTTGTCGTTGGTGATCGCGGTCGGGGTTTCGATCTTGGGCAAGCGCGGGCCGCCACTCGACGCGCGTTGGGGCTTGAGCTCCGGCGGCGGAGGCTCGGGTTCCGGCTCCGGTTCGGGTTCTTTCGCGAGTTGCACTTCGACGACCTTGGCGTCTTCTTCTTCCTGCGCCGCAACGTTCGCGGACGACGTCAAGACGACGAACGCAATGCCCGCGCCCACGGTCGACGCACCGATGACGTAGCCGAACAAAAGCCGGTTGCGCCGCACCTTGTCTGCGGGGCTGGAGGTCCAGGATTCGAAGGCCACGGCGGGCGGGCAGTGTGCTGTCACCGAGTGACAACCAGGTGGCAGTGTCAGTAAGATATGAAGTTCGCCTCACTCCACCGCAGCCGCCTTCAACAGCACATTGTCGAAGTACGCCTGGAAGGAAGCGGCGTCGAACGGGCGCGAAACCGTGAGCTTCACCAATACCGATTTCGTGTTTGCCCCGCTGATCGCGCCGGCTTTCAACGCGAGCCATTCACCGTTCGCGGCGTCCAAGGGTTGCGGGGTCGAAAAACTGGTCACGTATGCGCCCGCGCACGCGCGACTATCGAAAAACAAGACGTCGACTTGAGCTTCGCCGCCGAGGGCTTGGTCGGAATCGACCAGGGCATTGGCATAGACCGTCACCAGTTGCTTGCCCGTCACGCTCAAGCATTGGCTCGCGCTGTGCAGAGCGGCCCCCTGGGCGCCGGGGGTCGCCGCGCCCATCACGCTCAGCAACGCGGAACCGGAGGGCAGATCATTGGCCGCGTTGTGCTCATCCCACACGAGCTCGGCTTCGGCATCCGAGGTCCAAGGCGCGACAGTGGACGCGAACGTCGCGTTCTCGATCAGCGTTTGTTCGCAATCAGGGGTGCCGTCTTCGTCCAAATCGGTACAACCGTCGAGCGTCGGCGGGCCGCCCGCGTCGCTTTGTCCCGCGGCACCGCCCTGGTCGCTACCCGCACGCGAGGGCGCTCCCGCGAACGCTCCGGCTCGTCCCCCTGATTCCAGGCTGTAGTGCAGCTCGCGCGTGTCGAGTGAGCAACCGCTGACCGCCGCGCTGGCCAGCGAAGCCACGACCAGGCGCCGCTTCCGGCGCAACCCGAGCAGCAACGATAGCCCCAGGACGAGCGCGCCGAGCGGACTCGTCCGCCGCGCCGAGAAGTTGCAGCTCGACTCGCTCGCAGCGGCATCGCGGCCCGGGGTGGGCGCGGGTTGGTCCGCTCCGCAGGCGTCAGAGAACCCATGCCGCGGCTCGCAACTGGCGGAGCTCGCCTTGCGGTTCGGTTCGTAAATGCTGCACAGGCCCGTGATGTCGTCTGAGGCCAGTGAGCGCAACTCGGTGCTCCCGAGTTGGTAGCCCGGATACATGGTCGCGGTTGCGTCGTCGGTGTGCGAAAGGCCGAGCAAATGCCCGGCTTCATGCGTGAGCAAAGAATCGAGATCGACGTGCCCGGGTTGCGCCGCGCCGACACTGAGCGCTTCCATGGCCGTGTTCAGCTCGATGTCCGCGTCGTAAATCTCGCCCGTCGTGGGGTTGAAGCGCACTCGGGTCATGCCGAGCGCATCCTCACCGCCCACGTACGGCCAAGTGTCCCGGAAAACGACGATGTTGGCGTTGCCGCGATCCGGGTTGTACTCGGAGGCGTCACAGCTGATCGGGCCGTTCACCTGAACCGAGATCGAGGGCTTGCCGCCGGTACACGTCGCGTTCGTCCAGCTCGCGAACGCTCGCGTCACGCTCGCGGCCGCTGCGTCGTAGTCGATGCCTTGCGAAGGCGACGCGTCCGCTTGGACGTAGACCGTGACGCAGCTACCCGCCCAGGATAAGGGCGCGCCCAGGGTCTGGCACTGGTCGGCGTCCAGTTCGCAATCGGTCACGTTCGAATCACAGGTGGTCGCCCGGCAGAATGCGCGTGCATCTCGCGCGCCGCACAGTGCCAAGACGAGCGCGGCGCCCGCCGCCAAAAGCCCCGCTGAGCGACGGCTCATCGCGCGCTCGCTTCGAGCACCAAGCGCCGAGCCGAACTCAACCGTTGTCGAACCAACGCACGCACGGCGCTGTGCTCGAAGTCGACCAACTTGGGTAAGTGGGGGCTGGCCGAGAGCGCGGGTTCGCCGTCGGCAGTCGTCAACGGGTAGTGCCCCTGCGCCATACCGGTGACCCACAGGCTCCCGTCCGGTGCCGCGACGAGAAACGCCAAGCACGCGGCGTGCGGAGCAAACTCGGCCTGCCCGTGCACGAGTTCCCCGACTCCGTCGAGCACCCCCCCGAGGGTGCGGACCGTGACGCGACTGGGACCCGGCGAGATTTGCTGAACTACTTCCGAGACCTGGAGCAGAGTCTCGGTGACGATCGCGCGACGACCGCCGATATCGGCGTAGCGGCAGTGAGACTCGAGTGCGCTCAGCACCAGCACCTGATGGCTACGGGCAACCAGTGCGGGTAAGGGCAAGCCTCGCAGCAACGTCGCTCGGGCGGGCTCCGCAGCAAAAGCCAACGGCAACGAGGCCGCGGCACCCAGGAACGCTCTGCGGGCAAGGCGCGTCATGGCGAGGCGTCTATCACGCGCGCCCGCGCGCACCGTTCCGAGTGCGTGACGATCTCATGGCGCGACGCAGGCGGTAAATGGCGCCCGCGGCCGCAAACAGCAACGGAAGAAACAAGGACCCGCGCTGGGCCGAGCGAGCGCCCAACGCGCATCCCGTTTGCGGCAGCGGCACGTCGGGCGCGGTCTCGACCCCTGACGCGCCCACGTTCGGATCCGTGTCCATGCGCAACTCGTCGATGTCCGAAGTCCCATCGCCGTCGCTATCGAAGCCGGCCGCGTCCGAGGCGCTGAGGGCGGCTCGAAGCGCCCCGCTGTTGGCACCGCCGACGAGTCCGAATTGAGTCACCAACGTGCGACCGAAGGGGCGAACCACGGTGCCCGCCCCGCCCAGGTCATTGCGGTGGCAGAGCGTGCATTCGGGCGCCTTGGCCAGCATCAGTTCGCTTTGAATGGCGGGCGGATACGTGATCGACGCCTGCGCGGGCGCGCCCAGCCCGGTGAGTGAGCCGCCGCACACGAGCAACGAGAACAACCCACGTAGCGACGCCCGGCTCATAGGTACATGTGTCCTTGCAGCAACAGGGTGTACGAGGACACCCGTCCGAAATCGGAACCCAAGGATTGGTAGATGCCGTCGATGCGCAAATCGGTTTGGCGAAGCAAGAACCAGTTGTACGACAGCCAAAGTCCCCAAGAAGGCGGCGGGCCCTGAACACCGACGTTGTGCGCTTCACCCGTGACCAGGAAATGCACGCCCTGCGCCGCTTCGATGTCCGCTTGGGCGTAACCGACGAAGCCCTTACGCCGAAACTGCTCCTTCGACGAGACGAGCGCGTAGTCCCATTCCGAAAGCAACACCAAGGGCTGCCACGGCGTCGCGTAGCGCACGTGAACACCGTGGGCTTGACGCCAGGTTTCGCTCAGAGCGCTCGGATCGAGGGTGCGATGCGTGACCAAACTGCTTGCGCCGAGTGCGAGTCCAGTGCCGACCGCCGCCTCCACGTAAGCGCTGTAGCCGCGCTCCCGATACACGTCCGGACGCAGCTGGAAACTACCGAAGATGGCCATCACCTCGCCGCGCAGGGCGCCCGACGAGAATGCCAGGGCGGCGCCGAATTGCTGCTGATCGTTGATGTTCGTGCGCGTGAGCGTGCGGGCCCACAAGTTGTGTTCCACGGAACGGATGCCGTACGGCAAGTTCATGCGCCCCACGCGCAGCATGAAGGTCGAGTCTTCACCCGTGGTGTAGCCGAGCCAGTGTTCCCGAGAGACGAAGTTGTCTCGATCGGAGCGCGTGACGGCTGCGCCCAGCGCGCCCTCGTGCGCGTAGCCGCCGGTCGCAGAAGCGACGAAGTGTTTGGTCGTGATCGTCGCGCTCAAATCGGCCCGCATCAAGATCGAGCGCCGTTGTTCCGGGCTACCGGCGACCTTGGTCCGCAAGATCGCGCCTCGAATGTCGCCGCCGAACTGCAGCCAATCGGGAGTCTTCAGCAAACCAAACATGAAGCCGGGAGCAGCGTCCGATTCGGGGCCGAGCTCCATCGACAGTTTGCTATCGCCGATCACGCGTCCGTAGGGTGTCAGCGGACCCGAACCAGAGGGATCCGTGTGGCAAGGCATGCAGGCCGAGTAACCGTGGCGGATCATCCACGGGTAGGCACTGGCGCGCGCGGGCGCGAAGAGCACGAGCAGCCCCAATGCGACGGCCAAGACGCGCAGCGCGCAGACGGGTTGGCTCAGCCAAATGCAGCGGGCAAACATGCCCCGCGCACATACCGCATCGCGGTACTGGCCCCGTGCAAACACTTGGTGTCAGTTCGAAGACAGCGAGTCAGAATCGACCGCTTAGATTGGCGCCAAACAGGCCATTATTCGCGATCACCGGTGTTGCGACCCAAGCCTTCTCCGGGTTCGAACTTTGCGGCAAGAACAACAGAGCGGCCGCCGCGCCAAGACCGACCGCGCCCGCGCCGAAGCCGATGAACGCCCACGTGCGAGCGCTACGCGCGTCGTCGACGCGTTGATCGTGGAAGGCGATTTGCTGCGGGGTGCAATCGAAGCTGCTCGGGCAAGTCGCCTTGGCGTCGGAGTTCGCGCTGCTGTACTTGAGCGCCATGATCGTGCCGACGGCGAAGCCGCCCAGCGCGACGCCTCCCAGGCTCCACACCGCGAGGCTCGGTCCCTTGCGCGCGTGATCTTTCGGCGGCGCGTTGGTCGCGGGTGCCGGCGCGAGCGGCTTCGGTTCCGGCTTTGGCTCCGCTGCGGCGACCACGGGCTCCGGCGCTTCGGCCTCGAGGCGCGGCACCTCGACGGTGACGATGCTCGAACCCGCGGCCACTTCGACCTGCTTTTTCCAAGTCTTTTTGCCCGGCGCCTTGGCGACAATCTGATAGCGGCCCGGGTCGACCGCGCGCGCTTTGCCGTACGCGTCGCTCTCGAGCGGAAGATCACCGCGTTTGACGACGAGCTTCGGATCGGGGTCCGAAACTTCGACCACGAGCCGCGGGATGCGCGGCTCGAGCGCCGCGGCGCGGTCGCGCAGCACTTGCTCCCGTTCGCTTTGGCCCGCCGCCTTTGCCGAGGCCGCCGCCCCGACGAACAGCGCCTGCGCGCTCGCCGTGCGACCGATGTGTTCCCAGCAGTCGGCCAAGTTGAATTGCGTCCCGAGGCCCGCCTCGAGTGCCAAGCTTTGCTCGAACTTGGGGCACGCGGTCTGATAGTCGCCCTGAGCCACGAGCTCACGCGCTTCTTTGAAGAGAACACGCGCCGGGGTCGGTTCGTCGGCAGCGCGCGCGGCCGGAGCCATGGCCAACGCAGCGATGAAACCAAGTGTCGAGTAAGCGAAGCGGAGCGAAGCTTGAGTGGGCACGGTCAGTCCGGATCCGAGAAGAGGTCTTTCGCCTTGCTGGGCGATGCGGCCGCGACTTTCGTCGTCGGGCGCGGCGTCTCATCCGCCGGGGGTCGCGCGGCGGCGGGGGCAGCGGGGCGAGCAGGTGCGGCGACGGGCGCGACCGCGCGCGGAGCCGCCACCGGAGTGGGCGCGGCGGGGCGCGGCGCAGCTGCCGCGGCCACGGGCGCCGCGGCCACGGGCGCCGCGGCCACGGGCGCGGCAGAGGCGGACGTCACGAGGGCGACACTCTCGGCGGGTGCCGGCGCGGGTGCCTCGGCAACAGGCGGCGGCGGGGGAACTGGCGCGGCGGCGACGGGTTGCGCGGCAGCAGCCGGTTTCTCACTTTGAGCAGAGCCACGCAGCGCGACGATCGCGAGCAGCGTGACGACCGCGGCCGCCCCGCCCAGCTGCGCCAGCTTCTTCATCGGCAACTTCCTGGCCTCGGGAGGGGGTGGCCCCCAAGAGCTCGATGAACCCCAGGAGATCGAGCTCCGGTTGCGAACCGGGGGCGGCATGATCGTGCTGTTCGTCGGCGAAGGCGCGGCCGCGACCGGCGGCAGAACCGGCGACACTTCTTCGACGGGCGCCGGCTCGGTCGCCCCGCTCTGAGCTTCGGGTTGCGCCTGAAGTGGCGGCGGGCGCGACGGTTCCCGCGCCTGCGCTTGCAACGGCGGAGGCATGCTCGGAGCGCGCGGCGGCGGGGGCAACGGTGCTTCCGGCTCGGGTTCACGTTCGAGCGCCACGCGCGGGTACGAATTGAGCGGCAGGGTCGTGCGCGGCGGCGGCTCGACGAACGTCATTGGCCGCACCGTGGTGTTGGGCGGGTCGACGAAGGTCATCGGCCGCACCGTGGTCGGCGCGTCATCGAAGCCCGCGAGCGGCGCGGCGACGGGGATCGCGGGCGACGAGACGCGCGCTTCGCCCACGCTCGGCGGGCGCGCGCTGCGACGAGCCAAGCGACCAATGCGCTCGATCGAGCTGAGCGACTCCGCCGACGCATACGGGCGCAGCGCGAGCGACAGCTCCGACATGCTCGCGAACCGCAAATCACGCGATTTTTCGAGACAACGCATGACCGCTTCTTCGAGCGGGGCGGGCAACCCGAAGCGCAGCGTGCGCAGCCGCGCCGGACTGTCGGCCGCGACCATGGCCAGCAGCGCGGGCGCTGATTCAGCCTCGAACGGCGGGATGCCCGAGAGCAGCTCGTACAAGATAGCGCCGAGACCGTAGACGTCCGCGCGGAAATCGACGTTGTGCGGGTCGCGCACTTGCTCGGGGGAAAGGTACGGGAGCGAAGCCAAGAGCGCGCTCGAACCCACGAGCGAAACCGAGCGCTTGGTGAACGTGTCGACGTGCAGCGCCTCCGCGGCGGCAAAGTCGAACACTTTGACCAGCGGCGCGCCATCACTGCGACGGGTGACGACCAAGGTCGTCGGTCGCAGATTGCGATGCGCGATGCCGAGCACGTGCGCTTCGGCGACTGCTTCCGCAGCTTGGATGATGTAGTCGCAAGCTTCGGCAATCGGCAATGCGCCGCGCACCTTGAGCACTTCCGATAAATCCGGACCGCGCAAGAACTCGCGCACCATATAAGGAGCGCCCGATTCGAGTCGGCCGACGTCCGTCACGCGCGCGACGTGCTCGCCCTGGATTTTGACGGCCGCGCGCGCCTCGCGAATGAAGCGCTGCACGAACTCCGGGTACATACAGGCGTCCGGCACCAAGAACTTGAGCGTGACCTCTTGGCCGAGCTCCATGTGCCGGACCTGAACCAAGACGCCCAAGCCGTTCCGGCCCGGAATGCGCTCGACTCGGTATTTGCCGGCCAACACTTCGCCTTCGCGCACCAGTTCGCTCCGGCTCGCGACCGACTCACGAGGTGGCTCGCCTTCGAACAGCTCATCCTCGTTCACTACTTCTGCAGCGTCCACGCTCTCGAACATGACTTACCTCGAAGCTCGCGCGAAGCGGCTCGCGCGGAACATAGCTCCGAGTGCCTGTTTGGCCGGTGACAAGATTGGAAACAACTTCGTTCGCGACAGTCGCAAACTCGACATATAGGAGACGAAACCGAGTCCATCGTGCGAAGTCTCGCTACGGGACATCCGAGCCGAACTTCGGCCAAACCTTCCGTCAACTCTGCGATTCAGCGTTCACCAATTCGTTTCTTGCGAGTGTAAGCCGGGACATAGATAAGCCTCGCACCCCAACCGATGTCTTCTCTCAAGCGCGACTTCGCCCTTCTCGGTTCGTTCGGGGCGCTGCTCTTGCTCACCACCCACTGTTCCGAGTTGACGAAGGTCGATTGGAGCCTGGTACCACCCGAAGGCGCCAATGGCGGCGCGGCCGGCGACTCCTCGCTCGCCGGCGCGGGCGCGGGCGGTAGTCCCGACGCTGGTCAGGCTGGTGAGGCGGGCGATGCCACGGGGACGGGCGTGAGTGGTGAAGGTGGCGAAGGCGGAAGCGCGGGCGATCCCGAAGCTGGTTTCGGCGGCACCCTGGGCGGAACCGGTGGCACCGTTGGGGGAACGGGCGGCGCGCTCGTGACCGCGGGCTCCGGAGGTACGCCGGCGGTGGGCGGCGCTCAGGGCCACCCGACTTGCTCGGTCGCTCCCACCCTGCCCGCGACTCCACCAAACCTCAGCGGCTCGATCGTCTTCTTCAACGGCGGCACGGGGACGAGCGGAGATCGCAAGGGGCGCACCGGGTTGCGCACGTCGTGCCAAACCGCGAAAGCCGCGCTGGGCCTCCCTCAACAAGCAACCGAAGCCGTGATCTCGGTCAGCGTGGCCGATCAGATTTTGGAGATGCCGGAGAACTACGGCATTCCGCGCACGTCTCCGCACGTCGTGAGCCCGCTCGGGATCGAAATTGCTCCCTCATGGAACGACGTTTGGCGCGCGCTATCCGTACCGTCATTGGTGTGCACGGGAGTCATGCCCCCAACCGTCACGCGCTGGCTCACGGGAACCAGCGGAAGTGCCAAGAGCACCATTCCCTCCGATCCCAACCCCGCCAACACCTACTATGGCTTGTGGGAATACTCGGCCGATATGGGCGGCAATCAGTTCAACAACTCTTGCAATGGTTGGACCCTCGCCGACTTCGACTTGGGCATCAAAGCCCGAGTCGGCTCTACGATCGCCGACCACGACGCCGGTGCCGACGGACACCCGCGGTTGATCGATTACTTGGCGCTGGACTGCAATACCGCGACCTACAACGTACTGTGCGTGGCCTTCGACCCGCTGCCTTGAGCTTCAAGACAAGCCGAATTTCTTCAGTTTTTCGTACAAGGTCGAAGTACTGATCCCGAGTAGCTGCGCGGCCTGGGATTTATTGCCGTTGCACTGAGTCAGCGTTTGCTCGATGGCGATTCGCTCCAAGCTTTCCAGTGATTTGCCGCCCAGAGTCAGCTGCTCGAGCGGGCGTGCATCACTCACGCTGGGCATGAAGTGCAAATGCTCGGGTTTGAGCGTGCCCCCTTCGGCGAAGGCCAGTGCGCTGGCCAGCGTGTTCTTCAATTCTCTCACGTTCCCGGGCCACGAGTGTGCGCACAGCAAGGCCAGCGTCTCGTCCGTCAGTTTGGTGTTCGCGACGCCCAAGTCGGCGAGCAAGCCCGGGATCAAGAGCGGCAAATCTTCCAAACGATGTCGCAAAGCGGGAATGGGCACGAGCGCGGCCGCCAAACGAAAGAACAGATCTTCGCGAAATGCGCGCGCCTTCACGAACGCGGGCAGATCGCGATTCGTGGCTGCGATGACGCGCACGTCCACGGGTCGATACTCATTGCCACCCACGCGCCGCACGCCGCGATTTTCCAGCCCACGCAGCAAACGCGGCTGCAGATCCATGGGCAATTCGCCAATCTCGTCCAAGAACAAAGTGCCGCCGTTGGCCCGTTCGAACGCGCCCGCGTAGGTGACCGACGCGCCCGTGAACGCACCGCGCTCGTGCCCAAACAGCTCACTTTCCGCCAAATTCGCCGCTACCGCGCCGCAGTCGAAGACCACGAATGGCCCCGAGCGGCGGGGGCTATGTTGGTGAATCGCCTCCGCAATGACGTCCTTGCCGGTGCCCGTCTCGCCGACGATGGTGATCGTGAGTTCGGTCTGCGCAAGGCGGCTCAGCGCGGCCAACACCTGTTGCATGGTTGGGCAGCGAGAGACCGAGCGTCCAAATCGAAAAAGCGTTGGCACTGGGCTGACACGACTCGGCGGCAAAATTTCAAATCCCTCTCTAGTGCACACGCCCGCATTGGCAATGAACGTCTAACAAGAGTCTCTCTCGACGTGGTTACGTTTCCGCTTCTTGTCGGCTCCATCGACGCAAACGATGCGTGTGATTGTCCGCACCGCGCCGTCACGGCCGCGTCACGCTTGCTACGAGTTCGCGCGTGCTCTCGAAATTTCGATACCACGCTTGGTGTGCTCGTTGATCTCGGAGTATACCGGCGCGGGAAACTCGCATGCGACCGGCACCAAGCTCGCAGGCCCCTAGCTTCGCTGAGGGTCGTCTCACGTGCGTCGCGCGCTACGCGGCGTGTCTCGTCACGATCAGCGTAGCGAGCTCGGCATGCGGAGTGGACGACCGCACGTTGCGCACGGAAGGTGCCGCGGCGAGCGGGAGCGCCGGAGCGGCTGGAAATCCGGCCTTCGGGGGCGCCGCCGGAATGCCCGAGCCCGAGCCGCTACCGCGCTGCACCTACGTCGCGAACGACGTCGATGCGGGCTGCGAGACGCTCGTGAAGAATCCGGGGTTCGAACGCAACGTCGCCAGTTGGAGCGCAGAGCCGGTCGCCGTCACCGAAGGCTGGTCGAACTCGGATGCGAGCGACGATCCCAAATCGGGATCGCTCGTCGTGATGAATCTCAATTATTCGAGCGACGAGAGCGCCAAGGACGGCACGAATGGCGGCGGCGCGCGACAGTGCATCACCGTCACGAGCGGTCGCACTTACGACATGGCGGCGGATATTTTCATCCCCATGGGGCAGGGCGCTGGCTTCGAGGGCAACTACGTTTCCATCGCAACCCTCGGTGTCTTCTTCTACGAGGACGCGACGTGTTCCGGTCGCACGCAGAAGAACTTCAACTTGGACCTCGTCGAACAGACGGATGAGTGGGTACACGTCGTGGGTTCGACGATCGCGCCCAAGGAGAGCCAGTCGATGGCCGTACGTTTGGCCACGCTCAAACCTTTTCGACAAGTGATGTTCGAAGCGCGCTTCGACAACGTTTTCGTGCAAGAGCGGGCGGCGCCATGAAACAATCACGCTTCTTTTGTTTCGCAGTCCTGTTTGCCATGCACGGTGGACTCACCGCATGCGGGGTCGACGATCGCGCGATCA
>Ga0247757_10000713_pt1 | contig 26327 bp, 19 predicted proteins | sample UWRJL126311R4_FD_180929 | JGI IMG/M metagenome (GOLD analysis project Ga0247757, IMG submission 180929) | Plant litter microbial communities from Arlington Agricultural Research Station in Wisconsin, United States - UWRJ-L126-311R-4 | ecosystem: Environmental > Terrestrial > Plant litter >...
TCGGTGAGAAGCGGCGCTCGGAGAGCACCGACATGTTCTCGGTGCTCTGCCACTCGGCGGACGAGGACGGCGGCACCTTCACCGACGAGCAGATCGTCAGCCACATGATCTTCCTGATGATGGCGGCCCACGACACCTCGACGTCGACGATGACGACGATGGCGTATCACCTGGCTGCCAACCCGCAGTGGCAGGACCGGCTGCGTGAGGAATCCGAACGCATCGGCGACGGTCCGCTGGACATCGAGTCGCTCGAGAAACTCGAGACCTACGACCTGGTGATCAACGAATCGCTGCGGATGATGACGCCGCTGCCGTTCAACTTCCGCCAGACCGTCCGCGACACCGAACTGCTCGGGTACTTCATCCCGGCCGACACCGCCGTGGTGACGTGGCCGTCGATCAACCACCGGCTGCCCGAGCTGTGGACCGACCCGGAGACGTTCGACCCGGCGCGGTTCGCCGAGCCGCGCAACGAGCACAAGAGGCACCGGTATGCGTTCGCGCCGTTCGGCGGTGGCGCCCACAAGTGCATCGGGATGGTGTTCGGCCAGCTGGAGATCAAGACCGTGATGCACCGGCTGCTGAGCCGGTACCGGCTCGAGCTCCCGCGGGCCGGATACACGCCGCGATACGACTACGGCGGCATGCCGGTGCCGCTGGACGGAATGCCGATCACGTTGCGGCCATTGCGCTGACGGCCGCACCGCGACAGCGTCAGGCCCGCAGCCGGTTCGCGCACGCCACGACGGCGCGCAGCGCGGAGTCGACGGCGTCGGTCGAGTAACCCAGCGCCCATTCGGTGCGGACTCCGTCGCTGCCGCGCAGGTACGTCACCGTGTGGTCGCCGGCCGCACCCTGATGGAACGACATCACCTCGACGGCGATCCCCCGCTCGTGCAGCATCGCGGTGAGTGCGGCGACCGGGCCGCAGGCGGCCGCACGGGCCGTGCCGATGCGTTCGCCGAGCGCCAGAGTGGCCTGATAGGTGCGCGGCTGAGGCCCGAGCCGACTCGACGGGCGCTCGCCGTCGACGCATGACCACTGCCCCAGACGGACGGGACCGCTGTGCGGGGCGTACTCGGCGAGGAAGTCCGCGAAGGTGGTGGCTTCGGCGGCGGCGCGCAGTGGCCGCGGCACGCGGCCGTCGATGGCCTGCGCGAACGATGACGGAGCGGGACGAGGGGTGGCGATCGAACTGAACATGTGAGTGCCGGCCTTGACTTCGAGGGAGACGACCGACGATCGAGCACGACCCACACGCGAGGGGTCGGTCAGATCAGACCCCGCTGCGGGTTGCTACTACGAGTCGCCTCGGCACGTTCGCGATAGTAGCCGCCGGTGCACGACACCGGCAAGCACATATGGGTGCGAGGCGGCCGCGCGCCGATTGGCACAATGAGCCCGGTGTCCTGGTCGCAGACGGTGCTGCTCGTCGCGGCCGGTGTTTTCGGGGGTCTGGCCGGAAGCATCGCCGGTCTGGCTTCGGTGACGACGTATCCGGCCCTGCTCGTCATGGGCCTGCCGCCGGTCACCGCCAACGTGACCAACACCGTTGCCCTGGTGTTCAACGGCATCGGCTCGATCGCGGGTTCGCGGCCCGAACTCGCCGGGCAGCTGCGCACGCTCCTGCGCATCGTGCCGGTCGCCGCGCTCGGCGGTGTCGCGGGTGCCGTGCTGCTGCTGACCACCCCGGCGGAGGGCTTCGAGAAGGTGGTGCCGCTGCTGCTCGGCGTGGCCGCGCTGGCGATCGTGCTCCCGCTGCCTCCCGTCGCCGATCCCGACCGCACCCGCCGGCGCACGACCGCCCGCGCGGTGGCCGAGGCCTCGGCGATCGCGGCGATCTGCGTGTACGGCGGCTACTTCGGCGCGGCCGCGGGCGTGCTGCTGCTGGCGCTGATGATGCGTATGGGTGCCACCGGTCTGGCGCACGCCAACGCCACCAAGAACGTGGTGCTCGCCGCCGCGAACACCAGTGCGGCCGTGGTTTTCGCCATCGTCGCACCCGTGCAGTGGCCGGCGGTGATCACGCTCGGGGTCGGCTGCCTGGTGGGCTCGCGGCTCGGTCCCGTGGTGGTGCGCCACGCACCGACCAAGCCGCTGCGGATCGCGATCGGCCTGGCCGGTCTGGCGCTTGCCGTGAAGCTGGGTTGGGACGCCTACCGGTGATGATCGGGTCGATACTCATGCGCCGAAGACGTTGTCGCCGTTGGTGACTCGCGTTCCCAGTGCGATGAGTTCCTCCGCTGCCGCGTGCAGCCGCTCGCCGGCTTCGGCGCCGGCCCGCCCGGCCAGATACCGCGACCAGGTGCCCTCGATGACGATGCCGAGCTTGAAACACGCCAGCGCCACATACCAGTCCAGCCGGTCGGTCGGGCGTCCGCCGGCCTCCCGGTAGGCGATGATCAGCTCCCCACGCGTCGGCAGGCCGCCGAGCGCGGCCAGCGCCGACCCCGCCCCGATCGGGTCAGGCCCGTCGGGCCAGCACACCAGCATCGAGCCGAGGTCGAGCAGTGGGTCACCGATCGTGGACATCTCCCAGTCGACGAACGCCGCCACCTGCGGTGCGTCACGGCGCAACAGGACGTTGCCGAGGTGGCAGTCACCGTGCAGGATGGCCGGTTCGGCATCCGGCGGCCGGTGGGCGTCGAGCCACTGTGCGAGCCCCCCGACCGACGGGAACGACTCCGGGGCGTAGCGGTCGTGGCGATAACTGTCCAGCAACCGCATGAATTGCGGAACCTGGCGTGCGAGAAAGGAACCGGGGCGTCGGAGCGCAGCCAGCGCGCTGCCCTCCCAGGGCACCCGCCCGAGTGCGGCCAGGCTCGCCGCGTACGAGAGTCCGATGGCGTGGCGCCACCGCGGGTTGCGCACGTATCCGTCGTCGATCTCGATACCGGGATTGACGCCGTCGACGGCCTCCATCAGGTAGAAGACCACGCCGAGGACGTCGAGATCCTCACAGCCGGCGATGAATTCGGGATGCGGCACCGTCGATCCGGCCAGCGTGGTCAGCACCGCGATCTCGCGGCGCATCGTGTCATCACTGGTGGGCCGGGGATCTGCGGGCGGCCGGCGCAGCACCATCGGCCGACCGTCCACCGTCAACCGCACGACGATGTTCTGCGACCCCCCTGTCAGCGGCGTGACGTCGGCGACCACGGATCCCAAACCGGTGCGCCGCGTCCAGGTTTGCAACGCGGCGATGTCGGCGTCGGTCAGCGTCGCACTCACGGCTGGAGCGACAAGCAGGGCGCCGCGCCGTCGAGCACGCCCTGGCGGAATGCCCGCACCCGGGCGAATCCGGCACCCTGGCGCTGCACGTCGCCGTCACCGCGAAACACGAGCAGCGCCTTGATGCTCTCGTCGAGATCACCGGGCGAGATGCTGAAGGTGCTGGTGTCGGGCCGGTTGTGCAGGATGACGCTGGCGGTGTACGCGCCGGCGAGGCAGTCGCTGCGCACGGTGGAGGCTTTCTCGTCGGACTGATCGTCGAGTCGGGCCAGCACCGCGAGGCCGTACTGGGTGGCCAGCAGCGTCGCGACCGCGTAGTCACCGCCTTGGCGGTACACCTGCCGCATCGCGTTCTCGTTGTCCCAGCCGATGTAATCGTCTGGGACGCAATAGAACAGCGCATAGCCGGCGGTCGAATTCCCCCCGCAGGCCGGTGGATCGTCCGGGTGGAACGGTTGCAGGCCGGCCACCGGCTGCCACGGCTGGCCGTCGGCGATCTCCGGGTAGACGTGCGTCCAGTAGTCCTCGAGGTCATAGGGCACGGTGTTGAGCACGGAGTCGTAGCCCATGTTCCCGCCGCGGGCCTCGTCTTCGGCATCGGTGAACGGCAGGGCGAGCACCATCGGGTCGTCGTCGCGATAACCCTTGCACCGGTTCAGGCCGTTGTCGTATCCGTCCTGGAAGGCGCCGACCCGATCGAATCCGCTCCCATGCGCGTTCGGATCGGTCTTGACGGTGCCCGGGGCATCGCGGAGGTCGAGGATCCCGGCCAGCGCGCTGTCCACCTCGGCCGCGTTGGCGTCGAAGCTGCCGTCGTCGACCGCATGTCGCGACCATGCCCCGGCGAAGCAGTCGGCCTGCAACTCCGCGGTCACGGTGCGGCCGGTGAAATGGCTGCGGCTCTGCACCGCGTGACCGAACTCGTGGGCGACGACCACCGGGATGACCAGATCGCCGAACCGTGACTGCAGGTCGGGCAGCAATCCCTCGGCGTCCCAGGCCATCACGTCATCGGTGTGGCAGTAGAAGGCGTTGCCCGCGATGTCGTCGGGCGAACTGGCGCACGGCGGCAGGTCACCGGTGGAGGGCCGCACCGCGTAGTAACCGCCGGCCACCGGCGCGAAGTCGGCACCGTAGAGCGCGGGGAACTGTTCGGCCCAGTACGTCTGCAGGTCCCCGATCGCGCGCACCACCGTCGCGTTGATCGGATCGGCGGCATCGCCGTGGATCGTGACGTCGGCCGCGGGGACCGCGGATCTCGGCGCCGGGGAGCTCGCCTGCGGGGTGCTCACGGTCGGCGCCGGGGCGCCGCAGGCCGCCAGCAGCACTGCCGTCACCACGGCCGCCGAGCACACCCCGCTGCGCATGGGCAAACTCTAACCGCGCCCCTTCCAGGCCGCGGCCGAATCGGCCACATACAAGATCAGTCCAGGATGCGCCGCTTGACGTTGGTGGTCACCAGGTCGAGGAGTTCGTCCGACCGCCCGGCCAGGATGGTCCGGATCGCGTACAGCGAAAAGCCCTTGGCCTGCTCGGCGGTGATCGCAGGCGGGATGGACAGCTCCTGGCGCGCGGTCACGACGTCCACGACGGCCGGCCCGTCGGTGGCGAACGCGTCGGCGAGCGCCTGCTCCAGATCACCCGGCTGCTCGACGCGCCGCCCGAAGATGCCCATCGCCTCGGCCACCGCGGCAAAGTTCGGGTTGACCAGATCGGTGCCGAAGTTCACGATGCCAGCCGCCTTCATCTCGAGTTCGACGAAGTTCAGTGACGAGTTGTTGAAGATGACCAGCTTCACGGGCAGCTTGTTCTGCGTCAGCGTGATGAGGTCCCCGAAGAGCATCGTCAGACCGCCGTCGCCGGCCAGCGCGACCACCTGGCGGTCACGCTGGGCCGTCTGCGCGCCGATCGCGTGCGGCAGCGCGCACGCCATCGTGCCGTGGTTGAACGATCCGAGCAGCCGGCGCCGCCCGTTCATGGTCAGGTACCGCGCCGCCCAGACCACCGGCGAGCCGACATCGGTGGTGAACACCGCATCGTCGGCGGCGAGCCGATTCACCGCGCCGGCAAGGTATTCGGGACGGATCGGGGCGCGGTCCCTGTCGTTGGCGGCGAGCTTGTCCAACGCGGCGCGCGTCTTGCGGTAGTGCTGCAGCGAACGGTCCAGATGGGTGGTGTCGGTCTTGGGCCTCAGCATCGACTGCAGAACGGGCAGCGTGTCCTTGACGGTGCCCACCAGCCCGAGGTCGATCGGCGTGCGGCGGCCCAGGTGTGCACCGCGGACGTCGAGCTGGATCACCCTCGCGTTCTCGGGATAGAACTGCTGGTACGGGAAATCGGTCCCCAGCATCAGCAGCGTGTCGCACTCCTCGATGGCCTTGTACCCCGACGCGAATCCGAGCAGGCCCGTCATCCCGACGTCGAACGGGTTGTCGTATTCGATGAACTCCTTGCCCCGCAAGGCATGCACGACAGGGGCTTTGAGGGCACCGGCGAATGCCACCAGCTCGTCGTGGGCGCCGGCGACACCCGCACCGCCGAGGATCGTGACGGCCCTGGCCTCGTCGAGCATCGCCGCGGCCTTCCTCAGCGATTCGTCGTCGGGTCGCACCACCGACTCGGTGGCCAGCACCGGGCGCGACTGCCATGCCGTCGGCGCCGCCTTCTGCAGGAAGATCTCACCGGGGATGACCACCACCGCGACGCCGCGCTCCTCGACCGCGGCCCGCATCGCCATGTGCAGGATGCGGGGCAGCATCTCGGGCGTGCTGACCAACTCGGTGTAGACGCTGCAGTCGCGGAAGAGGTCCTGCGGATGGGTTTCCTGGAAGTACTCCGATCCGATCTCGGTGCGCGGGATGTGCGCGGCGATCGCCAGCACAGGCACCCGGCTGCGCTGCGCGTCGAACAGACCGTTGATCAGGTGCAGGTTGCCCGGCCCGCAGCTGCCTGCGCAGACCGCCAGCTGACCGGTCAGCGCGGCGTCCGCGGCCGCGGCGAAAGCCGCGGTCTCCTCGTGCCGCACGTGCTCCCAGGAGATCGTGCCCGCGCGACGCAATGCGTCGGTGAAGCCGTTGAGGCTGTCACCGGGAAGACCGTAGATGCGCCGGATACCGCTGGTGTGCAGTGCAGTGATGACGTGATCTGCGACGGTGGCCATGCACAGACCTTATCGGCCCGGAGCGAATGACACGGTTCGGTAAGGGATTCGGGTTCGCTGCGCCGGTACGTTGGGACCATGGTCACGCGCGATGCACGAGCGGCCGGCGGTGTCGCCGCGGCCGCGGTCGCGGTCGGCGTGGCACAGCTGGTCGGCGCGGCGTTCGGGCCGCCCGCCGATGTCCGCACCGCGGTCGGCTCCTCGGTCATCGAGCTGACGCCGGGCCCGGTCAAGGAGTGGGCGATCCAGACATTCGGCACCGCCGACAAGCTGGCGCTGACCTTGGCGGTGCTCCTCGTGGTGGCACTGCTGGCCGCACTCGCCGGCATCCTGGAGGCGCCGCGACGGCCGCTGGGCAGCGCGATCATCGTCGGGGCGGGCGTCCTGGGCTGCGCGGCCGTGCTGTCCAGGCCCGGTGCGTCGATCGTCCACACGGTGCCCACCCTGGTCGGGATGCTGAGCGGGGTGGCGGTGCTGCGCGTGCTCATTTCACGGCGGCTCGCGCCGGACGCGCCCGCCGCCGACGCCCCCGATGTGGCTCGGCGCAGATCGCTGGTCACGCTCGGCCTGCTGGCCGCCGGTGTCGCGGGCGGGGTGGCCGGGGTGGTGATCACCCGGTTGACCTCGTCGGTGTCCGGTGACCGTAAGTCGTTCGCCCTGCCCCGCATCGTCAGCGCGGCGGCTCCCATTCCGCCGTCCGTCCAGCCCGCCGATGTCGCGCTGCCGTCATTCGTCACCGCCAACACGGACTTCTACCGCATCGACACCGCACTCAGCGTGCCGCAACTGAGCCGGGAGGCCTGGCAGTTGCGCATCCACGGGATGGTCGATCGTGAGGTGACCGTCCGGTTCGCCGACCTCGACCGATTGGACGTGGTCGAGGAGGTGGTCACCCTGACCTGCGTGTCGAACCCGGTCGGCGGTGACCTCATCTCCAACGCGGTGTGGAGGGGTTACCGCGTCGCGGACCTGCTCGCCCGGGCCGGCATCTCCCCCGATGCCGACATGGTGCTCTCGACATCGGTCGACGGGTGGACCGCGGGTACCCCGGTCGACGCCCTGACGTCGCGCGACGCTCTGCTGGCCGTGGGTATGAACGGTCAGCCGCTGCCGATCGAGCACGGGTATCCGGCGCGGCTCGTGGTCCCGGGCCTCTATGGATACGTGTCGGCGACCAAGTGGGTCGTCGATCTCGAGCTGACCCGCTTCGATCGGGCGCAGGCCTACTGGACCAAGCTCGGCTGGGCGGCGAAGGGGCCGATCAAGACCGAGTCTCGCATCGACGTCCCGCGCGCCGGTCAGGACGTGTCCGCCGGTCCGGTGACGTTCGGCGGGGTGGCCTGGGCGCAGGGGCGCGGCGTGCGCGCCGTCGAGGTGCAGATCGACGACGGCGCCTGGCAGCAGGCGCAACTGGGCGCCGCCTACTCGAACGACACCTGGCGCCTGTGGAGCTTCCCGTGGGACGCCCGCGGTTCCGGTTTCCACAAGATCACCGTGCGAGCCACCGACGACACCGGGTACACCCAGACGCCGGACCGAGCCGACCCGGTGCCCGACGGCGCCACGGGATGGCATTCGATCACCTTCAAAGTCACCTGACGGTGTTGTCGGACCGCCGTGCCAGGCTGATGACGTGCTTGTCATCGAGGTAGCCCGGGCATCGGCCGACGTCGCGGCGTCGGCGTCGCGGCTGGCCAAGACGGCCCGGATAGCCGACCTGCTCCGCGCCACTGCGGCCGAGGATCCCGGCGCGGTGGCCGTGGTGGTCTCGTGGCTCTCCGGTGAGCTGCCCCAGCGCCAGATCGGCGTCGGTTGGGCGGCGCTGCGCGCCGTCCCGCCGCCCGCGCAGGAGCCCGGTCTCACCGTCGGCCAGGTCGACAAGACCTTCACCGACATCGGGGCGACCGCGGGCAGGGGCTCGCAGGCGCGGCGCGCCGAATTGCTCGGCGGGTTGTTCGGTGCGGCCACCGAGGTCGAGCAGACGTTCCTGCGCCGGCTGCTCGGCGGCGAACTGCGTCAGGGCGCGCTGATCGGTGTGATGGCCGACGCGGTGGGCTCGGCGGCCGGGGTGGCGCCCGCGGCGGTGCGGCGCGCGGCGATGCTCGGTGGTGAGCTGCCCGTGGTGGCCGCTGCCGCGCTGACCGGTGGACTGGCCGCCCTCGATCGGTTCACCCTCAGCGTCGGGCGCCCGGTCGGCCCGATGCTCGCCCAGACCGCCACCGACGCCGGCGACGCGCTGCAGCGTCTCGGGGGTCATGCGGTGTTCGAAGCGAAGCTCGACGGAGCGCGGGTACAGATCCACCGCGCCGGTGATGTGGTCTCGATCTTCACCCGCAGCCTCGACGAGGTCACCGCACGGTTGCCCGAGGTCGTCGAGGCCACACTGGCCTTGCCCGCGACCGATCTCATCGCCGATGCCGAGGCGATCGCGCTGCGCGAGGACGGGCGGCCGCACCGGTTCCAGATCACCGCGTCGCGGTTCGGCAGGCGCGGTGGCGCCGAACCGGGTGGCCAGCGGTTGTCGGTGTTCTTCTTCGACCTGCTGCACCTCGACGGCGAGGACCTGCTGGACCGGCCCGCCCGTGAACGCACCGCGGCACTGGACGCGATCGTCCCCGGTTACCAGCGCGTGGCACGGCTGGCCACCGCGGATCCCGTTGAGGCGCAACGTTTTCTCGACGCGACGCTGGCCGCCGGCCACGAAGGGGTGATGGCCAAATCGCCCGACGCACCCTACGAGGCGGGCCGCCGGGGCGCGGGCTGGCTCAAGATCAAGCCTGTGCACACGCTCGACCTCGTGGTGTTGGCGGTCGAGTGGGGTTCGGGTCGGCGTGCCGGCAAGCTGTCCAACATCCACCTCGGCGCCCGCGACGAGAACACCGGCGAGCTGAACATGCTGGGTAAGACGTTCAAGGGCATGACCGACGAGATGCTGGCCTGGCAGACGCAACGTTTTCTCGAATTGGCCGACGGGCCGACCGACGGGGGTGTCGTGCGGTTGCGTCCCGAACAGGTCGTCGAGATCGCCGTCGACGGGGTGCAGACCTCGACGCGCTACCCCGCCGGGATGGCGTTGCGATTCGCCCGGGTACTGCGCTACCGCGACGACAAGACCGCCGCCGACGCCGACACGGTGGCTGCCGTCCGCGCCCTGTACGACCGCGCCACCTGAGTTGCGATCCGGGGGTTCCGCCCACGGCGAGATGGTCCGGTGCAAGTATCGATGTTCCAGGCGCGCGACGAGCCGTAGAAGGAGGGACTCGCAGCATCATGGCCACACCCACCGCTGCACCATCGGACCGCATCGAAGAAACCGTCGGTGACATCACCTACGTCCGAACGGAGAGATCGCGCCCACCGGTCGCGGTCATCGACAGGTCGCCGATCACCACCAAGCACAAGGTCGTCTTCGCCGTCGTGGCGGTGCTCGGGGCGATCGCGTGGGCGATGATCGCATTCTTCCGAGGTGAGACGGTCAACGCGGTCTGGTTCGTGGTGGCCGCGGTGTGCACCTATGTCATCGGTTACCGGTTCTACGCCCGGTTGATCGAGACGAAGGTGGTCCAGCCACGTGACGACATCGCCACGCCTGCGGAGGTTTTCGAGAACGGCACCGACTACCTGCCCACCGACCGGCGGGTGCTCTACGGTCACCACTTCGCCGCGATCGCCGGGGCAGGGCCCCTGGTCGGCCCCGTGCTGGCCACCCAGATGGGCTACCTGCCCGGGGCCATCTGGATCATCATCGGCGCCGTCGTGGCCGGCTGCGTGCAGGACTACCTGGTGCTCTCGATCTCGGTGCGCCGCCGGGGGCGGTCGCTGGGCCAGATGGCGCGCGATGAACTCGGCCTCGTGGGCGGCATCGCCGCCATCGTCGGCGTACTCGTGATCATGGTGATCCTGCTGGCGGTGCTCGCCCTCGTGGTGGTGGGTGCGCTCTCGGAGAGTCCGTGGGGCGTGTTCTCGATCGCGATGACGATTCCCATCGCGATCTTCATGGGTCTTTACCTGCGCTTCCTGCGGCCCGGCCGGGTCTCGGAGGTGTCCGCCATCGGGGTGGTGCTGTTGCTGCTCGCGGTGGCTTCCGGCGGATGGGTCGCCGAAACATCATGGGGCGTCGAATGGTTCACGCTGTCCAAGGTGACGCTGTCGTGGTGCATCATCCTCTACGGGCTGGCCGCCTCGGTGCTGCCGGTGTGGCTGCTGCTGGCTCCGCGCGACTACCTGTCCACGTTCATGAAGGTGGGCACGATCGCGCTGCTGGCGATCGGCATCCTGGTCGCCCGCCCCGTCATGGAGGCACCGGCGGTCTCGTCGTTCGCGGCCAGCGGGTCGGGACCGGTGTTCGCCGGATCGCTGTTCCCGTTCCTGTTCATCACGATCGCCTGCGGCGCACTGTCGGGCTTCCACTCGTTGATCTCGTCGGGGACCACGCCGAAGCTCCTCGAAAAAGAGAGTCAGATGCGCTTGATCGGGTACGGCGGCATGCTGACCGAGTCGTTCGTCGCGATCATGGCCCTCATCACCGCGGCGATCCTCAACCAGCACTTGTATTTCGCGATGAACGCGCCCGCGGCCGCCACCGGGACCACGGCGCAGACCGCCGCCGACTACGTCAACGGGCTCGGGCTGTCTGGTGCGCCCCTGAGTGGGCAGGAGATCACCGAGGCCGCCCGCAGCGTCGGTGAGGAGACCATCGTGTCGCGCACCGGTGGTGCTCCGACACTGGCGTTCGGCATGTCCGAGGTGTTGCACCAGGTGTTCGGCGGCACCGGCCTCAAGGCGTTCTGGTACCACTTCGCGATCATGTTCGAAGCGCTGTTCATCCTGACCACCGTCGACGCAGGCACCAGGGTGGCGCGATTCATGCTCTCCGACGGTCTGGGCAACCTGGGCGGGCCGATGAAGAAGCTGCGCGATCCGAGTTGGCGCGCGGGCGCCTGGGCGTGCAGCATCGTCGTCGTCGCGGCCTGGGGCAGCATCCTGCTGATGGGTGTCACCGACCCGCTGGGCGGCATCAACACCCTGTTCCCGCTGTTCGGGATCGCCAACCAGCTGCTGGCCGCGATCGCGCTGACCGTCGCCACCGTCGTGGTGATCAAGCGGGGGCTGCTGAAATGGGCGTGGATTCCGGCCATTCCGCTGATGTGGGACCTCGTGGTCACCATGACGGCGTCCTGGCAGAAGATCTTCTCCGGTGACCCGAAGGTCGGGTACTGGACCCAGCATTTCCAGTACCGCAACGCCAAGGACGCAGGCGAGACCGCATTCGGGGCGGCCAAGAACATCGGTCAGCTCGATGCGGTCATCCGCAACACCTTCATCCAGGGCACGCTGTCGGTCATCTTCGCCGTGCTGGTGCTCATCGTGTTCGCCGCCGGAGTCACGATGTCGCTGCGGGCGATCCGCGGGCACGGCGCACCCCTGGCCGAGGACGAGACGGTCCCGTCACGCATGTTCGCACCCTCGGGCATGTTCACCACCTCCGCCGAGAAGGAGGTGCAGAAGCAATGGGACGCGTTACCGCAGGAGCACGGCGGGCGCTCGGCCACATCGGCTGGTATTGGCGGTCATTGATGGGCGACAACCACTATCAACGCTATGTCGAGCACCGCGCACGCGCGCATCCCGGCACCGCGGTGATGTCCGAGCGCGACTACTGGCGTCACCGCCACGCCGCGGCCGATGCCGATCCGGGGGCTCGGTGTTGCTGAGCGCACGGGCTCATTGGTCGGCGGCGCGGTAGGCCGCAACCACAGGAGCGAGCTCGTCGGGAGTGGCGCCGTGCATGATGACCGCGTCGGCACCGTGGTCGAACTCCTTGCCGATCCGGTCGGCGCACTGCTGCGCCGAACCGGTCGCCGCCGGCTCGAGCCAGGCGTCGGGAATGAGCGCGGCGATGTGTTCGATCTGGTCGGGTGTCGCCGCCTGGTCGATGCCGCCGGCGATGGACTGCACCACGGCGTCCTCGCGGAACCGTTGCAGCACAGCATGATCCCAGTTGTTGGTATTGACCAGCAGATCACCGTAGCCCTGCAGATACGTCGCGAGCCGGGCCACGGTCTTCTTCAGGCGGAGTTCTTCGGGCAGGTGGTCACCAACGGTGGCCAGACATGACCACACCCGCACGTCCGCGGGGTCACGGCCGGCCCGCTCGGCGGCGTCCTTGACGATCCGGGCGGCCCGCGTGACGGTCTCCGGGGTGAAGTAGGTGTGCAGGATGACGTCGTCGAAGAGGCGGCCGCCCAGAGCGAGTGTGCGGGGACCGAAGGCGACCAGCGCCAGCCGGATGTCCTCGTCGAAGCCACCGTCGAGGTAGAGCACCGGGTACCGACCGATCGGGCCGTCGTGGCCGATGACCGCTTCACCGTGCCACAGCCGGCGCATCACCCGCGCGAAGTCCTCGAGCTGTGCGGTCGTGACGCCGGGAACGCCGAAGCCGTTGTACAGCGCGGCGATACCGCGGCCCAGGCCGAGGGTGAACCGGCCTCCGGAGAGGCGATGCATCGTCGTCGCCCACGAGCCGGTGATGAGCGGATGGCGGGTGTTGTGGTTGGTGGCCGCGGTCGCGATCTGCATGCGTTCGGTGACGGCCAGGGCCGCGCCGGTCAGCGATGACGCCTCCTTGACGTTCCATCGTTCGGAGATGAACGCGGTACCCAGGCCCAATTCCTCACCGCGGCGCGCCTGGCCCATCAGCGCGGCCGGCCCCTCGGCAGCGGCGCCGGCGAGCAGGTAGTAGCCCAGTTCGTCGAGAACCCGCGGGGTGTCGCTCGCGTCCGTCACGTCCAGACTCCCTGCTGTTTCGTCGCGCCGCCCGGACCTTGACCATACAATCCGACGCTGACTGTTCACTCGCAAATCGCGGCGGTCTAGAGTCCCATCCATGGTGGCACCGAACGAGTTCACTGTCCCCCACGCCCTGGACGCCGTGGCCGCGGTCATCGGGGACCGCGACTTCATCGTGCAGGGCGACCGGCGCATGACCTACACCCAGACCGTGCAGCGGTCGAATCGGTTGGCCGCCTTCCTGCATGCGCAGGGGCTGGGGTGCCACACCGAGCGTGCCGATCTCGCGGGCCATCAGGTCGGCCAGGACCTGCTCGGCATCTACGCCCACAACGGTCCCGAGTATGTCGAGGGCATGCTGGGCGCGTGGCGGGCCCGGGTGGCGCCCTTCAACGTCAACTATCGCTATGTCAGCAGCGAGCTGGCCTACCTGCTCACCGATGCGGGGGCCACCGCGCTGCTCTACCACGCCGCGTTCGCGCCCCGACTCGTCGAGGTGCTGCCCAACCTGCCCTCGGTGCGGGTGCTGGTCCAGATCGACGACCACACCGGTAACGAATTGCTACCGGGCGCAGTCGATTACGAGTCGATCGTCGGTGACGGTCCGGCACTGCCCCCTCCGCCCCAGCCGTCGCCCGATGACCTGTACGTGCTGTACACCGGCGGCACCACCGGCATGCCCAAGGGCGTGCTGTGGCGTCAGCACGACATCTTCATGGCCGCCTTCGGCGGGCGCAGCCTCTACACCGGGGAGGCCGCCGCCTCCTACGCCGACATCGCGGCGCGCTGCGCCGACTCCACCGGCACCGCGCTGATGGTGCTGCCGCCGCTCATGCACGGCGCCGCGCAGTGGGCCACGATGACCGCGATGACCACCGGCCAGACCGTGGTGTTCCCGGCCACGACAAGCCATCTCGATGCCGACGAGGTGGTGCGCGCCATCGAACGGGAGCGGGTGCTCGCGGTGACGGTGGTCGGTGACGCAATGGCGCGACCGCTGGCCGAGGCCATCGAGCGCACCGCCGCCGACCTACCCACGCTCGCCGTGGTGGCCAATGGCGGGGCCCAGCTCACCCCGGCCACCAAGCAGCGCCTCATCGACGCCAAGGCGAACCTGATGGTGGTCGACAGCGTGGGGTCATCCGAGACCGGCGCCCAGATGTCGCACATGTCCGCACCGGGCGCGATCTCGACCGGCACCTTCACCGCCGGACCCGACACGTTCGTCGTCGCAGAGGATCTCGACACGATCCTCACCCCCGGCCACGACGGCATGGGATGGCTCGCCCAGCGCGGCTTCGTACCGCTCGGTTACAAGGGTGACGCCGCAAAGACAGCGGCCACGTTCCCGGTGATCACCGGCGTCCGGTATTCGGTGCCAGGTGACCGCGCCCGCCATCTGTCCGGCGGCGCCATCGAACTGCTGGGCCGTGACTCGGTGACGATCAATTCCGGCGGCGAGAAGATCTTCGCCGAGGAGGTCGAGTCCGCGCTGGCGTCGCATCCCGCCGTCGGTGACGTCGTGGTCGCGGGCCGGCCCAGCCAGCGGTGGGGTCAGGAGGTGGTCGCGGTGGTCGCGCTCACCGACGGCGCCGCAGCATCCGCGCAGGACCTCATCGACCATGCCGCCACGGTCATCGCCCGCTACAAGCTCCCCAAGGCGGTGGTCTTCAGGCCTGCGATCGAACGCAGCCCGGCCGGCAAGGCCGACTACCGGTGGGCCCGGGAGCAGGCGCTGACCGAAAGCTGAACTCTGGCAACAGTATTCAGAACGACGACAGCGGCGCGGCCGCCCCGGTGAGGGGCAACCGCGCCGCTGTTACGACGTGATCAGGCCGCGACGCAGTCCGCGGCACCGTCGAGCACGCACAGGGGCTGATCGGCGCCGAGCAGCGCGCCGGACTCGCCCGCGGCCGCACCGAGCAGGTTCATTTCCGAATCGTCTCCGAACGGGCTGTAGAACTGGTACCCGTCGATCCCCTTGGACGCGTTGTAGTTCGTCAGCAGCGGGATCCGGCCGAACGGCGTGAGCAGTTGGTAGACGATCTTGTCGCCGTCGGCGCCCGGCATCGAGTAGTAGGCCTCGCCGAAGCCGGTCTTGCCGGTGTACTTGAAGTTGAAGATCGAGCCGACCGGCGGCGCATCGGCGTTGTCGATGCCGTTGAGGTCGGTGACCAGGATCCCCTTGGAGTACCCGTTCGACACGTCCCACTGGGTGCTGACGTCGGCGTCGACGGTTCCGATGAGGACGCCTTTGGAGTAGACGTCGAACTGCTGGTAACCCTGGACGATGACCTCGCGGGGCGGCAGCCCGTTGACGCCGGTGTAGACGAGATCGCCCTTGGGGACGAACCTGTAGTCGCCGACCTCGTAGGAGTCCCGCTCGGGTTCGACGGACGCATCCAGCTTCAGCGGCAGGTGGTTGACCTTCTGGCCGAACAGGGTCTGCGAGACGAGCAGCGTGTCGTAGATGCTCTTGCCGGACGCGGTCGGCTTCGAGTAGTAGAGCGCGTACGAGTTCTCGTCACGCCAGTAGATGACGTTGTAGACCGTGCCGACCGGCGGGATCTGACCGGCGTTGGTACCGACGTTGCCGTTGGCGTCGGTGACGATGATCGCCTCACTGGTGGTGCCCCAGAAGTCCGACGTCACGGTGACCACGCCGTCGAAGGTGCCGACGAGTTGGTTGGTCTTCTCGTCGTAGATCCCGAACTTCTGGGTCCCCTGGATGGCGTTGAAGTACGGCTCGTACCCGGTGAACCCGGTGAAGTCCATGGAGTTCGGCGTCACCGGCTTGATGTAGTACCCGTCCTGGGTGTGGATCGGCCGGTTGGCACCGACGTAGTCGGTGAGGAAGTCCGCGGCGCTGTACTTCTTGAAGAACAGGTCCGCGTTCAGCGGGAAGCTGAAGCCGGAGGCCGACACGTACTTGTAGGACACCACGTCCCGGCCTTCTTGGGCCAGTGCCGAGTAGACGGTGCCGTTGCGGCCGTCGCTCACGCTCGCGAAGATCGAACCCACCGGGGGGATGTCGCCCGGCTTGGTCCCCTGCACGGCGCCGTCGGCGTGCGACACGACGTCCAGGACGACGATCTGCAGCGAGTGCGTGCCCGAGCCGAGGTCGTTGTTGATCGCCACCAGGCCGTGGATCCGGCCCACCGCCACCCCGGTCTCGGGGTCGACGAGGTCGAAGTCCTGCGTGCCCTGCAGCACGCCGGGGAACGCGGGGACCATCGTGTACTTGCCGTAGAAGGACGTGATGACCGGCTTGCCCACCGGCACCACCTTCAGCCCGTTCCACACCATCGTCGGGTCGTCCTGGGCCTGCGCATCCTTGTCGGTCTCGCGACGCGACACGGCAGCGGCCAGCCACGCGAACGGCGAGTTCGCGGCGGGCGAGGCCGGGGCGTTGCCACTGAAGACGTCGAGGAACTGCTTGAACAGGGTGGCCAGCGGACCGGACGGCACGGTGGTCGTCTTGTCCGCGGCGTCATCCGCCTCGACCGGGGTCGTGGTCGTCGCGGATTCCTTCGGCGTGGTGACCGAGATCAGCTGCGACGCCGGCTTGGTGGTGTGCGGAGCCGTGCCGAAGATCGCGCCGAGCAGGTTCTTGACCGGCTTGGCTGCCTCGTCGGCCGAGTCGGAGTCCGCGCCGGACTTGTCCGTATCCGGTGCTGTGTCGTCGGCGGCCGGCTTGGCGTGGATCGGCTTCCATGACCAGTGCGGCTTCTTCGGGCCCGTGGAGTCGCCGGCGGGGTCATCCGCACCGCTGGCTGGCGTACTGCCCCCGTCGTCGGTGTCGGCACCCGGCTCGGGTTTCGGCTTGGGCTTGGGCTTGAGTCCGTTGAACAGGTCGTGCCAGAGATCGTGGCGATCCTTCTTCGAATCGCCCGAATCGGTGTCGGTGTCGGCAGGCGTGTCCTTGCCGTCACCCTTGTCCGCGCCGTCACCCTTGTCCGCGCCGTCACCCTTGTTCTTGCCGTCACCCTTGTCCGCGCCGTCACTCTTGTTGGCGCCCTTGCCGTCACCCTTCGAACCCCACTTGCCGGAGCCCTTACCGGAGCCCTTCTCAGAACCCTTGCCGGCGTCCTTACCGGCGCCGGCGGTCGAGACGCCACCGGTGTCCGTCGTCTTGCCGGCGCCCGCCTGGTTGCCGGAGGGGTTGTCCGAGGCCGATCCGGAATCGGCGTAGGCAACTCCCTGCCCCGTGAGGACCGCGGCGCCCACACCCAGGGCGACGGCGAGTCCGCCGATGCGACCGACATAACAACCTGCATTCATTGCAATCCCCCGTGGGCTACCAGCGACATGTGACCGAAACTATACAATCCGGCAGGCGATTCACAGCATGTTTGCCCGGCGAAGCAGAAAACTTTCAGATTTTTGCTGACTGGTGTTCACCCGCCGATGCCGCGCAACGTGCGATCAGTGCACGCGGCGGGGCAGGTCGAAGGTCTCGTAGACGTACGCCAGATCTTTCTGGATGCGTTGCGCGCTCAGTCCGAACCGATCGGGCGCGTGCTGGTGCTTGCTCTTGTACGAGCGCTGCTTCTCCGCCTGGGCGCGGACCTCGGCGCGGAACGCGTCGGTCGGTTCGATCTCAGCGAACTCGCAGATCCGCTCGATCGTCGGTTCCAGGTTCTGGATCAGATCGGGATAGCGCACCACACACAGGTTCTTGTCCGGGATCTTTCCCGAGGTGTAGGCGTCATGGAACACCTCGAGCATCGCGCACGACGCCTGGTAGAGGTTTTCGACCCAACGCTGCTGGTCCTCGGGCGACGTGCGGTTGAACGCGTCGTATCCGTTCTCCAGGACGCTCGCGATCAGCGACATCCCCGAGGGGATCACCTCGACCGGATCGCGGACGATGTAGACGAGCTTGCAATCGGGGTACCGCTCGAGCACCTCGTCGAGCCGGAACGTCAGCATGCTTGTCTTAGCAAGGATTCTGCGGTCCTTCTTGTAGAACAGATTCCTTCGCCACAGCTCTTCGTAGTAACGGAAGAACCGCTCCTTCTCCCGACCGGTGACGCCGTCGATGCCGAAGCAGCGGCGCGACAGGTCGCTGCCCCAGGTGTCCTGCCAGGCCAGGAAGTAGGCCCACGCGAACGGCCCGTCGAGGGTGTGGAAGAACCACGCCGGATCGTCGGTCTCGATGCCGCGCAGGCTCGTGTCGTGGACGTCGGAGGGGTGATACCGCGCCGGGGACAGCCGGTCGAGGCGGGGCACGATACGGCCCAACAGCTTGCGGGCCGTGATTGCCGGGAACAGCATCTCCCACAGCTCGAACGCCGCCAGGCCACCCGTGCCGAGCAGGAAGCGATGCAGAAAAGTGGTTCCGCTGCGCGGGTTGCCGATGATGAAGATCGGGCGGTCCAGCGGCTCGTCGCGGTAGCGCGGGAACACGACACCGTCCAGGCGCATCGTCACCCCGGACAGCACCCCACGTACCTGCAGGATCAGAAAAGTACCCAGCGGCCGAAACCGGAGTCCGAACGTCTTGGTGATGACCCGGTAGACGCGAAGGTACCGATCCATTCAGCCCTCCCACACCGCGGCGGCACCGACGATGGTGAAACCGGCTGCGGCGCTTGCCATCACGATCTTGTCCCCGGGCTCGACCGTGCCGTGCTGGAGGCGGTACTCCAGGGCAAGGGCCCAAGCGGTGCTCGCGGTGTTCCCGTACAGGGAGTGCGTGTGGATACAGGCCTGCGGACGCGCGCGCAGTTCGGTGAACACCCGCTCGAGCACGGCCTCGCTCGGCTGATGGAAGGCGTAGTGGTCGATCTCCTCCGACGACCATCCGAGCTCGTCGAGCATGTCGCGGATCGCCGGGGGTACGTGCACCGACAACGCGAACAGTTCCCTCGACTTCGAGGTGAAGTGGCCGTCCACCGGCGTCTTGCAGAGTCCGTAGTGCTCGCACAGGGTCTTGTGGAAGATGCCCTCGAGGCGGGCGCTGCCGCCGGCCAGCGGCTCGCGGGAGACCAGCAGCGCGGCGGCCGCGTTGCCGAGCGTCAACCCGGCGGCGAACACCGCGACATCCTGCAGCGAACCCATGTCGTAGGTGATCCGGTCGCGGGTTAGCTCCCCGGCGCAGATCAGGGCGGTCTTCATTTCCGGGTGGAGAGCGAAGTATCCGGCGACGGTGTGCATCGCCTCGATCAGACCCGCGCAGGCGCACGTGACGTCGGTGGCGTGCAGCGGCCGCGCACCGAGCCGGCCCGCCACCTCGGCAGCGGTAGCGGGCTCGAAGTTGTCGCGGGCGATGCCGCCGTAGACGATGAGATCGAGGTCGGTTGCTGCCACCCCGTTCTGCTCGAGGCAGGCGGTGGCGGCGCGAGCCGCAAACTCACCGGGGGACAGCGTCGTGCTGTCGTCGAGGTAGCGCGTCTTGGTGTTGCAGCGATCGAAGACATACCGGATGGTTTGCTCGACGCCGTCCCACTCCGCGCTCGGCCCGGTGAACTGCTCGCGCACGAGACCCAGCACTTCATCGTTGTCCAGTGGATTGTCCGGCAACACCGTGGCCGGGCGAGAAAAGTAGAGCGTTGGAAGTGACATTGAGCCGGTCCCCCTGTCGAATGGTGGCGCGATCGTAGCGCGAGCAGGTCATACGCTATGAGCCATAGGGCGGCTGCGCAATTGCAGCAAATGAAACGCCACGGCGCGACGCCTCGAATCGGAACGTACTCCCCGCCTGCGTCGCTGTCAGCAATTTGCACTGCACTGTGAAACCGACACGCGTTCTCCCAGGACCGGTGTGTGCATGTCCCCCGACCCGGCCCCGATATTGACTCTCGCGTAACTCCTCTACCTGCGTGAAGGTTAGCTCACTCACAGCAACTCGTCAGCAGGTCGACCAAGGGGATTCTTCGCCGGCCGGATAGACACCGAGAGCCAGCAATCTCGAGTGCCCGGCACCGGCAATCCATCCGAGGTGATGCCGTGCGCGGCTAGCGTTGGCCGATGCGCTGGATCGTGGACGCCATGAACGTCATCGGAGCCCGACCGGACGGCTGGTGGCGCGACCGGCACGGCGCGATGGTCCGACTGGTGGATCGACTCGAGGCATGGGCACGCACCGAACAGGTCGACGTGACCGTCGTCTTCGAGCAGCCGCCGTCGCCGCCGATCGTGTCGGAGGTCGTGACGATCGCCTACGCCCCGACTGCCGCACCGAACTCCGCCGACGGCGAGATCCTGCGACTCGTGCGGGCGGACGCCCGACCCGGGGACATCCTGGTCGTCACGTCGGATCGGGCGCTGGCTTCCGACGTCGTCGCGGCCGGCGCCGAGGTGTCCCCCGTTGCCCGGTTACGTCCCGTGCTGGACCCGCGGGCGGGGCGGTCCGTCACAGGTGGCGACCACCCGTGACCTCCAGGACCGCGCCCGTCATGTAGGACGACATGTCCGACGCGAGGAACACCGCGACCGCGGCGATCTCGCCGGGCTCCCCGGCCCGGCCCATCGGCACCTCGGCCACCTTCGAATCCCAGATCCGTTGCGGCATGGCCTCGGTCATCGCCGACCGGATCAATCCGGGCGCGATGGCGTTGACCCGCACCCCCAGGTGAGCCAGTTCCTTGGCCGCCGCCTTCGTCATCCCGACGATGCCGGCCTTCGCGGCCGAATAGTTGGTCTGACCGACCATGCCGACCTTGCCCGAGATGGACGACATGTTGACGATCGCGCCGCGCTGGTTCTCCCGCATCACCGCCGACGCGGAGCGCAGGCCGTGCCAGGTGCCCTTCAGATGGACGGCGATCACATCGTCGAACTGCTGCTCGGTCATCTTCCGCATCGTGGCGTCGCGGGTGATGCCGGCATTGTTGACCATGACGTCGAGAGCGCCGAAATGCTGGACCGCGGTCGCGATGAGCGCGTCGACCTGCGCACCGCTGGTGACATCGCAGCCGACGGCGCGCGCCACGTCGTCACCTCCGAGGGCCTCGGCCGCCGCGTGTGCCGCGTCGGCGTCGACGTCGCCGAGGACGACCCGGGCCCCTTCGGCCACGAATCGCTGCGCGATCGCCCGACCCAGGCCCTGCGCCGCTCCGGTGACCACCGCGACGCGGTCATCCAGTAGTGCCATGTGATGCCTCCTTCCGTCGCCGAACACCGACCGCCGTCGTCACCCGAGGAAGCGCACGATCGACTCCGCGATCGCCGCCGGTTTGGCGGCTCCTTCGAGTTCGACGGTGATGGCCACCGTGGCTTGCACGGCGTTGTCCAGCTGGCTCACCGACGAGATCTCCGCACGCGCCCGCACCCGGGCGCCGACCGGAACCGGCGTGATGAAGCGGACCTTGTCGTAGCCGTAGTTGATGGCCATCGCGACGTTGCCGACGGTGTAGAGCTGCTGCGTGAAGTGAGGCAGCAGCGACAGGGTCAACAGCCCGTGGGCGATGGTCCCGCCGAAGGGACCGCCCGCGGCCCGGTCGGGGTCCACGTGGATCCACTGGTGGTCGTCGGTGGCGTCGGCGAACAGGTCGACCCTGTCCTGCGTGATCTCGAGCCACTCCGTCGGTCCGAGTGCTGAGCCCTCGGCTGCGACGAACTCGGCCAGGTTCTGGAATTTCTTCACTGATGTCCCCTTCGACGCGCGGTCACGATCCGGGCATGCCGGCCCCTCACAGTGTCACACCGGCGCGCGGGCGTCCTCGATCGCCGGTCCGCAGAATCGCCCGTGGCTTTCGCCGACGGAATTGTTCACCGTAACCACGAACAACGTTGCCAACGATTTGCGAATTCATGGGTACCAACTATTCGAATACGTCGAAACAATTGCGCAAATTGCAACGAATGCATTTCGTCCAGCCTCCGCCTGTCGGTGCACCACCGTCGATCCAGCGCGAGTCGGTGCGGATTTAGCAAACACGTTCTCCGGACGACCGATCGTCTGTCCGGCGGCCTCCGACGGGCGGACACGCACGTCGCGCGCATAGCCGTGCATTTCTTGCAACGCCGGCACCCTGCAGATGTCAACGTTGGCATGCCGCATTGCCCGCCACGGCACGGCCGCTGCGCGGATGCGGCATTACTGCTCAGTAACCGCGCAAGGCGCCAGGAAGCCGCCTCGGCACGCTGACCACCGGCGGATGGCACAAGCACGTGAGAGCAAAGATCGCGGCTGTCGGCGTGCACGCGGACCGCCCGAGGCACCGTCCCGGAGCGCAGTTCGCCGCTGCAACGCCCCAACTGTTTTGACCTGCAAAGACCCGGAGACGCGTGATTGCCCCCGCATCCGGACCCGAGATCGTGATCGGATCGTTACCGTTACCGGCGCACGAATTCTGTATCGACTTCGCTTCGCTAGGTGGAATTCCTGCGAGTCAGCGCGGGATACTCATTAATGTGCAACGTTTTGCACGCCCCGCCTGACAACCGCCCCCGCCTTTGCGCTGCCCGACGAATGGACGAATATGACTCTCCCCCGGTCTGCGTTTGCTGATAACGGTGTTGCCAGGTTGCATGCGAGCCCGCGTTATCGGGACCCCGTCACCGAGTGCACGGTCGTCTACGCCCACCCGTCGGTGGAACCCGAGCTGTGGGCGGAGTTCGTCGACGAGGCGTACCGCAGCTACCAAACGCACGGTGTCGGCGCGGCCATAGACGTCGACGCGCTGCGCCGCGGCGATGACACCGCCCTATTCGCCGCATGCGTCAACGACGCGGGCCGCGTGGTGGGCGGGCTACGCGCGAAGGGTCCCTATATGGCGATAGACGAATGTCACGCGGTGGAGGAATGGGCGGGCCAGGCCGGTGAGGACGCAGTGCGCAAAATGGTGTCCGATCGTCTGCCATTCGGCGTGGCGGAGATGAAAACTGCGTGGGTCACCGACGACCCCGAGCAGAGCCGGCGCCTCACGACGGCCATCGCCCGCACGCCCCTGCACGCCATGGACCTGCTCGGCATCCAGTTCGTCGTCGCCACGGCAGCGTCGTATGTCCTCAAGCGCTGGCTGTCCTCGGGCGGGATGCTGGCCACGAAGATCCCGCCGACGCCCTACCCCGACGTGCGCTATCAGACGAGACTGGCCTGGTGGGATCGTCTGACTTTCGCCAACCACGCCCATCCCCGTCAGCTGGCGGCCTACCTCGCCGATCAGCGCGCGATGACGCCGGTGCCCGAGAGCCTCGCGGTCAGACCCACCGCGCGGCGGATGGGATGACCGACGCGTTCACCGCGACTCTTCTCGACCCGTCGAACCCGAACGACACCGCACGCTGGGAGGCGCTGCGCGACGATCCGTGTGTCGAGGTGGTCGACACCCTGGCGGTGCAGCGCGACGAACTGGCCTGCCTGCGCCCCGCCGTCGCCGCCGACATCGCCGAGGAACCCGGCCGCTGGGCCTGGTTCCCGTGGCGCCGCAGCCTGGCCGCGGTGCTCGGGCCCCGCGCCTACCGTCGGCTCCGTCTCGATCGCAACCGCAATCTGGTCACCACGGCAGAACTCGAGACGCTCGGCAGCCTGCGCATCGGCGTGGTCGGGCTGAGCGTCGGCCATGCCATCGCCCACACCCTGGTGATGCAGGGGCTGTGCGGCGAGATCCGGCTGGCCGACTTCGACCGCATCGACCTGTCGAACCTCAACCGCGTACCCGCGACCGTGTTCGACGTGGGGGTGAACAAGGCGGTGGTGTGTGCGCGACGGCTGGCCGAGATCGACCCCTATCTGCGGGTCGCGGTGCAGCAGGCGGGGCTCACTGCGGACACCGTCGACGCCTTCGTCGACGGTCTCGACATCGTCGTCGAGGAATGCGACTCACTGGACGCCAAGGTGCTCGTGCGTGAGGCGGCGCGAGCACGCGGGATCCCGGTGCTGATGGCGACCAGCAGCGGTGGGCTGCTCGACGTGGAGCGATTCGACGCCGAGCCGGATCGACCGATCCTGCACGGGTTGCTGGGCGACATCGACGCCGCCGCCTTGGCCGACCTGAGCACGAAGGACAAAGTGCCCAGGGTGCTCCGGGTGATCGACGCCGCCGGGCTGCCGTCCCGGATGGCCGCATCGCTGTTGGAGGTCGGTACGACGCTGACCACGTGGCCGCAGCTGAGCTCGGAGGTGGCGGTCGGCGCCGCGTCGGTCGCCGAAGCCGTCCGCCGGATCGGTCTGGGTGAGCCGCTGCCGTCAGGACGCGTGCGCGTCGACGTACCGGCCCTGCTCGACGGGATCCGCGAGCCGGCCACCGCCGCGGCGGCCGGACCGTCGGTGCAGCGCCGCGCCACGTCCGACGACGTGCAGAGCCCCCCGGCCGGCGTCGTCGGAGCCGTTGCCGAGGCGGCGCGGCGCGCCCCGTCAGGAGGAAACAGCCAGCCGTGGGTGATCGAGGCGCACGACCAGGCCGTGCGGATCCACCTCGACCCGGAGCTCACCTCGGCGATGGACGTCGGCTTCCGGGGCAGCGCGGTGGCCGTCGGTGCCGCGGCGTTCAACGCCAGGGTGGCCGCTGCCGCGCACGGGCACGGCGCGCGCGTCGACTACCGCATCGGCGACGAACGGTTTCCCCTGAGTGCCGAGGTCGTCCTGCAGTCCGACGCGGTGGATGCGGGCCTGGCCGAGCTCTATCCGGCGATGATGAGCCGGGCCACCAACCGCCACCGCGGCGCGGGCATCGATCTGGGCGACGACGTCGTCGCCGCGCTGACGGCGTCCGCCGAAGCCGAGGGGGCTCGGTTGCGGCTGCTCACCGACCGCGCCGACATCGGCGCGGCCGCGACCATCCTGTCCGCGGCCGACCGGATCCGGTACCTGACCGCGCACCTGCACGCGCAGATGGTGGCCGAACTGCGGTGGCCGGGTGACCCGTCTCCCGACACCGGCATCGAGGTGAGCAGCTTGGAACTCGACGACGCCGATGTGGTGCTGCTCGACATCCTGCGGCGCGGCGATGTGATGGCCCACCTCGCCCGGTGGGATGCCGGTGCCGCACTGGCCGAGGACTCCGAGGCCAAGGTCGCCGGCGCCGCAGCTGTGGCGGTCATCACGTTCACCGGTCATTCGCTGGCCGACTACGCCAGGGCCGGATCGGCCGTCGAAGCGGTCTGGATACGCGCCCAGCAGCACGGACTGTCGGTACAACCGGTGTCTCCGGTGTTTCTCTACGCGCGCGACCATGACGACTTCGTATCGCTGTCGCCGCGCTTCGCCGATGTGCTGGCCGACCTGCAATACACTTTCGGCACGTTGGTATCGGCGCACGTCGCTGACTCCCTGGCCTTGGTGCTGCGACTGTCGCAGGCGCCACGCCCGTCGGTGGTCAGCAGGCGTCGCGGCGAGGGAAACCACTCCACACCGAAGATCTGATGGAAGACGGAGCGAGTCGTTTGCCCGAGAGTCTGGACCTGGTGGTCACGTCGGTCGCGACGCAACTCATGGGCGCGACGGCAGCCACCGCTGTGGGGGTCTTCCAGCGGGTGCTCGCCGACCTGGTGGACTACTTCGGCGTCGACGTCAGCTTCCTGCGCCGCAACGACCACGCCATCCACGCCTCGGTGCTGGTCGCGGAGTGGCCCGTCCGCCCCGGCATCCCCGACCCCGACCCGTTGGGTGTCGTCTACTTCGCCGATGCCGACCCGGTGTTCGCCATGGCCGAGTACCAGAAGGAGCCGGTCGTCTTCCGCCCGGAGCCTTCCACCGACGACTACCAGCGCACCATCAACGAGGGTCGCCAGATTCCCGCCACCTCGATGGCCTGCGTTCCGCTGCTCTCCGGGGACCTGACCTCCGGTGTGCTGGGCTTCGTGAAGTTCGGGGACCGCGACTGGACCGACGCCGAACTCAACGCGCTCAAGGCGATCGCTTCACTGCTCGCCCAGGTGCAGGCACGTGTCGATGCCGAGGAACAGCTGCGCTATCTCGCCGACCACGACGATCTCACGGGCCTGTCGAACCGCCGCGCACTGCTGAGTCACCTGGACGCCCGGCTGGCCGAGGGCCAGCCCGGCCCCGTCTCGGCGCTGTTCTTCGACCTGGACCGGCTCAAGGCGATCAACGACTACCTCGGCCACACCGCCGGTGACTGGTTCATCCGGGTGCTCGCCGAACGTCTCCGCCGCGGCGCCGACGGACCCCACCTGATCGCCCGTCTCGGGGGTGACGAGTTCGTCGTCGTTCCGATGACGCCGATGGACGCCG
>Ga0247757_10000714_pt1 | contig 26316 bp, 23 predicted proteins | sample UWRJL126311R4_FD_180929 | JGI IMG/M metagenome (GOLD analysis project Ga0247757, IMG submission 180929) | Plant litter microbial communities from Arlington Agricultural Research Station in Wisconsin, United States - UWRJ-L126-311R-4 | ecosystem: Environmental > Terrestrial > Plant litter >...
CCAACGGCATCTGGGGGCGGTTTGGTCCCTCGCGCTATTGCCGGTCGATGATGCGCGACCGCGTCGCGGTGCGTGCCTCGCTCGAGCGCATCCTGCAATGGGATTTCGAGCGCGTGATCGTCGGGCACGGCCGCAACCTGGAGGGCGACGCCAAGCGCGTTTTTCGCGAGGCGTACCGTTTCCTGGCCTGAGGGCGGTCGCAGGACGGGGCTTGACGAGTTTGCTAGGCTGGGTCCGTTTCAACGCCCCGCATGGATCCCACCACCTTCATCACGCTCGCCGCCTCCGGCCTGGCCGTGGCGTTCATCCATGCGGCGATCCCGACGCACTGGCTGCCGTTCGTGGTGGTGGCGCGGGCGCAGGGCTGGTCGCGCGGCCGCGCGCTGCTCATGGTGACGCTGTGCTCGGGCGGCCACGTGCTCATGACGACGCTGCTCGGCGTTGGCCTGGCCTGGTTCGGCCTGCGCATCAGCGAGCGCTGGGCGGATTGGTACCCGGTCATCGCGGGCCTCGCGCTCGTCGCGCTCGGCCTGATGGTCCTCGTGCGCCACTGGCGCGGCTGGACGCACGGGCACGGGGAACTTTTGGGCGACCACTGCCATCACCATGATCACGACCACGGGCAGTTGATCCCGCCGGTGCCACCGGCTCCGCCCAAGCGCACGAGCGACTGGACGGCGGTGGCGGGCCTGTTCACGATGCTGACGTTTTCGCCGTGCGAGGGGTTCCTGCCGGTTTATCTGACCGCGGTGCAATTCGGCTGGGGCGGCGTGACGCTGCTCAGCCTGATCCTCGCGGCGGGCACGTGGGGCGCGATGCTGATCTTTACCTGGCTCACGCTCCTCGGTGTGGAAAAAGCCCGCATGCGCTGGCTGGAACGATGCGAGGCGCCGGTGCTCGGCACGCTGCTGGTGGTGTGCGGCGTGGCGTTCATCATCGTGGAGCGGCTGCACGGGCATTGATGGTTCATGTAGGGGCGGACCTTGGTCCGCCCTTCGCGCGAGGGCGGAGCAAGCTCCGCCCCTACAACGGATAGAGGTGACAGTTGACAGGCACCCTTCCTGCTCCTTCTTACGGTCGCATGTCCTCTCGCGCCGAAAGCCCGCTCTTCCGCTTCACCGCCCTGCTGGCGGTGCTGTGCGTGCTGGCGCTGGGGATCTTCGCCGCGAGCCCGGAGCTGCACGCCAGATTGCACTCCGCGGATGCAAGCCACGCGGTGCCGGTGAACGACGCCGACCACGTGTGCGCCGTGACTCTTTTTGCCAACGGCCTGCTGGCCTTGGCGCTTTTCCATCTGTTGCTGCTGTTGGCGCCGCTGGCGCGCAACGGCGTGGTCCGCGCGGTCGACGAGATTGCCGCGGCCGAACCCGCCTATCGGCTCCTGCCCGCGCAGGCGCCGCCGGCGGCCTGAGTTGAACCCCTGAAGTTCCGCGCGCCGCGCTGTCCGCGGCGGGCGTTCCCTGTTCCTGACCGGCCCGCGGTGTGTCCGCGGTCCGGCGTATTCCTCAACTCAGCTTCGCCATGTCTTTCCGTTCCTTTCCCTCCTTCCTCCTCCTCGCGCTCACGACCGCTGTCGTTCGCGCCGACACCAGCGACTTCGCCGATCCCGGCGGCGCCATCACCCTCGATCCCGTCGTCACCACCGCCAGCCCGCTGGCGCGCGAGGGCGACGAGATCGCCCAGCCCACGAGCGTGCTCGGCGGGCTCAAGCTCGACCAGCACCTCCAATCTACCCTCGGTGAGACCCTCGCGGGGCAACCGGGCGTCGACTCCACCTACTTCGGTCCCGGTGCCAGCCGCCCGGTCATCCGCGGGCTCGGCGGCGACCGCATCCGCGTGCTCACGGGCGGCGTCGGCACCCTCGACGCGTCGGTCATCAGTCCCGACCATGCCGTCAGCCTGGACCCGCTGCTCATCGACCGCGTCGAGATCGTGCGCGGGCCGGCGTCGCTGCTTTACGGCGGCGGTGCGATCGGCGGCGTGGTCAACGTCGTCGACGGCCGCATTCCCGAAACCCTGCCGGACGCACCCGTGACCGGCCGCTTCGAGCTGCGCGGGGCGACCGCCGCGCACGAGTTGGCCGGAGCCGGCGTGCTGGAAGGGGCCGCGGGCCACTGGGCCTGGCGGCTGGATGGCTTCCAGCGCGGGACCGACGACGTGCGCATCCCCGGCCTCGGGCCCGCGCCGGAGAAGGCCGCGGAGATGATCGCGAATGGCGAGACGCCGTCGAACGGCACGCTGATCAACAGCGCGACCGAGACGAGCGGCGGTTCCGTCGGGCTGAGCTACATCGGCAGCGCGGGGCACTTCGGCGTCTCGTACAACGGCTTCGACTCGTTCTATGGCACGGTGGCGGAGCCGGACGTGAAGATCGACCTGAAGCAGCGCCGCGTCGACCTGCACGGCGAGTGGCTGCAACCGGTCGGCCTGTTGCGCGCGATCAAGTTCCAGCTCGGTACCGGCGACTACCAGCACGACGAGATCGAGGGCGGCACGCTTGGCACGCGCTTCACGAACCAGGGCTACGAAGGCCGGCTCGAGTTCCTGCACGAGAAGATCGGGGCGTTCGAGGGCGCGCTGGGTTTCCAGTCCACGCGCAGCGATTTCGCGGCGCTCGGCGAAGAGGCGTTCCTGCCGCCGACGGTCACGCTCGGCAACGCGGTGTTTCTCTACGAGGAAACGGTGACCGGCCCGGTGACCTGGCAACTGGGTGCGCGCTTCGAGCAGCAGAAGATCACGCCCGAGGCCGGCAGTGGCTACGCCGAGGTGAGCCATCCGCTCTCGACCTTCACCGGCGGGGCGATTTGGAAACTCGACGCGGCCTGGTCGCTCGCTCTCTCGCTGTCGGCCAACGAGCGCGCCCCCAATGCGCAGGAGCTCTTCGCCCGTGGCGCGCACGTCGGCACCGGCACCTACGAAGTGGGCGACGCCGGGCTCGGCGTTGAGCAGTCCACCGGCGTCGACCTCAGCCTGCGCCGCACCGCCGGCTTCGTCACCGGCGAGCTGAGCCTGTTCGTGAACCGGTTCGACGGCTACATCTACGAGCAGGCGACCGGCGCCACGGATGCGGACTCGGGCCTGCCGGTCTATGATTACGTCCAGCGCGACGCGCAGCTCTACGGCGGCGAACTCGAGGTGATCTTCCACCTGCAGAAAGGGCCGGACAGCACGACGGATCTGCGCGTGTTCGCCGACTCCGTGCGCGCCACGAACACGACCGACGATACGCCGCTGCCGCGGACCACGCCGGTGCGGTTGGGCGCCGCGCTCGACTGGCAGGTCGGGCCGTGGTCGCTCGGCACGGAGCTGCGGTTGGTCCAGGCGCAGGATCGCATCGCGCCGGACGAGACCTCGACCGGCGGCTACACGCTGTGGAGCGTGAACGGCACGTACGCCTTCGACGTGGGCCGGGCGAAGGGCCAGCTCTTCCTGCGCGGCACCAACCTCCTCGACGAGACCGCGCGCGTGCACGCGTCATTCCTCAAGGACATCGCCCCGCTGCCGGGCCGCGACGTGGCGATGGGGGTGCGGTTTAATTTTTGACCAAAGGGTAGGGCGAATCCTCCGGATGAGCCGCGGCTCGCCGGGACGACTCGCCCTACCTTGACGCGCCCTCCAACCGCATTACGTTGCGCCCATCATGAAGTTTCGCGCCGGTCTTGTCCTTGCCGCCCTGTTGCTCAGCCTGCCCGCCTTGCGCGCGGCGGACGAAGCCGTGGCCGTCGGCTTCGACAAACTGGCCTCGTTCGAGTTCACCGCGCCCGAGAGCGAGCAAGCGGCGCCGGAGGCCGAAAAGCAGATCCCGGATCGCATCCGGGCGTTCGATGCCAAGCAGGTGCTGGTGACGGGCTACATGCTGCCGGTGAAAATGGACGGCGGACTCGTGACGGAATTCCTGTTGGTGAAGGATCCGATGATGTGTTGCTACGGCGTGATGCCCAAGGTCAACGAATGGGTCGTGGTCAAGATGGTCGGCAAGGGCGTGCCGCCGCTGATGGACATTCCGATCACCTTCGAGGGCCAGCTCAAGGTCGGCCAGATCTACGAGGGCGGCTACCTCACCGGGCTTTACCTCCTCAAGGGGGAGAAGCGGGTGGAGCAAAAGAGTTAATGGAGGGCCGGGCTCCCGCCCGGCCGCGGTCGGGCGGGAGCCCGACCCTCCAGCAAGTCAGCGCGAAATATCGCGCTGACTCAGCACCTTGAAACCACGCGTGTTCAGCGAGGAGGCCGCCATGTCGATGTCCTCCACGTTCATGACCAGGGCGGACCGACCCTTGGGACGCACGAGAAAAGCGTAAGCGTAGTGAATGTTCACCTCCACCACGATCAGGGAGTTGAGGATATCCTTCAGCTTGGACTCATCGGAGAATTCCACGACGAGCACGTCGCACTCCGTGAAGGAAAAATTGTTGGCGGCGAGGAGTTCGCGGGCGCGATCGGGATCGTCCACGATGATGCGATCGAGCGCCGAGTCGGTGTTGTCGATCGTCGTCATGGCCATGATGTGGATGTTGTGCTTGGCCAGCAGGGCCACCAGGTCGTGCAGGCGGCCCACGCGGTTTTCCACGAACACGGAAAGCTGCCTGACCGGTTCGTTGGCGGCGACGGATTCAGCGGTGTCGGACATGGCGTCGGCCAGAACCTAGCCACGGGGATGCGGCCGGTCAATGCCGCCTTGAGCCGCGCGCGGGTGTCCCCAAGCTGCGGCGAGTGACCACCCCTGACACGCATGCCCGCACCGCGCGCCGCGCCGAGGAAAGCGCGCAGCTTGTGCTGCGGGGCATCGCCCTGAACGCGGTGCTGGCGGCGGTGAAATTCGCCGGCGGCATCTTCGGCCACACTTATGCACTGGTCGCAGATGGCGCTGAATCCCTACTGGACATCCTCTCCTCGCTGCTGGTGTGGGCCGGCTTCAAGGTCGCGGCGCAGCCGCCCGACGCCGATCACCCGTACGGCCACGGCAAGGCCGAGGCGCTGGCCGCGCTCGGCGTGGCGTTCTTCATCTTCGGCATGGCCGGCTGGGTCGGCTGGCACGCGGTGCACGAGATCATCACGCCGCACCACGGGCCCGCGTGGTGGACGCTGCTGCTGCTGGGCGCCGTCATCGTGACCAAGGTCATCTATTCCCGCCGGGTCGGTGCCGCGGGCGAGCGCATGGGCAGCACGGCGCTGGGGGTGGAGGCACTGCACCACTGGTCCGACGCGATCACGTCGGGCGCGGCTTTTGTCGGCATCGCCATCGCGCTGGCGGGCGGCCCGGGGTGGGAGACGGCCGACGACTGGGCGGCGCTCTTTGCCTGCGTGATCATCGCGTTCAACGGCGTCGGCATGCTCAACAAGGCGCTGGGGGACGTCATGGACTCGGCCGTGCCGGAAAAATTCGAGAACGAAGTCCGCGCCATCGCGCTGGCCGTGCCGGGCGTCGGCGCCTTGCACAAGGTGCGCACCCGCAAGAGCGGCCTGAGCCACCTCGTGGACATCCAGGTGCGCGTCGACGGCGGGCTCACCGTGCGCGAGGGCCACGACATCGCCCACGCGGTGAAGGATGCGCTGATGGCGTCCACGGCCCACGCAATCTCCGACGTGACGGTGCACGTCGAGCCGATGAAATGACGGCCATGCGGCGCCTGGTGCTTGTTTCCCTGCTGGTTCTGCCCGCGTGGCTGAGGGCGCAGGGCGGGCCGCCGCTGGTGACCGACGATCCCGGCACGCCGGGAGACGGACATTGGGAGGTCAACGTGGCGTGGACGCGCGAGCACCGGCCGGATGAAACCGGGCAGGAGCTGCCGCTGCTGGACATCAACTACGGCTGGGGGGAGCACGTGCAGCTGAAGGTGGAGGGCGCGTGGCTGCTGCTGGCCGAGGACGGCCAGGCGCAGCGCGCGGGCATGAGCGATCTGCTGGTCGGCGTGAAATGGCGGTTCGCGGATGAGGAGAAGGCCGGGATCTCCGCCTCGATTTACCCGCAGGTGGGGTTTCCGCTCGGCCATTCCTCGGCGGATCGCGGGATCGCCGAGGGGGCGACGGTGCTCATGTTGCCGTTGGAGCTGCAGAAAAGTTTTGGCGTCGTGGAGCTGAACGCGGATCTCGGATTTGTGACGGACAACAAGGCGGCGGAAGTCTGGTTCGGGGGCGTGGCGGCCGGACACGAGTTCGCGTCGCACTGGGAATTGCTCGCGGAATTGCACGGCGAGGCCGAGGTGGGGACGGGTGGGACCAGTCTCTTGGCCAATGCGGGCGCGCGGTTTCCGCTGGGCCAGCACGTGACGCTGCTGCTTTCGCTGGGACGGGAGCTCTCCCATCACGCCGAAGCCCGCGCGACGGTTTCGTACGTGGGGTTGCAGCTGACGCGTTAGAGCTGAGAGCTGAGAGCTGAGAGCTGAGAGCTGAGAGCTGAGAGCTGAGAGCTGAGAGCGGCTACGCCGGCTAGCAGAAGGCCTCTCAGCCCTCAGCTCTAGGCTCTCAGCTGACGGAGCTTTCAGCCCAGCCTCTGCGCCACTTTCCAGCCCACCCACACGCCGACGACGCTGCCGAGGCCGCTCAGCATGAAGCAGCCGAAGAACTCGAAGCCGAGCGCCTCGCCAAGGTACCAGAAGAGCGTGCTCACGACGAACGTGCCGACGCCGATGCAGAGCTTGTTCATGGGGCGATGGCGGCCGGAGCCATGGGGAACTCCGGGTCGCGGATGTAGCCCTTGGCGGTCATCCAGGGATGGATCTCGACCTTGAGCCGGCCCGCCTGCACGGCGGGATCGGTGTCGGCGAGCGTCTTCGCCTCGTCGAGCGACGCGCACTTGTAGATGAAGATGCCGCGCCATGCGCCATCGTCGGCGAACGGACCGGCGACGAGCAGTTTGCCGGCGTCGGCCAGGCGCTTGATGTTGGCGAGGTGCGCGGCCTGGATCTGCTGGCGCTCCTCGGGCGTGCCGGTGCCGGCATTGGGCCCGCGCGTGAGCAGGCCGAAATAGTACGTCACCATCTCGAACGCCGGCGCCGCCGGCGCGGGCTTCGCGGATTCTTCCGCGAATGCCGGGAAAACCCCGGCGAGAAAGACGCAGCCCGCGAGCAGACGAAGCGATTTCATGCCGACAGGATGGCGCCGGGATTTTTACAGGCGAGGCGCAAAAAGAGTCCGCCTAATGACGGGAGAAGCCGGATTCATTGCCGGAAGGCCCCGGCCTTTCCCGTTTACTCCATATGACATACGAATAGCCTCCGGCCATGAAGATTACCTCCAGCAAACCCCTGAGCCGGAACCTCCACCTCATCCGCTGGGTGAAGAAAATGGCCGCCCTCTGCAAACCCGATGCGATCCACTGGATCGACGGTTCGCAGAGGGAGTACCAAGCGCTCTGCGCGCAGATGGTGGCCGGGGGCACCTTCATCAAGTTGAACACCAAGAAATGGCCGGGCTGCTATCTGGCGCGGTCCGATGCGGGCGATGTCGCGCGCGTCGAGGACCGCACGTTCATCTGCTCGTTGTCCAAGGAGGCCGCCGGCCCGACCAACAACTGGGTCAATCCCTTCGAGATGCGCAAGACGCTGAAGGGGCTCTTCGACGGCTGCATGAAGGGCCGCACGATGTACGTGCTGCCGTTCAGCATGGGTCCGATCGGTTCGCCGATGTCGCAGATCGGCGTGCAGCTCACCGACTCGCCGTACGCGGTCGTCAACATGCGCATCATGGCGCGCATCGGCAAAAAGGTGTTCGAGCTCATCGACAAGGACTTCAAGCGCGTCGTCCCCTGCGTGCATTCCGTCGGCGCCCCGCTCAAGAAGGGCCAGGCCGACGTGGCGTGGCCGTGCAACAAGGAGAAGTACATCGTGCACTTCCCCGAGACGCGCGAGATCTGGAGTTACGGCTCCGGCTACGGCGGCAACGCGCTGCTCGGCAAGAAATGCTTCGCGCTGCGCATCGCCAGCGCCATGGCGCGCGACGAGGGCTGGATGGCCGAGCACATGCTCATCCTCGGCGTCGAGAACCCCGAGGGCCGCAAACACTACGTCGCCGCCGCGTTCCCCAGCGCCTGCGGCAAGACCAACTTCGCGATGATGGTGCCGCCCCCGCATTTTTCGAAGCAGGGCTGGAAGGTCACCACCGTCGGCGACGACATCGCCTGGATCAAACCCGACGCCAACGGCCGCCTGCGCGCGATCAACCCGGAATCGGGTTTCTTCGGCGTGGCGCCCGGCACCAGCGTGAAAACGAATCCCAACGCCATGGCCTCGCTGGCGAAGAACACGATCTTCACGAACGTGGCGCTGACGCCCGAGGGTGGCGTGTGGTGGGAGGGCATGACGGACGAGCCGCCGGCGATGGCCACCGACTGGCAGGGCAAGGTCTGGACGCCGGACATCGCCAAGGCCACCGGCGCCAAGGCTGCGCACCCGAACGCGCGCTTCACCGCGCCGGCCGCGCAGTGCCCGACGATCGACGCCGACTGGGAAAAGCCCGAGGGCGTGCCGATCAGTGCGATCGTCTTCGGCGGCCGCCGCGCGACGACGATGCCGCTGATCTACCAGGCCTTCAACTGGTCGAGCGGCGTGTACGTCGGCGCGACCATGGGCTCCGAGATGACCGCCGCCGCCGCCGGCACGATCGGCAAGGTGCGCCGCGACCCGATGGCGATGCTGCCCTTCTGCGGCTACAACATGGGCGACTACTTCCGCCACTGGATCAGCATGCAGCGCAAGTTGAGCGAGACGCCGCGCATCTTCCACGTGAACTGGTTCCGCAAGGACGCCGACGGCAAGTTCCTCTGGCCCGGTTTCAGCGAGAACATGCGCGTGCTGAAGTGGATCTTCGACCGCGTGCGCGCCGGCGGCCGGGCGAAGGAGACGCCCATCGGCTGGGTGCCGCGCTACAAGGACATCGACTGGACCGGCCTGAACTTCGCCGCGGAGAAATTCGAGAGCCTGCAGGCGATCGACCGCTCCGCGTGGCGCGCCGAGGTGCTGAGCCACGAGGAGCTCTTCATCGACCTGCACGCCTCGCTGCCGAAGGAAATGATGTTCGAGCGCGAGCTGCTCATCTGTCGCCTGCTTTGACCGCTCATCCAGTGCCGTCTCGCGGAAACTTTTTCCCGGCGCATGGTCCCAAGGCCATGCGCCTTTTTCTTTCCGCCTGCCTCGGCCTGTTCGCCGCCACCAGCCTGGCCATGGCGGCCCCGGCGCCCGCGCGGCCGGCGACCGCCGGGGAAGTCGCCCTGCTCAAGGAGGCGATGAAGAACAGCGACCAGGATACCGAGCATTGGGCGTACACCGAGACGATGGTCATGCGGGACAAGAAAGGGATGGTGCAGGAGGAGACGGTGGTGCGTTTCGATCCGTCCAAGCCTTACGCGGAGCAGCTCACCCCGCTGAAACTCGGCGGCAAGGCGCCGACGGAGCGGCAACTCAAGAAATACCGCAAGCAGGGCGAAGCGCGCGGCAAGAAGCTGCACCAGGACGCCGAGGCCCGGGCCGGGAAAAACCCGGACGAGCCGCCGCAATTATCGATCAATGACGACAAGGCCGCGCTCGACCTCGACCATCCGCTGGTCGTCCAGGACGAGGCGGACCGGATCACGTTGGAGATACCGCTGCGGGCGGAGAAGGGCAGCGGCATCCCGGTCGGGAAATTCGAGATCCGCGCCCAGGTCGGCAAATCGACGCGGCAGGTGGAGCGCGTGTTCGTGCGGATCAAGGAGTCGTTCCGCATGGCGCTGGTCGCGAAGATCAAGCAAGGCGAGGCGACGATCGATTTCACCGTGATGGATCCGAATTTCGGGCCCGTGATGACATCCCTCACGGGCGACTTTGGCGTTTCGCTTCTCTTCATTCCCTTCAATGCCACAGTGACAAACACGCGCACGGACTGGCAGCGCGTGAAGGCCTACGACGAGCGCTTCAACGTCAGGATGGCGCCGCTGCAGTTGTTGGGGTTCTGAGTAGGTCCGGTCTCCGACCGGACCGGGCCAGTCGGAGACTGGCCCCACTCACGCGACCGCCGGCTTGAGCGCCAGGTAGATCGCGAGGCCGTAGATGGCGGCGATCGCCAGCGCGCAGCCAAAGCGGGCGAAGGTGCCGAGCAGGAAGCCGACCGTGGCGCCCGCGCCGGACTTGAGCGACTCGTCGGTCGGCCGCTTGGCGCCCCATTTTTCCGCGAGCGTGGCGCCGAGCAGCGTGCCGAGCAGCAGGACCGGCAGGGAAAAGAACATGCCCACCAGCGCGCCGCCCGAGGCACCGGCCATGCCCCACTTGCTGCCGCCGAACATCCGCGTGCCGAGCACGGTGCAGGCGAAGTCGGAAAGGACGGACAGCAGCCAGAATCCCGCGATCCACGCGACCGCCGCCCAGCCCAGGGTGTCGGGTAGGAGCCATTTTTGCAGCAGCACGGCGACCAGCATCAGGGTTGTGCCCGGCAGCAACGGCACCACCGAGCCGACGAAGCCGGTGAACAGGAGCAGGAGCACGAGGATCCAGGCGACGATTTCCATACCCCTAATACACGGTGAAAGATGCCAGGTTGCAGGTGGCTCAAATGGAGGGGCCGAGCTTGCTCGGTCCTTCGACCGTGGCGCCACCAGCGCGGACCGAGCAAGCTCGGCCCCTACAAGGAGTAGCAGAAGAAACCTGCTTCATTTTTTCCGCTTTGTGCCGATAGGGCCTGACCCCCCACACCATGCCTCTGGGTCGCGACACCATTATTTCCCTCGGTAGCAAACTCCCGCCCGCCCTCGGCATCTTTGGGCGGCTGAAAACACTGCTGGAGGACGGCGACTGCGACGTGGAGGCCGTCTCGGAGCTGCTCCAGATGGACCCGGCGCTGACGTTCCAGATAATCCGCCTGAGCAACAGCGCCATGTACGGGCTCGGCACCCGTTGCCACTCGCTCGACGAGGCGATCAGACGCGTCGGTTTCAACGAGATCCACCAACTGGTCGGCCTCATCGTCTCGCGTGCGTCTTTCCAGGGCGACCTGGTGATGTATGGCGTTCCCGCCGGCCGGCTCTGGGAAAATGCCGTCGCCGTGGGCTCGCTGGCTGCGGCGTTCGCCGCCCGTTCCGGGGGCAACGTCGGCAGCGCGTACTCTTCCGGCCTGATGCGCAATCTCGGCAAGATCATCCTTAACAATCATACGATGGCGGAAACCTTTCCGGGCGATGCCGTGGCTCCCGACCTGCAGGAGTGGGAGAAAAAACACTACGGGCTCACCTCGGCCGAGGCCACCGCCATGCTCCTCGACCACTGGCGCTTCCCGCTCGAAATCGCCGGGGCGATTTGCACCCACCGGAACCCGGAAGGCGGTGGCGAATTCAGCGCCGGCGCCGCCACGCTGCACCTCGCCGGCGCGTTTGCCGCGGACTGGGGTTGCGTGCTGCCCGGCGAGGCGGCGATGTGGCGCAAGGACGAGGCGATCCTCGGGCTCGTGGGCATCGATGCCGGGCTGATCGAGGGCGCGGTGTCCGACGCCAAGAAGCAGTTCAGCCGGTTCGCAATGCTCGAGTGGTCGCGGGCGGCGTAGTTTTTCTGGAGGGTCCGCGTCCCTGCGGACCGTTTCGTTTCCTTCCGGCCCGCAGGGACGCGGGCCCTCCAAGCGGATCGTCCATCGTTAGGACAAACCCGCGCTAGAACGGGAGTTGTCAGCGCCCGGGCGGTGCGCAAGCCTCCGCCCAATGGCCACCCCGACCCCCCACGCCGACCGGGTGCACAGCGAGGAGTTTCTCCACACCCTGATGCGCCGCCAACTGAAGCTTTCCATCGCCTGCGCAGCGACCTTCCTCGTCGCGCTGCTCGGCATGCCGCTCCTGAACTACTACGCGCCGGCGCTCATGGCGACGCGCGTCGCGGGGTTTACGCTGAGCTGGTTGATCCTCGGCGTGCTGTTTTTCCCGTTCGTGTGGATCATCTCCTGGCGCTTCATCAAGACCTCGATCGCGCTGGAGCAGGACGAAGTGAAGTCCGTCAAACGCTGAAGCCATGACGACCCTCGCTTTCCTCGAAAACGTCGACAAGTGGATCCTCACCTTCTCGCTCATCACGGTCGTCGTGACCGTCTGGATGGGTTTCCGCTCGGCCCGGACCTCCAAGACGGCCAGTGACTTCTTCGTCGCCGGCCGCTCGGTCTCGGTGGGCTGGAACGCCTCGGCCATCTCCGGCGAATACCTCTCGGCCGCCTCGTTCATGGGCGTGGCCGGCATGGTGATGTCGTCGGGCTACGACGCGCTCTGGTACCCGGTGTGCTACGCCTGCGGCTACCTCTTCCTGCTGTTGTTCATCGCCGGGCCGCTGCGCCGCTTCGGCGCCTACACGATCCCGGATTTTGCCGAGGGCCGGTTCGACTCGCCGCTCTTCCGCAAGATCGCCGTCTGCTTCGTGCTCTTCATCGGCTTCTTCTACACGATGCCGCAGATGAAGGGCGCGGGGGTCACGCTCGCCTACATTTTTCCCGGCATGCCGTACTGGGCGGGCGTCGTGCTCGTCGGTGCGGTGATCACACTCAACGTCGCGCTCGGCGGCATGAAGGGCATCACCCTTGTGCAAGCCTTCCAGTACTGGGCCAAGATGTTTGCGATCAGCGTGCCCGTCTTCGTGCTCATGGCGGTGTTCGGATTCTACAACGGCCACGTTGGTGCCAACGCCACGAAGGACACGCCCGCCACCACCGAGGTCGTGCGCAAGCCGCTCGTCGAAAAGGCGCCGAAGGACGAGGTCTGGACCGCGCCGTTCGGCCCGCTCACGACCAAGGCCGTCAACGCCGCCGCGGCGAAGCTCCCGGCCGAGCAACGCCCGGCCTACCTCGCCGAGCACCAGAAGCCGTATTCGCTGCTCTACACCTATTCGCTGATCATCGCGCTCGTTTGCGGCACGGCCGGCCTGCCGCACATCCTCGTGCGCTTCTACACCAACCCCGACGGCGTCGCCGCCAAGCGCACGACGATGTGGGTGATGATCCTGATCGGCATCTTCTACGTGTTCCCGCCCGTGTTCGGCGTCATCGGGCGCAACCTCATGCCCGAGCTCTACACCGGCCTCGCCGGCATCAAGGGCACGGACCAGGTCGTGTTGAAGCTGCCGACGCTGCTTGGCGAGAAATACGGCGTGCTCGGCTCGATCCTGAGCGGCATCACCTGCGCCGGCGCGTTCGCGGCGTTCATGAGCACGTTCAGCGGCCTGTTGGTTTCGATGACCGGCGCGCTGGCGCACGACGTCTACGGTCGCATGCTCCGCCCGCAATCCACTCAGGCCGAGCGGCTGAGGGCCTTCAAAATCGCGGCTGTGCTGATCGGCGGCGTGGCCATCACGCTCGGCTGCTTCGTCGAGCCGCTGGAGATCAACTTCATGGTCGGCCAGGCCTTCGCCATCGCGGCGGCCAGCTACTTCCCGCTGCTGTTCATGAGCGTGTGGTGGCGCGGCATGACGATGAAGGGCGCGGCCACCGGCATGCTCACGGGCGGCCTGTGCGCGCTCACCGCCGCGGCGCTGACGAACTTCTCCACGCTCGCCCTCGACAAGGGTCCGATGGGGAAGGTCTTCGCGAGCTTCGCGCCGCTGAACGATTTCTGGGCGGCGCATCCGCTGGCCCGCATCCTCTGCGAACAGCCGGCCATCTGGACGGTGCCGCTGGCGATCGGCCTGATGGTGGTCGTCTCGAAGGCCACCGCCGCGCAGGTGCCGGGCGACATCCGCATGAAGATGCTGGTGTTGCACGCGCCCGAGCAACTCGGCCTGAAGCAGGAATACATCCAGGAGCACCAGGCCGGGACGGGGCACTGATGTTGAGCGCTCAGAGTTAAGAGCTGAGAGCAGGGCCGGTCTTGCGACCGGCCTTTTACTTGATCAACGGGATTGGCACGGCACCGGCGGGGGAATACCCTGCAGGCGCTTCAGCTCTCATTCCCATGAAGACGTCCTGTCTCGCCCTCGTCCTCGCACTGGCGCTCGCCGGTGCCGGGGCGGCCCCCGCCGCCCCCATGCCCCTGATCGACGGCCTCGGGTCCCACACGTTTCCAGTCACGACCAAGTCGCCCGAGGCCCAGAAGTATTTCGACCAGGGACTGCGGCTGCTCTTCGGCTTCAACCACGGCGCGTCGATCCGCTCCTTCGAGGAGGCGGTACGGCTCGATCCCACGTGCGCCATGGCGTACTGGGGCGTGGCGCTGGCCAATGGGCCGCACATCAACTTCCCCATGGTGCCGCCGCCGAATGCCGAGGCCGCGTGGCAGGCCATGCAGCAGGCGCAGAAATACGCGGACACCGCCACGCCGCTGGAGCGCGACTTCATCACGGCCCTGGCGGCGCGCTATGCGAACCCGCAACCCGACGATCGCAGCCCGCTCGATCGCGCTTATGCCGAGGCGATGCGCCAAGTCTGGCAGGCGCATCCGGACAGCGCCGACGCCGGCGTGCTCTTCGCCGAGGCGATGATGGACCTGCGGCCGTGGGACCAGTGGACGCCGGAGGGCCAGGCCCAGCCCGGAACGGACGAGATCCTCGCGACGCTCGATGCCGTGCTGAAGCTTGAGATCAATCATCCGTTTGCGAACCACCTCTACATCCACGCCGTGGAAGCGTCGCCCCACCCGGAGCGGGCGCTGCCGGCGGCGGACCGCCTGCGCGACCTGCAGCCCGGCATCGCGCACAACGTCCACATGCCCTCGCACGTGTACATCCGCTGCGGGCGCTGGTTCGACGCGGTGACGGCCAACCAGAAGGCGGTCGACGCGAGCCAGCAGATCCGGGCCCGTCGCGGGCCGCCCCAGGGCTTCATCGTTTTCTATAACGCGCACGACCGGCACATGCTGGCCTATGCCGCGATGATGACAGGACAGAGCGCGCTGGCGCTGGAACACATCAACGCGATGGTGGCGGAGCTGCCGGAGGACGTGCTGAAGGAGTACGCGATGTTCGCGGATGCGTTCGTCGCGATGCCGTTCGAGGTGATGTTGCGTTTCGGCCGGTGGGACGAGGTGCTCGCGGCCGCGGAGCCCGCGGAGCACCTGCCGTTCGCCCGCGCCTTCCGGCATGCGGCCCGGGGCGTGGCGTTCGCCGCGAAGGGCGACGTGAAGGCGGCGCAGGCGGAACAGGAGGCGTTTGTCGCCGGGGCCAAGCTGGTCCCTCCGGAGGACATGATGGGCAACAACCCCGCCCAAGCCATCACCGAGGTCGCGCGGCACATGCTGGCGGGCGAGATTCTCTACCGCGCCGGCCAGGTCGACGAAGGCGTGGCGGAACTGCGCGAAGCCGTTAAACTGGAGGATGCCCTGCGCTACGACGAGCCGCCGCCGTGGATCCTGCCCACCCGCCATGTGCTCGGGGCGCAGCTGATGCAGGCGCGGCGCTTCGCCGAGGCCGAGCAGGTGTATCGCGACGACCTGAAACGCCTGTCCAACGACGCGTGGGCGTTGTTCGGGCTCGCGGAATCCCTGCGCTTCCAGCACCGGCTCAACGAAGCCAAAGATGTCGACGGGCAGTTCAAGGCAATGTGGGCAAAGGCCGACCTCACCGTGCACAGCTCGTGCCTCTGCCAGCCGGGACTCTGAACGTTGGCGGGCTGTGCCGGCCGTGAAGGTAGTATAGCTTTGAAATGAATCCCAAGTCGGTTTCCGTCGCGGGCATGAAAGCGATCCGTATTCATGCCCACGGCGGCCCGGAGGTGTTGCAACTCGACGAAGTGCCCGTGCCGGCGCCGAAAGCCGGTGAGGTGCTCGTTCGCGTGAAAGCCGCGGGCGTCAACTTCATCGACATCTACCAGCGCAAGGGAATCTATCCGCTGGCGCTGCCGTTCACGCCCGGCTCCGAGGGCGCGGGGGTCGTCGAGCAGGCGGGGGGCGGGTTTGCCGCCGGCGAGCGCGTGCTGTGGGCGACGCACCCGGGCTCGTACGGTGAATTCCTGTGCATCCCGGCCGACAAGCTGGTGCGGATCCCGGCCGGCTTGAGCGACACGGACGCCGTGGCCGCGGGCCTGCAGGCGTTCACGGCGCAGTTTCTCTGCGAGTCGACCTACGCGGTGAAGGCGGGCGAGGACGTGCTCGTCCACGCCGGCGCCGGCGGCGTGGGGCTGCTGCTGATCCAGATGCTGAAGCTGAAGGGCGCGCGGGTGTTCACGACCGTCTCGACGCCGGAAAAGGCCAAGCTCGCGCGCGGGGCCGGTGCGGACGAAGTGATCCTCTACACGCAGACCGATTTTGCCGCCGTGGTGAAGGAGAAGACCGGCGGCAAGGGTGTGCATGTCGCCTACGACTCCGTCGGCCAGGCCACGGCGCTGGGCAGCCTCTCGGCGGTGCGGCCGCTCGGCATGCTCGTGTTGTTCGGACAGTCGAGCGGCGTGGTGCCGCCGATCGACCCGCTGCTGCTCATGCGGCAGGGGTCGGTGTTTCTCACGCGACCGACGCTTTTCCACTATACCGCCGAGCCCGGCGCGTTGCAGCATCGTGCGCAGCGGGTTTTCGAGTGGGTGCAGGGCGGGAAACTCAAGCTACACGTGGGCGGCGTCTATCCGCTGGCCGAGTGCGGACGGGCCCAAGCCGACCTCGAGGCCCGGCGCACGACGGGCAAGCTGGTGCTGAAGGTGGCGGACTGAACGCGCCGGACGCTTTCAGCCGGTCGCCCACAAGACCGGCGCCGCCTCGCGCAGGCTGGCGAGCAGGGCGGATTCATCCAGCGGCTTGAGCAGGTAGTTCACGGCCCCAAGCTCCCGCGCCGCCGCCGCCGATCCGGGCTGGTCGTGCCCGGTGATGACGATCACCGGCAGGAGCAGGTCGCGCGCCTTGAGATCGGCGAGGACATCAAAGCCCGTGGTGTCCGGCATATGCAGGTCGAGCAGCAGGCAGGCGAAATTCTGCTGCGTGGCCGCCGCGACGAACTCCTTGCCGTTGGCGAACACCTGCACGTGCAGGTCATGGGCCCGGAGCAGGCGGCTCAACGCCTGGCGAAACCCAGGCTCGTCATCGAGCACGGCGACGCAGGGCGTGACGGTGGCCAACATGGAGCCCAATATAGCGGCAATGGAGGGGGGAGCCTATTACCCATAGGTGACATGCACCACCCGGCGCGGGCGATCCGCCAGTCAGCTCAGTGGCGCGACGCCGAGCTTGCGGGCGATGCGGACCAGGTCGGCCACCGCCTGGACGCCCAGCTTCACCATCATGCGGCCGCGGTGTACCTTGATGGTGTGCAAACTGATCCCAATGTCGGCGGCGATCTGCTTGTTCAGCTTGCCGGTGAGGACGTGGTGGAAAACCTCCTGCTCGCGCGGGGTCAGCTGCGCGAAGCGCTGGCGCAGGTCGGCCAGACTGGCATCGGCCGCTTGCTGCTGGGTGGACTTCTGCAGCGCCGCCCGGATGGCAGTCAGCAACTCGACGTCATCGATCGGCTTGGTGAGAAAATCCGAGGCGCCGCCCTTGATGGCGCGGACGCTCATCGGGATATCGCTCCGGCCCGTGAGGAAGACGATGGGGATCACCGTGCCCGCCTGCCGGAGGTGATCCTGCAGGGCGAGGCCGTCGAGGCCGGGCATGGCCACATCGAGAACCAGGCAGCTGGGGCCGGCCGGCAGCCGGGCTTGCAGGAACTCCTCCGCCGAGCTGAAGGCGGTGACCGCATAGCCTTCGGCCTGCAGCAGGCGGGTGAACGCCTTGCGCAGGTCCGCTTCATCGTCGACCAGGAAAACGGTGGCTTCTGATTTCATGAATTCGTTTCGAGCGCCGGCAACTCCAGGGAAAAGGTGGAGCCGCGGTGGGGATTGGGGCTCGCCCACAAGCGGCCCCCGTGGGTGGTGACGATGGTGCGGCAGATCGGCAGGCCCATGCCGAGGCCGTGGGACTTGGTCGTGAAGAACGGCTCGAAGATCCGGGCGGACTCGGCGGGCAGGCCGCAGCCGGTGTCGCTGATGGCCACGCGCACGTGCGCCCCGTCAAGGCTGGTCGCGATGGTCAGCACGCGGTCGCCCGGGTTGCTGGTTGTCATCGCGTCGCAGGCGTTCGTGAAGAGGTTGAGGAACACCTGCTGCAGCGTGACCAGGTCGCCCGAGATCACGAGGGCGGGCGCGAGCTCGGGCGGGCCCGCCGGGCGGGCAACCGTGACTCCGCGGGCGATGAAATCGCTGCGCATCAGGGTCAGGACCTCGTCAATGATCGCCGGGATCGAAAGCGGCTTCCACTCGGGCTCGCTGTGCTTCAGCAGGGCGCGCAGCCGGGTGATGACTTCCCCGGCGCGCCGGTCCGCGTTGATGATGTCGGTGATGATTTCCCGCACCTCGGCGAGGTCGGGCGGATTCCGGGCCAGCAGGCGCTGGGCGGCCTGGGCGTTGCTGAGGATGATGGCCAGCGGCTGGTTCAATTCGTGGGCGAGCGAACCGGACAGCTCGCTCAGGGTGGTGACACGGGAAACGTGCGCGAGTTCATCGCGCAGGTGACGGGTCTCCATCTCCGCCTGCCGGCGCGCCGAAATGTCCACGATGATGACCAGCACCAGCGGGCCCTCGACGCTTTCCACCGGGTTGAGGCTGATTTCGACCGGGAATTCGCCGCCATCCTTGCGGCGGGCGAACAGTTCGTTGCTCGTGCCCATCCCCCGGGCGGCCGGCGCCGCCTGGAGATTTGCCTGGAAGGCTGTGAAGCTGGCGCGGAATCGTTCCGGCAGGAGGATTTCCGCCGGCTGGTTCGGCAACTCGGCCGGCTCGTAACCGAACATCTCCGCGATGCGCGCGTTCGCCAGCACGATGCGCCCCTGGGCGTTCACGAGCATCTTGCCGTTGGGCGAAGCTTCGACCGCGAGGCGGAAATGGTCCTGCAGCTGCCGGCGCTGGGTCACGTCGGCCGAAACCCCGAGCATCCGGACCGGGCGGCGGGAGGCGTTGAACTCGACCTTGCCCAGCGCCTCGATCCAATGGGTGGTGCCGTCGGGCCGGATGATGCGATATTCCGCGGTGAAAGAGCCGTCGCCTTGCATGGCCGCCTCGACCGCCCGGCGGGTCGGCTCGCGATCCTCCGGGTGGAGGAGTTCCAGGAAACGCTGGAAATGGAAGGGTTCCGTCTCGTTCAGGCCGAAGAACCGGCGGCCGTGCGGGCTGAGCCAGACGGAATCGCGCACCACATCCCAGCGCCACAACGCCAGCCGCGCGACGCCCGCCGCCAGGTTCATGGTCTCGGAGGCGTCGCGCAGGTCCGCGGCCATCTTGTTCGCGCGCAGGATATCCCGGCACAGCTCGAATCCCATCGCGGCCATGAGAAGCACGAACGCAGGGCTGATGAGGACGGGCAGACGGAACACTCCCCAGACCACCATCTGGCTGAGGAGCATGGAAATGATCACGAAGCTCATCAGGCCGCCGCCCACCACGACGGCGCGGCGCTTGGCATCGGGATCGCCGCGCCGCCACAGGGCGAACGAGGCATCGAACACGAAACCCGCATACAACAGGACACTGGTGGTGGGCAGCCACTGCCAGGATCGCACCACCGCCTTGCCGATCACGGTGACCTCTTCGCCCAGGAAGTGAATCCGCTGCAGGCTGGAAATTTCCTGCCAGTTGAAGTTGGGATGCACGAGAAAATTGCCGACCAGCACCACGCAGCGGATCGTGATGATCGTCCACGCCAGCCAGGCGCGCCCGGTGCCGAAATGGACGCGGATGAACCAGACCATGCCGGTGATGATGCAGAAGATCGGGACATGACAGGCCCGGACCCACACGGCGTATTCCGACGGCGAGGCCGAGTACATCATCCCCAATTCCGTGACGGCCATCGCCGCGACGGCGGCAGCGATCAGGGCGAACAGCAGGTTGCCCAGATTTTTGCGGTCGAAGAACCAGACCAGACCGCTGATGACGGCGAGGATCAGCGACACGGACACGAGCATCGACCAGACGGGAACAACCCAATGCATGAACCGGCACGCTACCTTGCGCCCGGCCGATGGCCAGTCCGGGATTGATTTATCAACCGGGAGACGGGAGCCCCTGTTCTCTGGTCGAAAGCTTGATCGGTATTTTCTCCGTCATCCTGAGCGCAGCGAAGGATCCACGAACGTGATATCGTCCGCGTGGATCCTTCGCTCCGCTCAGGATGACGACGCGAGAAGAGGAAGAGGGTATCGAGGCGATGCGCCCGGGCCTTACTCCTCGGGCGGAGTGAACCCGCGACGCATCACGTTTTCCGCGACGGAGCGCGGGAACAGGAAATTCTCGAGGCAGCCCCGGCCGCCGGCCTTGGTGCCGCCGCCGGACATCTTGAAGCCGCCGAACGGATGGCGTTCCACGATGGCGCCTGTGATGCCGCGGTTGAGGTAGAGGTTGCCGACGAGCAGTTCCTGCTGCGCGCGTTCGAGCGCCTTCGGGCTGCGCGAGAACAGTCCGCCGGTGAGGGCGTACTCGCTGCCGTTCACGAGGGCGAAGGCCTCGTCGAGGTTTTTGGCGCGGAGAATGGCGATCACGGGGCCGAAGATCTCCTCGCGGACGATGGCGTGGTCGGCCTTCGCATTGACGAAGATCGTCGGCGGCACGAAGTAGCCCTCGGCGGGCGCCGTGCCCTGGAACGCGAGCTTCGCCTCCTTTTTGCCCTGCTCGATGATGCCCAGGATTTTCTTCTGCGCCTCGGCGTCGATGACGGGGCCGACGACGGTGCCGGGCTTCGCCGGGTCGCCGACGGGAATCGCGCTGCAGGCGGCGACGAAGCGCTCGACGAAGGCGTCGTAGACTTCATCAAGCACGATGAGGCGCGAGAGCGCCGAGCACTTCTGGCCGGCGAAACCGAACGCGCTGTAGAGCGCGGCGGGGATGGCCTCGTCGAGGTCGGCGTCGTTGTCGATGATGAGCGCGTTCTTGCCGCCCATCTCGCAGACCACCTTCTTGAGGTTGGGCTGGCCGGGTTGGGTGCGGCCGGCGGTTTCCCAGATCTTGGTGCCGACGGCGCGCGAGCCGGTGAAGGCGACGAAGTCGACGTGCTTGTGGCCGGTGAGGTGCGCGCCGACGTCCTCGCCGAAGCCCGGCAGGAAATGCAGCGCACCGGCGGGCACGCCCGCCTCGAGGAGAATGTCCATCAGCGTGGCGCCGATGATGGAGGTCTGCTCGGCCGGCTTCATGATGACGCAGTTGCCCGCGACGAGCGGGGCCACGACAAGGCCGGTGAGGATCGCGAGCGGGAAATTCCACGGCGCGATGGCGACGCCGACGCCGCGCGGCGTCCACGTCTGCACGCAGCGCTCGCCCGGGACGGACTGCGTGACGACCGGTTTGCCGAGCTTGCGCATCTCGACCGCATAGTAGCGGCAGAAGTCGATCGCCTCGGAGATGTCGCCGTCGGCCTCGACCCACGGCTTGCCGGCCTCGAGGATGAGCAGCGCGTTCAGCTCGAAGCGGCGCGCTTCCATGCGGTCGGCGGCGCGCTCCAGCATTTTCGCGCGGTCCTCGACGGGCGTGGCGCGCCACTTCGGGAAATAGGCCTGCGCGGCGGCGACGGCGGCCTCGGCATCGGCGACGGTGGCACGGGCCCAGGAGCCGATGACCTGCGCGGGCTTCGCCGGGTTGACGGAGGCGACGTAGTCGCGGCTGGAGATTTTTTTGCCGTCGATGATGAGCGGCCACTTCCTGCCGAGCTGGGCGGTGTACGCTTGCAGCGCGGCGCGCTGCTTGTCGCGGCTGGCGGCGAGCGAGTAATCGGTGTTGGCGGCGTTGACGAACGCGCCCGGCGCATGCGGCTTGCGGGCCAGCGGCTCGGGGGCGGCGGCGATCTGGGTGACGGGATTCGCGAGCAGTGCGTCCTTGGTCGCCTCGCCCATGTTCTTCAGGCGGAGGAAACCCTCGTTCGAGGTGTTCTCGAGCAGGCGGCGGACGAGGTAGGCCATGCCGGGCAGCAGTTCGCCGATGGCGCAGTACTCGCGGACGCGGTGGCCCATCTGGATGAGCGAGAGCTTCAGCTCGTCGGCCATGCCGTAGAGCGCCTGGAACTCGTAGGCGCGCGGGTCGATGCCGAGGCGCTCGGCCTGGGCGATGGCGTGCGCGACGGAGCGGACGTTGTGCGAGGCGAAGTTCGGCGTGACGATGTCGATGTTCTCGAGGAGGAAGAGCGTGAGCTTCTCGTAGTTGGCGTCGGACTCCGGCTTCTTCTGCCAGACCGGGACGGGCCAGTCGCGCTGCTGGGCGATGATCGTCTCGTAGTCCCAGTACGCGCCTTTCACGAGGCGGACGTTGAGCGGGCGGTTGTTTTTGCGGGCCCACGCGACGAGGTCGCGGAGGTCCTTTTCGCAGTCGCGCAGGTAGGCCTGGATCGCGATGCCGATGGCCGGCTGTTGCGCGAACTCGGGTTCCTCGAAGATGGATTTGAAGAGCGCGAGCGTGAGGTCCTTCAGCTTGTAGCTCTCCATGTCGAAGTTGATCAGCGCGCCGACTTCCTTGGCGCGGCGGAGGATCGGGCGGAAGCGCTCCTTGAGCGCGACGATGGAGTTCTCCGGGTCGGCGGGATGGACGTCCGGCGTGAGCGCCGAGATTTTGACCGAGAGATTCAGGCGGGGCAGGGGACCGCGCGCGCCGACATCGCTGAAGGCGGGGGTGCTTTCCTTGGCGAGGAACTTGGAAACGGAATCGAGGACCTCGAGGTTGCGCTTCAGGAAGGCGTCGGCCTCGGCGTCGTTGACGACGGTTTCGCCGAGCAGGTCGATCGTGGTGGCCAGGCCGAGCGAGGTGTTCTTGCGGATCTGCTTGAGCAGGTCCTCGCCGGATTCGCCGGCGACAAACTGGTTGGCCATGTCGACGATCTGCGCCTTGACCGGCGTGGCGACGAGGGCGGGGGCGAAGGAGGAGGCGGCGAGGCCGGCCTTGAGGGCGGGGTTGAGCTCGACGGCCTTGTCGCCGAGGTACTCCTGCAGGTGGCGGACGATTTCGCCGGAGGACTGGAGGGTGGGGAGGACGTCGACGAAGCGGAAGAGCTGGGTCTTGAAGGCCGGGTCCTTCATCGACCACTCCATCAGGCGGGCGTAGGCGCCCTTCTTGGAGAACAGGGCCGGCGGGGGCTGCTGATCCATGAGGGCGAAGAGTTTTTCGCCCTTGGCCTTGATGGCGGCTTCGAGGGTGGGGTGGGGAACAAGGAAATCAGGCATGAGGACTTTTTGTCCGAGTTTTTAGCGGTGTCATAAATACGCAAGGATCGCCTCGACGGCGAGTGCGGCAAAACTGTGGCTAATGGCGGCTTAAGCGCGGGGAAAATTCATTTTGGCGTACGGTAGGTTGACCAAGACGCTTTTGGGCCGATAGATAGGCTTCATGTCGGCCGAGCCCATCATCACCCGCGCCAAAATTGTGACCGTGGCCCAGGGTATGCCGGCCGCGCCGCGGGTATTTGCCGACCTTGAGCGGCTCCTGGCGGATTCCGACACGACGCTCGAGCAAATTGCCGACGCGCTCAAACTCGACACGGCGATGTCCGCGCAGGTCATCCGCCTCAGCAACAGCGTCGCGCTCGGCGGCGACCGGCGCGTGGGGTCGGTGGAGGAGGCGGTCCTGCGCGTGGGACACCGGGAGGTTTTCCGGATTGCCGGCTACATCGCCGGCTCCCAGCTGGCGGAGGAATCCCTCGAATTTTACGGGATCGAGGCCAATCAATTGCGCACCCACATGGTGTACACGGCGTTTCTCTGCGAGGAACTCGCCGAGGATTGCGGGCTTAACCCGCGGGCCGCGTATACGGCCGGACTGCTGCGCCCGATCGGACTCTACGTCTGCAATCACCTCGCGAGGCTGTATGGTTCGGTCGAACCATACCAAACGCAGGCGGACCGCGACTATCCCACTTGGGAGGGCCGGCTGTTCGGCATCGGCAGCAACGACGTGGCGGCGCTCGTCTTGGAAGAGTGGCGTTTTCCCGAGGAAATCGTCCTCGCGGTGAGGCACCAGCACCAGCCCGATCTCGAAGATGTGAAACAGCGGCTGGCGGGCCTGGTCAACCTGGCGGGAGGCATCGCGGCCGACGAGGGGCATGGCTTCGCGGGGGAAACCCGGCTTTGGGGTGACGCGGCGCCGAAGGTCGAGGCGTTGGGACTCAATCCCCGGATGATCAAGGCAGCCATCAATCGGGCCCGGGATGCCTACAACCGTTTCCAGAAGCGCCTGACGGCGGGAGGCGTTTCGCCGGCGGCACCGATGCCCCTGGTCGAGGAAGCAGCCGTCGAGCCGGTGGCGCCGCCCGCCACTCCCCCAACGCAAGAATCATGCGACTTTGCGCCCCCCGCGCGGGTTTTAGAGGAGCAACACAAACCCAAGGTGCCCCAAGAACATGCGGAATCGCTTCAGCCAGTAGATTTTACAACGTTTATGCGCAACTACCAGGACATGGTTTATTCTACCGCCGTCCGTCTCATCGGAAACGAGACGCAGGCGGAGGATATTGCGCAGGATGTGTTCATCAAGGCCCACGAACACTTCGACAACCTGAAGACCAGCCCGACCGCGGGCGGTTGGCTGAAGACGGTGGCCACCAATCTTTCGATCAACCACATCCAGCGCTACAAGAAGCGCTGGAGCTTCTTCTCCGACCTCGTCCACAAGGACGACGAAGGCGGCGAGAAGGAAGTCGAGTTTGCCGCGCCCGACACGTTTTTCGCGGGCGTCGATGCCTCGGAGCGCCGCGAGTGGATCGAGCGCGCCTTGGAGAAGCTGCCGGATCACCAGCGGGTGCCGCTGGTCCTTTATCATTTCGAGGAACTGCCCTATGAGGACATCGCGAAGAAGCTCGGTGTTTCCCTCAGCAAGGTTAAGACCGACATCCTCCGCGGACGCGAAGCCCTGGCCAAGGTGCTGATGCGCAGCGGAGCCAACCGCGAACAATTCGAAGCCTGAGGTGCCCCATGAATAAAAAGATGACACCCGAGGAGCTCGAACAATTCATCCACCGCGAACTGCGGGCGCTGCCGCCCCGCAAGGCCCCCGCCGGTTTCGAGGCGCGCCTGCAGGCGGCGGTCGCCGCCCGCACGGGTGCGCAGGTCTCCGCCGCCGACCGGCTCGAGCAGTCGATTCACCGCGAGTTGCAGGCCCTGCCGCTGCGCCCGGCGCCACGGACCCTCGAGGCCCGCGTGCTCGCCGAGATTGAGCGCCGCGCCACGATCGCCTGGTACCACAAGAGCTGGAGCTACTGGCCGGCCGCCGTGCGCGCCGCGTTTCTCGCGGGCGGCACCGCTTTCGCCACGGTGGCCGTCGTCGCCTTCTACCAGCTCAGCCAGGGGGCCGCGGCCGATGCCGTCGCACACGACGTCGCCACCGGCTTCGGCTGGGTCACGCGCCTCGTGGGCGTGGTCAGCTGGACCTTCAATTTCTTCCAACAGCTCGTCGGCGCCATCCCGCCGCTCTGGCTCTACGGCGGCCTGGCCTTCATCGGCAGCCTGTATGCGGTGTTCGTCGGCGTCGGCGCCGCGGCCTACCGCTACCTCTACCGTCGCAACTGATGCCCCTTAAATGAAAACCGTCCGTCACCCCGCATCCTTTTCCCTCTTCCTCCTGATCATCGGGCTGGGAGTGGGCGCCGTCCTGCGCGCCGAGGAAAAGACTCCCGCCGCTCCTGAAGCCCCCGCCGCCCCCGCTCCCGCCGCTGAGCCGGCGAAGACGGAAGCGGCAGCAAAAGACGCGCCGCCCGCCGCCACCGAGGCGGCGGCCGAAGAGGGCAAGGACGAGGCCAAGATGCGCGAGCTGGGTGCAAGCGAGGAAGGAAAAGCCACGCCTGCCGCCGAGGAGACGCCCGCTGACCAGCCCGCCAAGGGCAAGAAGTCCCGCAAGCATGTCAGCGTGAACTCCTCCGATCGCGAGCGGGTCAACGTCGGCAGCGATACGGTTCTAAAGGAAGGCGAGCGGGCCGAGGTCGTGGTTTCCATTTTCGGTTCCTCTACTTCCGCCGGCGACGTCAGCGACGCGGTCGTCTCCGTCCTCGGCAGCACCCGCGTGACGGGCGGCACCGTTGGCGATGCGGTGGTTTCCGTGCTCGGCGACACTTCCGTCAACGGTCACGTCCGGGGCAGCGTCGTCGCCGTGCTCGGCGACCTTGAGTTCGGCCCCAACGCGGTCGTCGATGGCGAGGTCGTCTGCATCGGCGGTGAAATGAAGCGCGACCCGGCTGCCGAGTTGAAGGGCAGCGTGCAGAACGTTGGCATCCGCGGCCTCACCGTCTGGTTCAAGCAATGCGTGCTGAAGGCGCGCCTGCTGGCCTTCGACTTCCGGGTGTGGTGGGCGTGGTGCATCGCGCTCGCTTTCCTGATCTTTTATTTCCTGCTCGCCCTGATCGTGCCGTCGGCGGTCAACAAGTGCGCCGACACGCTGGAGCAGCGTCCCGGCTCGAGCGTGATCACGGCGGTC
>Ga0247757_10000715_pt1 | contig 26298 bp, 19 predicted proteins | sample UWRJL126311R4_FD_180929 | JGI IMG/M metagenome (GOLD analysis project Ga0247757, IMG submission 180929) | Plant litter microbial communities from Arlington Agricultural Research Station in Wisconsin, United States - UWRJ-L126-311R-4 | ecosystem: Environmental > Terrestrial > Plant litter >...
CTTGGCCGGGGCGACGGAGGTGCCGAGCTTGCCGTCCGGGACGGTGGCGGTCTTGGTGGTGCTGGACGACTTGGACGAGTCGTCGGAGCCGCAGGCGGCGAGAACCGACGCGCTGAGGACGAGTAGAAGTGACAATGCGATCGCGGACTTGCGCAAGGTGGTTCCCCCCCAAGGGAATCGTGGAGCCGGGCCGGAGTGCCCGAGTTCGATCAACCTAGAACGCGATGCTGTGAGGAACCTGAGAGTCCGAAGTGCAACCATTCGCCGCATGAAGAACAGGGGGAAGCGGCGTGCGGGCGTCGCTGCTGCGGTGGCGTGCGCGTGCGCGGCCGCCGCGTTCGCGACGGGCTGCGGCGGGTCGTCCGCGCCCCAGCGCAGCCACGAGGACGTGCAGATCCTCCACGGCACCACCCCGCAGGACTCCACCGCGGGCACGGTCGGCGACTACAAGCCGACGGGCAAGCTCGTCGCCGACACGGGCTTCCGGCCCCCCGCCGACGGCTTCGGCTTCGAGAACTACGGCGTGACCGACGAGGTGGTCAACCTCACCCCGGCCGCCGTCGAGGAGGTCTTCGGCCACGAGGTGTGCGCCAACGGCTCGGGCGCGACCTGCAAGCTCATCCCCTCCGCCCGCGCGTGGATGGAGGAGGAGAACGACGCGATGAACGCCGGGCACTGCTTCGGCATGGCCGTCGCGGTCGCGCGGTTCTACGGCCGCCAGCTCTACCCCGACGGCTTCGGCGCTCCGTCGCCCGCCCAGCTCGCCCTCCTGGGCAACGCCCCGCTGCAGCGGACGATCGCCGAGTCCAACGCGATCCAGGAGATCCCCACCATCCGCAAGAAGGCCTTCGCGGGAACCCCGAACCAGATCCTCGACCACCTGATCGCGGGCATCAAGGCGAAGAAGCCCCTGTACGTGCTCGGCCTCTTCCGCACCGACGGAGGCGGTGGCCACGCGGTCACGCCGTATGCCGTGGAGGATCGCGGCAACGGTCGCTACGCGATCCTCGTCTACGACAACAACTTCCCGGGGATCACCCGGGCGGTGTCGTTCGACCGGCACGCGGACGCCTGGAAGTTCGTGGCCCAGAGCAACCCGGAGGATCCGAACCAGCTCTACGGCGGCTCCGGGGTGGAGAGCAACCTGGCGCTGTACCCCGGCATCCCGCCCAAGGGCGTCCTGCCCTGCCCGTTCTGCAACGGCAAGAACCAGGGCAAGAAGGCCGGGGGCGACACGCAGCAGTTCAACGAGATCGCGCTCGAGGGCGACGCGACCAACCACGCGCACGTCGTCATCACCGACGCCAAGGGCCGCCGCACCGGCTACGTGAACGGCAAGGTCGTCAACGAGATCCCGGGCGCGGAGGTCATGCGCCGGCTCAACAACAAGACGTGGGCCGAGGACGCCGAGCCGGTCTACCTGGTGCCCGCGGGCCGCCCCGTCTCCGTCCTCGTGGACGGCCGGAATCTGAAGAAGCCGGTGGTGGAGAAGCTCGAGTTCATAGGGCCCGGCGATCGTGTCGAAGTCGAGGGGATCGCGTTGCGCCGGGGGGAGCACATCCGGGCCAACTTCGCCGGGGACGGGTCGAGCGTGTCGCTGCGCACCGACCCCCATCACGACGAGTCGCCCGTGCTGCGCGTCGGCATCGAGGACGCGCCGGACAGCTACGACTTCGCGCTCAAGGCCCGGCGCCTCACCGGCGGCTCCAAGCTCAACGTGCGGCTGGACCAGCCCCACTACCAGTTCGACATCGACACCCGCGGGGTCCGCAAGGCGGCCGCGACGAGCTACGACGTGCGCTTCGGCCGGTACGACCTGTCGTTCGAGCGCATGACGCCGACGGGCACGATGACCTTCCGCCACCCCAACCTGCTGCTGCCGCCCGGCACGATCGCCCGCCTGGACTACAAGGGCTTCAACCCGCACCACCGCACGCTCGACCTCGAGCTCCTGCGCAACGGGCACACCAAGATCGAGAAGCTGCGCGGGTAGGGCGACGGGCCCGCGCCGCCGGCCCGTGATACTCCATGGTCCCTCGTCCGTAGCACCCGCACCGTGGCCGACAACGACAAAGACAACGAAGCGAAGGTCCCCACCAGCCGCATCGCCCGCACCGCCAAGTTCGGCGGCCTGGTCGCGGGGCAGAGCGCGCGCTGGGCCGGCACCCGCGCCGCCAACCGCCTGCGGTCGGACGAGAAGGCCGACGAGGCGTCCGCCGCCCGCGCGATGGCGTTGGCCGACGAGCTCGTCACCCAGCTCGGCCAGATGAAGGGCGCGGCCATGAAGCTCGGCCAGGTCCTCTCCACCGTCGACTTCGACCTGGTGCCCGAGGATGAGCGGGAGAACTTCAAGGCCAAGCTCGCCTCGCTGCGCGACGACGCGCCGAAGGTGCCGTTCAAGGACATGCGCAAGCTGCTGGAGCAGGACCTCGGCGACTCGCTCGACAACGTCTTCGCGACGTTCGACGTCGAGCCGATCGCGGCCGCGTCGATCGGGCAGGTCTACCGCGCGACCACGCACGAGGGCGCGGAGGTCGCGGTCAAGGTCCAGTACCCGGGCGTGGCCGAGGCGGTCGAGACCGACCTGCGCAACATGGGCATGCTCATCCCGCTGATCAAGCGCCTGGCGCCCGGGCTGGACGCCAAGGCGATCATGGGCGAGCTGCGCGAGCGCATCGCGGAGGAGCTCGACTACGAGATCGAGGCGCAGAACCAGCGCCAGGTCGCGCGGGCGTTCCGTGACCATCCGTTCGTGCAGGTCCCGAAGGTCGACACCACGCTGTCGACCCGCCGCGTGCTGGTCTCCGAGTTCGTCGCGGGTCGCGACTTCGAGCAGATCAAGCTGCTGCCCGAGGAGGAGCGCGACCGCTTCGCCGAGATCGTCTTCCGCTTCTTCTACGGGCTGCTCATGCGCGAGCACCTCGCCGCGGGCGACCCCCATCCCGGCAACTACCTGCTCGCCGACGACGGCCGCGTCTGCTTCCTGGACTTCGGGCTGATGCGCCGCGTCGACCCCGAGTACCTGCAGGGCGAGCGGGAGCTGGCCCGCGCCGTCATCGCCGGCGACGCGACCGGCGTGCACCGGGGCCTGGCCGAGCTGGGCTACCTCCCCGATCCCACCGCGTTCGAGCCGCAGGACGTGCTCGACCAGCTCGCCTCGGCGGGCGAGTGGTACTTCGTGGAGGGCTACCGGCGCCTGGATCCCGAGTACGTGCGCGACATGATCGAGCTGACCAGCTCGCCCCGCTCTCCGCACTTCCAGAACATGCGCAAGCAGACGGTGCCGCCGCAGGCGCTGCTCATCCGCCGCATGGAGGGCCTGCTCTTCGCGGTCCTCGGCGAGCTGCGCGCTGGCGGCGACTGGGGCCGGCTGTCGCTGGAGTACATCGCCGACGAGTCCCCCTCGACGCCGCTGGGGCGCGAGGAGGACGAGCACTACCGGGCGCGCGCCTGACCCTCGCGCCCGGCGCTTCTCCCTGGTGAGAAGCGTGGTGACCCGGCGCCGGACGCGTACTACGCTCCGTGGATGCTGAAGATCGACGGAGTGGACGACCTCAAGAGCCGGATCGGTCAGGAGCTGGGCGTCAGCGACTGGTACGAGGTGACGCAGGAGGCGGTCGACGAGTTCGCCCGGGTCACCGAGGACTTCCAGTGGATCCACGTCGACGCCGAGCGGGCGAAGGAGACGCCGTTCGGGGGCACGATCGCCCACGGGCTGTTCACCCTGTCGCTCGGCCCGAAGTTCTCCTACACCCTGTTCGAGGTGTCGGGCTTCACGTTCGGCCTCAACTACGGCTACGGCAAGGTGCGCTTCCCCGCTCCGGTCCCCATCGGATCGAAGCTGCGGATGCGCGCGACGCTGGAGTCGGTCGAGGACGTGCCGGGCGGCGTGCAGTTCATCGTCGTGCAGACCTTCGAGGTCGAGGGCGCCGGCAAGCCGGCGTGCGTCGCCGAGGCGCTCGCTCGGGCGTACACCTAGGACAGAAGCGGGCCCGCGCGCGCTCCAAGGTGCATAGACCTGGCCGGATCGGGCGCTGATCGGGCCAGGACGACGTTGTGCCGGGACTATGCTCGGTGGATGAGCACCGTCACCTCCGAAGCCGCCGTCCTCGACGCGGCGCCGAACACCCTGTACATCGCCGGCGAGTGGCGGGACGCGACCGGCGGCGCGACGCTCCCGGTCGAGGATCCGGCCACGGGCGAGACGCTGGTCGACGTGGCCGACGCGACGGTCGACGACGCGCTGTCGGCGCTCGACGCCGCGGACGGCGCGTTCGCGTCGTTCAAGCGCGTGCCGGCCCGTGAGCGCTCGGACATCCTGCGCCGCACCTACGACCTGATGGTCGAGCGCGCGGACGACCTCGCGCTGCTGATGACGTTGGAGATGGGCAAGCCGATCCCGGAGTCCAAGGCCGAGGTGCTGTACGCCGCCGCCTACCTGCGCTGGTACTCGGAGGAGGCGGTGCGCATCGACGGCCGCTTCGGGCCGCACGAGAACGGCGGCAACTACGTGCTGACGATGCAGCAGCCGGTCGGTCCGTGCCTGTTCATCACCCCGTGGAACTTCCCGCTGGCGATGGGCACCCGCAAGATCGGCCCGGCCATCGCCGCCGGCTGCACCGTGGTCGTCAAGCCGGCCAAGCAGACGCCGCTGTCGATGCTGATGCTGGCCAAGCTGTTCGAGGAGGCCGGCCTGCCCGCAGGCGTCCTCAACGTGGTCACCGCGAAGTCCTCGGGCTCGACGATGGCCCCGCTCATCGCCGACTCCCGCCTGCGCAAGCTGTCCTTCACCGGCTCCACGGAGATCGGCAAGCAGCTCATCGGCCAGGCGGCCGAGCAGGTGCTGCGCGTGTCGATGGAGCTGGGCGGCAACGCTCCCTTCCTGGTCATGGAGGACGCCGACCTGGACCGTGCCGTCGAGGGCGCGCTGATCGCCAAGATGCGCAACATGGGCGAGGCGTGCACCGCGGCCAACCGCTTCCTGGTGCACGAGTCGGTGGCCGACGCGTTCGCGGAGCGGCTCGGCGCGGCGATGGGCGACCTCGTCGTGGGTCGCGGCACCGAGGACGCCACGAAGGTCGGGCCGCTGATCGACCAGACGTCGCGCGAGAAGGTCCAGGAGCTGGTGGCCGACGCGACCGACCGCGGCGCGACCGTGGTGACCGGCGGCGCGCCCGTCGGCGAGCGCGGCTACTTCTACGCCCCGACCGTGCTCAACGGGGTGCCGGCGGACGCCCGCCTGCTCACCGAGGAGATCTTCGGCCCGGTGGCCCCGATCACCACGTTCGCCACCGACGACGAGGCGATCGCGGCCGCCAACGCGACCGAGTACGGCCTCGCCGCGTACGTCTTCGCCCAGGACATCAACCGCGCGTTCAAGGTCATCGACGGCCTCGACACCGGCATGATCGGCTTCAACCAGGGCATGGTCTCCAACGCCGGCGCCCCCTTCGGCGGCGTCAAGCAGTCCGGCTTCGGCCGCGAAGGCGGCCCCGAGGGCCTGAAGGAGTACCTGAGCACGAAGTACGTCGCCCTGAACGTGGGGTAGGGACGGGCGCCGGGAGGCGCGGGATCCGAACCTGGCGTGCTTTCCCTCCAAATGCGAGGGAAAGCACGCCACCTTCGGAATTGGCCCCGGATACGCTGCCCCCATGCCCCGCTTCGTCGACCTGTCCGCTCCGATCGCGCAGAGTCCCGCTGAGCTGCCGGACATCCTGCGCACGGACATCGCGTACACGGACCACCAGCAGGGCGCGAAGGACATCGAGGCGCTGACCGGGGTCACGCCGGACCTGCTGCGGGACGGGGAGGGGTGGACGGTCGAGAGCTTCACCAACTTCGGCACGCACAGCTCCACCCACGTCGACGCGCCGTGGCACTACAACTCGACCGCCGGCGGCAGGAAGGCGCAGACGATCGACGAGCTGCCGCTCGAGTGGTTCCACGCGCCGGGCGTGAAGCTCGACATGACGCGCAAGGCGGATGGGGACGCGGTCACCTCCTCGGAGATCGCGGCGGAGCTCGACCGGATCGGGCACGAGCTGCGGCCGCGGGACATCGTCCTCGTCCACACCGGGCGCGACGCGCGCTACGACGACCCCGGCTACATGGCCTACGGGCCGGGCGTCACCGCCGAGGCCACGCACTGGCTGTACGACCGCGGCGTGCGCGTGATGGGAATCGACGCGTGGGGCTGGGACCGGCCGCTGTGGATGCAGGCGCAGGAGGCCAAGGCCAAGCAGGAGGCCGGCATCTTCTGGGCGGCCCACCAGGCGAACCTCGCCTACGCGCAGATCGAGCGCCTGTTCAACCTCGGCGCCCTCCCGGACACCGGCTTCACGGTCTCCTGCTTCCCGCTCAAGGTGGTCGGCGGCAGCGCCGGCCCGACGCGCGCGGTCGCCATCCTCGACGACTGACAGCTCGGTACCGCATAGCGGTACTCAGCTGTCACTCGTGGCCGTGGCCGCGGCCGCGCCGCCACGTCCAGCACGACTGACGGTCGTCTCCAGGGGTTTTCGACCGCTGGTCCGGGCGCCCCCTCACACCGTGTACCGGCGGTCCGTTTTTTCGCACGGGAGCGGAACCTATCGTCGGCGAGGCCGGTCCAGCGGCATCCTCGCGTAGTGGCGCGGGGGCCGTGGTCGGCGCACCCGTCCGCTCCCGATCCCAGAGGGGTCCACCGCTCCATGACGCACACCGTCCTCCGCCGCGCGTTGCGCGCGGCGATCGCCTGTACGGCGGCCACGGCGCTCTTGCCCGCGGCCGCCGCCGAGGCGTCCACCTGGACCGTCGACGACGACAAGGTCCAATGCCCGAACGCCAAGTACACGTCCATCCAGTCCGCCGTGAACCAGGCCGCGCCGTGGGACACGATCAAGGTCTGCGACGGCACGTACCTGGAGTCGTCCACGCCCGCCTCGACGACGGTCTCGCCGTCGCAGACGGGTTCCAAGAACGGCCTGACGATCACCAAGCCACTGACCATCAAGGGCACCGGCGCCGGCAAGGTCAGCATCCAGCCCGCCCCGTCGCTCGCCCCCACGCTGGCCGGCACCGTGCCGTACCTGCGGGACAGCGGCGGCAACGTCATCTCGATCTCCCGGCAGGCCGCCGGCTCCACCGATGACAACGAGAACCGCGTCGACATCTCCGGCGTGACCGTCGAGTCGCCGACCGTCTTCGTCGAGGCGGGCATCTCCTACTTCAACACCTCGGGCACGCTGAGCAACAGCAAGGTCGGCCCGCTCAAGCGCGCCGCCGACAGCACCGAGCTGGCCGCCAACCCGCACGGGTGGGGCGTCGTGATGACCAACCACCTGATCGGCGCCGAGGCCGGCGTCCAGCGGCAGGTCAACATCGTCGGCTCGCTCATCACCGGCTACCAGTCGGGCGGCGTGCTGTTCGACGACTCCCGCGGCACCGACGGCAACGCGACCACGCTGCAGCGGTCCGGCATCAAGGCCTACGGCCGGGTCAGCAAGTCGCTGATCCAGGGCTCCGGGCCCAGCTCGCTGATCCCCCAGACCGGCGTGCAGTGGCACGCGGGCCAGCGCGGGTCGATCACCGAGAGCACGGTGACCGGCAACTTCTACGACCCCGATCCGCGCCGCTCGGTGGGCATCCTCCTGACCGACGCGGAGACCCTCGCCGACCCGTCCAACCCGACGGTCCGCGGCTGGTGGGCGACGCAGAACAAGATCACCGGCAACGGCTACGGGATGTTCAACGCCGACATCACCAACGCCTCCGTGCGCCTCGGTGCTCCGGCGGCGGCCACCCCCGGCGGCGGCGTCCTGGGCTTCGAGAACTACTGGGGCTGCAACGCCGGCCCGGTGGTCGGCGCGCAGAGCACGACCAACGCGGTCACGAGCTGCCAGGGCATCTCGGGGCTCGACGCGGCCGCCACCCCGGCCCAGAGCATCGAGCGCGGCGTCACGATGACCGCCGCTCCGTACCAGCCGGCCGTGCCGCTGCCGACCGTCGATGATGTGCCGCAGGCCGTCTTCGAGGACCCCGTCGACGGGTCCGAGGTGCCGGCCGCCGAGGCCATCGACCCGGTCGTGACGGCCACGGACGACTTCGGCGTGCGGTCGGTGAGCATGACCGCCGACGGCGTCGACCTCGGGACGCAGGCGACGTTCCCCTACACGTTCTCCTACACCCCGGCGTACGAGCAGATGGGCGACGTCGTGACGTTCGAGACGACGGTGACCGACAGCGCGGGCCAGACGACGACGAAGACCGCGCAGGTGACGGTCGTGCCGCCAGACGGCTACGCGCCGATCACCGTCACGCCGGCCGCCGAGGACCTCGGCGAGGTGCTGCTCGGCGAGGCGAAGGGCACCGACGTGACCGTGCTCAACAGCGGCGAGCTGGACCTCACGGTCGGGACCGTCGCGCTGCAGGGCGCGGGCTACGCGCTCGGCGAGAGCACGTGCACCGAGGCGCTGGTGCTGCTGCCCGGCGAGACGTGCACCGTCCCGCTGGCGTTCGCGCCGACCGAGGCCGGCGCCTCCTCCGCCCTCCTCGACGTGCCCTTCGACACCGTCGCCGGCGGGGGCATCGCCTCCGCGGACGTGACCGGCACGGGCCTCGCGCCCACCCCGCCGGTCGAGGAGCCGCCCGTGGTCGAGCCGCCGGTGGTGGAGCCACCGGTCGTCCCGCCCCCGCCGCCCCCGGTCGTCAAGGGGGTCAAGCACAGCCTCGCCGGCACGGCGCGGGTGTCGCTGTCGGGCAAGGTGACGCTCGGCTCGCTCGTGTGCGGCACGGCCGCGAAGTGCACGACCAAGGTGACGGCGAAGGTCAAGCTCGCGGGCCGGACCTACACGTTCAGCAGGACGGTGACCGCCGCGAAGGGCAAGAAGGCGGACATCACCGTGACGCTGAGCCGGGCCGCGCGCACCGGGCTGAAGAAGGCCGCGTTCCATCGCGGCCGGATGAGCGTGACGGCGAAGGCGACGGACACCGGCGGGAGCACCGACTCCCGGACCAAGACGATCACGATCGGAGCGTAGGGCCATGTCCATGATGCAACGCAGCTCGAAGCTCCGCCGCCGCTCGCTGTCCGTGCTCACCGCGCTGCTGGCGGGGATCGCGGCGGTGGGAGCCGCGCCGGCGATCGCCGACGCGGACGTCCCCGACCCGTTCGAGCGGGGGCCGCACAAGTACACGACGATGGTCCCGTACGTGGCGGGCACCGTGAACCTGCAGGAGCCCAGCGGGACCGGGGGCGCGGCCACCGGCACGTCCGCGGCGGTCACCCTGCAGGTCCGGGGCTCGGCCTACTACCCGACGGACACCACGGCCCCCGCGCCGCTGGTGGTGCTGGTGCACGGCAACCACGGCTCGTGCGACTTCGGCAGCTCGCCGGCGTGCACGCAGTTCAAGCAGAACGAGGTGGGGTACGGCTACCTGGCCGAGAACCTCGCCAGCTGGGGGTACAACGTCATCTCGATCTCCCAGGATCAGATGATCACCTACCAGGACGGCACGGCGCGCGGCATGCACAACCGCCGCCTGCTCATCGCGGCGACGCTGGACGCGTTCTACGCGGCCAACCAGGGCGCGATCCCCGAGGGACCCAACAGCAACCTCGGCAGCCGGTTCGTGGGGAAGATCGACTTCTCCCGCATCGGCATGATGGGGCACTCCCGCGGCGGCGACGTCGTGACGAGCTACCTGGACTACAACCGGACCCGGCCGAGCCCGGGGCGGCGGTACGACATCCGCGGGGTGATCGCGCTGGCGCCGACGGATTTCGAGCGCCGGGCGCCCTACGGGTCGGCGTTCCTGAACATCCAGCCGCTGTGCGACGGCGACGTCACCTCCCAGCACGGCGCCCGGATGTTCGAGCGGGGCCAGGTCGTGTCGCCGGGCGATCCGTTCCCGAAGATCCAGTTCGCGGTCAACGGGGCCAACCACAACTGGTTCAACACGGTGTGGCGGACCGACGGCGACGACTCGACCTCGACGGACGCCGCGTGCGGCAACCCGTCGACGATCGCCAACGTCTCCTCCAACACGACGCTGGGCCGACCCACGTACGCCAACCAGGACCCGCTGCTGGCCCCGGCCACCACGACGGTCCGCCTGAGCGGCAACGCGTACCTCGGGGCGTACACGTGGGAGAAGCGCGGCTCGGGCGACCCGACGCTGATGGGCGACCAGCAGCGCATCGGCCTGGCCACGATGAACTCGTTCTTCCGGCGCTACGTCGGCGGGGAGACCGCGTTCGACCCGTACATGACCGGGGAGCTGGCCGCCGACGAGGGCGGCCCCCAGTTCGCCAGCCAGGCGTGCCCGACCAGCGTGGTCGGCATGCGCATCTCCTGTGACGACCGCGTGCTGACCAACTACTACGCGGGCGCCCCGGAGCGCGAGGACGTCATCGGGCCGGAGCCCGACGATCCCCTCACGAAGACGGGCCTGGGCACCGGGCTGACCGGCGTCGGGTTCAGCAACCCGTACCGGGCGCAGGACGGCATCCAGCCGGTGCCGGCCGACACCCCGGTGGGCTACGACTGGTGCAACCCGGAGACCCCGCACTACACGGCGTCGGCCATCGGGTTCCCGACCGAGCTGCTGGGCTGGAAGGCCTGCCCGCAGCCCGCGACCTCGGCGCTCGGCGGCAGCGCCAGCACCCCGGTCAACGCCTCGTACGGGCTGCAGCTGGCCCTGGCGTGGAACGACCCGGTGACCGCGACCGGCGCCCCGGCGAAGCTCACGACGCGGATCCCCGCGGCGCGCGGCGACGTGACGAAGTTCAAGGCGCTCAGCCTCGCGACCGCCGTGAACTTCTTCGACGACCGCAACGGCGAGCGGACGGCGGAGGCCGGCTGGAACCCCAGCGCGATGACGCAGGACTTCACCATCGCGGTGACCGACAGCAAGGGCCACGAGGGCAAGGTGTCCGCGGCGGATCCCCGCTACGGCAACGCCCTGCACTCGCCGATCGGCTCGATCAGCTCCCGCGTCCACGTGATCCTGGACGAGCTGCGCGTCCCGCTGGCGGACTTCGCCGCGCAGGGCGTGGACCTGACGAAGCTCCGCAAGCTGGAGTTCCGGTTCGGTGAGGCGGGCAAGCCCGTCTCGGGCAACATCCAGCTCGCCGACGTCGGCTTCCAGGAGCTGGCGAGCGGCCCGGCGGTGTTCAACGAGAACCCGGCGCCGACCGGCCCGGCCAGCGGCCCGACGGCGGGGCCGGACCCGGCGGCGCTGATCGCGGCCACGGCCCGGATCCCGGAGACGGCGGCCAACCCGGAGCCGATCGGGATCGACGGGGCGCTCGCGCCCGCCGTCACGTCCCGCGCGTCGTCGAGCGCGGCGACGTGCACGGACACGACGGCCCCGAAGAGCGCCATCGCCTCGGCCAAGGTGGTCAAGGGCAGGCTGGTGATCGCGGGCACCGCCAGCGACGCGGGCTGCGCCAAGCTCGCCTCGGTGCAGGTCGGCCTCTACCGGTCGGCCGGCAAGGGGAAGCTGAAGGCGGTCCTGCCCACGGGCAAGCTCAGCAAGGTGCGGCCGACGACGGCCGTCCCGATGCTCGTCGCCCACGGCAAGAGCAGCTGGACGGTGAGGATCCCCAAGCCGGGGAAGGCGACCTACACGGTCGTCCTGAAGGCGATCGACGGCGCCGGCAACGTGCAGGCGTCGAAGCCCAGCACGCTGAAGGTGCGCTGAGCCGGATCCGGCGCACGAGTGACAGCTCGCTACCGCATCGCGGTACGCAGCTGTCACTCGTGGCGGCCGGGCGGGCCTACTTGCCGAAGGCCTCGGAGCCGGAGGCCATCTTGCGCAGGTCCATCGCGACCGCGTAGACCTGCTCGTCCACGCCGCGGGCCAGCGCGACCTCGCGCAGGCCCTTGCCGGTGGCGGCGGCCTCCTTGACGATCTCGCCGGCCAGGTCGTACCCGATGTGCGGGTTGAGCGCGGTGGCCGAGGCGAGCGTCCCCTCGGCGGAGGCGATGACGCCCTCCTTGTTCACCTTGATGCCGTCCACGCACTTCTCGGCGAAGATCGTCGAGGTGGTCGACAGCAGGTGGATCGACTGGAGCAGGTTGCGCGCGATCAGCGGGATGCGCACGTTCAGCTCGAACTGGCCCTGCATGCCGCCGATGGTGATCGCGGTGTCGTTGCCGATGACCTGCGCCGACACCTGCAGGACGACCTCGGGGATGACCGGGTTGACCTTGCCCGGCATGATCGACGAGCCCTTCTGCAGCTCGGGCAGGAAGATCTCCCCGATGCCCACGCGCGGGCCGGAGCCCATCAGCGCGAGGTCGCCGGCGATCTTCGTCAGCGAGACGGCGACGACCTTGAGCGCGCCGGACAGCTCGACGAGCGCGTCGCGGTTGGCCTGCGCCTCGAACGGGTCGGCCGGCCCCTCGATCTTCAGCCGGGTGTCCTTGGCCAGGATGCGCCGCACCTTGGTCGCGAACTGCGGGTGCGTGTTCAGGCCCGTGCCCGTGGCGGTGCCGCCGAGCGGGATCTGGCGGACGTGGACGAGCGCGGCCTCGATGCGCTCGCGGCCCAGGCGGATCTGCGCGGCGTAGCCGCCGAACTCCTGGCCGAGCGTGACGGGCACGGCGTCCATGAGGTGCGTGCGGCCGGACTTGACGACGTCCTTGAACGACTTGGCCTTCTTGTCGAACGAGCGCTCGAGCTTCTTCAGCGCGGGCAGCAGCGTGTTCGTCGCCTGGTCGAGCGCGGCGAGGTGCACCGCGCTGGGGAAGACGTCGTTGGACGACTGCCCCATGTTCACGTGGTCGTTCGGGTGCGCGCCGGACAGCGTCGCGAGGACCTCGTTGGTGTTCATGTTCGACGAGGTGCCCGAGCCGGTCTGGAAGACGTCGATCGGGAACTGGTCGTCGTGCGTGCCGGCGGCCACGGCGGCCGCGGCCTCGGAGATCTTGGCGGCGAGCTCCGCGTCGAGCAGGCCGAGGTCGGCGTTGACCAGGGCGCCGGCGCCCTTGATGCGGGCGATCCAGTGGATGACCTCGACGGGCACGCGCTCGCCGGATACCGGGAAGTTGTCGACCGCCTTGGCGGTCTCGCCGCCGTACAGACGCTTCTTGGCCATGGTGACTCCTGTCGATTCAGGTTGCGAAAGAGATTCGTTCTGAGGGGCGGCGGACGATAGTCCGCTGGGGATCGGCGCGTCCGCTCGGCGGTCAGCCGCAGAACGCCGACAGCTCGCGCGCGACGCCGACCGGGTCGTCGTAGGCGAGCAGGTAGCCGGTGTCGGGAAGCACGCGCAGCTGCGCGTCGGGCAGCAGGTCGAGCGCCTCCTCGGCGCCCTGCAGCGGGTGCAGCGGGTCGCGGTCGGCCCACAGCAGGAGGGTCGGCGCGGTGATGCGGGCGTAGGCGTCGAGCAGGTCCCGGCGCGGGCCGGCCGGCCACGAGCGGGCGTGCCGGGCCCAGGCCCGGGCGCGCTCCGTGTTGCCGCCGACGTCGGCGAACGCGTGGCGGTAGAGGTCCTCGGCCGCGGGGTTGCCGCGGGCGCTCAGCTGCCGGCCGCGGCTGGGCCGGAAGACGAGCCGGGCGCCGTGGCTGAGGGCGCGATCCAGCCCTGGCACGGCGGCGGCCCGGGCGGTGGCCCGCCACAGCGTGCGGCGCGTGCCGTGCTCGGGGGGGCGGTGCAGGGCGTTGGGCATCAGCACCAGGCGTCCCGGCTGCAGCTGCTCGCGCGCGGCGGCGTCCAGCAGCAGCTCGGCGCCGAGGCCGTGGCCCGCGACGTTCGGCCGGCGGCCGGCGACCCCGTGGCAGAACGCGCCGACCACCTCGGCCATCCACTCGGGGGTGTACGGGTGGCGCGGGCGATCCTCGGAGTCGCCGTGCAGCGGCAGGTCCGGCAGGACGACCCGGAAGCGGTGCGTGAGGTGCTCGACGACGGGGGCGAACTCGCGGTGCGTGAGCGTGGCGGAGTGCAGCAGCACGAGCGCCGGCCCGACCCCCGCCTCGCGGTACGCGACGCGGGCGCCGTCGCGGTGATGCCAGAGACGCAGCTTCACGACCTCGCCGATCCTCCTGCTCTGGGCCCCTTGACGTTCGGGTCGCTGGGGCCAAACCTGTGCAAAGGCGCGGATCCCGTTGCGATGCGGGCGCGCCGGTCGAGACTAGCGATCATGGATCCCGTGTCTTCCCGGCCGCTGCCGGCGGCCCCTTCCGCGCTGGGCCTGACGGCCTCGCAGGCGGCCCGGCACCTGGGCGTCTCGCTGAGCACGGTGCGCCGCTGGTCCGACCTCGGGCACCTGCGGGGCTACCGCACCCCGGGCGGGCAGCGCCGGTTCAGCCCGGATCAGCTCGACGCCTTCCTGCGCTCCCTCGAACCCGAGGATTGTTCGGAACACTGATACTGTGGTCCGGTGCCGACCGGACCCGTGCCCCGCAGCTCCGTCCCCGACGTCGTCTTCCTGCGCCTGCGCGAGGCGATCCTCGCCGGCCGGTACGCGCCCGGTGAGCGGCTCCCCACCCAGCGGGCGCTGGCCGCCGACCTGCGGGTGAACATGGCCTCGGTCCGCGAGGCGCTGAAGCGGCTGGAGCAGCTACGCCTCGTGGAGGTCCGCCACGGCGACGCCACCCGCGTGCTGGACTGGCGGCGCTCCGGCGGCCTGGAGGCGCTCGCCGTCCTCGGGCACATGGACGTGGAGCTCGCCACGGCGCTGTTCGAGGCCCGGCGCCTGCTCCTCGTCGAGGCGGCGCGGCTCGCGGCGGAGCGCCGCACGTCCGCGCAGGCCGAGCAGCTCGCGGAGCTGGCCGTCGCCGTCGCGGCCGCCCCCGACGACGACGCGGCGCTGCTGGCCGACTGGGTCTTCATGGCCGAGCTGGTCGAGGCGGCCGGCAACCTGATCTTCCAGCTCATCGCCAACTCGGTGCGCGAGCTGTACCTGCCCAACGCCGCGGCGTTCACCGCGCTGGTCGCGGGGCGCGAGGAGCTCGCGCCCCACTACGCCGCGGCCGCCGCGGCCATCGGAGAGGGCGACGGCGACGGGGCGGCCGGGGCCGTCGAGGCGCTGGCCCGGGCGCAGGAGTCGCGCATGCTGGAGTCGCGGTGAGCGCGGGCCTGGACGCCTTCGTCGCGGCGGGGCCCGGGCCGCTGCCCGCGGTGCTGCGGGTCCTCCTGGCCGTCGCCCGCCGCCCCCGCGGCCGGGCGCTGCTGGGCCGCTTCCCCCGCATCCAGACGGCGGTGCACGCCGCGCTCTCGTTGGGACGCTACGACGACCCGGCGGTGAGCCGGGCGCTGGGCTGGGACGCGGCCGCCGTCGTCGCCCGGGGCCGCGCGCTGCGGCGGGCCGAGGGCCGGCCGTGAGCGCGCCGGCGTCGGCGTCCCGGACGCTGGAGGCCGACGTCTGCGTGATCGGCGCGGGCGCGGGCGGCGCGGTGGTCGCCGCTGAGCTGGCCGAGGGGGGCGCGCGCGTGGTCGTGCTCGAGCAGGGCCCGGTCCACGATCCGGGGACGTTCACGGCCCGGCCGCCGGAGATGCTCGCCCGGCTCTACCGCGACGGCGGGCAGACGACGACGGTCGGCACGCCGCCGATCCTCCTGCCCCTCGGCCGCGGCGTGGGCGGGACCACCCTCGTCAACTCGGGCACGTGCTTCCGCACGCCGCCGGCGGTGCTCGACCGCTGGCGCGAGGACTTCGGATTGGACCTCGACGAGGCGGGCCTGGCCCCGCTCTTCGACCGCGTCGAGCGCGCGCTGTCGGTCGCCGAGGTCACGCCCGAGCTGGCGGGCGCCAACGCCGCGATCGCGCGGCGCGGGGCCGAGCGCCTCGGCTGGTCCCACGGGTACCTGCGCCGCAACGCGCGCGGGTGCGTCGGGTCCGGCGTCTGCGTCTTCGGCTGCCCCACGTCGGCCAAGCAGCACACCGGCATCACCTACCTGCCGCGCGCCGTGGCCGCCGGGGCGCGCGTCGTCACCGGCGCCGACGTGCGGCGCGTCGACGTCCGGGGCGGTCGGGCGCGCGCGGTCCACGCGCGCCTCCAGGGCGGTGGGCGCCTGGAGGTGCGGGCGCCCACCGTCGTGGTCTGCGCCGGCACGATCCACACCCCGCTCCTGCTCGCCCGCAACGGCCTGGGCGGCGCCTCGGGCCAGCTCGGCCGCAACCTCGCGCTGCATCCGGCGACCGCCGCGTTCGCCCGCATGGACGAGGTGGTCGACATGGCGCGTGGGGTGCCCCAGAGCCTGTACATCGACGAGTTCGCGCGCCAGGGCATCATGTTCGAGGGCGTCGCCGGGCCTCCCGGGTACGCGGCGATGTCGTTGCCGCTCACCGGCGAGCCCCACCGCGCGGCGATGGCCGACTACCGGCGCCTGGCCCAGTTCGGGCTGATGGTCAGCGACGCGTCGCGGGGCCGGGTCCGCTCGCTCGCCGGCCGTCCGGTCATCCAGTACGCGCTGGTCGAGGCCGACGTCGCCAAGTTCCGCGTCGGCCTGGCCCGGCTGGAGGAGCTGTTCCTCGCCGCGGGGGCGCGCGAGGTCCTGCTGCCGCTGCCGCCCGGCGTCCGCCCCGAGCACGCGCGGGCCCGTGACCTGAAGCTGATGGCCTTCCATCCCCTCGGCACGGCGCGCGCCGCCGCGCGGGCCACCGACGGGGTGGTCGACGGCGACCTGGCCGTGCACGGCGTCGAGGGCGTCTTCGTGGCCGACGGCTCCGTCGTCCCCAGCGCGCTGGGCGTCAACCCCCAGCTCACGATCATGGCGCTGGCCACCCGCCTGGCCTTCCGGCTGCTCGCGCGCGGCGCGGACGCCCGCCCGCCCGCACCACCCACCGCATCGCCCCCCGAGGAGGAGACCGCATGTCGTTCCTGATCGACGCCCCCTGGCTCTACGCGAGCGGGCGCGCCTACGCCGCCGCCACCGCGGACGAGCCCGACCGGCCGGGCCGCGACGCCGCGATCGCGGCCGCGACCATGGCCGTGTTCTGGGGCGTCAGCGTCTCGCTCTACCTGGACCGCGGCTGGACGCGGCCGATCTGGCGGGCGTGCCGCGCGCGCTCCGGTCGCGACTGGATGCTCAACTCCGGCGTGCTGCGGATCGACCACCGCCGCGACGACGTGACGACGCACCTGGTCGCCGGGGCGATCTTCGCCACCTATCCGATGTGGCTGTGGGCCGGGATGCGGCACGGCCGCTGAGCGGGCCCGCCGGCCGCGCGTCTAGCGCGACGCCGCGTCGTTCATCCGGCGCTGGATGTCCAGCTCGCGGTCGAAGTCGGCCGCGTCCGCGTGGCGGTAGTCCGTGCCCTCGCCGGTGAGCACGGCGGCCAGCGCCTCGACGTAGCGGCCCTCCAGCTGCGTGCCGCTCACCCGCCGCAGCTCGTTGAGCGCCTCGAAGGAGCTCATCGGCGTGCGGTACGTGTCGGGCGCGGTGAGCGTGTCGTACACCTCGGCGACCGCCACCACCTTGGCCATCTCCGGGATCTCGTCGCCGCGCAGGCGCCGCGGGTACCCGCGGCCGTCGAGGCGCTCGTGGTGGGCGTGGACGATCTCGGCGATCGGTCCGTAGACCCCCACGTCCTTCAGCAGCATCGCGCCGATCTCGGGGTGGCGGCGGATGTCGCGCCAGTCCTCCTCGGTGAGGACGACGTCGCGCTCCATGACCCGGTCCGACAGCGCGAACCGCCCGATGTCGTGGAGCAGCCCGGCGGTGTGGGCCAGCTCCTGGTCGCGGGCGCCGAAGCCGGCCTCGCGCGCGATGTCGCGGGAGAAGCGGGCGACGCCGGCGCAGTGGCGGGCGGCGCGGGAGTCGCGCGCGTCGAGGGTGCGCACGAGGCTGGAGAGCACGCCCCAGGAGAGGTTGGCGTACTCCTTCGTGCGGTCGCGCGCGCGGATGACCAGGTGCGACATGTAGCCGAACGCGGCGACGAGGAGCACGACGAGCAGCCCGGCCTCGACCCCGACGTCGGCGTAGATCGCGGCGATCAGGACGATCATCGCGATGTTGAAGGCGAGCGCCGGGAAGAGCGAGACCGGCATCCGCAGCGCCGCGCGCACCGAGCCGCCGAAGGCGAGCGAGCTGAGCAGGCCGACGAGGAGGAAGTTCAGCGTCAGCACGACGATCGAGGTCAGCGCCAGGAAGCCGAGCCAGGCGATGTCGCCGGGGTCGATGTCGCCCGCGAGCTCCTCGAAGAACAGGGAGCCGGCGACGGCGGGCGCGACGATCGCGCCGAGGTTGATCAGCGGCTTCATCGGCTCGTAGCGCCGCACCGCCCAGGTGCCGAGCTCGGTGAAGACGTTCACCGCGAACGTCCCGGCGGGGCCGAGGAAGGCGATGGCCAGCATGGAGCAGCCGAAGTCGGCGGCGATGAGGACCGTCCCCTCGTAACGGGCGGCGAGCAGGCTGCCGACCAGCGCCAGCGGGGCGAGGACGTAGAGGAGGGAGGAGTCGAGCGACGAGTGGTCGGCCGTGATGAAGACGACCGTCGCCGCGACGAAGAGGGCGGCGGAGAGGCCCGCCGCGAGGAACCGGCGGCCGGGCGTCGCGGCGAGCGCGACGGGAACGGAGGCGTCGGTCACACGGCTGACGGTAGCGCCAACCGCGGACCGGCCTCAGGACGAATGACTAGCCGACGCGGAAGTGACCGGCGAACGCGGCGAGCGAGGCGAGCGAAGCGGCGATGAGGCCGGCGCGGATCTTGATGTTCTGCATGGTGGCTCCTTCGGAAGCGGACGGGGTTCCTGAACGAGGTCGAGCCTGCCAGCGCCCAAGGGAGATCTCCCGCAGTGCATAGACTTTGGACGAGAATTCGTGCAGAATCTGTCGCTAAGGCACTGCAAACACCGTGCCGTGATCCGCTTCCCCGTTCGTGCGTACGCTCAAGACCAGTGAGGCTGCGGCCCTCCTCAACGTCAGTCCGAACACTTTGCGGGCTTGGGAGCGCCGATTCGGTTATCCCAAGCCTCAACGCTCACCGGGTCAGCACCGCATGTACACCCACGGTGACGTGGCCGCGTTGCGCGACGCGCTGCAGGAGGGCCTGTCGATCTCCTCGGCCGTCTCCCGCGCCCGCGAGGCGGTGAGCGGGGACACCAACGTCCTGGCCGGCGCGCTCGGCTCCTACGAGCTGGACCGGGCCGAGACGGCGATGGAGGGCGCGATCGCGCTGCGCTCCGTCGAGCGCTCGGTGGAGGAGGTGCTGCTGCCGGGGCTGCAGGAGATCGGCGAGCGGCACGGCTTCGACTCCGCCCCGTGGGCCTTCGCGGCGCGCTGGGGCCGCGACTGGCTGCTGCGCGCGCAGCGCCTCTCCCCGCCGCCCAACCGCGCGGTCACCGTGCTCATCGGCGACGCCACCGGCGGCGACCTGGAGATGGACGCGCTGGCGATGCGCGCGCTCGAGCTGTTCTGCTCGCGGGCCGGCGCCCGCGTCCTGCCCCTTCCGGTGTCCGGCGTGTCCGGCCTGGCCGAGGTCATCACGGCCTTCTCCCCGCAGGCGGTGGTGATCGCCGGCGCGAGCGTGGCCGACGACGACGTCGCCCGCTGGGCCTACGGCGTGCGCACCGTGTCCGGCGCCCTCCCGGTCGCGCTCTTCCGCCGCGTATCCCGCGGCCGCACCACTGGCGCGACGCTGCTGGACGACGGGCCGCTGGAGGCGCACCGCCAGGTGCTCGGCATCGTCGACTCCCAGTACGTCAGCCCCTTCGCCCCCGCCGCTCCGGAGCTGCCGGAGGCGGAGCTCGCGTTCGACGACGCCGTCCCCTCGGTCGGACGTAGGTGGCTACAGGCGTGAGCGGTTCGCGGCACCTGCGTGTCGTAGCCTCTGGGAGGAAACCCCAACCGCAGGTCAGTTTTTGCGGACATTGCGGGGTTCGGCCGGACCCGGGCGAGACTGCGCGGGTGTGCACCGCGTGTGGGCTCGGCGTGCTCATCACCGCCGACGCGGATGCGGTCCCGGCCGTCGGATCGTCGTTCATGGTCGTCGACGCGTCGCTGCGCGTGTGCGCGCTGTCGCACGAGGCCGAGACGCTGCTCGGGGTGGACGAGCCCCACGCGATCCACCGGCCCGTGACCGACTTCCTCGTCCCGGCCGACACCGAGGGGCCCGGTCCGGGCGCCCTGGTCACCGAGATCCTCAGCGCGGGCAGCGGCGGCGAGCCGCTGCGCACCGTGCTGCGCCCGTCGGGCGAGTACGGCGTGCGCCTGTTCGCGCGCGTCGCCGCGTGCGGTCCGCCCCGCGCGGCCCTGCTCGTGCTCGACGAGCAGTAGCCGCCTCCTCCCGCTGCACGGGATCTTTCACGGTGCAGATGCGCTTGCCGCGGTTGCGGGAACGTGGGCAAACCTCCCTAATCCTCTCCATGGGCGTCATCCGCACCAACGCCGCCGCCGGCATGCTCGGCGTCAGCGCCAACACGCTGCGCAGCTGGGAGCGGCGCTTCGCGTTCCCCACGCCGCGCCGGACGACGGGCGGCCACCGGCAGTACGCGCTGGACGAGATCGAGGCGCTGCGCGCGGCGCTGGAGGAGACCAACAACATCTCCTCGGCGGTCTCCGTGGCGCAGAAGCGGGGCGCGGGTCCGTCGACCCCCTCGCGGCTGCGCTCCGCGCTGGGCCGGTTCGACGAGACCGAGGCCGATCGCCTGCTGGAGGAGAGCCTGGCCCTGCGTTCGCTGGAACGCACGGTCGAGGAGCTGCTGCTGCCCACGCTGGAGGACCTGGCCGCCGCCGCGGGCGAGGGGCAGCCCCCGCTGCCCGAGTACGTCGTCGCCGCCCGCTGGGCCACCGGCTGGCTGTCCGCCGTGCGCCGCATCGCCCCGCCCGCCTCGCGCCCGGAGGGCGTGCTGGTGTTCGACGCGAGCCGGCCCGGCGACGTCGAGGCCATCCACGCCCAGGCGCTGGAGCTGGTCCTCCGTCGCGGCGGCTGGCGCACCCTCACCTTCACCGCCGACCTGGAGCCGGCCCGCGTCGGCCGGGCCATCGGCGCGCTCTCCCCGCGAGCGATCGTCCTGACGGGCCACGACGCCTCGCTCGACGTGCTGGGCCGCCTCGTCTACACGGCGCGCCAGTCCACCGGCGAGCCGGTCGAGATCTTCGACTACCGCGACGCCCTGCCCGACACGGGGCATTCGACCGTGACCCGCCTGGGCACGACCCCGCTGGCCGCGCGCGAGCGGCTGCTCGCGTGGTGCGAGGCGGGCGGCCACGTCTCCGTGGCCCCGGCCGCCCCCGCGCCCCTGCGCGACGTCTCCGCCGGCTGAGCCCGCCCTACGGCCGCGGCCGCCGGTGGGCCATGGCGTGCTCGTGGAGGATCCGGATCACGCCGTCGCGGACGAGGACGGCCGCCAGGCGCGTCGGGCTGAGGTCCACGATCGAGGCGGCCCGCGCGAGCTCGTCGTAGTTGACCTCGCTGGTGCGGAAGTTGACCTGCCGCGTCTTGCGGCCCCGGCGCCGACGGTCGAAGCGGGCCAGCGGCAGCCGAGGCTCCAACGCGCCGGTCTGCTGCGTCGTGCGCGTGCGCTGCCGGGCCCACGCCTCGGCATCGCCGTACTGGGACCGCTCGAACGGCGACGGCGGCAGCTCCCACGCCTGATCCGGATCGTCGTCGAGGTACTCGCCGTCGTCCTGGTCGTCGTCTTCGGGAAGGTCGGTCATGGTCGGTCGGTCTCCGGGGTCGTGGGCAGGTGAGCGGTCGCGCCGCCCGATGGTCAGGGGGCGGGTATCTCTTCTGGGCCCTGCTAGCGACTGCTAGCACGGGCTAGCGGGGCGAAAAAGGACCCCACGGTGGACGGCGTCATGAGGGCGGGGCGGCGGCCCGGCGAGGATCGGATGGGGGCGGACGGCAGGCATGGGTCCGAGCATGCCGGGCCGCCGGGCTCCGCGGGACGCGTTGACCGATGGCGTTCGCGAACCGGTGGTGGTCCGTCGCGTTCCGGCACGGTCGCGACACGTCGGTTGCGGGTGCGACACGGCCGATCGCCCCGCGCCGGGACGCCGGAGGGGACCACGACCTAGAATGCCCCGTCCATGTCCCACGCTCCCGTCGATCCCGGTCAGTCCTTTCCCGAGCTGGAGACGCGGGTGCTCGAGCGGTGGCGCGAGCGCGACGTGTTCGAGGCGTCGCTGCGCAACCGCGAGGGCGCCGAGCGCTGGGTCTTCTACGAGGGTCCGCCCACGGCGAACGGCCGGCCGGGCTCCCACCACGTGCTGGCCCGGGTGTTCAAGGACATCTACCCGCGGTTCAAGACGATGCGGGTACCTCGTCGAGCGCAAGGGCGGCTGGGACTGCCACGGCCTGCCCGTGGAGATCGGCGTGGAGAAGGAGCTCGGCATCTCCAGCAAGGAGGAGATCGAGGCCTACGGCATCGCCGAGTTCAACGCGAAGTGCCGCGCCTCCGTCTTCACCTACCTGGAGGAGTGGAACGCGCTCACCGAGCGCATCGGCTTCTGGATCGACCTGGACGACGCCTACCGGACGCTGGACTCCACGTACGTGGAGTCGGTGTGGTGGGCGCTCAAGCAGATCCACGAGAAGGAGCTGCTCTACCAGGGCTCGCGCGTCGTGCCCTACTGCACCCGCTGCGGCACCGCGCTGTCCAGCCACGAGGTCGCGCAGGGCTACAAAGACGTCGTCGACGCCTCGGTCTACGTGCGCTTCCCGGTCGACGTGGAGCCGGGCGACGAGTCCGGCGTCGTGCGCGCCGGGGACGAGCTGCTGGTGTGGACGACGACGCCGTGGACGCTGCCGTCCAACGCCGCGGTGGCGGTCGACCAGGAGCTGACCTACGTCCGGGCCCGCGCCGCGTCCGCCGGCGTCGCGCCGGTCATCCTCGCCGAGGCGCTCGTGGAGCGCGTGCTGGGCGAGGACGCCACCATCCTGGACCGCTTCCCCGGCGCCGCGCTGGAGGGCGTGCGCTACGTGCCGCCCTTCGACTACATCCCCGGCAGCGACTACGGGCCGCGCGGCCACACCGTCCTGCTCGCCGACTTCGTCACGGCCTCCGACGGCACCGGCCTGGTCCACACCGCGATCGCCTTCGGCGAGGACGACTACCGCCTCGGCCAGCAGTACGGCCTCACGGTCGTCAACCCCGTCAAGCTCGACGGCACCTACGACGAGCGCATCGGCGACTACGCCGGGCGCAACGTCAAGGACGCCGACCAGGACCTCGTCGCCGACCTGCGCGGCCGCGGCCGGCTGCTGCGCGCCGAGGACTACGAGCACTCCTACCCGCACTGCTGGCGCTGCGGCACGCCGCTGATCTACTACGCCAAGCCGTCCTGGTACATCGCCACCTCCCAGGTGCGCGACCGGCTGATGGCCAACAACGAGACGGTCAGCTGGAACCCGCCGCACATCAAGCACGGGCGCTTCGGCAACTGGCTGGAGAACAACGTCGACTGGGCGATCAGCCGCGAGCGCTACTGGGGCACCCCGCTCCCGGTCTGGCGCTGCGAGGACGGCCACACCCACGTGATCGGCTCGTTCGACGAGCTGCAGGAGCTGTCGGGCGTGCGCCTCGAGGACCCGCACCGGCCCTTCGTCGACGACGTCGGCTTCCCCTGCCCGCAGTGCACCAAGCGCATGACCCGCGTTCCCGAGGTCATCGACGTGTGGTTCGACTCGGGCGCGATGCCGTTCGCCCAGCACCACGTGCCGATGGAGGGGACGGAGCGGTTCGAGCAGCAGTTCCCCGCCAACTACATCTGCGAGGCGCTCGACCAGACGCGCGGCTGGTTCTACTCGCTGCTCGCCGTGTCCACCCTGCTGTTCGACAAGGCGCCGTACGAGAACGTCGTCTGCCTCGGCCTGATCCTCGACGAGGACGGGCAGAAGATGTCCAAGTCCAAGGGCAACGTCGTCGAGCCGTGGAGCGTCATCGACCGGTACGGGGCCGACGCGTTCCGCTGGTACTTCTTCACGGCCAAGCAGCCGTGGGACGGGTACCGCTTCTCGCCCGAGGCGATCGGGGAGGGCGTGCGGCTCTTCCTCAAGACGCTGTGGAACACCCACGCCTTCCTCGACCTGTACTCGGCGGACGTCGATCCCGCGGCGGTCGCCGCCGCCGAGCCGACCGAGCTGGACCGCTGGGTCCTCTCGCGCCTCAGCGCGACGGTCACCGAGGTCACCGAGCGGCTCGACGCCTTCGACGCCACCACCGGCGGCCGGGCGATCGCCACGTTCGTCGACGACCTCTCCAACTGGTACGTGCGCCGTTCCCGCCGCCGCTTCTGGGACGGCGACCCGGCCGCGTTCGCCACGCTGCGCGAGTGCCTGGTCACCGTGGCCAAGCTGCTGGCGCCCTTCACGCCGTTCGTGGCCGACGAGATCTACGTGACGCTCGACGGCGAGCGCGAGTCCGTCCACCTGTGCGACTGGCCCGAGGCCGGGGCGCGCGACGTGGAGCTGGAGGAGGCGATGGCCGTCGCGCGCGAGACGGTGCGGCTGGGCCTGGGCGCCCGCGGGCAGGCCAAGCTCAAGGTCCGTCAGCCGCTGCGCGAGGTCGTGGTCGTCGCCGCCGGGCCGGAGCGCACCGCCATCGAGCGCTTCGTGGACGTGGTGCGCGAGGAGCTCAACGTCAAGACCGTGCGCTTCGTGACCGAGGCCGACGAGCTGGGGTCCTACGAGGCCAAGCCCAACTACCGCACGCTCGGGCCGCGCTTCGGCAAGAGCATGCCGCAGGTCGCCGACGCCGTCGCCGCGCTGAACGCCGACCACGTGGCCGCCACGCTGGCCGCCGGCGGGGTCGTGGGCGTGGCCATCGACGGACACGACCACAGCCTCGGGGCCGACGACCTGCTGCTGTCGATGCAGCCGCTCGACGGGTACCAGCTGGAGCGCGAGGGCTCGCACGCGGTGGCGCTCGACCTCGGGCTGGACGACGCGCTGCGCGACGAGGGGCTGGCCCGCGAGGTCGTCCACGCGGTGCAGAACGCCCGCAAGGCGGCCGGGCTGGCGATCGAGGACCGCATCGCCCTGACGCTCGGAGGGGACGAGCAGCTCGTCTCCGCGGCGCGCCTGCACGAGGCCTACCTCGCGGGGGAGACGCTCGCCCTCCAGGTCGCCTTCGACGGCGAGGGGGCGGACGATGCCGACGTGCAGATCGCGACCATCGAGGGTCGCGACCTGCGCATCGGGGTGCGGCGCTCCGGCTAGGCCCGAGCGCCGCGCGCGACTAGGACAGCGCGGGCTCCAGCTCCGACAGGATCTTCGCCTTCGGGAAGGCGCCGATGACCTTCTTCACCTCGGCGCCGTGCTTGAAGAGGATCATCGTCGGGATCGAGAGCACGCCGTACTGGGCGGCCGTCTGCTGGTTGTCGTCGACGTTGAGCTTCACGACGCGGACGTCGGTGCGCTCGCCGTCGATCTCCTCGAGGACGGGGCCGACGACGCGGCACGGACCGCACCAGGGGGCCCAGAAGTCGACGAGCGTCGGCACGTCGGACTCGAGCACCTCAGCCTGGAAGTTCGCATCGGTGACTTCGGGAAGGTTGGCCATCAGGTCTCCTGGGACGTAGGTGTTACTTCAAAAAGTATAGTGGGTCGTCAACGCGGCTTCCAGTGCCGCAGCTGGGGCACCAGCTTGATCGCCTCCGCGGCGATCCGCCACGACATCTTCGAGTATCCCTGCTCCCGGTCCCGGAAGGTGATGGGAACCTCGACCACCGCGAAGCCCAGCCGCACCGCGCGGTAGGTCAGCTCGACCTGGAACGCGTAGCCGTGCGAGCGCACGGTGTCCAGCTCGATCGCCTCCAGCACCTCGCGCCGGAAGCACTTGAAGCCCCCGGTGAGGTCCTTGACCTTGAGCCGCAGCGTGACCTGGGCGTAGGCCGAGCCGCCGCGGCTGACGAACCGCCGCACCAGGCCCCAGTCGGCCACCGCCCCGTGGCGCGTGTAGCGCGAGCCCAGCGCCACGTCCGCGCCGCGCCGCACCGCCTCGATCAGCCGCGCGAGGTCGCGCGGGTCGTGGGAGAAGTCGCAGTCCATCTCCAGCACCAGGCCGGCGCCGCCCTCCAGCGCCCGCGCGAAGCCGGCGAGGTACGCGGGCCCCAGGCCCGAGCGGTCGGTGCGATGCAGCACCTCGATGTGGTCGGGGTGCGCGGCGGCCAGGCGGTCGGCGATCTCGCCGGTGCCGTCGGGGGACGAGTCGTCGACGATGAGGATGCGCGCGCCGAGGTCGCCGGCGGCCTCGATCAGCACCGGCAGCGCCGTGTCGATCATGCGCTCCAGGTTCTGCGCCTCGTCGAACGTGGGAAGCACGAGCCAGGCCGGGCCGGCGATCGGGCGGGGCGTCGCGCCGGAGGTCTCGGAGGGAGAGTGCGCCATCGGGCCGCGTACCCTATGCGTCCGGCCCTCGCTCATGTCCA